>Ga0247784_1000083_pt1 | contig 33361 bp, 31 predicted proteins | sample UWRJL169409R5_FD_179909 | JGI IMG/M metagenome (GOLD analysis project Ga0247784, IMG submission 179909) | Plant litter microbial communities from Arlington Agricultural Research Station in Wisconsin, United States - UWRJ-L169-409R-5 | ecosystem: Environmental > Terrestrial > Plant litter >...
TGACGAAACACACCCGATCCCATTCGTCGGAAACCTTGATGTGGTCCTTACGTCGAACGTCGGTACCAGGCTCGGTATCGTCATTGCAACACCATTGCGCAGTGATGAAAGATCGAAACAACGATTGGTCGGAGAGCTTGAGAACTACGTTCGGGAGTTTTCAGTTCTGCGAAGTCAGTGGCTCACAGAGAATGCGAATCCGATGAAGGCCTGGCTGTACATAACTGTTCACCCAGAATCGGACTTGGAGATGTTTCAGATCATCGATCAATATCGCCATTGGATTGAGGGCAATTCAATCTCGGTGGTAGTTTCAAAGGCGGCTCAATGATCGGAGCCGCTAACAAGCCCATGCACGCGACGTGCGAAACGCACGCGCGTGCTGGGCGGCGTTAGAGCGCATGCTGGAGCGCATACGCAACTGGTGGGCGCGCAAGCGCAAAGAACGCGAGCATGCAGCTCTGTTCGAACGCGCGGTAGTTGTGGCGTTTGATGAAGTGGGAATTGCGGCCGCTTACCCGAAGGGCGACGTTCAGAAGATCTCTTGGGCCGAAGTGGAGCAGGTGTCGGTAGAGACAAATGACAGCGGCCCTTGGGGAGCAGACGTTTGGTGGGTCCTGTCCGGCTCCGGACGTAAATGCACTTATCCAGGCGGCGCTACAGGGGAGCAGGAAGCGCTGGCGGAATTTCCCAAACGCTTCTCAAGTTTTCGCCACGAGGAGGTAATTCGCGCCATGGGTAGTACGTCCAATGCTCAGTTCATCTGCTGGCAGCGCGGGCATGCGCTCTAGCACCTCGCTGGAGCGGACGCGTGAGAGATAAAGTGCCAAGTTCATACAGTGGCGCGCGCGCCGCTCAGCTCAACCGTTATGCAGCAGAAGAGTGATCCCTACTCGATGCTTCGGCCGTACGGATCCACGCCGATTGAAGAGTGCTGTTCGTGCGAGCAACTTCACGAAGTCTACTTAGCTCACAAGTTAGGTGAGAACCCCGTACATTGTTTGCGATGCCGAGGCGAGGTCGCCCCAGAACGAGTTGGGTTGGACGTGGACACCGCGGAAATGATTGCTCGTTGGAATAGTCTCTACGGTGCTGTGTATGCGTTGTGGCTAAATTCAGGGGAGTACGAAAGTTGGGCTGAGAACGAGTTGCTCCAAAAGAGCAGCTTCGCGAATAGGCAGGGGTTGTTGGTTCGGAAGAAGCTAGCTGAGCTCATCCCGACCAAATATCTGTGGTTCTGGATGGAGGATCGACCTACGTCGTGCCCAGCTTGTGGCGAACCCTTTGCGAACATGCAGAGCGTTCCATTTGTTTGCAGTTCGTGTGAGGTTTGCGTTTGAAACTGCTGCATAACAATCCGCCGGTTCCGACTCGCAACGGCGAAGCGCCGTTGCTCGCGGCATAGCGGCGGCGTTAGGTTTCACTATGGACCAGCGAATCGAAGCGCCAACGGACTCAGACATAGATCGCATCGCCAAGCAGCTGATCCATGCTGAGTCCGTGGTCAAAGACATCGCCGGGCGCACCTTCGATGGCTCCCGTGCAGACTTGTCAGCGATCCAATCCGTAATTGATGCGGGTGCTGTTGAGCGAGATGCGACCTACACGCTTCAATCACTGGGAATGGCCTTCGGCAAGGTTTTCATTGAGCAGCATCCCGGCTTCGATTGGTGGATGGTCGAGGATGAATACGGTCGTGACCCGGCGATCCGCTTCGGCCAAACATCGCTTCTGGCTTTCCCGCAAACGATGATCTCGAAGCGAATGGAGGACGGTGAGCGTGTTGATATCGAAGATCTGTTCGACGGGCTTAGCCGGCGGCTAGTGGAGCTTAGCGAGGAGCAGCGAGGTGAAACCTAACAAGCGGCTGGAGTTCGCGCGCGTTGCGCGCCCGACTCGCAAAAGCGAGGCGCTTTTGCTCGCGGCTCAGCCGAGGCGTTGCGTCGGGCGTCAAACGCATGACATCAGAGAAAGTCACCTGCGGTACGCACGGTGATGCTCACGAAGCCTATGTGTGTGAGCATCTCGTCGGTTCTTCCGGCCTCAAATGGCACTCTCACGAGCCATCGGAGGAACGCCCGTGGCCCGACGCTTGGTGCGGCCAATGCCACGTCGCATTCGAGCGCGAAAGAAAGTGGAATGAAAGATCAGAAGTTGATGTAAGAATCAAACTGCTATGCCATGAATGCTACGAGCGCACAAAGAAGAGCTGTTCGGTTCACTACATCTGATCCGCCCAACAAGCCCTTGCACGCGACGTGCGAAACGCACGCGCGTGAAGGGCAGTGTTATATCTCGAAGCCATATGAATAGATCGCGTGTGACGCTGCTCCGCTACAGTGCCATCGTGGCGGTGGTCTACTTCGTAGTCTTCCTTTACATTACTGTGTTTGTTGGGGGGCTTGGCTCTCGCTACAGCGTGTTTTCGTGGCGCCAGAGCTGACTCACCCTGGTAAAGGTGGCAAGGCGTCATGAGGATCGTGAGCCCGTTCTCCTTGCGGTCGTGCCAGCCGCCTAACAAGCAGTTGCAGCCGACCGTGATACGTCGGCGCTGGACAGTGTGCGCGACCGCTGAACTGCGGCGTTAGGCAAGGAAGTACCGTGGATACAGAGTTGCGGCTAAAGGATGCGACTATTATCACCTTCGCACTTGCAATAGTGGCATTCGCTGTCGCCAGTTCTATCGATTACCTGCCTGTCAGGAAGACCTTGGCGGTTGTTGGGGTCATAGCGTGGATCCTCATGGGTGTGAGCTGCATTCGTCTCACGTTGCACCTTGGCTTGGTTCCATCGCCCGTGATTCGGAGATCTGAGGAGCCCATCATGTTCTGGGCATCTTTGACCGCATGGTCAGCTATTTGGTTGATCTCGCTAGTGCTCGTCTGCATCTCGGCGTGGTCGCTCTGGTCAAAGACGCCGCCCGGGGTCGTGTCATGATCGCTCGTGCCGGCCAGCTCGGTTGCCCAACAATTCGCTGGTGCCGACGCCGGTAACGAACGCGCCTTCACTCCGCGTTGGCAACCAAGATCCAGATTTCCCGCACGTTGAGCCAGAGATTGGACGCTCGCTTTCAGAGTTTCCCGGGCATTCCGAAATGTTCTTCGGTAATCGATAATTCGCTGCATGAACACCAAGGGCACTATTGTCGAATGGAACGACGATCGAGGATTCGGCTTCATTGAGCCGTATGGCGGCGGTGCAAGAGTTTTCTGCCACATCAAAGCGTTTTCGGTGCGAATGCGCCGTCCGCAGGCTGGCGATGCGGTGACGTATCGAGCGACCAAAGACCCAAAGGGCAGACTGCAGGCCTCCGATGTACGGCCTTTGGGTCTAGAGCGCGCCGCGTACAACGCGAACGTCGGACGTTCGCGCAAGCAAGCACGCAAGCCGGTGTCGGACGCGCCACGGAAATCCAACGTCGCCAGCTACCTCTTGATCGTAGCCTTCGCCGCTTCCCTGGCAGCGCTCGTTGCTGCGAACCGTATCTCGATGTTCGTCCCGTTGATCTACATCGCAATGACGGGTATCACGCTATTTGCGTATGCATTCGACAAGAGCGCGGCGATAAACAAGAGGTGGCGGACACAAGAAAGCACGCTGCACGTGCTCGCCCTCGCTGGCGGTTGGCCGGGCGGTCTGATCGCACAGAGGGCGTTTCGTCACAAGTCGAGCAAAACATCCTTTTTAGTCACGTTTTGGTTTTGCGTGATCCTCAATATGCTCGCGCTAGCCGCACACTCGGGACTTCTCTCTTCTCTTGTTTGACATTTCAAGGTTTTCTGGTTTCATCACAATCCCAGCCTCTTGGCTGAAAGTTGATGTCTCGTGATCTCCGCACGCGTACCCGCATGGAGACTGCAGCAACATCGTGTAGTGCTTCTGCGCGACCTTCCACGGAATGCTACTGAATGCTGGCCGCGAGAGCTGACAGTCATTTCGGATTGATACCGAGCAGCGCAAAGACATTGCCGACAAGATCGCGAACGGTAGGTTCTTGATTGCCGAAGCCGTGGGTCTTGTGGTTGCCTTTGACATCCCACTCGCCAAGGGCGAATGCTCTGCCGGTCACCGCAGTCTTCTCAAGAGTGATGTAACGAGTCGACGGTGCCGGAGTGCCCTCGACGAGGGGCTCGCCGTCTTTGTAGACGAATGCGACGAAGTAAGCTTCGGGCGGATGCTCGGGCGTTGGCATGCCCATCAGATGAATCGTGTAACCCTCGCGTCGGATGGTCTCGAAGCTGATCTGGCGCATGAACCGACTCATATCGTCGAACCCGGCATCGGATTTGAATCCCGGCACACCCGAAGCGTAGAGGGTCGCTTTAGCAAACAACCGGGTAATGGGCTCGCCGGCCTGTCTTGGCTGCGCTATCAGTCTCTGGATGTCTTGATCGTATCGAAGCGCCGCGTCTCGCAGCGAGACGTGCTCGAAGTAATAAAGTAACGGCCGGGCAGGCGGTTGAGGTTGAGCTGATGGGCGCTCGCTGGCTGCGGGTGAATCCTGGCCGAGGGCTTCATGCGCACTCAGGTTTGCCACAAGCAACGCCAGCATCGCGACTGTCGACCAAATGTTCCATTGTTGGTTGGACATCCCTATTCCCTTGTGCGACCTGAGCCGTCTTATCGACACTGATTGAGCAGCACGTTGCGCAGGCTTTGATGGACGTCGTGCGGAATCTGCCTGGAGAAATAAACCCGCTGCCCGGAGGTGATCGCCACATAGCCGTCGCTGACGCGAGCCCCGCGCAGGATCGCGGCTACGTGCTCGGAGGCGTTGCCTTGCAGGCGGCCCCTTTCGAATACCAGCGAACCATTGCGTACGCGAACGACGATCTGCGCGTTCAAGGGCGGGATGAAGCCGAGCTCGACCGCTGCGAAGATCAGCGCGACGATCGCGACAATAATGACGATAGGCATCGTGCGCGCAACCCGCTGGGGTAGTCCGTTAACGCATAGTTAGTAACATTGCTGTGCCGGGAGTTGCAAGATGGGCTCGTTCGGTGCCCCCGAACGAAGCGAAGATTGCGGAATCGATGGCGACGACGAAAGTCTGTCTCGAACCCTGGTCGCTGGATGAACGGTCAAGAAAGTCTCAATCGCGACCTGAACACCCTGAGCGGTCGCCGGCAGTCCTTCAAGGCGGCGACCGACGCGACTAACGGGTGCGATACATTCCCTGCTCCGTAGCGAACACGATCTCTTAGATCTGGATGTAATCGGGTCCCCACCACAGCAGATGGGGGAACCGATTCGCCAGCATGAAGCGCACCACCATGCGCAAGCTTGCCGACCACTGCGAAGGGTGACCGAGCGGCGTTGCCGACCAGTCGTATTCGCGAATCAGGCGTGCGGGTTCGCCCTCGTCGGGTCGAACCCATTGCCTTCCGGACGGGCACCAGATCGTGCCTCGCGGTTTGTCGATTACGCTTTACGACCCACTGGCCGCCTTCGAGACGGTCTTGAGATTGTCGTGTCAAAATTACTCAGCCGCCCGGATGGTTTCCGTGATTGAGCGTTCTGACTCTCAAGTGTTGCATGCGAGCCTACGGTTCAGGTTCGTGCTCGCACTAGGGTATCAATCGGCTGGGCTCGCCTCGGCCGTAGCGCCGGCGCGCGCGAAGTTGAACCTCACCAGCATCGTTCGCCGCTCTTCCGCATTCGCCGGTGTGAACGTCCACTTTTTCGCCGCCCCGATGGCTAGACGTTCGAAGTAGCGGCTCGGGCCGCGATCGTCCGCGGTGGCGTCGATCACTGAGCCTTGCTTGTCGATGTTCACACGCACGGATACTCGAATCGTGCCTCGGATGGTGTTCAAGGCGCTTTGAGGAACGTCCGGGATCACTTGATCGACAGGCGAGGGCGGCGCGTCGGGTGGTTGCGCGACTTCCGGCTCGACGGAGCGCGGCTCGATCTTCGCCACAGGTGTTTCAGTTGCCGGCTGCAGAGAGCGCTGAACGCTGATCACAGGCGCGTCTTCGGCACGATCCGATTTATAGAAGGTGCTGATCCCAAACCAGCCAAGCAATACCGCGACAACTCCGGCAATCAACAGCAGCGAATTTCTGCTCAGTCGCCGTTGTGGTGGCGGCGGCGTCTCTTGCGGAAGCTTCACGCGAATCACCAGCCGGGTCGTAGACGGAGCAACGAGCTCGGGAGGGGCCTCCGATTCAAGCATTGTTCGATATCAAGAGAGGAATGATGTGCACAGGGCCCTCTTTATCGTTGATCTCACCCACGTACGCAATCGGATACTCACCGACCGTCCTCACGCGCCAGCGTCCGAAGCAAGCGCTCTGTCGGGAATGTACGACTGCATCGCCGGAGGGAGGCCGCTCTAACATACCGGGCACCCGCCACCCCACGGAGCGACTGCCGTGCCCGATAAGAAACACACGATCAGTGCCAGCGAGAGCGAGAACCCGGCGATTCCGTCACCGACGCCGCAGGCCGGCACGCGGCCGCGGACCAACAAGGATTGGTGGCCGAATCAGTTGGATCTTTCCGTTTTACACACGCACTCGCATCTGTCGAATCCGATGGAAGCGGATTTCAACTATGCGGCGCAGTTCAAGCAGCTCGATGTCGACGCGCTGAAGAAAGATTTGATCGCGGCGATGACGGCGTCGCAGGACTGGTGGCCGGCGGATTACGGCCACTATGGTCCGCTCTTCATTCGTATGACCTGGCACGCCGCGGGCACGTATCGCATCGCTGACGGTCGCGGTGGCGGCGGCGAAGGTCAGCAACGGTTCGCGCCGCTCAACAGCTGGCCCGACAACGCCAACCTCGACAAGGCCCGCCGTTTGCTCTGGCCGATCAAAAAGAAATACGGCCAGAAAATTTCGTGGGCGGATCTGCTGGTGTTCGCCGGCAATGTCGCTTATGAGTCCATGGGCTTCAAGACCTTCGGCTTCGGTTTCGGCCGGCCGGACGTGTGGGAGCCCGAAGATATTTTCTGGGGCCCGGAAGATACCTGGCTGGGCGATGAGCGTTACGGCGACGAGCGCCAACTGGCGGGGCCGCTCGCGAACGTGCAGATGGGCCTCATCTATGTGAATCCTGAAGGTCCCGGCGGTAAGCCCGATCCGGCAGCATCGGCCCGCGACATTCGCGATACGTTCGGTCGCATGGCGATGAACGACGAAGAGACCGTTGCGCTCATCGTCGGCGGTCACACGGTCGGAAAGACGCACGGTGCAGCGCCTGGGCCTGGCAACATCGGCCCGGAACCCGAGGGCGCGCCGATTCACGAGCAAGGTTTCGGCTGGAGCAACAAGTTCGGCACTGGCAAGGGTGCGCACGCCATCACGAGTGGACTGGAAGGCGCCTGGACCAACAATCCCACGAAATGGGACAACGGCTTTCTCGAAAACCTGTTCAAGTACGAATGGGAGCTGACCACGAGCCCCGCCGGCGCACATCAATGGAAGCCGAAGAGTCCCGAAGCGCAGGGCACCGTTCCGGACGCATTCGATAAAAACAAGCGGCATGCGCCGACGATGCTGACAAGCGACCTGGCGCTGCGAGTTGATCCGATCTACGCGCCGATTGCGAAGCGCTTCCTCGACAACCCCGAACAGCTCAATGATGCGTTTGCGAGGGCCTGGTTCAAGCTGCTCCATCGAGACATGGGGCCGCGTTCGCGCTACTTGGGATCCTGGATCCCCGAGCCGCAGTTGTGGCAGGACCCGATTCCTCCCGTCGATCATCCATTGATCGACGATCAAGACATCGGCGCGTTGAAGCGGACCGTGCTCGCTGCGGGTTTGTCGATCTCGGATTTGGTGTCCACTGCATGGAATGCGGCTGCGAGCTTTCGGGGCACGGACAAACGTGGCGGCGCTAACGGTGCACGCATTCGCCTCGCGCCACAGAAACATTGGGAAGCAAACGAGCCGTCCCGATTGACCAAAGTGTTGCAAGCACTGGAGCGAGTCCAGCACGACTTCAACAAGTCGCAATCCGGCGGCAAGAAAGTATCGCTGGCCGATCTCATCGTGCTCGCCGGAGGTGCTGCTGTCGAAGAAGCGGCACGAAAAGCAGGTCACAACGTCGCCGTGCCGTTCCATCCGGGCCGCACCGATGCCTCTCAGGAGCAAACGGACGTGAACACGTTCGATGTGCTCGAACCGGTCGGCGATGCGTTCCGAAATTATCTGCGAGCGGATGATCGCTTGTTACCGGAGACGCGACTGTTAGATCGCGCCAATCTCTTGAAGCTCACCGCGCCGCAGATGACAGTTCTCATCGGCGGCTTGCGAGCATTGAATGCCAATCATGGCCAATCGAAGCTCGGCGTCTTCACGCATCGCCCCGAGATGCTGACGAACGACTTCTTCGTGAACCTGCTCGACGTCGGCATCGCGTGGCGACCCTCCGCATCCAACAAGCGCGTATATGAGGGCTACGATCGCGCGAGCGGCGCAGTCAAATGGACTGCCACCGCCGCCGATCTCGTATTCGGTGCCCACTCACAACTTCGTGCGCTCGCCGAGGTTTATGCCTGCGACGATGCCGGCGCCAAGTTCGCGCGCGACTTCGTCTCAGCCTGGAGCAAAGTGATGAACCTCGACCGATACGATTTGCTCGCGCGACACAGAGCGTGAGTTAGTCGTCGCGCTTGTTTCGAAACGCAGCCTCGCCGGCGTCCGATACTTCGACCCACTTCGGATCCGGCGGCGCGTTCGGCACGTAACTGTCGTGCCAGTTCCACCATTTGTAGGGACGCTCCTGCGGGTAACCCTTCGGCGAGTCTTCCCAAGCTTCCTGGCGACCCAGCGCCGTCAGATCGAGGTAGCTCCAGACGGTGCCGATCGCTTCATCGCCGCGGTTGTTGATGAAGTACGTGCGGAAGATGCGGTCGCCATCGCGAATAAAAGCATTGTGACCATGCCATTCGTCCACGCCGAAGTCGGCGTCGAAGGTGTCGGTGAGCGTGTACCAAGGCATGTCCCAACCCATCTCGGCCTTCAAGCGTGCGATGTCGGTTTGCGGTGCGCGTGATACGTATGCGAGCGTCGTATCGCGCGCATGCAGATGAGCGAGGTGAGAAACCTGGTCGGCCACCATGGAACAGCCCACGCATGCATGTTTCGGCCAGCCGTGCACGCCGGGCTCGAAGAACGCACGGTAGACGATCAGCTGACGGCGACCCTCGAACAGATCGAGCAAACTTACTTTGCCGTTCGTCCCGTCGAACCGGTATTTATTTTCGACCGCCATCCAGGGCATGCGTCGGCGCTCGGCCATCAGCGCGTCGCGCGCGCGTGTGTGCTCCTTCTCCTTCGCCAGCATCTGTTTGTGCGCAGTCGTCCACTCTTCGGGCGATACGACGGCGGGGGTGTCCATGTTCTGCAGCTCTGCTTGGGCGCCGCGCTCTGGCAGTGTAGTGTTGGTCATTACAGTCTCCTTCTCAAAACAAGTCTATGGAGTGGAGATAGTCTTAACTCCCGACGACGGTGGGTGGGAGTAACAAATGTGGCGGAATTCAATGTTCATGAATCCAAAGACGACCCGCTGGCAGCAGAAAATCCTATTGCTCGCTATTGCAGGACTATCGACCTTCGCCGCGCAGGCTGAGCAGCCTTGGGCGTTGGAGGGTGCGAAAATCTATTCGGCCCCCGATGTGCCGCCGACCAAGGGCAAAGTGGTCATCTCGGGCAACAAGATTGTTTCAGTGGCCGTCCCGGAGGCACGTGCCGCCGCTGCGACGGCTGCCCGGTGCGATGGCGGCGTGATCGTTGCGGGTTTTCAGAACAGTCACGTCCATTTCACTAGCGAGGAATTCAGCAAGGCTCGTCAGCGGCCTGCCGCGGAGCTCGACATCGCATTGGAGCGCATGCTCACGCGATACGGCTACACGACCGTTTTCGATGTGGCTTCCGATGGCGATAACACGCTAGCCCTGCGGAGCCGGATCGAAAAGGGTGAAGTGCGCGGGCCGAGAATTCTCACGGTCGGCCTGGCGCTGTTTCCTTCGCACGGACTACCGAGTTATATCTCTCACTTTCCTCGGGCCTTGCTCGACAAATTACCGCAACCGGATTCGGTCGACGCAGCGGTCCAGACAGTGCGCAAAAATCTGACCGCCGGTGTCGACGGCACCAAGCTGTTCATCGCCACACCGCAGGGCGACGGCACCATCAAGCGCATGCCGGCCGACATTGCCACAGCCGCGGTGAATCAAACCCATCGCCAAGGCAAGTTGGTGTTCGCTCATCCCACCGATATCCAGGGAGTCCAGGATGCACTCAATGCTCACGTCGACATCCTGACGCATCCTCCGCTCGGCGCCCCGGTGCCGTGGCCGGAGCCGCTGATGAAACAAGTCCGGGACGCGGGGATGTCGATGATCCCTACGCTCAAATTATTCCCGTATGAGTTGAACAAGGAGCGTGTCCCGGCCGAGGTCGCCGACCGACTCGTCAACGAGAGCGTGACCGAGTTCGGCAAGTTCGCGGCACTCGGCGGACAGGTTTTGTTTGGTACCGACGTCGGTTATATGACGGACTACGATCCGACTCTTGAGTACGAGCTCATGGCGAAAGCGGGCCTGACTCCCATGCAGATACTCGCGTCGCTGACCACCACACCTGCCGCGCGGTGGAAGGAGCAAAAATTGCGAGGACGTATTGCCAGCGGCATGGAAGCGGACATCGTCGTGCTCGACGCGGATCCGGCCGATTCGTCACGCAACTTCGCGGCGGTCCGTTGTGCCATTCGCGGGGGCGATATTATCTATTCAAGGGAGTGAGCTCGGAGCGATCGAAGCAGCGGCATCGTGAAGAGTCTAAGATCCTCCACGACTTTTCCGAATTGTCCTCGCAGTTCGTCCTCGCCGATCTTTCTCACAAATGCATTCCATTGAGATTGATGGCCGTCAACGAAGCTCGGCAAAAACGCCTCAAGATCGCCCGTGGGTAGAGGGGTTCCTCGGTTATTGAAAGTCGCATCGATGGCTCGCAGAAGCGCCTCTGTGTCGAGATTGAGATGTTGCGAGCACGTCCACACGTCGTAGAAGTCCTTCATACGGCTGTTGGCACTACCAAGGGCTACCATTGCTTCAAGCTTCTCTGCGATAGCTGTCTCAATGGCGTAAGCAAGCAACGGGATCTTGTCGCCGTCCAGGAGAGAGGGGTATTCGACTATTTGTGGTCCAGGGACCATGACATCGCCCACACCGAAATCGACCTGAATTCGAAGGCGAACGTTGTCCATGCGTGCGTCCATCAGAATCCGCGTGCCCTCGTATTCGGAGTCTTTTGCAATCTCCTCGGCTACAACGGTATCCGCGAGGAATGTGACACCATCCGGCGCTACCTCTATGGTTGCGCAATCCTTCACAAGCGTCATCAAACTTGCTTGGTCGGCTTTACCCTTACGAAGCATATCGATGTCCATAGTGGGGCGCGCACTAGGAATGCCCATCGTCTTCAGTAGCAGTGCGCCCTTGAGGACGACAGTTTGTGCATGCTTCGATTTTGATACGCGATAGAGGAAGCGCTCCATGGCGTACTGCTGAAGTATTTGCTGGAACGGCGCTCCGCTCGATTTCGAGGTATTGCGCAGGCGCGCAAGCACCGAGGCGACAATGTTTTTCTTATCGGTCATTCGATCGCTTGCAGGTAAGGCGACATCGGCTTCTCCACGCGAAGCATTCGCGCGTAGCGCAGCAGTTCGCGGTTCTGAACGCGCTTTCGCTGCCGCGCAAGCCGCAGCGCTTCAAGCGCGACATCGAGCCCGAGTTTGTTTCGAAACTTGAAGCAATCCACTACGGTGCGGGCCGTGCTGTAAATTTTCAGCGGCATGCCGCCGAGGCGATGTGTTTCAAGTCCTTCCTTGAACGTCTTCGGATCGAAGCGGTAGACGATGACGGGAACCGACAGCTTGATACCGTGATAGCTTCCCCGAGGTACAGCTAGATGGACGGAAGACGGGATCTGCGTCGTGATGCCGTGATACGAGAGGGCGCTGATCAGGCAGACAGCCGCATTGGGCGCTCGCGCGGCGACTACGGCGAGATCCGGGTGCTCGGCTTCGTCCATTTCGGTCAGGCGATACAGTCCACGACCGAGCTCGATAATCTGCCCGCCGTCGCGTAGAGCATAGAGCGCGTCGGTGTGTATACCGAGTGCGATCAGATCTCGCGTGCGTAGCGTGCCGCCCTGACTGCGGAAGACCTGAAGAGCGGTATCGAGATCCCGGGTTTTCATGGTGGGTAATAATAGCGCCATTTGTTACCGAGTGGCTTGATTATTACCCAGGCGGCGTCCTGCATAATCGTCCGATGCGAATAGAACCCTTAGCCAATCATCGAACGCTCGTACCCACGATCGCGAAGCTTCTCAATCAACAATGGGGAGACCTTCCGCCTTGGGCGTCACCATTCGATATCGAGCAGCGTCTCGCCGCACAGCTCAACGCCGAGCGCGCGCCGTTTACGTTGGTTGCTCTCGGAGATAGCAACGAGTTTCTCGGTACAGCCAGTATCAAACTGTTCGAGCTGCCCGAGCATCCCGACAAGGCGCATTGGCTTGGCGAGGTTTTTGTATCAGCCGAGTTGCGCGGCCGTGGTGTGGGATCCGCATTGATCCGAGCCTGTATTGCCGAATGCGAGCGCCTGCAGTTACCGGCGTTGTATCTATATACGCCCGATCAACAATTGCTGTATGCCCGGTTTGGATGGGAAGAGATCGAACGCGATCGGGTGAGTGGCGAAGACGTTTCGATCATGCGGTTGAAGTTGAAGGAGTAAGGCATGGGCTGCGTCAAATACATGGAGGCCGAGCGCAACCAAGGCAAGGATGACATCGGCATCGACGACCCGGCGCTCGAACAAATCCTGAACGCGATCTCCTCACTCGATGGTGTCGTGTCGACGTATGTGATGCTTCATCCGGGTGACCCGGATGACAACGTGTTTCTAGCAGTCGGTGGCGGCAACGAGGGCAGGTATCTCGTCAATCACTGGGATGGCAACACCGGTGTCGAGCAGCGTGTGATCGATCCTTCCGTGACCGCGGACGAGTTCGTGGATGTAATGATGGTGCAACTGACGGAGCGCAGAGCCTCGGAGATCGTCGACCTAGCCACGGCACTGAAGGTGGCGACGCATTTCGTAGCAACGGGACAGCTGACGACCGAGGTTGTCTGGAAAATTGACTGAAGGAAATGGCGCGGTCGGGCGGCCACCTTCACGCGGACGGAAATTCAGCATTGACTGTCGGCACTGGCCAGGCTGCAGCGTCCTTGAGCTTCAATTCCACAAGTCACATCGCTGCCACCGCCTACGCCGAGGAAGCCAAAGCCATGTCAACCGCCAACACGCCGGTCACCGAGCCGCTCAAGAGCGGCCACGTCACTGCCAATGGATTGAACTATGACGTGTTCCTGTCACCCAACCTGGCGCCCACCGTGCTCCCGTTCCTCAATGGCGAAAGCGGCGGCTGAGTGCCGTAGATTGGCGGGCTGTGAGATTGGCGCGGCCGGAGGGATTCGAACCCCCGACCACCTGGTTCGAAGCCAGGTACTCTATCCAACTGAGCTACGGCCGCGCGGGAGGAAGGGGGATTCTACCGGGTGCGTCATCCCGATGCACGCGACTCATTCTTTCAGATGACTCCGGGCCGTGTAGCTCAAGCTCACGCGCCAGCCGCGATCCTTGGAGGGGGCGGCGACGGAGGCGTGGGCTTCGGAGTTTTTGGCGTCCCAGAACGCGACCAGCGTGTCGACCCGAGCTAACGTCGCGCCGGCATCGGTCATTTTCTTGCGATGTTCCTTGGAGGCGAAGTCGTACGACGGGGCGCCCAGCTCACTGGTGACGCGCTTCTTGATGGCTGTGTAAATCGTGGCGGCTTCCGCTTCGTCTTTGGCGTCGAAAATATAACCACCGCGATAGAACTTGCCGCCGGCGTCGCAGGCATAAACAACCAGCGCGTCGCGCTCCATTTCCTGAGTGTGAAATGCGAACTGATATCCCGACGGCAGTTTGCCGGCGAACGGGGTGGAGCCGCGGGCCGCTTCGAGGGTGTCGATCTGTTGGCAGGGTGCGTCGAAGTCGAGGACGCGAAAGTCGGCCGCGAGGGCCGGGCCACACAGGAATAGGGCGGTAAGCGCCGCCGCGCATGAATGAAGCTTGGGCATGGGCGGGATTCTGAGGCGAAATGTGCTCCCCGTCACTCTCCGACCCTCCCTAAAGGACCTGTTTAGGCACGATTAGCACTGCCGGGCATACAATCCGGCCATATGAACAGAGAAGCCGCTCTCGCAAACCTTGGACTGCAAGGTACTGAAGACCATGCCACGGTCGCCCGGGTTTACGGCGAACGGCTGGCTGTGGTCCAGCAACGGCTGGTATCGGCGCAGACCGATGCGGAACGTAACACCGAAGGTGCGAAGCTCGCGGAATTGAGCCAGTCGTACGAGTTGGTGACGGGCACGGGTCGTTACACGAATTCGAATTTGAGCGACAGCAATGCGACGCAGCTGCGCCCGAGCACGGACACGTTGATTTCGATCCCGCCATCGCGCGGCGATACGGTCGTGCGAATGGAGCCGGGCGCTGTCATCGACGAGCGTTTGGAGATCGGCGACATGCTCGGCCAGGGCGGCATGGGCTATGTATATGGCGCACGCGATCGGTTGAAAGAGCAGGACGTCGCGATCAAAGTGCTACGTCACGATTTGCAATTCAGCACGGCCGCGAAGGAACGTTTCCTCGCCGAAGCCAAAGTGTCTTGCAACCTCTCGCATCCGAACATCGTGCGCGTGTACGACGTCGGCGTGAGCGGCGGAATGTATTACTTCTCGATGGAGCGCTTGAAGGGCGAAACACTGCGCTCTCGGATGGAAACGTATCGCGAGCAGAATCGCATCTTCAGCGTCGCAGAAGTCACCGACATCGTGCGCCAGCTGATTGACGCGCTTCGCTACGCGCATCGTTACATCGTGCATCGTGACATCAAGCCGGAAAACATCTGGCTGGCCGAAGACGGCACGCTCAAGTTGATGGACTTCGGTATCGCGCGCGCCTTCAGCAGCTCGCAGCTTACGCAGACCGGTATGGCGCTCGGTACGGCTTATTACATGTCGCCCGAGCAGCGCATCGGTGCGAAGGACGTGGATTGGCGCACCGATCAGTACGCCATCGGCATCGTGTTGTATGAATTGTTCTCGGGTAATGTGCCGACCGGTGCCGTCAGATCGGTCGATAAGCTTCGGGCCGATATTCCGCTGCGCTTTGCGAATGCGTTGATGCGCTCGATGGCACCGATGCCCGAGGATCGGTTCCCATCGCTCAACGAATTTCTGGCGGAAATCGAAGCGCCGCCCGAGCGCAAGCGGGCAGGCGTCGGTCGGTTCGTGTTGCTTGGAGTGGGGCTTGCGGCGGCAGCGGCCGGTGCGTTTGTTGTAATCAACAATCAGAGTCAGGGACCGAAGCCGCAGGAACCGATCGCTACGACTCAGACGCCCGCAACGAAATCGGCAGCAAACAGCGGAAGTGGCGGAGGGACGACCGACAATCAAATACCCGTCGAGCCGCCGCCGAAAGAGGTCGTCGCTGCGGTTCCCGAGAAGGACCCGGGGCCGTCTGAGGTCGATGCCATCAGCGCGATGCCGGAGCCCGAGCCTCAGCCGACACGAGTGGCGAGAGTGGAGCCGACACCGTCACGCACCACCTACTCACAGGCCGGATCCAATCTGGACACACGGCGTAAGCAGTGCGTTTCGCAATGTGAGCGAGACGACGGCGAATGTCGCAGTATGAGCCGTCGAGGCAAACAAGAGTGCATGCGTGCCGTCGCGTTCGGCATCACCGGCGGGCGCATCACGACGAATCCGACGACCGCGAGCTGTGCGTACTTCGGCCAGCAGCGTTGCGAATACGCGTTGGATCGTGAAGCCTGCCTGTCTCGGATGTCGTCGCGTTACAAGAGTTGTGTCGATGTGCTCGGCGGCAACGTCGCTTCGCGTCGGCAGGATTGCGACAACAACGCACGCCAGTCGGACCAGATGTGTCTCGACTCGCTGCGTGAATGCCGCACGTCGTGCGAATGAGCGATCGTTACCCGACGACGCTCTTCAAATAACGAAACAGCATCGGCTGACTGACCTGCAGCGCTTTACGCAGCGCGAGCTCGTCGTCTCTCTTCTGCGCCCGACGCGCTTCGATCCATTTGTGAACGCAGCGATAGCGCTCCTCGCCGGGCGTCTGGGTTTGAGCCACGTCGATACTCAATTGCCGGGCCAGTCCGGCCTCGTGCAATAACATCCACGCCGGAAAATCGACGGGCGTGAGCGCCGGATCGTCCGTGTCCTCATCGTCCAATTCGTCTTCGACCGCAAGAAACTTCTGCCACGCGGCACCGACGCCAGCGTCCGGCGGCTGAGTTCTATTCAGCGCGATCGCGGCTTCGTCGGGCGCGTGCCAGCAGAGATTGAACCAGCCGGTCAGCGCTTCGATTCGGCGATGTTGAAACGCACCGCTTTGCGCGAGGTGCAAACACAGCGACGATTGTTGCCACCACTGCGGTTCTTTGAGCACGCATGCTGAAACGCCAGCCCAATCCTGCGCCTGGCTCAGCGCGAAGCTGCGATGGAGCTGTGGTTGATCGGCTGAGAACACTTGACCTTCGAGTGCGTCGCCGAGCTGTCGCCACAGCGGTGTGAGCAGCTCGCGCCACTGTCCGCCTAGCAGTTTCTTGGCCGTCGGCATCGTTTCATGCAGGAAAGCCAATTCCTGTCGCGCATCGGCGATGGGCTGGCCGAGTCGATTCAGCGTGGCCAACAATCGATCGTAGCCAGCCAGATCGGAATGATTGGGCGCGATGGAGTACAGGCGGTCCAGCTGTCGCTGCGCATCCGAAGCATTGCCGGCCGCGAGAGATCGAACGATGCCGTTGGTGAGTGCCGAGACCGGATTGTCGAGAAACAAATCCATCTGCGGCGCTTGCTGTGCCGGGATGAAACGTCCCGCCATGAGTCGATGCGACTGCGCTTGGTCACTGATGCGCAGAGGCTTATTGCCCCCGGCGGTGTCCGTTTGCCACGACGTGAATTCTTGCGGTTGTTCGATCAGCCCGATGCTGCGTGCGTAATTCACGGCCTGCTCGATCTGTGCACGGATCTTGTCCGGGCTGCCCATCAACACGCTGTCCAGGAATTCGATTTCGCAGCGACGCCAGCTTTCATAGTCGCTGTAAGCGAGTCGGCCGCTGGCCAACAGCAATTCGAGCACGGAGAACGCTCCTTGCTCCAGCAGTTGGTCGTCCACTTGTTTTTGCAGGGCGCTGTCGATTTTGATCATGGCGCGAACAACATTTCCAGGTCGGCGGCGTCGAGCTGCAGCGGTGCGGCGTTCTTTTCCGTGTACAGCTGGCTGGCGAGCGCGTGTTTGCGTTCCTGCAAGCGCACGATGCGTTCTTCGACCGTGCCTTGCGCGATGAGCTTATAAACGAACACCGGCTTGAGCTGGCCGATGCGATGGGCGCGATCCGTGGCTTGTGCTTCGACCGCCGGGTTCCACCATGGGTCGTAGTGAATGACCGTGTCCGCGGCGGTGAGGTTGAGGCCGGTGCCGCCGGCTTTGAGGCTGATCAGGAACAACGGCACCGTGCCCGTTTGGAATTTCTCGATCAGCGGCGTGCGCTCGCGAGTTTCGCCGGTGAGCAGGAGATAGGGAATGTTCAATTCCTGAACGGTTTTCTCGATCAGGCTCAGCATGGAGGTGAACTGCGAGAACAGCAGGATGCGGCGGCCTTCCTCAATCATCTCCGGCAGTGCGTTGGTCAGCCAGTCGATTTTCGCGGAGGGAATGCCTTCGTTCTCTATCTCGCCACCGACCAGTCGCGGGTCGCAACACGCCTGGCGCAGTTTGAGCAGGGCATCGAGCACAGTGATCGCGCTGCGCGCGAGGCCGCGTTCCTCGATGGTTTCTCGCACGCGACGGTGAGAGGCGAGTCGGACGCCGTCGTAGAAGTCGCGTTGTTTCTCGTCGAGCGCGATGGTTTCGATGATCTGCGTCTTCTCGGGCAGGTCCGGTGCGACTGCGTCCTTCGTGCGACGGAGAACGAACGGGGCGATGCGTCGGCTGAGGGCCTGCGCGCGTTCCTTGTCTTCGCTCTTTTCGATGGCGTTTCGATATTGGCGTGTGAACTCGCGTTCCTCGCCCAGCAAGCCGGGTTGCAGGAAGTCGACGAGCGCCCACAGTTCGCCGAGATGGTTTTCCATTGGGGTGCCGCTGAGGCACAGGCGATGTTCGGCTCGCAGCGTTCGTGCTGCTTGCGAGACTTTCGCGCGCGGGTTTTTGATCACTTGCGCTTCGTCCATCACCAGCATGTAGAACTCGTGCGCGGCGAGTACTTCGCTGTCGACGAGCAGCAGGGGATAGGCTGTGATGACGACGTCGACGGTGGGAATGGATGAGAACAGTTCTTTGCGTCGCGGGCCATGCAGCGTTAGTGATTTCAATTGCGGCGCGAGTGTGCGGATCTCGCGGTCCCAATTGCCGATCACGCTGACGGGAGCAACGATCAGCGATGGCTTTTGCAGGCGGCCCGCTTGTTTCTCTATTGCCAGGTGCGCCAGCGTTTGTACGGTTTTGCCGAGGCCCATGTCGTCGGCGAGCACGCCACCCAGCCGGCAGCGTCGCAGGAACTGCAGCCAGCCGAGGCCTTCTTGTTGATAGGGGCGCAGGTTTGCGTTGAAGCCGGGCGGGGCTTGCAGCGGTTCGATTGCGGTGAAATTGCGAAGCTCGGCGACGGATTCGAGCAGGGTTGCGTCTTGTGATTGCAGCTGCGGAGCTTCGGGGTCGGCCGTCAGTTGCGCGAGGCGGCTTGCCTGGGCGACTGGCAGAGACAGAGATTTTTGTTTGTCGAGCGCGTCGTGTTCGAACAGCTCGACCAGGGTGTCGGCGATGCGCTTGATGCGGTCGATCGGGACGGGCAGGTAGCGGCCGTCGGGCAGCAATACAAACAATTGCTCGCCGACCCGGCGGCAGCCGGCTTCGCCGTTGCCGAGTGCGCCCTGCAGGTAGTCGACTAGCGCGGGTAGGAGGTTGACAGGGTGGCCGTCAACGACCATGCCTAGTTTGAGATCGAACCACTCGCGGTCACGGCGTGTGTCCGCGTCGGCGTACCACTCGATGGAGTTGGCGAGTCGGTAGGGGTAGGTGTCGTCGATGAGAACTTCCCAGCCTTCGCTTCGCAGCTCTTTCACAGTGAGGAGCGAGAAGGTCAGCCAGAAGTCGTCGCCTCGCTCGCGGCCGGCTAGGGCGGCGTCGAAGCGAGCCTGCAGTTGTCGCTCGGCCGCGATGTTTCTATCGATTTCGCATAGTTCTACCTGCGCGTCGTGGCGACGCTGACTCGCTTCGCTCGTCGCGTCGTTGCCCGCGCGGGCGGTCGTCACAATTCTGACGGTGGCGGCGTTGTTTCCTAGCGAGCGGCTGTCAGCGGCCAGGCCATTGTAGATGAAGTGTAGCGTCGCGCTCGGGCCGGCGGCGAGGTGAATCCGTGCGTTCAGGCTGCGAAGTGCCTGAGCGCTTGGAGCAAGCACGCGAAGCGCAGGTAAATCGACATCGCGCGCAGCGAGCTCATCGTTCAGCGCTGCTGCTCGTTCCGGTGAAACCGGAGGCGCATTCCAATACTCGCGTACGCGTTCAATCGAGCATGGCAGGGAGAGCGCACCGATCTCGTGGCTTGAACCATCGACATACATCGGGGGCTCAAGATGCATCAAGACTTGCGAATGAACGGGTTCGACCACGCAGCGGAGCTGCTGATCGCCATTCACCAACAGCTCCCAAGACATCTGACCAGCGCGGGGTTTGCCGATGCGCAGGGGCGAGCCATCGAGCGATTGCCAAAGAACGCGCCTGGTCGCGAGCACCTGATTCAACACCGCCGCGCCGGCGGCACCACGCAGACTCCAAGGCCCTTCGTTTCGCTGAGCGAGCAGGCCAGGCAGGATCTGCCGATCTTCCGCATCCACATAGCGGGGAAACTCGCTGCCGCCCGTCGTGCGGGCTACGAATGGACTCGCACTGCCTCGCGCAATCTTTTGCGAACCAGGAGTGAGCTGTGCGACCCACACGGACAACTGCAGTTCGCACTCGCGATCGTCGCCAGCGGTCTGCAGGACATAGAACAATCGTTGCAGCAGTCCGGGCGCCGCGGAGGCCGCGGATGCCGGCGCCACGTTAGAAACAGACCGTGACGAGGATTCAGATCGGGTGGGAGTGGGGCTTGCCTGAGGCTGCTCAGCCGCGACGGTGACAGCCGCGACGTGCACGCATCGTCCGTCGTTGCCACAACTGCACTCAGCTTCCGCAATTCGAAAATCGCCGGGCGAGCCGGCACGGCGGATATAAACGCGATGTTTCGACGCTGAGTCGGCAACAACGACGCCAGTCACGACCACGCCCGCTTGCAACACGCGCAACTCGCCGACAGCGCCGCCGCTGACGAGCTGGCGCGCGGCCGCAAGCAATGGCTCGCCGAATGTTTCCTGCAATGGGCTCAAGCGGACAGGTCGGAGTTCGAAACTTGAGGTCACCGCCGCGAATGCGGCGGCGTCGATTCGACAGGCGAGGGAGCGCTACGCCAGCGTGTGATACACCTTCTGCACGTCGTCGTCCTGTTCGAGCTTGTCGATCATTTCCAGGGCTTCGGTGGCCTGTTCTTCAGGCAGCTCGGTAGGCGTGAGGCAGATGTATTCATGTTCGGCGGACAGCGGGGTGATGCCGCGATCTTCCAGCGCCTTTTGCATGGTGCCGAACTCGCCGAAGTTGCAGCGGGCCACGATCTGCGGCTCGCCTTTTTCGCCGGTGCTCTCGCCCATTTCTTCCAGGCCGTGATCGATCAGGTACAGCTCCAGGTCGTCCTGGTCCACGCCTTCCGGATTCAGCCGGAACACGCCCATTTTCTTGAACTGAAAGCTGACGCTGTTGGACGTGCCGAGGTTGCCCTCGTGCTTGGTGAAGATGCTGCGTACGTTGGCGACGGTGCGGGTCGGATTGTCGGTGGCGGTTTCGACCAGTACGGCGACGCCGTGCGGCGCATAGCCTTCGTACAGGATTTCGGTGAAGTTGGCTGCGTCCTTGCCGGAAGCGCGCTTGATGGCAGCCTCGACCTTGTCCTTCGGCATGTTCACGGCGCGCGAGTTCTGGATCACGCGACGCAGGGCGGGATTGGAGTGGGGGTCAGGGCCGCCGTTCTTGACGGCAATGGTGATGTCCTTGCCGATGCGGGCGAATTGCTTCGCCATGCGGTTCCAGCGCGCGAACATCGCGTGCTTTCTGACTTCGAAAATGCGGCCCATGAACGGCTCCCCTGAGATAGGGGAGCATTTTACCCGGAAGTGACTAGTGACTGGGGACTACTGACTAGCCAGAGGCTGAGCGGCCTACTTGCCTTCCCACATGATTTCGGCGTGTGCGGCCGCAGCCCGCTTCAAGATGCTCAGCAGCGGCACGGCTCGGGTCGCCAGATCGACCGGCGCTTCGCGCTCGTCGTCTTCGTCCTCGTTCTTGGTGTCCTCGTTGTCGGCCGGGCGCGCGGGGGTGCTGTGCGTGCCGGCCCGGATTTGCTCGGTTGCCGCTTCCAAGCGCTGTAACGCTTGCCCGACGTCGTCCGGGCCGAGCGCGCCGGGAACGCGTCCCGTCGCACCCATGAGCTTCAGCAACTGCACCGCCACGTCTTGAAACATGGTGATGGATTCGGTCGCGGTGGATCGAAAGGTGACCAGCATGAGCGTCATTGCTCCTGAGCGGTGAGGCTTATGCGGACAGTTTAAGTGCAGCCTCGTACCAGGAACAACACGAACAGGATGGGAATCGGCACGCCCAGCAGCCACAACAGGATCCAGCCGATTTTTCCCTTCTCCCGGCCGTAGTTCAGCATCCGGTGCAGGCCCGGCGGCGTACGTTTCTCTGGGGACATCGCATTCTCGCAAATCGCTACAGATGATCAGAGAACGGCTGCAGCCGGCCCTCGGTTCCTGTAGCTATTCTTCGTTCGCCGCCATGGCCGCCCGCCACACCAGCGCCGTGGTTTCCTTGCCCAGGCCCTGCTGCATCAACATTGCCTGCGAGTCTTCGGCGGAATAAATGCCACGGTGAGCGAGCAACGCCAGGGCGCCGCATAGATCGCTGAAATAAACCGAGCGGCCCAGCGGAGTCATGATCGCGGGCGAGAGTCGCTCGGTCTGTTCCTGAAGCGCACGGATCGACGGATCGGACAGCTGCCAGGTCGACGCGATCAGGCCGGCGACATTGGCCGATTGGGTCTGAATCGCGCGAATGAATACTTCGGCGCGCGGCTGGATCTCCGGGCGTTCGCGATATGTATCCATCGTTAGCCGGAACAGCACGATGCGAGCCAGCGGGCCGAGCAGCCCAAGCAACTGCGCGACGAATGGATCGGCGTTACCCAAGGCGCGAGCGCAGACTTCGGCCGCAGCCGCCGTGCGTCGTGCATGTTCCCAAGTAATGGGCGCGAAGTTATCGAAATAGCCCTTGGGCTGACGAAATACCGGTTGCAGGATCGCGGTCGCCATCAAGCCGCGCAATCCTTCCACGCCGAGAAGCACCACTGCGCGATCGAGACTATCGATGGGCACGGGCGAGAAACGATACGCGGCGCTGTTGGCTCGTTGCAGAACGCTGCCGGCCAATGCCGGATCTTCGAGAATCAGTTGGACGATTTCCTTGCGAGTGCTGTCGTCGTCGTTGAGCACGCGCATGAGCCGGGGCAACAGCATCGGGCGGCGAGGAAAATATTCGCGCTGGTGCACGGACTCGGCGACGTTCTGGCCGATCTTCGCCAGCACCGCGGCGTGCGGGCCGCTGATCTCATAATCAAAACGTTGCACGTCGAACGCGAGCTTGAAGCCTTCGTCGTCGAGTGCGACTGTCGCGTCGGTTTCGAACGTCGGCGCTTCGTCTCGGAGGATCGGTGGCGCCACGATCGGCGGCGCCTGGTTGCGGCTGGCCGCGACCGAAGACTGTCCCGACGTCTTGCCGGAAACGCGCATGCCGAGCACGAACACGGCGACGCCCGCCAGGGCCGCGATCAGCAGGATGGTTAAAGTCACAATGGCCGCTGCTCCCCGCCGTCACGGCATAGTTTTTCGTTGTGCTTATCGAGTGCCACCCCGGGTACATGGATGTACCCCGCCGCCACAAGCGGCGAGCGGGCAGCGAAAGTCGCGCCTTTCGTTGCTCGCACGAGGGTCGTGGCAGGATGCCCGATCCTGAGTTTTAAATTAGTGCGATCATAACGGAGCTTGCCCTGCGCTGGTGCGACCACGTGCCGCTTTGGGGCATCGTCGGGGCTCGATCGCTGGAGTGAGACTTGCATCGCCCTCCTATTCACTAGAGGCAAACCCGCGTGTCGATCCACGTCGCACTCAATCACGTCACCCACTATCGCTACGACCGGCGCGTGTCGCTCGGGCCGCAGCTGATCCGTCTGCGCCCGGCACCTCACAGCCGCACGCGCATCCTGTCGTATTCCCAGCGCATCGTGCCGGGCGAGCATTTCGTCAACTGGCAGCAGGACCCGGAAGCGAATTACCTGGCGCGCGTGGTGGTGCCGGAGCGGACCACCGAATTTCGGATCGAGGTCGACCTGGTCGCCGAGATGGCGGTGCTCAACCCGTTCGACTTTTTTCTGGATGCGTACGCCGAGCATGTTCCGTTCGACTATCAACCGGCAGAGCGCCGCGAGCTCGCGCCTTACCTGGTGACGCAGGCGTCGACAGCGCGGTTCGGACAATATCTGGCCGCGATCCCCCGCGAGCGTACTCGCACCATCGATTTCCTGGTCGCCCTCAACCAGCGGCTCGCCAAGGATATCCGTTATCTGATTCGCATGGAGCCCGGCGTGCAGACGCCGGAGCAAACACTCACCTGCGCGTCGGGCTCGTGCCGGGATTCGGCGTGGTTGCTGGTACAACTGCTCCGGCATTGCGGCCTCGCGGCACGCTTCGTGTCGGGCTATTTGATTCAACTGGTCGCCGATGTGAAATCGCTCGACGGTCCGTCCGGGCCGCCGGCGGATTTCACTGACCTGCACGCCTGGTGCGAGGTGTATCTGCCGGGTGCAGGCTGGATCGGGTTCGACCCGACGTCGGGATTGATGGCGGGCGAAGGTCACATTCCACTCGCCTGTACGCCGGAGCCTTCGAGCGCTGCGCCGGTCACCGGTGCGGTGGACGAGGCAAAGGTCGAGTTCTCGCATCACATGAAGGTGGAGCGCATTTGGGAGGCGCCCCGCGTCACCAAACCTTACAGCGAAGATCAGTGGGCGAAGATCGAGGCGCTCGGTCATGCGGTCGATGCTGAGCTTGCGGCGAAGGACGTGCGCCTGACGATGGGCGGCGAGCCGACATTCGTTTCGGTCGACGATCCGGACGGAGCGGAATGGAACACGGCGGCGCTGGGGCCGACCAAGCGGCAGCGGGCCGCCGAGTTGTTTCGTCGTCTCAAGCAGAAATATGCGCCCAAGGGGCTGGCGCATTTCGGCCAGGGGAAGTGGTATCCGGGCGAGCAGCTGCCGCGCTGGTCGCTCAATTGTTTCTGGCGGCGGGACGGGGAGCCTGTTTGGGTCGAGCCCTCGCTGTATGCCGATGAGTCGAAGGACTACGGTGTGAACGAGCGTCACGCCAGCGAGTTTCTTGCGGCGGTCGCGCGTCAGTTGGGCGTGACGCCGCAGTTCGTGTTTCCGACGTACGAGGACGCGTTTTATTACTTGTGGCGCGAGCGGCGGTTGCCAGCGAATGTCGATCCGTTCGAGTCGAAGCTGGAGGATCCGCTGGAGCGCGCACGGTTGGCGAAAGTGTTTAGCGCCGGGCTCGATAGCATCGTCGGGCATGTGCTGCCGATTGGCGGCGGTACGGGTGGTTGGGAAACCGGGCCGTGGTTCTTGAGGACCGAACGTTGTTATTTGATTCCTGGGGATTCGCCGATTGGGTATCGGTTGCCTCTGGACTCACAGCCCTGGGTGAAGGAGAGCGAATACCCGTACTTGTATGCGGCGGATCCGAGCGAATCGTTGCCGCCGCTGCCACGGCGTTCAGAGGTACACCGGCGTTTCCTCGAACAAGGAGAGCAGCGGGCGGCTTCGCCGTCGCTGCGTGCAGAGGTTCGTGCGCAGTCTCGCGACTCGATGGCGAGGTCATCGGGTTCGGAGCGGCCGGGCGCGCACGCGGAAGGCAGCTCGTTGCCGAACGAGCCGAGGCGGCGGGGCGATCCTTCATCGCACTCGCCGGCGCCGGGCGAGTCGGCGAATTGGGTTACGCGCACGGCGATATGTGCTCAGGCGCGGGATGGCGTGCTTTATATTTTCATGCCGCCGACCCGACGGCTTGAAGACTATTTGGAAATTGTCACGGCTGTCGAAGCCGTCGCGCGGAGTCGATCGCAACCGGTCGTGCTGGAAGGTTACGAGCCGCCCCAGGACTCGCGACTCAATTCGTTCCGCGTGACGCCCGACCCGGGCGTCATCGAAGTCAACATTCATCCGTCGTCGAGTTGGGACGAGCTGGTCGACCGCACCACGCATCTGTACGAACAAGCGCGCGAGTCGCGCTTGAGCAGTGAGAAGTTCATGCTCGACGGCCGCCACACCGGCACCGGTGGCGGCAATCACTTTGTGATCGGTGGAGCGACACCGAACGACTCGCCGTTCCTGCGTCGCCCCGATCTGTTGCGCAGCCTGATCTCCTATTGGCACAACCATCCGGCGCTCTCGTATTTATTCTCCGGTTTGTTCATCGGGCCGACGAGCCAGGCGCCGCGTGTGGACGAAGCGCGCAACGATTCGTTGTATGAATTGGAACTGGCATTCAAGCAATTCCCGGCGACCAAGCATACCTCCCCGCCGTGGCTGGTCGACCGCCTGCTGCGCAACTTGCTCATCGACGTCACAGGTAACACGCATCGCGCCGAGTTCTGCATCGACAAGTTGTACTCGCCGGACAGCGCCAGCGGCCGACTTGGACTGCTGGAGATGCGTGCGTTTGAAATGCCGCCGCACGCTCGCATGAGTCTCACGCAGCAACTGCTGTTGCGTTCGCTCGTCGCCAGGTTTTGGAGCAAGCCCTATCAGCCAGAGAAGCTCACCCGCTGGGGCACGGAGCTGCACGATCGTTTCTTGCTGCCGTACTTCATCGAGCAGGATCTGCGCGACGTGCTCACTGAGTTGAGCGCCAACGGTTATCCGCTGCAACCCGAATGGTTCGCGCCGCACTTGGAATTCCGCTTTCCAAAGTTCGGAGACTTCGCGACACGCGGCGTCGATGTGGAACTGCGACAGGCGCTGGAACCCTGGCATGTCATGGGCGAAGAGGGCGCGCCCGGCGGGACCGTGCGCTACGTCGACTCCTCGCTCGAACGCGTGCAAGTGAAAGTCACCGGTCTCGCGCCGGATCGCTACGTCATCGCCTGTAATGGGCATGCATTGCCGTTGCGGCCGACGGGTCAGGTCGGTGAGTTCGTCGCGGGCGTTCGATATCGCGCCTGGCAACCTGCATCGGCATTGCATCCGACCATCGGCGTGCATTCGCCGCTGACGTTCGATCTCATCGACACCTGGATGAATCGCTCGCTGGGCGGTTGCCAATACCACGTTGCCCACCCGGGCGGGCGCAACTACGCGACGTTCCCGGTCAATGCATTCGAGGCCGAAAGCCGCCGGCTGGCGCGCTTTTTCCGCATGGGCCACACGCCCGGCCCGGTTCAGGCGCCGCCCGCATCGACGGCGAACGAGTTTGCGTTTACGCTAGATCTCAGAAGGACGTAATGTCCGCGTCGCTCCAAACATATACCCCCGATCTGCAGCGCTACGACGAACTGCTGTCGCCCGACGGTGGCATTCGTCCGCATTGGCAGGCGTTGATCGCGCGGTTGGAGCAAGCGGGGCCGGACGCCGTGCGTCGGGGGGCCGAGCTGGCGCGACGACTGATCGTCGAGAACGGCGTTACATACAACGTCTACGCCGATCCGCAGGGACGCGACCGTTTGTGGACGCTCGACATGCTGCCGGTGGTCGTGTCGGCGCAGGAATGGCAAACCATCGAGAAGGGTGTCATTCAACGCGCGCGACTCTTCGATGCGCTGCTCGGCGACTTGTATGGTCCGCAACGTTTGCTGAAGGAAGGCATCGCACCGGCGGAAGTTGCCTTCGGTCATCCAAATTATTTGTGGCCGTGTCATGGCGCCGTGCCTCGTGGCGACCGTTGGCTGTATATGTACGCGGCCGACTTAGCGCGCCTGCCCGATGGTCGATGGTGGGTGCTGAGCGATCGCACCCAAACTCCCTCGGGCCCTGGCTATGCGCTGGAGAATCGGCGCATCGTGTCGCGTGTCTTTGCCGATCTGCTGGACGAGGTCAATGTTCGTCCGCTCACCGGTGCATTCGCATCCCTGCGCGATGGCTTGCTGGCGAATGTAGAAGAAGGCGAGACTCCGCTCGCGGTGGTACTGACGCCCGGACCTTTCAACGAAACCTATTTCGAGCACGCCTATCTCGCGCGTCAGCTGGGCTTCTCGCTGGTGGAAGGCTCCGATCTCACGGTTCGCGACGACACGCTTTATTTGAAGACACTCGGCGGATTGAAGCGCGTGCATGCCGTGCTCCGCCGGCTCGACGACGACTTTTGCGATCCGGCCGAATTACGCGCCGATTCAGCTCTCGGCGTGCCGGGACTGTTGAAAGTCGTACGCGCGGGCCGAGTGGTCCTCGGCAATGCGTTGGGCAGCGGTGTGATCGAATCCGCCGCGTGGCTCGGATTTCTGCCGTCGATCAGCGAATGGCTGTTGGGAGAAACGTTGCAGCTACCGTCGGTGGCGACGTGGTGGTGCGGCGAACGGCCGGCGTTGGAAGAGGTGCTCGAAGGCTTGGACCGGTTGGTGATCAAGCCGACGTTCCCCAATCAAAAGTTCGAAGCGGTCTTTGGTCGCGACCTGACGCGTGACGCTCGCGCCAAATTGATTCGTCGCCTGCGAGCGCGTCCTTATGCATACGTCGCACAGGAACGCGTCGCGCTCTCGCAGACGCCGGTGTGGCGGGGCACGGGATTGGCAGGTCGTGCACTATCGCTGCGTGTTTATGCCATCGCGGGACCGGATGGATTCCAAGTCATTCCCGGGGGCATGGCGCGCATTGCCTCCGATGTTTACGCAGACGTTGTTTCGACCCAGCGTGGTGGCGGCAGCAAAGATGTTTGGGTGCTCGGCGAAGACGACGGGGTCGATGCCACGGTCGCCGAGTTCGCGCCGCGCAGTCGATTGCGCAACGAGAGTTTGCCGTCGCGCGTTGGCGAGAATCTGTACTGGCTCGGTCGCTACGCCACTCGTTGCGAAGACAAGATCCGTTTGCTCCGAGGCACGCTGGCGTTGGAGCGCCGCTCTGAAGTATGGCCTCGGGCGGTCGATACATGCCGACATCTCGGCGTCACTGGGCCCGATACAGATCCCGCCGCGAGCTTGTTCGATTCCCAGCATCAACTGGGCATTGCCGCGGATCTTCAACGTCTGCAATGGTCGGCGACGCAGGCACGAGGCCGCCTTTCGTCCGAACACTGGCGTGCGATCGGAGTCGTGCAGCGGCAGTATCACGACGCCGCTTCGAGCAACAGCGATGCGAGAGAGACATTGGATCGCCTCACGTTGTCGTGCGGGGCTCTTGCGGGCCTCGCGCATGACGACATGATTCAAGACGACGCGTGGCGTTTGATGATGCTCGGCCGGCGCGTGGAGCGAATTTCGTTCCTTGCCACGATGCTGTCGCGACGGTTGGCCGAAGCCGCGCCGACTCAAGGCGAGCTGGAATGGATTCTCGATATCACCAGCGGCACGATTGCATATCGCACTCGCTACCTGGATCGGCCGAGGCTCACGCCGTTGCTCCAGCTTCTGGTGCGCGATCCAAAGAATCCGCGCTCGCTGGCATTCCTGGGGCAGGAGATTTGCTCGGTCACTCAGCAATTGAGCGAGTCCGCGGGCGAACTGCCCACCGATTTCTTCCAGCATGCGGTGACGGATGCCTTCGAAAGCGACTTCGGCGCGCTCGAAGGTAAAGGTTATAATGCCGATGTAGCGAGACAGACGTTTTCGCGCAAACTCTCGGGCGTGTCGGACGCTTCACTGCTGCTGTCCGATCGCCTGTCGTTGCGGCACTTCTCGCACATTGATCTGGATCTGCACACGGTGACGGCATGAGCAACGTCGCCGCCTACCGCGTGAAGCACGAGACACTGTATCAATACAGCGCCGAGGTCGTGCATGCACATCACCTGCTGCATCTTGTGCCTCGGGCGATGACACACCAGGTGTGTAGCGAGCAGTCGGTTCAGATCTCGCCGGAGCCGACTGAGAAGATCGACGCTGTCGATGCCTTCGGCAATCCGCTGCAACGGCTGGAGTTTAATCGACCGCATCAGCAACTGTCCGTTACCAGCGAGATGAATGTCGAAGTTCGCGAGCGGCCCGCCGCTGGCGAGCAAAGCGAACCCTGGGAGCGTGTGCGCAATCGATTGCAGTATGCGGGCCGCCCGCCGGGCGACGACCACATCGAGGCCTTGCGTTATCGTGTCGAATCGCCGTACGTGCGCATCAAGCAAGCGTTCACGGAGTACGGCAGCGATTGTTTCCCCGCCGGCCGCCTGCTACTCGAAGCGGCGCACGCGCTGATGATGAAGTTATATCGAGAGATGAAGTACACGCCCGGGGTCACCGATATCTCCACTCCGCTTCTGCAAGTACTCAAAGACAAGCGTGGCGTGTGTCAGGACTACGCTCATCTCATGATCGCGTGCCTCCGCGCTCGCGGCCTCGCGGCTCGATACGTCAGCGGGTACTTGCGAACCACGCCTCGCCCCGGTTCTCAGCAACTGGTCGGCGCCGACGCATCTCACGCGTGGGTCGCCGTATTCTGCCCGCCGATTGGCTGGGTGGAATTCGATCCCACCAACGGCGTGCGCGCCGGCCTCGATCACATCGCGATTGCTTGGGGCAGAGACTTCGGCGATGTGTCGCCACTGCGTGGAGTCATCCTTGGCGGTGGATCGCATACGCTGACGGTGCGAGTGAGCGTAGAGAAGCTCGGCGCGTCGTAACGACGCTGCAACTCGACAGCATATTCCTCAGTATTTTCGCTCCGAAGCCAGCGCAGGGTTACGATCCGCGCACATCAATCGGAGCGGTCTCATGGATGCAAAGACCAAAGGACGCTGGGACACGGTTCTCACGGTGGTGCTCGTGGGGTGCGCCTTGCTCACAACCGGGCTCGTGCTTCGTCGGGAGTTGTTTTCTCCGACGGCAGCGCCGGGCATCCCGCAGAAGCCGGTGTTCGTCGAGGATTGGACTGCGCATCTGGAGAAGGGTGTGCGAATCGGTTCGGCCGAGGCGCCGGTGCAATTGATAGAATTCGCCGACTTCGAATGTCCCTTCTGCGCTTCGTTTCACAAGACGCTGGAAAGCGTCAGGCAGAAATATCCGACGCAGATCGCGCTCACGTTCGTGCACTATCCGATTCAGGGTCATCGATTTGCCGAGCCGGCAGCGCGAGTCGCCGAGTGCGCTCGCGAGCAGGGGCGCTTCGAAGCCATGCATGCACGTTTGTTCGAATGGCAGAATCAACTCGGATTGAAGCCGTGGAGCGAGTTTGCCACCGCGGCGGGCGTTTCCGACCTTGCGACGTTTGAATCGTGCGTCAAGGGCACGGAGCCGTTGGAGCGAGTGGTCGCAGGACGCAAGTTGGCGGACGAGCTTGGGGTCAAAGGGACGCCGACACTGATCGTCAACGGTTGGCAACTGCATCGGCCACCCGATGCAGCTGAGCTCGAAGCGATGGTGCAGGCGATCCTGTCAGGCAAGAAGCCCGTTTAGTGGGCCGCCATCGCAAGCGTGGGCGCCGCCGAAGGAGCGAGGCGTACCCGCATGTCATGAAGCACGATCTTATGCATCGCGCTGACGACGTAGTTGATAAAGAACCGCGGAACCAGGCGAGCGCCGCCTCGCAGCTCATAGCGAGTCGACATTCGTACTGAGCAGGTGTCGTCGTGCGATTCGATCTGGATCGTGCCGCCTTTCAACATGATTCGACCGGCGTAGCGAATCGATTGTTCGATGATGTCGAACTCGATGCGCTCGCCCGCGACGATGTGCGTGATTTGTTTGGTGAGATAGCCACCGTCGCTGTACATACAGCGAGAAACATCACCAACTTTGCTATACGCACCGGTGGTCCGTTGAGGAACGGGCAGAGCGGTGCGCAGCAGGAGCGAAGGTTTAGTCGAGATATGTTCGTAGAAACAAACCTTCTCCCATGCTCTGCGCGCCTCGCAGGACAAGCGGCCGGACGTGACGACGATGTGAGTTTTGTTGCTCATGGTGCTAGTTCCTTAGTGACGAGAAGATGAGTTAGCGGAGACGCTTGCGCTGAACAGGGCCATGCAGCCGATCAGCTCGACTTTGCAATCGACGAATCGAGCGCGGAGGACGCGGTGCAGATCGCTGAGTCGATCGTTCTTGTTGTCGATGACTCGCAGGCCATTCAATAGCGGATGCACGAGCCGGCGGCTGATGCGATCAGGAACACCGTCGGACACCAGCGTGTAGCCGAAGATCTTCGTGCCGGCTCGCGTGAGCGCAGCGATCGTGTCGAAGATCTGGCTCTTGTGTGCCAGGTCGCCGGAGAGGCAATGGATGATGCCGCCCAGGCAGATGGAGTCGAACGGTCCGCCGGAGATCTCATGCAGCGGACGCAGGACATCGCGGAGATACGTTTGCGGTCGATAACGCGACAGGCGGCGGGCGGTGTATGCGAGGCAGTTCGGCTGCAGATCGATCAAGGCCAGCCTTGGGTTCGCGGCACCCAGTCCGCATCGGTCGAGGAAGTAACCAGTGCCCACGCCGATGTCGGCGTGATTGGACGTAACGTGGTCGCGATAGTGATCGACCAGAATGTCGGGATCGCAACCCCAGATGCGCGGGGCGACCAGGTTCACGATCAACGGGTCGTACAGGTGCAAGCCGAGCTTGGTGTACGCCTTGATGGAATTCGGTTGCATGTCTGGCGATCGGCTGACGTGATCAAGTGACCACGACCCAAGCATCGAGCGCCGGCAACAGCAGCCGCTTCCGCGTTGATAAACGCGGATCGAAAAATTTCTCAGCCTTTGTGGATCAGAGACTTAACGACTTCCAGGAAGATCATTCCGGAGTCGGAGCGCGGCCGCGGCGGTAATCCCCAGGCGATTGGCCGGTCACTTCCTTGAACGCGGCGTAGAACGCGGACTGTGAACGGAACCCCGTGTCCATGCCGATCGACAGGATGGAGCGGCCGGGGGCGGAAATAAGTAAGGTCTTGGCGGCGTTCACGCGGCACTCCCGGACGTAGCGGGAGAAGCCGACCCCGAGCCGCGAGTTGATGAGCTCCGAGAGTTGGTGGCCGGAGACCCCGACGGCGCTGGCCAACGAGGCGAGACTGAGACTCTCGTTCTGGTACGCCTTGTCCTGAGCCATCAAGCGATTCAGCTTGGCCAGGCACGCGTCCACATCCACGTCGCGCAAGGTCGAGGTGCCGTACTTGGCTCGTGCCGCCTCGGACAGGTCGCCGATGAGATCGGGATTGCCGACCAATGCTACGAGCATGATCGCGATGCCGGCGCCGACGGCGTTGTTGTAGAAGTAATAGAAATAAGCATTGTCGATGTGCGGGAGAGCGAAGCCGAGACCGAGCACGATCACTGCCAGGATGGAGATGACGGTGAAGTACAGGAACTCGAAGCGAAACTGCTTGCGCTGGCCGCGCAGGCCGTACACCAGGTTGCCGAGCCACACCGAGTAGCCGGCACCGAACAGGAACAGGATCGGCAACGCGACGTTCAACGGCAGCACGAACAGCAGCGGGATCGGCAGGAAATGAATCAACTGACCTGGGCGAAATGCTTCGCCGGGCAGAATCGCCCAGCGTCCGAACGAATAGAACGCGGACGGCGCGACGAACAGCGCCAGCCGGTAATAAAAGCTTTGCAGCGGCTCGGGGCCGCCGACGAAGTAAACGAGATGACCGACCTGGATCGCGCTCAATGCGAATACCAGCAGCGCGCAGGAACCCACGGAGTAGACGGATTTCCCCGGCACATTGATCAGCAGCGCATACGCCAGGAGCAGCAACACACCGCTCACGGCCCCGAATCCGGAGACGGCGATGTTTGCTAAGTCGAATGGCGACAGGGCGTTCATTCGCCGCAAGCTTACCCTAGCGGCGGGCGTGGTAGTCTTGCGCCATGCCCCTGACTTCCGGCCAACTCGATGAAATCGCGCCCGGCGTGCGCCGCCTGGTCGCGCGCAATCCCG
>Ga0247784_1000084_pt1 | contig 33109 bp, 27 predicted proteins | sample UWRJL169409R5_FD_179909 | JGI IMG/M metagenome (GOLD analysis project Ga0247784, IMG submission 179909) | Plant litter microbial communities from Arlington Agricultural Research Station in Wisconsin, United States - UWRJ-L169-409R-5 | ecosystem: Environmental > Terrestrial > Plant litter >...
GTGTCGAGGATACCGACGAGGCGCGCTCGCACGATGATTTTCTCGGGGCGCTGATTGCCGATCTGCACTGGCTGGGCATCGATTGGGACGAGGGGCCGGACATCGGCGGCCCGCATGCGGTTTATCGCCAGCAGCAGCGTCGTGCCATTTACGAAGAGTGGCTGTCGCGCCTGGACGCGGCCGGTCTGACCTATCCGTGCTTTTGCACTCCGGCCGAGTTGAGCATTTCGCGTAAACGGCAGTTGGCCTCGGGCCAGCCGCCCCGCTATGACGGCAAGTGCCGGGCCTTGACGGCGGAAGAGCGTGCCGAACGTTTGGTGAAAGGCCAGCCGGCAGCGCTGCGTTTCCGAGTGCCTCAGGGACAGGCAGTCGTATTCAACGACCTCGTGCACGGTGAGCAGCGGTTCAACAGCGACGATATCGGCGATTTCATCATTCGTCGCACCGACGGCAGCACGGCGTTCTTTTTCTCCAACGCAGTCGACGACGCGTTGATGGGCGTGACGCTGGTGTTGCGTGGTGACGATCACATGACCAACACGCCGCGCCAGATGCTGATCTTGCAGGCACTCGCGTTGCCGGTGCCTCAGTACGCTCACGTTGCGTTGTTGCTCGGTATGGATGGCGCGCCGTTGTCCAAGCGTCACGGCGACACGAGCCTGCGGGATCTGCGCGAGCGTGGATATTTGCCGGACGCCATTCGCAATCATCTCGTGCGCCTCGGTCATTCGTGCGTCAGCGATGGCTGGCTGGACGACGCCGGCTTGCTGACCGATTTCGATTTGAATCGATTGGGCCGTGCCGCGGCCAAATTCGATTACGCGCAGCTGCGTCACTGGCAGAAAGAAGCCGTTGCGCACTTGTCGGCGGAAGCGTTCCTGGCGTGGATCGGATCCGAGCTGCCCGCGGGCATCGATGCTCAGAAACAGGCTCAGTTCGTCACTGCCATTCGCGGCAACGTGGAGCTGCCCAGCGACGCGAAGATTTGGGCGAGGGTGATCTTCGGTAAGCTCGACGAGTTCGAACCGCAGGCGCTGGCTGCGATCAAGGAAGGCGGCGAAGCTTTCTTCGGTGCGGCGTTGGCTGTCATCGGTCAGCCCGGCGCGGATTTCAAACAAGCCGTGAAAGCGTTGGGTCAGTCCACCGGCAAGAAAGGTCCGGCGCTGTTCATGCCGTTGCGTGCGGCACTCACCGGCTTCACGCATGGTCCCGAGCTGGCACCCATGCTGGCGTTGCTGTCGCCCGAAGAAGTGCAGACGCGATTGGTGCGCGCACGAGAGCTATCCGTCTAAGTCATGCAGATTTTCAATTCCCTCGGCGGTGGTAAAGAAGAGCTGCGGACTCACGAACCCGGCGTCGTGCGCATGTATGTATGCGGCGATACCGTTTACGACTTCTGCCACATCGGCCATGCGCGCTCCAAAGTCGCGTTCGATATCGTGCGCCGATATTTGGAATATCGCGGCTACCGCGTCGTGTTCGTGCGTAACATCACGGACATCGACGACAAGATCATCAAGCGCGCGGCCGAGAACGGTGAGCCGATTCACGCGTTGACCGAACGTTTCATCCGGGCGATGCACGAGGACTACGATCGCCTCGGCATCCTGCGACCGACGCACGAGCCGAAGGCGACCGAATACATTCCCGGCATGATCGCGATGACTCAACAGCTCATCGACAAAGGCTACGCCTATGTCGCGAGCAACGGCGACGTGTTGTATTCGGTGGCGAAGTTCGGACCGTACGGCAAGTTGTCCGGTCGCGAGCTCGACGAGTTACGCGCCGGCGCCCGTGTCGCGGTCGACGAGGCCAAACACGACCCTGCGGATTTCGTGCTCTGGAAACGCGCCAAGCCGGGTGAGCCATCGTGGTCGTCGCCTTGGGGCGAAGGCCGTCCGGGCTGGCATATCGAATGCTCCGCGATGTCGCTCGACATCCTCGGCTCGCATTTCGATATTCATGGCGGCGGCATGGATTTGAAGTTCCCGCATCACGAAAACGAGATCGCTCAATCGTGCGCAGCGACCGGCGACACGTTCGCGACCCTATGGATGCACAACGGCTTCGTCAACGTCGATGACGAGAAGATGTCGAAATCGCTCAACAACTTCTTCCGCATCCGCGACGTGCTGGATTCCGGTCACCTGCGCGATCCAGAAGTGCTGCGATTTTTTTTGGTGTCCAGTCACTATCGCGGCCCAATCAACTATTCGCTTGTGCAAATCGAACAAGCCGACGCGGCCTTGTCGCGGCTTTACACGGCTCTGCGCGATGTCACTCCCGCGAGTGCTGTGAAGCCGAGCGAAGCCACTCGCCGCTTCGAAGCGGCCATGGACGACGATTTCAACACCCCCGATGCCATCGCAGCACTGCAGACATTGGCCACCGAGGTCAATCGCGCAAAGAGCGCCGGCGACGCTGCCACAGCGAGTGCGCTAGCCGCCGAGTTGAAATCGTTGGCCGGCGTGCTCGGCTTGTTGCAACTTGCTCCAGAAGATTTCCTGCGAAGGTCTAGGACTCTTACGGCCGATCCGGGCAAGCTTGTTGTTGACGGTTCGCCGGTCGGGCCGTCGGATGCCGAGATTGAAGCGCTCATCTCCGCCCGCACTGCCGCTCGCGCCGCCAAGAACTTCAAAGAATCGGATCGTATCCGGGACGAACTGGCGGCGGCTGGCGTGCTGCTGGAAGACAAGCCGGATAAGACGACGACCTGGCGTCGCGCGTGAATTGGAGCTAGCCGACCCTTATCGATGGTCGGCTCTACTCCTTAGAGCTGCTCCATAGCCAGCTTGGCCGTATCCTCACCATCGAGGAATGCCTGATCGGTCCACGCGTGATTCCACTTCCCGTACCGACCGCACGAGAATATTTGGACATCCTGCAGGAAGCCGCGAATCAGCTCCAGCGCGGCGGTGCGGTCGTGATCGTAGATGACGTTGGCATAGCGATTGATGCCCGCATCGCTCATCAGAATCTTGTCCCGAGGTCTTATAAAATCGCAGCGGCGCAGGTCGTCGATGACGCGGTCGATCAAAGCAGTTGGCTCGATGGTTAGCGGTCGGTACTTGTCCGAAAAATAAATCTCAGCTTGAATGCAGCCGCATCCCGATGGCGCATTCCGTTTCGAGAAGAGATGAGGCAGGTTGACGCGAGACATCGCGATGTCGCTATCGTAGAAATAAGTAATCGCCGTCTCGGAGATGTCGTCGCGATCGAGTCCAATATTCACGAGAACAGCTGTAGTAAACGCTAGCCTGCGCGCTGCTTCGAGAACGTCGGAGGGTGCCCCGTCGATCATCGGGATCAGCTCGGGCAACGGAATGCTGGAGATCAGTTGGGAATACTTTTGGTCGGCACCGCTTCTGAAGCGAACGAGCCTGGCCTGTGGATCGATCCTAATGACCTCGTGATTCAGTCGAATGTCGAAGCGCTCGAAAAACGATTGTAGATAACTTTCGAACCCGCCCGTCGTCGGATACCGAAAGACGTCCACGTAGTGCACCCCTGGGACCGATTCTTCCAGCGCGCCGCGCAGGACTTCCGACAGGTTGGGCTTGTACATCCTCGGGCCGATCCAGTCGGTGGTCAGCGATTCCATGCTGGTAGTGTGATATTTCTCGCCGTAAACAATCGGGAATGTCTCGGCGAAGGTCTTGCCATACACCCTGTGCAGCCAGGCGTTATATGTCTGTGGCTCTGCCGTGATCGGTTCATCGTTCAACGTTGATACGAAGTCGGTGATGATGCTGACGATCAGCTCCGACGGCAGGCCATGAAGGTTGCATTGCGGCGGGTGTGGGATGCGATGCCCGCGCCAGTAGTTGTCGATCTTCAGTTTTTGTTCTTCGAAGGCATGGCCCACATTCTTTGCGAGCACCTCCCGAACGTGTTCGTTCCTGGTGAACGAGATATGGCCACCCTCGTCGAACACGAAACCGTTCTTGTATCGGAACGACCGCGTGTGCCCGCCGCCATACGAGTTTCTGTCGTAGCAAATGAAAGGAACGTTGCGCGATTCGAGGGCGTATCCAGCACCGCATCCGGCCATGCCGGTTCCGAGAACGATCGCCGGGGTGGTCGGCATAGGTCGATCCTTGTGAATATGACGCAGATAGCTAACATGGCGATTGCCAGGCTAGCTATGCGTTTTCACAGGTCGACGGATCGCTTGTCTTCAACTCGTACGAGGCTGCGGGAAAAGCGGCCCGATGTGATATGCCCCGCGTCCGCACAGACACGGAGAATTCAAAGTTAACGATAGCCTCGACGGCTCAATTCGATAACACGTTCGGCTGCGCTGCGATCAATAATCGTCGCGCCGGTGTCGATATTCGTCGGTAATACGCCGTAGCGCGCATTCAGTGCCAGTGCAACCACCGAGAAATAACCTTGCGAGTACGGTTGCTGATCGATAGTGAAACGAAGGGTGCCGGCTTGAACCAGCCGCAGGATGTCGGGACTAAGATCAAAGCCGGCAGCAATCATGCTGTCTTTGGCGAAAAACTTCTCGATCGCGAGCCCGGCGGCTTCCGTGTCGGCCGAACCGGTGCTGATGACCACTTTGATCGATCGATCAGCTTCGAGGGCAGAGCGGATTTTCTTGATTCCCTGCTCGCGATCGGTGCTCGTGACCAGTTCGGTCCATTGGATATTCTTTGTTTTGAGGGTTTCCTTGATGCCTCGTGCGCGATCTTCCAGCGCCGAGATATTCGGATCGTGCATGGTAAGAAGAATATGGCTGCCGGCTGGAACATCGGCAGCGATCTTGCGACCGAACGCCTGTCCGGCGGCGACCATATTTTGGCCCACGGCGGCGAGGCGAGCGTTCGAAGTGCGGCTGTCGTCGACGTTGAATGCGATGACGGGCACCTTCTTCTGGATAGCCTCAGCGACCGCGGCATCGAACGCCTCGGGATCGATGATGTTGAGCGCGATGCCGTCGTAGCCATCCTGAACCGCTTGCCGTACTTGATTGGCGAGTTGCTTGACGTCCCCGTCCTTGGTTCCTGAAAACGTCACCTGCACGTTCATCGCAGTGGCAGCGTCCTGTGCTCCCTTCTTGACGGGTCCGAAGAATCCGTAATCGACGAAGGGGGTGAGCAAGATCAGTCGCAACGGCTTCGCCGCCTGCTGGGCAAAGACCGGACAACTCAACAGGGCCAGGATCAGTGCTGCAAAGCTCCGCATGTGGGCCTCGTTCTTGGGTTTCTGGTGCACATGGCGTCCTGCGAATGTGCCGGACCCCCTCTGAGTATGATGGCATACCAAATTGGAATTGCTCAATGAAATTCCCGGGCAGTGGGTAATAGCGGCCAAGCGAGCATCGTTCGACGGCCGGCTTGGCGCTGCGTGCAAGAGCACATCGATTCCCCTTATCATTCCGCGCAACGAAGGCAAGATCGTCCATCGATGTGGGCACGTAAATGTTTGGCGAAGTGGAACAACGTAGATTGTGCTTGGAATCGCTCATGCCACAGCTCGCGCTTGCATGAGTAAAGCAACAGACGAGTTCGACGTCGTCGTCATCGGTGCGGGCGCGGCGGGGATGGCGGCGGCGGCGCATCTCAGCCGGCATCGAAAATCTGTATGTATTCTCGAAGCACGAGAGCGCGTTGGTGGGCGAATCTTTTCGGTGCGACCGCGAGGGAACGCGTTTCCGCTGGAGTTGGGGGCCGAGTTCATTCACGGCGAATCCGAGGCGGTGTTCGAGCAGCTGCGGTTGTCGGGCGATGTCGCGGTAGATGCGGGGCAGACTCGCTATAGGGCACGGCGGCCGGGCGAGTTGCAGCAGACCGAAGATCTTTTCGAGAACATGAAGGAGCGGCTGAAGCGCATTCCGAAGCCGCGAGCCGATCTGCCATTCGCGGAATTCCTGGAGCAGCACAAACGAGCGCTGCCACCGGAGATACGCGCGTTCGCGACGATGTTGGTGCAGGGCTTCGACGGTGCCGATCCGGCGAGGGCCAGTGCGAAGGAAATTCTCAAGGAGTGGGCGGGCGGCAGCTCGGCCGATGCGCCGACGTTCCGGCCGCAGCGAGGCTATGGAGCGCTGATCGATTCGCTGGTGGGCAGCTTGGATCCGAGTCATGTGTGTTTGCAGCTTCACAGTATCGTCACCGAGGTGAAGTGGCAGCGAGGGCAGGTCAAAGTGCTGCTCACGCGACACGGTGAGTTGTCGGAGGTGCATGCAAAGCAGGCAATCGTGACATTGCCGTTGGGCGTGATGCAGTTGCCGCCGCTCGCGCCGGGCAGCGTGCTGTTCTCACCGCAGTTGATTCGCAAGCAAATGCCGTTCTCGCGATTGATCATGGGGCCGGCGATCAAGCTCGCGCTGTGTTTCAGCAAACCGTTCTGGACCGAGATCGAAGACCGACGTCATCGCGACATCGCGTTCTTTTTCGCGCAGGGCGCGCCGTTCCCGACCTTCTGGAGCACGCTGCCGGTGCGCTCGTCGATCTTGTATGCGTGGAGCGGTGGGCCGAATGCTTCGCGGATCGTGGCTCGCACGACGGACGAGGTGTTGCGTCCCGCGTTGGCGAGCCTGGGGCAGATATTCGGTAAGGATCGAAACTATCGCCGAATGTTAGAAGGTGTTTATTGGCACGACTGGCAAAACGATCCGTACTCTTGCGGTGCGTATAGTTATGCGGGCGTCGGTGGCGGACCGGCGCGCAAACAACTGGCGCAGTCGGTGGAGCAAACATTGTTCTTTGCCGGAGAGGCGCTGGACGAGGAAGAGCCTTCGGCTGTCGGCGGCGCGATCAATACAGGCCGCAAGGCGGCCGAGCAATTGCTAGCGAGCGAATGATTCGAGCGAGCGCGAGTTATTCGTCCTCGTCTTCATCCTCATCCTCATCCTCATCCTCATCCTCATCGTCCTCTTCGCTGTCTTCGTCGTGACGATTGGTGAAGCGCGCGTTGCCGAGGCCGGTGCCGATCGTCAGCACGCCCCAATGTTCGAAGTCGCGCATCCACGGCACTTCGCTCAGGCCCTGCACGACCGCATCGTTATGCATCACGATCACTGTCTCGTGATCGCCGATTTTCGGAATCGCCTCGCGCAGGCGTTGCGGCAGGTTGAAACTCTTGTGTTCCCAGTCGCCGGGCAAGTTCTGCGCGCCGCGTTCGATGCAGCCATCCGGAAGAATCACGCCGGGACAACCGATGCCGATGAACGGCGCGAGGTTGGCATTTTCCTTTTCCGCGCGCTTGATCAAGCCTTTGAGCATGTCGACGAGCCGTTGCACGGCATCTTCGCGCGCGGGTTGATCTTCGTTGTGTCTCCACAGCTCGAAATGGTTAACGACAGCCTGCGAGTAGTCCTTCGCCTTCTTGCGGCGAAGCTCGACGATGCCGGCGCGAATGTTGCTGCCACCGATGTCGATCGCGAGGATGCCGTCGTGCCCGGACAGAATCCACGACGGTACCAGTTGAATGCAGCCCACCAGTCCGGCGTGATCGGCATCGTAACGAATCGGCTTGAGCGCGATGTCGTGACCGTCCGCCTTGAGTAATACCGACGTGCGTCCGATCGCGAGCTCGCCGATGCGGCTCTGACGCAAGCCGCCGCCGACCACGATGGCTTCGGTGTTTTTCCAATCCTTGAGTTTCAGGAAGCGTCGGATGACTTGCGCGAATTCCTGCGCGAACTCTTCGATGGCCGCGTGTACCACGCCCGCCGCTTCGGCATCGCCCTCGGCCAGCAGCTTGTCCAATTGTTTCTTGCTGATCTCTTCGCTGGGCTTGTCGCCGAGCGGGTCGTCGCCCGTGCGACTCACGCGTTCTCGCCACTCATCGAGGATCGCCTGGAATGCACGTCGACTCGCGCGATCGCCGACGAAGCCTTCGGCGCTGCGCATCTCCGCGTTGTAGGCGTCGACGGTCACCATGCTCAACACTTTGCCGCCGTGAGAGAGCAGGGCAGGCGCGGTGTCCGTCGAGCGCTTCGGCGTTTTTTTGATCACGAGGCTCCCTGGAGTCGATGCCATTCAATGCCTGCGACCGGGGAATGTTCCTACGTGCGCAGGTTGCTCAGCGGCGCCGTGAGCTCGCAGCGAAATCCTTGTGCGTGATAGTCGACATCGACCTTGCCTTGGAAGTCGTCCGCCAGCACATGTTCGATCAGCAACGAGCCGAAGCCGCGCCGCTTGGGCGCGATCACGGCAGGCCCGTTGCTCTCGACCCACTTGAGGTGGAAGTAGTCCTCGCCCTGCTTGGATTCGATGTTCCAGCGAATCGTGACCTCGCCGCCGGGCCGCGATAACGCACCGTACTTCATTGCGTTCGTCGCGAGCTCGTGAATGCACATGGCGAGCGTCAGCGACTGTCGCGCGGACAAAATCAACGGCGGGCCTTGTGCGCAGATTTCGCCGAGTGCGCCTTGATGCGGAGCCAGTGCATTCTCAATCACGGCCGTGATCGGAGCGATGTTGTCGTTGGACTGCGTGAGTACAGTGTGAGCGCGGCCCAGGGCGCTGATGCGTTGCTTGAGCGCGGCGCGTGCCTCGTCGAGCGAGGAGGCATAGTGAAAGGTTTGATCTGCAATGCAGGTGACGATGGTGAGCGTGTTTTGAATACGATGCGCGAGCTCGTCGTTGATCAGCTTGGATCGTTGCTCCGCACGCACTTGCGCCGTGGTCTCGATCACCGTGTCGAGCAGGCCGGCGATCCGGCCCGCGTCGTCGCGGATCGGGCTGTAGCAAAACGTGAAGTAGGCCTGTTCGGGATAGCCGGAGCGCTGCACGACCAGGGAGAAGTTTTCGAGCAGGACGGCTTCGCCGGCATAGACGCGCTCGACCAGCGGCTCGACGATGGGCCAGGCCTCGTACCACACTTCGTGAAACGGCTGGCCCTGGGCCGACGGCTTTGCGCCCAGCAGCGGCAGGAAAGCATCGTTGTGAATCATGATTCGCCGCGGGCCCCAGACCAGGCATTTGGGAAACGCCGATTCGAGCACCACGCCGACCAGGATGCGTAACGAGAGCGGCCAGGTTGCAATCGGCCCGAGCGGATTATTCGACCAGTCCAGACGGCGGAGGGTATCGGCGGCCTTGCCATGACCGAGAAACGCGTCTGTGCCATCGGCTGCCATCATCCAGCGCCGTCCTGCAAGTTCCAGCCCCCATTGGCTTATCTGTGATGAACTGCACGGGCCTGCAAATGTTCCGAACAATCGTCGCCACGTTGAGAGTGCAACAGTGCGTGCACATGCTGTTGCGCGTCATTCAATACAGCGAGAAATTTTTCTAGCCGCTGCTGTCGGAGATTTGCTGCGCGTCGAGCGTAAAGAAACGAAATCCACCGCCGCCGCGCCAGCCCACTGCCTCGCTGATGCCGCCTTGTTCGCCGTCGATCACTTTTTGAAGGCGAGGGATGCAGTGGCTACGCGCGTGATCGCCAATCTCGATGCCGATGTAACGGCGCTGCATCTTGTGCGCGACTGCAGCCGTTGTGCCCGAGCCGAGAAACGAATCAAGCACCAGGTCGCCCGGCCTGGAGGCGATGGTCAGAATCTGCTGGATCAAGCGCTCCGGTTTCGGCGTGATGAAGTCGGTGGCGCCGAGCAAGGCCAGCAGCTCACGCTTCGCATCTTGATTGCCGGTGACTTCTTTGTAGGTCCACCAGGTCCTCGCGATGACACCTTGGCGTGCATTCTTCAGATGCACCTTGCGCGTCGGCATGGCATTGCCGTCTTTGCCGAAATAAATCTCGCCTTTGACGCGTGCTTTGTCGAATTCCTCTTTGGGAAGCGCCCAATGGCGACCTTGCGCCGGTCGCACGATTCGGCCGGAAGGCAAGGTGACTTCGTAACGATATTTCTCCCGGCGCGCCGAGTCTTCGGTTCTGACGTCCAGCGGATAGGTTCGCCAGGGCCCGTCGGGATCGTCGTCGGGATTCTTGAAACGCTTTTGTTGTTCGGCGCTGCGCGGGATCAGGTTCCAGCCCAATTCCAACCAGGCAGGCGATTTGGCGAACACCAACAGATGATCGTGATCGCCGCTCAATGCGCGGCCGTTGCTTTTGGGTGTGTAGACCTTTTCCCAAACGACATTGGCGATGAAATTCGAGCGCCCGAAAATCTCATCCATCAGCACTTTGAGGTAGTGAGCTTCGCGGTCGTCGATTGCGACCCAGATACTGCCGTCGTCCGCGAGCAACTCGCGCAGCAGGGCCAGTCGCGGATACATCATGCTCAGCCATTGGCTGTGCTCCAGCCGGTCGTCGTAGTGCTCGAACGCCAGCTGTGTGTTGTATGGCGGATCGATCACGATGCATTTCACGCGACCCGCATAGGCTGGCAGCAATGCTTTCAGGGCGAGCAGATTGTCGCCCTGGATCAGCAGGTTCTCGACGCTGTCGTTGTCGCCGTAAACCGCTTCTTGTTTCAGAGAGTGCGTCGGTGCGGAGTGCGCGGCGGCTTTCGCCTGGTCTTTGTTCTCCCAGTCGATGAATGGCATGCGCGACGGGTCGTCGAAAACTAGGGCTGGCCGACCACGACTTCGCTGATTTGTATTACCGGCGTCAGGTCCGTGTAGTTGGGAATGTCCGCCAGAATTTCCTTGGCGTGCGGACCGAAGCCTGCCTGGAACGATTCGACCGAGTCGCAGTAGATGTGACACATCCCCACATAGGTGGCCGGATCGCCGGGAGCGCCACCGGCCAAGCCCTTGTCGACGGTGTAGAACCGGCAGGCAGATCCCATGCGCGCTTTGAGCAGCGGCATGTGCTTGTCCTTGTAGTAAGCATGATCGAAGCGGGCACCAGGCTGGTTCGGGTACATCACGCTAACCTTGATCATCGCTTGTCTCCTGTGACCTGCCCGGAGCTTACCTCGGCCGCTCCCGCCTTTCGAGCCATGGCCTTGAGGGCGCGCGCATGGGCGGCGTGACTGGCCAGGCGATTGAAGGCCTGTTCCAATTTATCCAGCTCGTCGTCCGACAGGTTCTTGAGATTGATCATTTCGGTGTGCGCGCCTTTGATCGAGCGCAGCAACTCGTCCAGCTTCAGATGCATCGCCCTCGCGTCGCGGTTCTGGGTGTATTGAATCAGGAACACCATCAGGAACGTCACGATGGTGGTGCCGGTGTTGATCCACAGCTGCCAGGTATCCGAGTAGCCGAACAGATGCCCGGTGACCGCCCAGACCAGGATCACCGCCACAGCGACCACGAACGCGCCCCACGAGCCCACCAGCTCGGCGGAGCGAACCGCGAGGCGTTGAAAAGCCGAGTGCAGTGGGTTCTGCGCTTTCATGGAATTCACCTGTACCTTGCCGCTGTAGTAAATCGCCGGCGTCCAAAAAGATCCTCGCGCTGGCGGGGAGCGGAACCCGGCTTACAACACGTCCGTTGCCGTGTCATGTCACTGCGCGATCACGGGCTTTCGCTGGTGCTGTTCGGCTTGTTCGCCGTGTTCCTGGTCGGCCAGGCGCTGACCGGACATCGACAACACAACCAACAGCAACTCGAACACCATCAGCCGACGGTCACGTTGTCGCAGTATCTGCAGAGCGGCGCCTTCCTGGAAGCGACCGCCGAAAACTGGGAAAGCGAATTCCTGCAAATGGGCGCGTATGTATTGTTTACGTGTTTCCTGTTTCAACGCGGCTCGGCGGAGTCCAAAAAAATCGGCGAGCCCGAGCCGGTGGATCGCGATCCGGCGCAATTCAAGAACAAGCGCGATGCGCCGTGGCCGGTCCGTCACGGCGGTTGGGTCGTGCGTCTTTATTCGCACTCCCTGTCGCTCGCATTCTTCTTGCTGTTCTTGATCTCCTTGGTCGCGCACGCGATCGGCGGCGCACGCGAGCAGAGCGAGGAGCAGATGGCACACGGCGGCCACGCGATCACCGTGTTCGAATATTTCCAAAGCGCGCAGTTCTGGTTCGAATCGTTTCAGAACTGGCAGAGCGAATTCCTGGCGATCCTGATGATGGTGGTGTTGAGTATTTTCTTACGCCAGCGCGGCTCGCCGGAGTCGAAGCCGGTCGACGCGCCCCACCGGCAGACGGGCTCGGAGTAACGTTACTGCGCGATCGGGCGAGCTTTGGCGCCGTCGCGCGTAAACACGAACAGCACCAGCCATACCCGGCCGTCCTTGGTGCCCGGCACGAACTTCCATTCCTTGGTCGACTGCTCGGCAATGCGGGCGAAATATTTGCTCGGCCCGGGCTTTTCCAGCATCGTGCCGACGACGTTGCCGTCGGCATCGACCAGCGCACGCACCGTCACGTGAACGCGGCCGCGAATTCTGTTACGAATCGATCTGGGAATATCCGGGATCGATTCGTGAACCACGGACGAGGAAGCATCTGCTTTCGTGGCCGGCGGCTGAGGCTTCGCAGCCTTCGTAGCAGGTTTCGGAGCTTCGGGCTCCGCGGGCTTGGCCTCGATGACGGGCGCAGCTGGCGCTGGAACGGGAGCAGGCGCAGGCGCAGGCGAGGGCGTTGGTCCGTCGTCGAACAACTGCGTAATGCCCCAAGCGACCAGCAGTATCGGCAGACCGATCGTGACAATCCTTGCCCACGGAATCGGTTTGCGAGGACGCTTGGGCGCAGCGGGCTTCGGCGGAGGTGGCGGCGTTTGATCGACGGTCGGTTGAGCAACCGGCGCCGGTTGCGGCTTCGGTGCTGGAATCGCCGGCGCCGCCGGGGCCGGTTTGAATTGCGCTTCGATGTCGAGCACCGTCGGGCGAATCCCCGGAGATGGGCTCAAACATCTCGCCACGGTGTTTGCAAACTGCGCGGGAAAATCGGGCGGTAGCTCGACCGTCTCATCCGGCCATGCCGTCGTGCGCTGAGTGAGCGCTTCCATCAGCGTCATGCCGAGACCCCAGACATCGCCGGCAGCGTTCATGCCTCGGTCTTTCAGTTCTGGTGGATCGTAGGCGGATGCTCTGACCAAACCGCTGCCGGTATGGCTGACCGCGCGAATGCTGTCGCTGGAAAGTTTCAACACATCGCCGACGGCGAGGAAGTTCGACGGCTTCAACCGGCCGTGCACCAGCTGCTTTCGATGCAGGAATGCCAGGGCGCCGAGCGTGGGGAGCAACAGCTCGCGCACTTCTTCGGCGACCAGCGGACGTCGCGGCAGAATTTCCGCCAGCGTCTGGTCGGCGTACTCCATCACCACATACAGGAATTCGCGCCCGTCGACCCGATAGCGGCCGACGTCGAAAACGCTCACCAGGTGCTCATGGAACAACGTGCTGGTCGTTACCCACTGCACCAGTTGCGCCTCGGCCTCGACCGATTCGGCGGGGAGGAATTTGATCGCGACGTCCGGACGGTTCTCCTCTTTCTGCTCGGAGAGGAAGACGGCGCTACGGTCGGAGCCGCCGAGGAAACGCCGCAACGGGAACACTCCGTTGACGACCTTGCCCTCCCACTGGCTCCAGAATTCGGTATTCGTAATTGGTGTCGGTTCCGCGCTCATAAGGGCGACCTGCATTGATCGCGCGCACGATAGATTTTGCCGAGATTCAGGGCTATCACCCGGCGTCGCGCGACACGATTCCTGAACGATTCGCTGAACGCCACCTGCCGGATTCCGGCGGGTGGCGAGGATGGGAGAGTAACCTCAACCGCGCATCGGTACTTCGCCTTTACGTCGCATTTCTTCAAGCAGCGCCCGCTGCTGCTGAGTATGAGCCTTCGCCCGTGCGGCCAGTGCCTGGAAGCGCGGGTGTTGCCGGACGCTGGAGTAGATGGGATCCAGATCGGCCAGGTACCACCAGCCGCCGTAGCGATTCATCTCCAGGCTGGCTTCCAGCTCGGTGAGCGCGCGCTCGTCGTCGCCGAGCATCGCGAAGATGGCGGCGCGTTCCCAGGCATACATGTTCGCCGGGCGCCCGGTCTGTTCGGCGTCCAGCTGTTCAAGCAGCGACGTCAGGATTTCGCGGCCGCGACGCGTATCGCCCGAAAGTAACAACACGTGCGCGTACGTCAGCACCAACCCGCGATTGCGCATCAACGAACCGCTGGTGAGCAGAAGAGTGGCGCGCTCGATGAGGTCGCGTGCCTCGGTGAAATTGCCGGTCTGGATCGCCTCGTCGCGAAGTGCATTCGCGGTGGCCCAATACCAGCCCGCCAGTTCCTGATGAACGGCATTCAGTCGCAATTCGTTGTCGATCATCGTCGGGGTGATTTTGAGCCAGTTTTTCATCATGACCCGAGAAAGCTCCGCCGCGCGCTTGAGGTCGCGCTGGTACAGCGGGATCGACGCCAATGTTTCTTTCTCGATCTTCGCGGAAGGACCGGACTCGCGGAGCACTGCCAGCGCGGCGGGCAGATCGCCCACTTCGAGATACAGCTCGGCGACGAGGGCATCGGCCCAATACGACTGCGGATCGACCACCTTGGCTCGCTCCATCAAGCGAATCGCATCGGCGAAGTCGCCGTGCCACATATATTCGGCATTGGCGAGGTCGCGCAGCGCCGTCGGGAAATCGGGCCGGAGTGCGAGCGCCTCGTGCAGCAGTTTCTCCATGCCAGCGACATCGCTGCGAGTCACGAGCACGAGCTGCGATTTGCGCCAGCACAGCGCGGCCGACAGCGGATCGATGCGTCGCGCGCGATCGATGAGATCCAACGCTTCGCCGCGCCGGCCCTGACTGAACAGGAAGTCCGAGTAACGAATGTAGCTTTCGTCGTAACTCGGTGCGAGCCGCAGCGCGCGACGATACATTTCTTCGGCCTGGACCGGATCCGTCGTGAGTCGCGCGCGTTGTGCCCAAGCCGGACCCAATGCGGGATTCAACTCGATGGCGCGATCGAACGCTCGTCCCGCCTGCTTCGCTAGATCGTCCGTCATGTTTCTTGCGCCGAGATCCGCAGCCAGCAGCAACGCCTGGCCCCACGAGTAATAACCTCGTGCGAAGGAAGGATCGAGTGTGGTCACGCGCGAGAAGATGGCAGCTGCCTGGTCGGCATCGGCACCTCGATACGTAGATAACAGCTGCTGCCCGCGCAGGTAGAGCTCGTACGTCGAAAGATCGCTTGGAACATCCGCGACAGCCGTGCTGCTCATCGGTTCGAGCGCGATCTGCAACGACTTGGCTGTCTGTTCGACGACGGCCGCATTGATCGCCGCGATCTGCTCGACCGGTCGAACGAATGCCTGCGACCACACCGGCGAGCCGGACGCGATGTCGACGAGAGTGACATTCATGCGGACCTGGTCTTGCGCTCCGGTCACATCGCCTTTCAGCAGATAACGGGCGTGCACTTTGCGAGCGACGGCGTCGAGGTTCTGTTCCGTCTGCATGGCATTCGCGATCGAGCCACTGGCGATCACCACCAGGTTCCCTACTCCTGCCAGTCGCGTGCGAAGCAGATCGGTGACGATGGGGGCGAGCATCTGCGTCGCCGCGTCTTGGGTCGCGGGCGCGAAAGGAGCAATGACAATCGCCCGGCTGTCGAGTGTCGGGGCTGGTGCCGGAACTCCGCTGGTCTGTGACTGCGGCGAATTGCGAAGGGACAGCGACCCAACGATGCCGAGCACGACCACCAGCGCCGCCGCACCCCACAGCCAGTAAGCATGCGGCCGCTGTTTCGAACTCGGAGCGGGTTGGACTTCGACGACCGGTGGCTCGGCGGTGGCACTCCCGAGACGCTCCACCGGGGCGACGAGCCGGTATCCCTTACGGGGAACCGTTGCGATGAAAGTCGGAGCCGGATCGTCGGTGTCGCCGAGCAACTTTCGCAACTGAGAGATGGCCTGGTACACCGACGCCGAGCCCACCACCACACCGGCCCAAACGGTATCCAGCAAGTCCTTCGAGCTGACCACCTGGCCGGGCGTTTCGGCCAGCCGCACCAGCAACCGCATGGTGCGAGGTTCGAGGCGGACGGTTTCCTGACCGCGCGAGATCTGATCGAGCGCCGGCTCGACTCGCCACTCTCCGACTCGGAAAGGAGCGTCTGTAACCGGGGAAGTGAGCCGTTCAGCGGACATGCGCCGAGTATAAGGCTGCCGTTCTCCCCTCAGGGATGCCTCAAGAACACCCTTAGAAAACCTTGTGTGAACCTTCAGGAATCCTCAGGCCCGGCTGAGGACTCGTTCGTGCCCGGGCGCGCACAACGTCGACATGAACACCGCATGTCGTTTGTGCCTTACAGCTGCTCTGATGATGATCGCCTTCTGCGCACGAGCCGCAAGCGAGGAGTCCGACTGCTTGCGGAAGGAGGTTGAAGCCCATGTGCGGGAGCAGTTCGCCTTGTTCGGGCCGCAGTCGGAGCACCACGAATACTTCGGCTTCATCTATCTCCACAACGGAGTGATCGGCAGTGCCGTGACTCGGAGTGCACCGTGCCGGGGCGAGAAGTGTGTAGTGGACAGTGCTCAGGCGCTGCGGTCGATACCGAAGCCGGCGAAGGTTCTGGGGGAGTGGCACACCCATCCGCATGGAGGCTCACCGAGCCTGTCGCGAGAGGATGTTCGTGGGGCGTACAGCAACCGTCACATTAGTTGCTACATCGCTTTTTACAGCGCCCCGGCCGGCGAGATCTACGCCTGGAATCCCAACCGGGTCTCGGTGCCGGTCGCGATGGCGTCGCGCGCCCCGGTCGGCAACTACAAAGAGGAACAGTCCTAGCCGTTCAGTTGCTCATCCGCCGCAGGCGGCTGATGCGCTTGGGTTGCTGCTGGTCCTTCAGGAAACCCTTGCTCGGCTGGAAGTCGATCGCGTCGACACGACGCTGCAAGGCCTCGGCGACTGATGCGTCCTGCTCGAAGCGAGGTCGCGAGTCGGATTGTTTTCGAAACAATTTGAAAAGCATAGGGTTCGCAAAGATACGCGCCGATAACCAGCGTGCAAGTCGGACGAAGGTGACGATCTTCCTCAGACAATCCCCGACGCGTGCCTACGATCAAGCCGCGTCGCCGCATTCAAATTCATTTGGCCAGGCGCCGCTGAACGGCGCTGTTCGAATATGTGTTGGTCGGTTAGTTCGCAGTGTTATGTGCGATGGATTCCACCTGAACGAAATTCAAGTCTACACATGTAGACAAACGTTCAGGCAGCGTGGAGAATGGACCGCGTTTATGAATCTGTTGCTCATCGAGGACGACGTTTCGTTGATTGCAACGATCAGCGAGGGCGTGCGCGGACGTGGAGGATCCGTGGAATACGTGGCCGCCGGCAGCGCCGCGCGGTTGGCGTTGTTAGATCATGCATTCGCCGTGATCGTGCTCGATATCGGCGGGTCGCATCGATCCGGCTTGGCGCTGTTGAAATGGCTACGCTCGCGTCACGACTCGACGCCGGTGCTGATGCTTGCTGAACGTGCGCAAGCGAGCGCGCGGGTCGAAGCGTTGGACAGCGGTGCGGACGATTATCTGCTCAAACCATTTGAGATCGACGAACTACTCGCGCGCATTCGAGCTGTCGTTCGGCGCAGTCGTGGCAACGTTGTTGGCGATCTACGCTGCGGCGATGTGCAGGTCGATCCGGAGAAACGAATCGTGACTCGTGGCGGCGAGCGCGTGACATTAAGCTCGCACGAGTATCGAACCTTACTTGCGTTGATCGAGCGGCCGGGGCGAGTCGTGACTCGCGGATTTCTGGAGCAGGTGGTTTACGGCAGCGGCAGCGCGCTGGGTAGCAACACGATTGCGGTCTTCATACATCAACTACGCCGCAAGCTCGGCGAAAGTATCGTCGCCACAGTTCACGGCCACGGCTACATGCTGGGCGGTTGATTCAACCCTTCGGCTCGACCAGCTGTTCGAACAGCGGCGCCAATATTTTAACCAGCGTGTCGGATTTCACTTTGGCGAGGGCCGACAAGCCGATCATCTGTCGCATCACCTGCACGCCCGCGACGATGGCTAATACGACAGCTGCTCGCTGAGCGGCGAATTCGCCGCCCAAGGCGCCGGCCAATGTTTTGTGATAGTGCTTTTCGATCTGCTCTTTGCCGATCTGCGCCGCGCGTTCGCTGGATGCCGAGCGCAACATGATCTGAAATCCTTCCAGCGGCACCGCGTCTTTGCGAGTGATCTCGACCAGCGTGGTGGCGATGGTTTCGCCCAACCCGGCCGACGACCGCAAGTTCTCCGGTGTGAGAATCGTCGGCCGCGACATCGCATCGGCTATCGCTTCGGCGAACAACTGTTCCTTCGAGCCGAAGTAGCGATTGACCAGCATCGCGGTCACGCCGGCGCCGGCCGCGATTTCCCGGACACCGGCGCCGTCGTAGCCGGCGCGTGCGAAACATTCGCGTGCCGAAGCAAGAATGGCATCTCGCGTGGCGGCGGCGTTGCGTTGTCTGCGAGGAGTAGGCGTGGGCATCGGCGAAGTATCGACATCGGCGTCGCAAGTAGCAACGCGCGAAGATGCCGGTGCTTAGACCGAACCGGTCGCGATCAAGCTCTTGGCGCAATCGACCAGCGTCGTTACGGCGGGACGCGACCGCCAATCCAGCAGCCGCTCCGCTTTGGCTGCAGTGTGACGATGCATCTTTCCAAGACGAGGCGCCATCGCACGCAGCTCGGGATCGACCATCGCGGCCGCGCGGAAAAGCCAATCGGGCATGTTTCGCGTCGGGACTTCGTTGGCGGCTTCGCCGAGTTGCTCTCGCAAGGTACGAGAGATGTCGCTCATCCACATGAACTCACCGACACCCATGAAGCGCTCGCCCGCTGCGAGCGGGTGAGTCATCGCGCGAATGTGCAGGTCGACCAGATCGCGCACGTCGACGATCTGCAGGCCGAAGCGAGGATTGGCAGGCACCTTTCCTTGCAGCAGTCGTTGGATGATTGCGGTCGAGCTGGCGCTGTCCGGCGTCAAGATCGGGCCGAAGACCGCGCCAGGCAACACCGTCGTCAAGCTCGTCGTGCTCGCGTGATCTTTCATGAAGTCCCATGCGGCGCGCTCCGCCAGGCGTTTCGAATGACGATACGCGTCCACCGTTTCATTCGGGTCGAACCAAACGGTTTCGTCGCTGATGCGGTCCGGGCTGCTCATCGGCGGTGTTGCCGCTGTCGCCGCCGATGTCATCACGACACGCTTTGCGCCAGCTGCGATTGCCCCACGCAGGACTCGCAATGTTCCATCACGCGCCGGTGCCAATAGCGCTTCCACGTTAGCTGCGTCTTTGACATTCAAGGGCGAGGCGACGTGAAGCACATACTGACAATCGGCGAGTGCCGCGTCCCAGCCTGCGTCTTTCGTCAGGTCGGCAGCGACGAAACTGAGTCGATCGTTGGCGTCCACCATGGACGCGACGGCCGCACGCACCGAATTCTCTTTTGACAGATTACGAACCGTGGTTCGCACCGAGTAGCCGCGCCGGAGCAGCTCGACGATGCACCAACCGCCGATGAATCCCGTGCCGCCGGTCACGAGCACGGTTTCAGGCAAGAGCGCAGCGGGTTTCTCCGGACGAGCGCTCGACGGAGCGGCTCTCGCGTTATCCGACGGCGCTCCAGTAGCAATCATTGCGGCAAGGCTCGACATTAATTCACGTCGCGTCATCGGTGAGCTCCAGAAGGAGCCCCTATCCTGACGAACGGTGTTTAGGAGTTTTTTAACGCGCCCTATACTGAGCGCCCCTTGGGCACCGACTGGTTGACCGCATGACGAAAAATTCCGGCCTCGCCGCCGCGCTCGCTGCATTTCTCTGGCTCGCACCGGCTATCACGCATGCCGCCGACCCAGCCCAGCCCGCCGAGCAGGACAAGCAAACCAAGAGCGACAAACAAGAAAAGCCGGCTCCCGAAGCCAAGGTCTGGACCTCGCGCCATAAAATCAGCATCGGCGGCAAAGCGGTCGACTACGAAGCCACCACCGGCACGCTGATGATGAAGAACGAGCAGGACGAACCGATCGCGCTGTTCGGCTTCACCGCTTATGTCAGGCAGGGGCAGGACCAGCGCACCCGTCCCATCGTGTTTGCATACAACGGTGGGCCGGGCTCGGCGTCGGCGTGGTTGCACATGGGCATTCTCGGCCCGCGTCGCGCTTTGCTCGAAGACGTGGCGAGCAACACGCGCGGCCCGTTCAAGCTGGTCGACAACGAATACAGCTTCCTCGATCGCGCCGACCTGGTGCTGGTCGACCCGATCGGCACCGGCTTCTCGCGCGCCGTCGGTAAGGCCGAAGGCAAACAGTTCTGGGGCGTCGACAACGACATCCGCTCGGTCTCCGACTTCATCGTGCGCTACCTCGGTGAATATCAACGCTGGGCCAGCCCGAAGTTCGTGCTCGGCGAAAGCTACGGCGGCATTCGTACCGGCGGCGTGACTTACGATTTGCTGACTCGTCACAACGTCGCGCTCAACGGCATCATCCTGGTGTCGCCGTATCTGGATTTCGTCACCGGCACGGCGGGTTTGAACACCGATGCGGGCGATGCAAATTTCCTGTCCACGTTTGCAGCGACGGCGTGGTATCACAAGGCGCTCAATCCGCGTCCCGCCGAGCTCGTACCGTTCCTGCGTGAAGTGGAGCAGTGGATCGACACCGTTTATCACCCCGTGTTGTACAAGGGCGCGCGTGCGACGGCAGACGAGCGTCGCGCAGCTCTCGAAGGTCTGGCGCGCTACACCGGCGTGAGCGCTCAGTATTGGGACGCGGCCAACCTGCGTATGGACGAAAATCATTTCCTGCAGGAATTGATGCGTGCTCAGGGCGTGACGCTCGGTCGCGTCGACTCGCGTTTTGCCGGCGGCATGCCGAGCCGATTGTTGGAAACAACCGCGTTCGATCCTTACATCAGCGCCGTGGCTCCCGCAGTCGTTGCTACATACAACGCCTATGCTCGCGGCGAGCTGGGTGTCGTGACGGACAAAAAATACGAACTGTCGGCGGGCTTGTACAAAGATTGGGATCTCGGCCATGTGCAGCCGGACTCCAACGGCTACAAGGTGCCGTACCCCAACGTGTTGCCGGATATTTCCTATGCCATGACCATGAACCCGAAGATGAAGGTGCTGGTGCAGACCGGTTACTTCGATCTCGCCTGCCCGTACGGCACGGTGCAGGCCGCGCTCGATCACCTCAACATAACGCCCGAGCTGCGACGTAACATCCGGGTCGAGCACTATGAAGCCGGGCACATGATGTATGTGCACCCCGGTTCGATGGGCAAGTTCAGCGAGCATATCAAGAGCTTCCTGGACGAGAATTCGCGCTGATGCGGCGCTGCCCCGGAGGCGCAGCCTCCGGGGCAGTTGACGAACCGGCGTCAAAACGTGCTAGATGTGCGCGTCGAATATCGCCTGGAACCGTTGAAACATTTCATGACTGCCCCAGCTGTCCTCGTCGTCGAGGACGACCCGGGACTCAGAGTACTGATTGCGCGCGCCCTCCAGCAAAACGGCTTCGCCGTTTTTCAGGCCAGCTCCGGCCCGGAGATGTGGCACACACTTGAGCAGCGACCGGTCGACCTGATCCTTCTCGACGTCATGCTCCCCGGCAAGAACGGCATCGATCTATGCCGGGAAATCCGCGCACGGCGCGACGTGCCCATCATTTTCGTCAGCGCCAAAGGCGATGAAACCGATCGCGTCGTAGGGTTGGAGATCGGCGCCGACGATTACATTCCCAAGCCTTTCAGCACACGCGAATTGATCGCTCGCATCCGCGCCGTGCTTCGACGCCGGCCGGTGGAAAGCGGTGCAAGTGCCAAGAGCGGCGAGCAAGTGCGCTTCGCGGGCTGGTCCGTCGACATACGTCGACGCGCTGTGTTTTCGCCGAGCGGTGCCAGCATCGAGCTCACCGGCGCCGAGTTTGATTTGCTATCGAGCTTCATCAATAGCCCGCAACGAGTGCTCGGGCGGGAGCGGCTCATCGAGTTGTCGCGAGTGCGGCTGGGCGATTCTTCGGATCGCAGCATCGACGTGCTGGTGAGCCGGCTGAGACGCAAGTTGTCGAGCGCCGGTCAGTCGCCGCCGATCGTCACCGTGCGCGGTGTCGGATACATGCTGACGGCCGATGTGACTCACGGTTGAAGATGCGCACGAAGCTGGCTCATCTCGGCACGTTGGGGCGCGTGCTTGCCGTCGTTACGGTTACGGCCATCGTCGGCTTGACGGCGAACACACTGCTCTACGAAGGCGCGAGTCGCTTCAGCCTTCGCGAAGAAGAAGCGCGCCGCACGTCTGAGCATATCGTCGTCGTCGCCCGCATGTTGGAGGGTGATGTCCCCGAGCGTCGTGGCCGAATCGTCGAGTTCGCGTCGACCGAACATTTCAAGCTGGGCTGGTTTCAACAGCCCATCGAATCAGGACAACGCTCCGATGCGCTGGTGCAAATGCATCGGCAGATGGTGCTGTGGGAGCCCAGCCTGCAGGGCAAGGACCTGCGCTTGCATCTCGGCTCGCCGAACGATGCGACCGAAGTAATCGGTTCGTTGCAACTGTCCGACGGCTCGTGGCTGCACTTCCGGGCGCAAGACCTGGTTGGTGAGTGGCCGCTGAAACTGCAGCGCGTTTTCATCTCCAGCCTGCCGATGATCGCTTTGGTGCTGATCGCGCTCGTGACATTGCGAGTGATCCTGCGGCCGCTGGGATTGTTGGCCGACGCAGTTACTCGCGTGGGATACGGCGATTCGCGCGTGTTGCCGGAGCAGGGGCCCGCGGAGTTTCGGCGTTTGATTCGCGCCTACAACGACATGCAGAGCCGTATCGTCACGATGATCAAGGATCGAACCGAAGCGCTCGCGGCCGTCGGGCACGATCTGCGAACGCCGTTGGCGCGGCTGCGACTCAGCGTCGACGAAGTCGCCGATGCGGAAACGCGCGAGACGTTGGTTCACGACCTGAACGAAATGGAGCTGATGCTCGATTCGTTGCTGACCTATTTTCGCGGCGACGATCATGCGGAGAAGCTGGGGCTCGTCGACCTCGCCGTGCTTGCGGCCACTGTGGTGGACGATCTTCAGGATCGCGGCTACGACATCACCTACGCAGGCCCGGAGCATTGTGACGCGAAGTTGCGTCGGGTCGAGTTCAAGCGCGCATTGAGCAACCTCGCCAACAACGCATGCCAATACGGTAACCGCGCGGTGGTGCGTCTGGGAGCCGACGAGACCACGATTCGAATTCGCGTCGAAGACGACGGACCTGGCATTCCCGAAGCCGACATGCAACGCGTGCTGGAGCCGTTTCAACGACTCGATCCCGCGCGACAAAGAAACACATCCGGAGTGGGCCTGGGCATTCCAATCGCAGTGCGTGCGATCAGCGACGCCGGCGGCAAGCTCACATTAAGTAATCGTCAGGAAGGCGGACTTTGCGCGCTGGTCGAGCTGCCGCGCTTCGCCAGCAACACTTTGTAACAGAGCGGCTGCAGACCAGAAAGAAAACCTCGGCAACCTCAAGCCTCGCAACGATTCAGCGTCGAGGTTGAGTGGATGAACGAAGTCATCGGCCGCGTCTTCAAGTTCGAGAAGCATGTATTCGCACGCCATGCGGATCTCTATAACCGTTTGGCAACCAACGGACAGAGCCCCAAGGCACTGATGATCTCCTGCGCGGATTCGCGCATCGTCCCGGAGCTCATCCTGCAAGCCGAGCCGGGCGACCTGTTCGTTACTCGCAATGCCGGCAACATCGTGCCGCCGTTCGCTCAAATGAATGGCGGTGTGTCTTCGGCAGTCGAGTACGCGGTGCTCGCGCTCGGCGTGACGGACATCATCGTTTGCGGGCATTCGGGATGCGGCGCGATGGAAGCGCTGCTGAAGCCGGGCGCGTTGGACGAGATGCCGAACGTCGCAGCCTGGCTGCGTCACTCGCATGCGGCTCAAGGCGTCGTGCGCAATTGCTATCCGGATCTCAGCGACAAAGAACGCGTCCGCGCGCTGTCGTTAGAGAACATCGTTTGTCAGCTGGCTCACTTGCGCACGCATCCATCGGTCGCCGCCGGGATTGCTCGCGGCAAGATCGCTCTGCACGGCTGGTTCGTCGATATTCATTCCGGCGCGATCCTGGCGCTGGATGAGCGCCAAGGACAGTTCATTCCTGTCAGGGACGACACGCCGTTGCCTGTCGCGCTTCCTCACGCCGCGCGTCTCGCCGCTCATCAAACATTAGATCGCATCGCCTGAGGTCAGTCCCATGACTTCTGGTGCAAGCCAGGCGGGAGCGCTGTCCCGTCAGAACGTGTTCGTGCGCGACTTCACCGCGTCGATCGTCGTCTTTCTGGTGGCGATGCCGCTGTGTATGGGCATCGCCGTTGCGTCGGGCGTGCCGCCCGAGAAAGGGCTGATCACCGGCATCATCGGCGGCATCGTCGTCGGCGCGCTCGCGGGCTCGCCGTTGCAAGTGAGCGGCCCGGCAGCGGGCCTTGCTGTCATCGTGTTCGAGCTCGTGCGTCAGTACGGTCTCGCCGCTTTGGGGCCGATGCTGCTGCTGGCGGGAACGATTCAGTTCATTGCCGGCGCCGCGCGACTCGGCGGTTGGTTTCGTGCCATTTCGCCTGCTGTCGTGCACGGCATGCTCGCGGGTATCGGCGTGCTGATTCTCATTGGCCAGTTCCATGTGCTGTTCGACGATTTGCCGAAGCCGAGCGGCGTCGAGAATCTGGTGGCGATTCCGCTGTCGTTGTTACGACTGTTCACCGAAGCGCATTCGACGGTCGGTGCTTTTATTGCCGGCCTCGTCACCATCGTCGCGATGCTCGGCTGGGAACGTTTCAGGCCAGCGACGCTGCGGCTGATCCCTGGCGCCTTGATCGGCGTCACGTTAGCTACATTCGTCGCTTTTTTCCTGCAACTCGACGTCGCCCGTGTCAACGTTCCGGAATCCATCTTCGCCACGATTGCGTGGCCGTCGTTGGCGGACTTCACGGGATTGTTGAGCCCGCAGTTCGTCGTCACCGCGATGGCCGTTGCCTTCATCGCCAGTGCCGAGACGTTGATCTCCGCGGCGGCAGTGGACCGCATGCACGATGGCGTCCGCACCGATTACAACAAAGAACTGCGCGCGCAAGGCATCGGTAACTTTCTGTGTGGCGCGGTCGGCGCGTTGCCGATGACCGGCGTCATCGTGCGCAGCTCCGCAAACATCCAAGCCGGTGCACTGACGCGGATGTCCACGATCCTGCACGGCCTGTGGATTCTTGCCTTCGTGCTCGGTCTGCCGTGGCTGCTACGTGAGATTCCGATGGCGGCGCTCGCCGGCGTGCTGGTCGTGACCGGCTGGCGTCTCGTGAGTCTCGATCACGTGCGTCATCTCTATCATCACTACGGCGTAATGCCGGCGCTGATCTGGGGCGGCACGTTGTTCATGGTCGTCACGACCGATCTGCTCACGGGCGTGCTGACTGGATTGGTGTTGTCGCTCATCGAGCTCATGCCTCATCTGCGCGATCTGAAGCTGGATGTGCATGTGGAGCGCGGCGACGCGCATATCGAGTTGCAATTCCGAGGTCGCGCCACGTTCCTCAGCCTGCCCGGGCTGACGCGCGTTCTCGACAGCCTGCCGAGCGCAAATCACATCCGACTCAACGTCGCGGCGCTCACGCAGATCGATCACACCTGTGCCGAAGTATTGGCCGATTGGATACAGCGCCGACGCAAGACGGGAGCGCGCCTGGAGCTGGCCGGAATGAGCGACATGCATTCCAGCAATCCACATCGCCGCCTGGCCGAAGTCGCGAACGCGTAGGAGATAACTCATGACCTGCATACATCGACGAACCTTGATTCTGCTGCTGGCTGTATTTGTATCCGGCACGGCGGCCGCCAACGACGTCACTGAAGCGAAACCTTCGTGTCGCCAGGAGACCAAGCGTGTTCCCGTATGGCCGACCGGGCCGAAGGCGCCGCCGATTGCGCGTTTCGAAGAACGCGAAGTCACGGTCTGCGACGCCAAGGTGTCGCGCGACGGTAAAAGCATCCCCACCGCATAGGAAACAAACGATGTTGACTCGACTCATCGCCAGCGCCGCGCTGGTCGGATCCTTGAGTGGCTGCGCGAGCATGTTTGCTCCAAGCACTTTCGGACTGGATCAGAGCAGCGCGCAGCTGATACGGCAGACTTGTGACGAGATCATGGGCCTGCGTAGCGGCCCCGAATATCAAGCGTGCGGCGCCAGCCTCGCGCAAACAGTTTCGAGCCTCCAGGACGCCACTCGGACGTTGCAAGCGGACCAGGCGTGCGAGCAGCAAGGCTTGGTTCGCGGAACGGTGGAGCAGGCGAAGTGCGTCGTGATGTTCCGGCGCTCGACGCAGGCCTCCACGTTCGCGAGCACCGAAGCTGAAGCGGTTCCCCAGGCGCAGCCGTGGCTGTCTTATTTCAGCATGAGCCAGGCGCAGCAGGAGGAACGGATCGAGCTGTCGTGCGCGCAGTTGGGACTGCATCCCGCGACCGGGCGCTTCTGGCAGTGTGCGAGCGACCTGAAGTACTCGATCGCCAATATTCGCTTCGACGCCGTGCCGTAAGCGCAGTTACACGGAACCCTGCGAACAGGCAGTCGCTATGGCCGTGCCCGTCGAAGACTACGTATTGATCTAAAGGTCCATTCAGCGACTGCCTGACCTGCTAGTGCAGTCGAAGCTACTGGTTGATTTCGCTGCGAATGCCGACACTTCCCTGGTTCAAATATTGACCAGGGACTCTATGAATACGCAGGGCGGCACGTCGATTCCTCGAAGCGTGCTGGTAGTGGACGACGACGCTTCGGTGCGCGAATCGCTGGCGCTGATGTTGCGAAGTGCCGGGCTGACCGTGGCCATGGCGTGCGACGGGGCCGAGGCGGTTACGTTGATCGGCCGGCAGTGGTTTCCCGTGGTGATCACCGACAGAAACATGCCGACGCTCGATGGCATCGAGTTCGTGCATCGCCTGCGTGCCATCGCGCTGGCGCCGGTGTACGTAATCATGCTGACGGCGAGCGCCGACGCTCAAGAATACGAGCGAGGCTATTGTGCCGGGGTCGATCACTATGTGTTGAAGAACGGTAAAGAAGCCGAGTTGCTGAGCAAAGTCGCCGGTGGATTCAAAGCGATTCGCAGCCGCCAGCTCACCTCCAGCGCGCCCGGCGACGGTCCGATCGTGGTCGATCTGGAAAACGGCGCGCACACCCCTCGTCACTTGATCGGACGCTTGAATGCTGAAATGGCGCACGCGCGCCGTTCGAGCACCGCGCTGAGCATCGTGAGTGCATGTGTCGACGCGAATGGTTCTACCGCCGCGTCGTCGCAAGTGACCAATGCAGCCGAGGCTTTGCTGAAGGCCACTCTGGGTTCGTTGCGGCCGCATCTGGATTGGACGGCTCGTCTGCCTATCGCTACCACGGGTTGCAAACTGGCCGTAGTCATGCCGCAGGCTGGCGAGCCCGAAATTGCAACACTCGAACAGAGCATTCGTAACGCCTTTGTTGGCACGGCCGCGAATAAAACCTGGCGTATCACCTTCGGCTCCTCCTCTCTTCGTCACGACGATCCGAACATCACCGCCATGAGCTTGTTGGGAGATGCGGATCGGCGCAGGCGACCCGAGAGCGCAGCGGCCGGACATCTCGGCGCGGTGCAGGGAACTTGACGGCGACTTCATGAGCGAGAAAAAGAATGCGTAACAACGGTCCGACAACCAACGCCGAGTATGTGGTGCCCGAAGGCGAGGTCATCATTACTCACACCGATCCTTCGAGTCGTATCACCTACGCGAATCCCGCGTTTGTGAGCAGCAGCGAATTCTCGCTCGAAGAATGTCTGGGGCAGCCGCAGAACCTGGTGCGTCATCCCGACATGCCGAAGGAAGCGTTCGCCGACCTGTGGGCGACGATCCGTTCGGGACGGGGTTGGTCCGGCATCGTCAAGAACCGGCGCAAGAGTGGCGGCTTCTACTGGGTCCGCGCCAATGTGACGCCAATGATGGACAGCGCCGGGCGTATCGCCGGTTACATGTCCGTGCGAGTGCGGCCGACCCGGGAGGAAATCCAGAATGCCGAGCGCCTGTACGCCGACATTCGCGCGAATCGGGCCGTGAACGTGCGTCTCCAGCAGGGCAAGGTCATCGATGCTTCCTTGCTCGGCCGCTTGCGCAACCTGACGCGCCTGCCGTTGAACATCGGCACCTGGGCGATCGTTGGCACAGCCGGTGCGATCCTGTTCGCCATGGCCATGAAGAACGCAATGTCCGGTGGCGGCATGTTCACCACGCTCATGGGAATGTTTGGCGCGCTGCTGGCGTTTGCAAACATTCTGTACGTACAGGGCCAGGTTTCGCAGCCGATGTCGGTGCTGCGAGACGCGGCCAACCGATTGTTGAGCGGCGATACCGCCACTCGCATTCCGTTGAACGGCGTATCGTCCATCGTGTCTGTGGCGGAAGCGATGGAACAGGTACGTGTAAAGCTGGATGGCGTGCTCAAAGATAATTTGAGTGCCGCCGGCCAGGTGCGGCATCGAGTGTCGGAAGTGGTCGAAGCCAATTCCGAAATCACTCGGAGAACGAACGAGCACGCCGCGAGCTTGGAAGAAACAGCCGCGTCGGTCGAGGAGCTGACATCGACTGTCGCTCGCAATACCGATACTGCACGCCAGGCAGCGGAGTTGGCACGGGGTGCCTCGCAGGCAACGACGAATGGCCGCACCGTCGTGAGCGATGTTTACAGCACCATGGATACGATCTCCCAATCCTCCAAACGGATCGGAGACATCGTCGGCATCATCGACGACATCGCGTTCCAGACCAATTTGCTCGCCTTGAACGCGGCGGTCGAAGCGGCACGAGCCGGCGATCAGGGCCGCGGATTCGCGGTCGTCGCGCAGGAAGTTCGCCAGCTCGCACAGCGTTCCGCGACGTCGGCACGTGAGATTCGGCAACTCGTGCAAGACTCGACGGACACCGTGCAACGTGGCGCTGATCTGGCGAGCGAGGCGGAAAAATCGATGCAGCAGGTCGTCGACTCGGTCAAAAAAGTGACCGAGATGGTTACCGAAATCGAGGCAGCGAGTCGCGAGCAGGCGGCCGGCATCGAGCAGATCAATACCGCCATTCAGCACATGGACTCGATCACGCAAGACGATGCGCAGATGGCGCGACAGCTGATGGACACTGGTATTGCGCTACAGGAGCAGTCGAAACAAATGCTCGCCGCGATCTCGTCGTTCTCGATGAGCAAAGAAATGTCGACGCTGAGCGGCGGCAGTCAGACAAATCTTGACACAAGGGCACGCAAGGATTCTTCTATCAGGGCCGCCGCCTGATCGCACACATTGTTTTAACAGATTAGCGTAGTTGGATTGCGACGTCTGTTATCGACGTCACTGCGAACAAACATATCGAACGATAACCTCGCCTTTCGAAAAAGAGGCCGACCCAAGCGTCGGTACTGCACGGCAGCTTCGAAAGGAGATTCGTTTGATACTGCGCATCCGTTCGCTGGCGACTGCGTTCGCGCTGGTTTTGGCCGGCTGTGGGGGAGGGGGTGGCGGTGGCGCTGCCAGTGGAAACAATCCTCCGCCGAGCGGCAACGCTCCGGATACGACGGCGCCCGTCGTCGCGATTTCACAACCTGGCGCCGGTGCAGTCACCGGTATGACCACGATCGTCGCCACCGCGACCGATAACGTCGGCGTCGCCGGTGTGCAGTTCAAACTCGACGGCACAAACATTTCTGCCGAAGATACCTCCGCTCCTTATTCCGTTCAGTGGGACGCATCGACTTCGACCGCGGGTACCCATCGAATCATGGCAGTTGCACGCGACGCTGCTGGTAACTCGACGACCTCGGCCGTCGTGGAAGTCACAGTGTCGGCTCCGCCTGGAGGAGGTGGTGGCACCGTAACGGGCGGGTCATGGTGTGATGCTGCCACTTGGGGCGGCACAGTACCGACCGCAAGCAGCGATGTGACGATCAACAAAGCGGTGGTCGTCGACTGCAACGCCGAAGCTCGCAATGTGACTATCGAAGCTGGCGGCGGCAAATTGAGCGCTTCGCGGACGCGCCCTACCACTCTGACTCTGCGCGGCAACCTGGTCGTCAAAGGCACACTCGATTACGGCACAGCCGCGGACCGCATCGCCGATGGTGTGGTTGCCGAGATCGTGTTCCAAGGCATGCAGGATCGTAACTACATCGGCACGCCAAGCGAGTTCGACTGCGGTGTGAACGATTTGAACGATTGCGAGCGCGGACCGCCGCAACCCACGCGCCTCACGGTGGTGAACTCCGACGTGGGCTTGTGGGTGGTGGAAGAGGGTGTCTTCACCGCCGCCGGCCAACTCAAAAAAGCCTGGTCGAAGTTGACGGAAGGAACGAGTGCCAGCGACGCCACGTTCACTGTCGCCAATGCCACTGGCTGGCGCGCTGGCGATCGCATCATGCTCACGCCGAGCGCGACGATCTCGGTTGAAACTTACGCCAAACAATTCGACGAGCGTGTGATCGCCAGCGTCTCGGGCAACGCCGTCACACTCGCACAGGCACCGACCTATGCTCATGCAGGTTGTGCCGACTGCGTTCGTCGCAGCGAAGCCGCGAACCTGTCTCGCAATGTCGTCGTGCGTTCGTTCGACTCGACAGCTCACGCGCACATCATGGTCGCGAATCGCGGTGTCGTGCAGTTCGACAGCGTGGAGTTGCGCTGGCTCGGCCCGGTACACGATTGCACTCGCGCCGAAAAACCAGTGCGTCGGTCGGCGCTGTATTTTCATCAGCAGGGCGACGCCTCCGATCCTTCCTTCGTGCGACATGTAGCGATCTGGGGTAGCAAGCGCGAGTTCTTGCGCGCCGAAAGCAGCAATGGCATCGAAGTGACCGACGTCGCCGGCTACGACGGACAGCTTTATGGATTCGTGCGCGACTTCGACAACAGCGCTTGCGGCTTGCGTTGTATTGAGCCCGACGACGGTTTGGGTGCCATTCGGAGGGTCAATTTCAGCGAGGTGCTCGCCGCCAAGGTGGCAACGCCCAGTCGCTACGACGATTGTGCGGCGATCGGCCCGGCCATAGGTATCACCGCAGGCGGCGGCGACACGGTAGATTCGGTGGCCACCGGTATTGCTTATAACTTTCAGGAGTTCGGCAACGAGGCCGCGATCTATTGGCAGGAGGAGCGGGCCGGGCATTCACCCATCGATCTGTTCGATCGCAATGTCGCTCACAACAACGCCGGCAACGGCATCAGCAACTGGCAGAACAACACCGCCAACAACACGCCGTTCACTGACAACCAGAGCTGGTCGAACGGTTCCAATGGTTTCCTGCACGGCGCGTACGGCAACAGCGTCACGTATTCGAACATCACGGCCATCGACAACGGCTTTCGCAGCTTCGGTATCAAGTCCACCATGATGGCGTCCGACCGCAAGCGCATCGTCGGCGGACTGGTCGACGACGTCGGGCCGATTCTGTACACGTTCGTGCCCGACTACCCGGTGATCATGAGCAATCTGCGCTTCACCGGTGCTCGCGAGCACGCGTTCACGCAGGTGCACGACCTCTGCGTCGGTGGTAACCCGGACGATCCGAACGACGGCAATTGCATCCGCGCGTGGCTCCGGTTGGAGAATCCCATCATTCCGGCCGGCGTGGTGCCGTTCGACTTCGGCGACCACGTGAACAAGCATTCGCTATGGGAGGTGCGCGGCTTCTCGCATCCGGACTACCCAGCGTTGCCTGCCAACTTCGACTTGTATCATCGCGACAATCACGTGGCTGGCGGTAGCTACTACGCTGCATTCGACGCGTGGCTCGTGCCTCGTTGATGCACAAGATCCTGCGAGTAGCTGCGTGCTGCCTGGTGGTGGCATCTTGCGGGGGCGGCGATTCGTCGCCGGCCCCCGCAAATGTCGAACCGCTGCAGTCTGTGATGTTTCCGCTGGAGGTGCTGGGAACACCCGGCACTGCTGTCACGCTCACGATGAAGCTGGACGCGGCGACATTGAGCGGCGCCAGTTCGGCTGCTGTGACATTGACGTTGCATAACATCGTGCAAACAGACAGCGCCGAGCTGGTCGTCAACGGCGGCGCACCCCTCGATCTCAGTAGCGTCGATGGGCCGTTCAGACATCCGGACGGACGAGTCACCACCGCGAGCGTGCCGATCGACCGTTCGTTGCTGGTCGCCGGCGACAATCGTTTCGTGTTTCGTTACACGCGGCAGGTGGTGGACGGCGGTTCCGCGATCTCCGGCTTTCGAGTGTTGAACGTCGCGGTTCAAGTCGGACAGACCATGCTGCGGCCGGACGCCACGCTCGAAACTCCTTTGCAATGGAAGCCGGTTAGGGAAGATGCACAGTCTCTCGAACGCGGCCGATTTTTCTTCACCGATATTAGTCGTGACGAAGGTCCAGCGTGCGCGCGCTGCCATGCCGACTCGGGTGCCGATCTGCAGTACTACGCATTCTCGAATCACAGCATTGTCGAGCGGGCGATGTTTCATCGCTTCACGCGCGACGAGGCAGAGGACATCGCGAGTTACATCCGCTCGCTCGATGTAGTCCGCGCCGGGCGGCCTTATCAGCCACCGTTTCAGCCCGGCGCCAACAACACGGGCGCGGCGGGCGCGAGCATCGATTCAGTCCTCGCGGACGACGCCGCGTTCTCGCAGGCTGGCCGATTGAGTTTCGATGTTTGGGATTCGGCCTCCGCAGTCGACACGTTTACTCTGCCGACGGCCGTACAAGCGCCGACGTGGCTGCGCTGGTTGCCGCGAACGTTCGATCCAACCTGGTTCACACGAGCCGATGGCGTTCTCGCCAAAGCCGAGCAAGCGCTAGCGGCTGACCCTTCGGTCGAAAACGCGCGCACCTTCATGTCGGCGGCGATGAGAGTCGGGACAGATATTCTTGTGACCACCGGCGATCATCATGGTCGCATCGATGTGCTGAGATTCGCAGCGGTTAAGCTTTGGGATTGGTCTCGCAGGCTCGGCTTCAGTCGCCCGGATCATGGGATGCCGGAGGGTGGGCCGGCCTATCCTTATGAAGTGGGCTTCGCATTCTTCGAAGCGGCAAACGTACGCAATGCCGTCCCGGAGGCGATGAAACAAACGACGTCGTGGTGGTGGGCGCAACTGGCGGCCAATCCCGGTCGCGGTATGAGTAGCGGTAAGCGTCCGCTCAACTATGAAGATGTGCTGACAGCTGCATCGGCCGCCGGACTCGGGCCGGAGCATCTACGCTTTTTGTATTTGTATGGAAGTTGGGAGGAG
>Ga0247784_1000085_pt1 | contig 33058 bp, 21 predicted proteins | sample UWRJL169409R5_FD_179909 | JGI IMG/M metagenome (GOLD analysis project Ga0247784, IMG submission 179909) | Plant litter microbial communities from Arlington Agricultural Research Station in Wisconsin, United States - UWRJ-L169-409R-5 | ecosystem: Environmental > Terrestrial > Plant litter >...
AACGGCATCAACAGCGGCACGATCTTCTCGGGCCTGGAAGGCAACGACCGTTTGTATGGCCGCGCCGGCTCCGACACCTATCACTTCTCGCGCGGTCATGGCGACGATGTGATCCTGGATCGCGGTGGCATCGATCAAATCATCTTCGGCACCGGTGTCACGCAAGCCGATCTGGCGATGTCGCGTAACGCGACCACGGTGTTCATCACTGTCAAGAATGTCGATGGTTCCGCGGCAGGCTCGCTGCGCATCGATAATTTCTTCGACTTCGATGGCACACTGGACTTCGGCGCTGTCGAACTGATCCGTTTCGCCGACGGCAGCAGCCTCAATCAACAGCAGATCCTTGCCATCCTCACTGCGTCGTCTTTGACGCCGGGCGACGACTTGGTGTTCGGCACAACGCAAGGCGACACGATCGACGCGCTGGGCGGCAACGACAACATTCACGGCCTCAACGGTCACGATCAATTGTCCGGCGGCGCCGGCAACGACGTGCTCATGGGCGACGACGGTAACGACTCTCTGACCGGTGGCGTCGGCGACGACACGCTGATTGGCGGTCGTGGCGGCGACACATATGCGTTCGGCGCGGGCCACGGCGTCGACATCATCGACAACGCCGCCGAGAGCGCGGGTGTGAAAGTCGATCGCATCGTGTTCGACCAAACCATCGACCGCAACGCTGTGAGCGTGCAGCGGCAGAACAACGATTTGATCATCCGCACGTCGGCGACCGACAGCATTCGCGTTCGCGATTATTTCCGCAACCAAGCTGCCGACGGTACGGCCGTCGACCGTATCGAATTCAACGACGGCACGGTGTGGGCCATCGAAGACGTCAAGGCGCGAGTGCTGCTAGCGGCGGCGACTTCGGGCAACGACTTTATCGAGGGCTACGCGACGAACGATGTGCTCGCCGGATTGGCTGGCAATGATCGATTGTCCGGCCTCGGTGGCAACGACACGATCTCGGGCGGCGACGGTGACGACACGCTCGAAGGTGGCGACGGCAACGATCAGCTCACCGGCGATGCGGGCAGCGATACTCTCCGCGGTGGCGAAGGCGTCGATCTGCTCGACGGCGGTGCCGATGGCGACTATCTGGACGGTGCCGGCGGTGACGACACCCTCGAAGGTCGAGACGGCGACGATTATCTCATCGGCGGCGCGGGTCGCGACACTCTGCGCGGCGGCGAAGGGGACGACGAGGTGATCGGCGGCGCTGGCGACGACTTCCTCGCCGGTGGCACTGGCACCGATGTGTTGAACGGCGGTGGCGGCACCAATCGTTACTTGTTCGTGCGCGGCGATGGTCACGACACCATCGTCGATTCCTACGAAGACATCGTCACCATCTATGTTTCCAACCTGCCACTGGACAACGTCGTGTTCCGTCGTAATGGCACGACGCTCGACATCACTTTCCAGGGCGCGGCCGGCGACCTCATTTCGCTGAGCTCGTTCTTCCCGACGGAAATTCCGATCAGCGGCATCATGTTCCAGTACGGCGACGGCCAGTCGTGGTTCCTGGATCCGTTGCTGTTGCAGTTGAGAACGTTGGCGGGCACGGAAGGCGACGACTTCATCTACGGCTACTCGCTCAACGACAACATCACCGTGCTCGGCGGCAACGACATCGTGCACGCAGGCGGTGGGTTCGACAACGTGCAAGGTGGCGCCGGCAGCGATCAGTTGTTCGGCGACGAGGGCAACGATCAATTGTCCGGCGGCGCGGATGACGACCAACTCTTCGGCGGCGACGGCATCGACAATCTCGAAGGCGGCGCTGGCAACGATCGCCTCGAAGGTGGCTCCGGCGAAGACACCTATCGGTTTAGCGCTGGCTGGGGCTTCGATGTCATTCTCGACAGCGCCGGTAGCGATGACCGCGTGACGTTCAACTCGGTGCTGCCGTCCACGCTGTTGTTACGTCGCGATGGTTTGGACTTGTTGATCACGGATCGTACGACCGGCGAGCCGGTGTTGCGCATCGTGGGCCAATTCTCGGACGTTGCCGGTGTCGCCGGCAGCACGGCCATCGAAAGTTTCTTGTTCAGCAATGGCTCGGCCGGCGCCTTCTGGAACTATGAGGCGATCAAGCTGCTGGCGTTGGAAGGCACGGGCTCTGACGACACCATCTACGGTCATGCCGACAACGACACCATCGATGCACAGGCCGGCAACGATGTGGTGCAGGCCGGCGACGGCGACGACACGGTGAACGGCGGCGACGGCGACGACATCCTCAACGCCGGTTGGGGCAACGACGTGTTGTCCGGCGGCGCGGGTAACGATGTGCTCTATGGCATCACAGGTAACAACCAACTCTCCGGCGGTGCCGGCGAAGACACGTTGATCGGTGGCGACGGCAACGATGTGATGTTTGGCGACGCCGACAACGACGTGCTCGACGGCAGCGACGGCGACGACACCCTGCACGGTGGCGACGGCGACGACGAGTTGAGCACGGGTTCGGGCGAGAACGATGCGCTCTACGGTGACGCTGGCAATGATACGTTGCGTGGCGCAGGCACACTCGACGGCGGCAACGGTAACGATTTGATCGAAGGCACAGGCGAGCTGCTCGGCGGCGCCGGCAACGACACGCTGCGCGGCCAAGGCTTCGATACATTGCGTGGCGGTGCTGGCGAGGACTTGATCGAGGCCTACAGCAATGCCTGGAATCAGGGCAGCAACGTCATCGAAGGCGGGGCAGGCAACGATACGATCTACGGTTCGTTCGGCGAGGACACGTATGTGTTCAACCTCGGCGACGGTCACGACCTGTTGATCGAACGCCGGCAGAACCAGGCCTACAGCAACATCGCGCCCACCTCGGACACTCTCTTGTTCGGCACGGGCATCGTCGCTAGCGCCTTGACCTTCCATCGCCGTGGCAACGATCTGATCATCGAGCACGCCAACGGCACGGACTCGATCACAGTACAGAACTGGTTCCGCGAGCCCACCGATCATTTCAAGCTCGAACGTTTCCTGTTCGCCGACGGCAGCGAGCTGACGCAGGCACAGGTCGAGAACCAGGTCGTGTATCACGGCACGAATGGCGTCGATCAGTTCATCGGTTATCGCAATAACAACGACACCATGCGTCTCGCCGACGGCGACGACTTCGCCTGGGGCCGCGTCGGCAACGACGCGATCTACGGTGAGAGCGGCAACGACTATCTGGAAGGCGAAGAAGGTAACGACGCCTTGTTTGGTGGCACCGGCAACGACCAGCTCGACGGCGGCACAGGTACCGATCAGCTGGCCGGCGGCACCGGCGACGACAAATATGTCTACGCGCTGGGCGACGGCAGCGACGTTATCGACAACACCGGCGGCGGCACGGATGGCGTGTTCTTCACCGGCGGCATCGGCGAGAACCGCTTGAGCTTCAGCCGCGAAGGCAACGACCTGTTGATTCGCGTCGACGGCGACAGCGCACAACAGGTGCGAGTGCTCGGTCATTTCCTCGGCGGGGATCGCGCGATTAGTTATGTGCAGCCCGACGGGGGGTTCTCGATCAGCGCTACTCGCATCGGTCACATCGTGGCCGCGCAAGGCGTACCGGGTAACTTCGCTGCTCTCATCGACGGCACCTCTGCCGGGGAACAGCTGGCGGGTTATGAAACGCGCGATCTGATTCGCGGCCAGGCGGGCAACGACACGTTGTTCGGCATGGCGGGCAACGATCAGTTGGAAGGCGGGGATGGCGAAGACTACCTGTCCGGCGGCAACGGTTCGTTCAGCGGCTCGGGTAACGACGTCCTGATCGGCGGTGCAGGTAACGATACCCTCGTCGGCGAAGACGGTAACGACACATTGACCGGCGGCGTCGGCGACGATGCCTATTACTATCGCGTCAACAACGGCGTTGACGTCATCGACAATACCGGCGGTGGCTTTGACGGTGCGTTCTTCATCGATATCGCACGCACGCGACTGACGTTCCAGCGTGACGGCAACGACCTGGTGATCCTGGTCGATGCCGATCCAAACCAGCAATTGCGTGTCACCAATCATTTCCTCGGCGGCGACAACGCGATCGACTACGTGCAGCCCGGCGACGGCGGCTCGTATCTCACAACGGCACAAATCAATGCGCTCGTCACTGGCGGTAACGGCGGCTACGATCAAGTCATCGAAGGCACCGCGGCCGGCGAACAATTGGTCGGTGGCAGCGGCAAAGATCTGATCAAAGGTCTCGGCGGTGCCGACACGCTGTTCGGCATGGGCGGCGACGATACGTTGCAAGGTGGCGATGGCAACGACTATCTCGCCGGCGGTAACGGCAGCGGATCGAGTTCCGGCGCAGACCGATTGGAAGGCGGCGCAGGCAACGACACGTTGACGGGTGAAGATGGCGCAAACACCTTGATTGGCGGCGTCGGCGACGATAGCTACGTCCATGGCACCGGTCAGGACACGATCGACAACACCGGCGGCGGGTTCGACGGCGTGTTCTTCGGCTCGGGCATCGCGGCCAGCAATCTCGCGTTCACGCGCACCGGCGACGACCTGCTCATCACCGTCAACGGATCGAGCACGAACACCGTGCGTGTCACCAATCATTTCCTCGGTGGCGATCTCGCGCTGGACTTCGTGCAGCCCGGCACGGGCGGCATGCTGGACACTGCGGCGATCAACGCGCTCGTTGGTGGCGGCGGCAATCCCGGTGGTGGCGGCGACCAGGGCAACGACGCGGACTATCCAAACGTTGTCACGGGTACCGCGGCCGGCGAACAATTGTTAGGGTCGTCGGGACGCGATTTGATTCGCGGTCTGGGCGGTGACGATCAGTTGTTCGGCTTCGGCGGCGACGACAAGTTCGACGGCGGCGACGGCGACGATTACATCTCCGGCGGCAACGGCTCGTTCAGCGGCTCCGGCAACGACATTCTCATCGGCGGCGCCGGCGGGGACACGCTGGTGGGCGAAGACGGTAACGATCGTTTGTTCGGCGGTGCTGGCGACGACGACTACTATTATCAAGCCAACAACGGCAGCGATCTGATCTATGCCGGCGGCGGTGCCGATTGGGTGTTCTTCAACGGTATCGCGCGCACGCGCCTGGGATTCCACCAGGACGGCAACGATCTCGTCATCCGGGTCGACGCCAACGCGAATCAGCAGGTCCGGATCGTGAATCACTTCCTCGGTGGCGAGAACGCGATTGCGTTCGTGCAACCCGGCAGTGGCAACGCCATCCCGGCCTCGCAGATTCCGAGCCTGCTCACACCGTTGCCGGCCTCGGCAACCGCTGCCGTGAGCCACGACGTTTCGATGGATACGCTCGCGCAGTTGGATAACCTGATCGCCGCGATGGCGACCTTCAATCCAAGCGAAACATCGATCACGGAGTACGGCCCGGTGCGGACGCCGCACTATCAATTGGCGGTGACGCCATAAGGGTAGTGCTTTGAGTCAGGGGCCTCCTTCATAAGGAGGAGGCTCATGTTTGAACGAGGGATCGGGCATCCTGCCACGACCCTCGTGGCAAGCGGCAAAAGGCGCGACCTTTGCCGCTTGCTCGTCCCGTGGGACGGGGTACATCCTGGTACCCAATCTATTTGGTAGGCCCATGTCGGAGCTACAGCCTGACAAGTCGGGACTGCGCGAGGTGCGGCGAATCCTCGTGGAATGGATTGCGGCGGCTACGGCCGCGCTTGGCAAGAAAAAAGTCACCGACACCGATATTCACGACGCCCGCAAACAACTGAAGAAAGCACGGGCAGCGCTGCGGCTGTTGCGAGGATCGATCGGCGAGATCGCTTATCGGCGCGAGAACGCTGCGTTAAGAGATGCGGCCAGGCCATTAGGTGTCGCACGCGATAGCAAGGCGTCGATCGCGGCGCTGGAGGCGCTCGGCGAGCGCCACGAATCCATCAAACTGGACAAGTTTCGGCGGCTGCTCGGTCGAGAGCGGACGCAGGCGCGTCGAGCGCTTACTCACACTTTAATATCTAAACAACGCACGTCGCTGCGAGCTGTAACAAAGCGCAGCGAGCGCTGGCGGCTGCAGGGCGATGACTGGGAGGTCATCGGCGATGGCCTGAGGCGGAGTTACCGCCGCGGCAGGAAAAGATTCGCGACGGCGAAAGAATCGCGAGATACGCAGTGCCTGCATGAGTGGCGCAAGCAGGTTAAATATTTGTGGCATCAATTGCAGATCCTGCAGCCGCTGCGCCCGGGCAAGATCGAAGAGATCGCCGATCGTTGCCACAAGCTCGCCGAAAAGCTTGGCGACGATCATGATCTGGCGGTTCTGCGCGCCAAGATCGCAGGTCATGCCAAGTCGTTCGCGCATCCCAAGGATCTGGACGAACTGCTGCGGTTACTTGACCGTCGCCGCGTTCAGTTACAGGACGAGGCATTCGATATCGGCTCGCGATTGTTCAAGGGTAAACCGCGAGCATTCGTTCTTCGCATCGGCAAACACTGGGAGGCATGGCGCGATTCGGCGACGGAATGACCGTCGCAAGTTCCGGGTAGCCTCAGGTGACGTTTGAGTTACGGCGTTTCCGACATGCCGATTCCTGCCTGGTCGGCATGAGTGACTTTCGTTCCCCCCGATTGGTCACGAGCCGTTCCGCGCGTAGTTTGCTCACCCTGGATCTTTGGGGGAACACCCGGATGAAGTCGCGTCAATGGATCGGTTCGGTATCGTTGGTCGGTGCCATCGTCGTCACCGGCTTGTTGCTCACCGCTTGGAAGCGGTCGAGCATTGCTGATGCGGACGCAGCGGCCGCCAATCAGCATGAGCCCGCGGAAGCGGTGGTGACTGCTGTGGCTCGCGAACATGAGCACGTGCGTACGACTACGTCGATCGGCACGGTCGTCGCCTTGCGTTCGATCACGGTTCGCAACGAGCTGCCTGGCACCGTGCGTTATGTGGCATTGGAGCCCGGCAAGGTGGTCGAGGCGGGCACGACGCTCGTGGCGCTCGATGTTTCCGTCGAACAGGCGGACCTGCAAGCGCTGCAAGCTCAGGCGAATCTCGCGCGTACGCAGTTCGCTCGTATGCAGCGGATGAGCGAGCATCGCGCAGCTTCGGAGATGGAAGTCGACAGTGCTCGCGCCGAGCAGGAAGTGGTCGAAGCGCAGGTGGCACGCATCAAAGCTGTCATCAACCGCAAGATCATTCGTGCGCCGTTTCGTGCGCGCATCGGTATTTCCGATGTTCACCCCGGCCAGTATCTGAACGAAGGTGCGCTGTTGACGACGCTGCAAGGTGTCGACGATGCGGCCTATGTCGATTTCACCGTTGCTCAGCAGATCGCGGCTTCGTTGAATCCTGGAAGCAAAGTGGATGTGGTCGCGTCAAGCGAGTCGGGTGCGTCGATTAAAGCGGAAATCGTCGCGATCGACGCACGTGTCGATCCGAGCACACGAAACGCAGCGGTGCGCGCGAAGATCTCACATGTTCCTCATGCTCCGTCGCCGGGTGCGTCCGTGCGAGTGCAAGTGCCGGTGGGTGAGCCGTTGATCGCAACGGCGATTCCTGCGAGTGCCGTTCGCAAAGGCCCGGCAGGCGATCACGTGTTCGTGGTGCTGGCCGACGAGAAAGGCCAGACCCGCGCACGCTTGCGACAAGTCACGGTCGATTCGATGGCTGGTGACGAAGCTGTGATCACCAAGGGCCTCGAACCAGGCGAGCACGTCGCGGCCTCGGGCTCCTTCAAGTTGCGCGAAGCGGCGTTGGTGGCAGTCACCAATCCGGCGCCAGCTGTCGCGAGCACCGAAAAGCAGTCCGCCACTGGCGCGGCGATGTAACGCAAGAACAAACAGTTCAGATCAGCTAAGGAATTCGGGAGCGCCCCTACAGCAGGGGCGTAACGGCGGAGCATTGCCATGCGCAAATCATTCACCGACATATTTATCAAACACCCCGTGCTCGCGGTGGTGGTCAATCTGGTCATCGTCCTGATCGGCATGCGAGCGCTGTTCAACCTGCCCGTGCAACAGTTCCCGAGTGTGCAAAGCTCGCAAGTCATCATCACGACGGTTTATACCGGCGCCAGCGCCGAAACCGTTCGTGGATTCTTGACGACACCGATCGAGCGCGTGGTCACCCAGATCAGCGGCGTCGACTACGTCGAATCGAGTAGCCGTGCCGGCGTCAGCACGGTCACCGTGCAACTGAAGCTGGATCACAACAGCACGGATGCGTTGGCGGAAGTGACGGCTCGTCTGCAACAGGTGCGCTCCGAGCTGCCTGCGGAAGCAGAGCCGCCGGTCGTCGATGTGCGTCGAGCCGACCGCCCGTATGCAACGTTTTATTTGGGATTCACGTCACCTGATCGCACTGTCCCCGAGTTGAGCGACTGGCTCGCTCGCACGTTGCAGCCGCAGCTGTCGACGCTCGAAGGCGTACAGAAGGTGAGCTACGAAGGCAATCAGCCGCTCGCCATGCGTGTGTGGATCGATCCGGATCGGCTTGCGGCCCGCAATCTGTCTCCCGGCGACGTGCATGAAGCTCTACGTCGCAACAACTACCTGGCGGCCATCGGTCAGACCAAAGGCGACTTGGTGCAGATCAATCTGCTGGCGAACACGGATCTGCGAGCGGTCGACGAGTTCAAGAACCTGATCGTTGCCGATCGCGACGGCGCCATTGTGCGTCTCAGCGATATCGCGACTGTCGAGCTCGGTGCAGAAGAAGCTGCGTTGACTGCGAAGTACAACGGTCAGCAGAGCGTTTATCTCGGCGTGTGGCCGCTGCCTGGCTCGAACGAAATCGAAGTTGCGAAACATCTGCGCGAGGAGATGGAGCGCATCGAGCCGAACCTGCCGTCCGATATTCAGATGCGCCTGGTATGGGACGGCACGATGTTCATGCGTTCCGCCTTGGAAGAAATCACCAAGACGCTCGGCGAGACCGTGCTGATCGTCGCCATCGTCGTGTTCTTGTTCATGGGCTCGGTACGCACGGCGCTGGTGCCGCTGGTTGCCATGCCGGTGTCGCTGGTCGGCGCGGCCATCGTGATGATCGCGTTCGGCTTCAGCCTCAATCTGCTGACGATTCTGGCCATCGTGTTGTCGGTCGGCCTGGTGGTCGACGACGCCATCGTCGTGGTCGAAAACATCGAGCGACACGTGCGAGAAGGGAAGTCGCGTATCGACGCCGCGCTGGCCGGTGCTCGCGAGTTAGGCGGTCCGATCATTGCGATGACGATTACGCTGGCGACGGTGTACACGCCGATTGCTTTCCAGGGTGGCCTCACGGGCTCGTTGTTCCTGGAGTTTGCAATTACGCTCGCGGCTGCGGTGGTCGTGTCCGGTATCGTCGCGTTGACCTTGTCGCCGGTGATGAGCTCGCGCTTCGTGCATGAGCACGGGCACGAGACCAAGCTCACGACGCTGGTCAACCGCGCGTTCGCGGCGGTCAGCCGGACGTACGAGAAACTGCTCGATCGCGCATTGGGAATGCGCATGGGTATTGTCGCCGTCGCTGTGCTCGTCACCGTCGCTGCCTGGCCGTTGTACACGTATTCACGGCAGGAGCTCGCGCCGGTCGAGGATCAAAGTCACATCTCGATGTTCTTCGAAGCGTCGCCGGATTCGTCGCTGGCTGCGACCGATCGTCACTCGAAAGAAGTCATCAAGGCGCTGACTGCGCTGCCCGAAGCGGACTTCGTGTGGTCGTTGACCGCGAACTGGGGTGGCTTCGGCGGCATGGTGGCGAAGAATTGGAAAGAGCGCGAGCGCTCGACTGAAGAAATGTTCGGTCAGGTCTATGGCATTGTGTCGCAGGTTCCCGGCTTGCGGGTGTATCCACGCCTGGATCCGCCGCTGCCGACGCCTGGCCAATATGACGTCGAGCTGGTCGTGCAGAACGATGCTTCCATCGAGGAGCTGATGGCGACTGCGCAGTCGGTCATCAATGACGGTTTCGCGAGCGGCAAGTTCCTGTTCGTCGATACCGATCTGAAGGTCGACTTGCCGGAAGCGCGGGTTGTGATCGATCGCGAGCGACTCGCCGATCTTGGTCTTGACCTGGCGACGGCCGGTCGCGAACTCGGTACGTTGCTCGGCGGCGCGTACGTCAATCGCTTCAACTATTTCGATCGCAGCTACAAAGTAATTCCGCAGATCGGCGAGAAGGATCGCGCGACGCTGGATCCATTGCTGGATCTGAAGATCAAGACGCCCGATGGCGCGTTGGTGCCGGTGTCTACGTTCATGCACATCGAATCGGCGACTGGCCCGCGTACGTTGAATCGATTTGCTCAGCGCAACTCGGCGCGCATCTTCGGTGGCGTGAAGCCGGGTGTGACCAAGGCCGAAGGTCTGGAAGTGCTGGAGAATGCTGCGATCAAGGCTGGTGGCAGCAATGTGCAGATCGACTACGCCGGCGAATCCCGGCAGATCCGTCACGAAGGCGCGGCCATGACGTCGACGTTGGGCTTCGCGCTGATCCTGATTTATCTCGTGCTCGCCGCGCAGTTCCAGAGCTTTCGCGATCCGTTGATCGTGTTGCTCGGCTCGGTGCCGCTGGCGATTTCGGGTGCGCTGGTGTTTACGTTCCTGGATTTGACGACCATCAATATCTACTCCCAGGTGGGATTGATCACGCTGGTCGGCTTGATCGCCAAGAACGGCATCTTGATCGTGGAGTTTGCTAATACTCTGCAGGAGCGGGGCCTGGAGAAGGTCGCCGCGCTTCGCGAGGCTTCGCTGACGCGATTGCGGCCGGTGTTGATGACGTCGGCGGCGACCGTGTTCGGTCACTTCCCGCTGGTGTTGGTGTCGGGGCCTGGTGCGGAGGCGCGTAACAGTATTGGCATCGTGCTGGTGACCGGCATGATCGTCGGTACGCTGTTCACATTGTTCGTCGTGCCGGTGTTCTACACGCTGATCGCGGCTGATCATCGCACTAAGAGTGCGGACGGCGAGAGCGTCGAGCACGAGCCCGTCGCGACTCCCACGACGCAACCTGCGTAAGTTTATTTTCGATTGCCAGACTCACGGCGGCTCTCACGGGCCGCCGTCTTTTTTTGCGCGCTGGCGCGCGCCACGATAAAGAAGCTGCATTCCAAGCCGGCGCAGACGTTTGCCATCGAATCTATTGGCTACGTTATTAGCCTATGGGGCCGTATGCACCAGCGGTGCTCCTTTCCGATCCAGCGCAGACGTCAGTTGCAAAACACAGTGGTTGCGTTATTAGTCGACCGTCGGAGCCGGCGCCAGCTCCCCTTCCAAAAACTCAATCAACGCCGCATTAAACTCATCCACCCTCTCGATGTTGCCCAGATGCGCAGCATCCAGCATCACCAATTTCGCCTCCGGCACCGATCTGGCAATCGACTCCGCCATCGCAGGCGTCGTGCCCGCATCTTTGCTGCCGCCGATGACCAACGTCTTCGCCGTGATATTTTGAATCGACTCCCGTTGATCCATATCCCGAATCGCCGCACAACACGCAGCGTAACCCGCCGGGCTGGTCTCTCGTAACAACGCCCGAACCTTCGCAACCTTCTCCGGCTGCGCTTGATGAAACTCCGGCGTGAACCACCGCCCCAACGTGCCTTCGATCAAAGGCTCAAGCCCCTGCGTGCGCGCAGTTTGAATTCGCTGCTGCCAATTCTCACGGGGCGGCATGTACGGCGTCGTATTGCTCAACACGACTTTCAACACCCAATCCGGCGTATGAGCCGCGAGGTGCATGGCAATCATGCCACCCAAAGAAATACCGCAAAGGTGCGCGCGAGCAATGCCACAAGCTTCGAGTACGGCGAGCGCATCGTTCGCCAGCATCTCTATGCTCGCCTCCGGCTCGCCGATTGTAGATTTGCCATGCCCACGCGCATCGAAGCGAATCAATTCATAGCGTTCACTCAGCGCGGCGAGCTGCTCATCCCATATATCCAGCGATACGCCCAATGGGTTCAACAACAACAGCGCCGGCGCGCCCGGGCGCGGTGTGTGCTCGACCCGCAGCTGACAATCCTTGGAAGTGACCAGCTTCATTCCCCGCCCTCGATGGCCCGATGCGGGATATCGTACAACAGAAAACAAAAGCCCCGCTGGCGCGGGGCGAATACGTAAGAAACGCCCCGCACGGCGGCGGTCAAGCCTTTCGTTGCAGGCGACGCGCCAACACGCGGCCGATCCAGGTCCAAAACGCTCGCAGCAGGAAGAGGCCGGGCAGAATGATGATCAGCCACGGCACCACCACAGCGATGAAACTAATCACCTGGCCGATGGCTTCACGGAAATTGCTGCCGAAGACGCGCAAAGAGTCGCGGATCGGTGTGTCCTGCGCCAGATAGGCGACTTGCGGCGGCGACAGCTCGATTGTCAGCAAGTCGGTGTCGACCCGCCGGCGCAGCTGCGCCTGGTCGGTGGCGAGCGAATCGATCTGGGTTTGCACCGTCGCCAGCTCCTTGGACACCGTGATCAATTGCTCGATCTTCAGATCTTTGCTTTTCATGATCTCGGCGAGCCGGTCGCGATGAGTCGTCATCAGCGCCAGCTTGCGTTCCGTATCCGCGATCGGTTGCGCAAGATCTTCCGCTCGCGTGGATCGCGATGTGAGCTTGCCACCTTGGCTCGCGGCTTCGACGGTCGAGTCGACACCTTGAGGCGCGATCCGCATGCGGATCAGGCCGCGGAAAACATCTTGCCGACCGGTCAGGCTCACTTCCAACACCGTGCACTCCACGGGTTGGCCCTTCGCGCATGCCGATTCGATTTCACGCAGCCGGGTCGGCAGGACCTTGCCATCCAACTCGATCGAGACCGAATGCTCATACGCGAGCGTGTCTCGACGCTCTGCAGGCTGAACGGCGCCCGGCGCGGCAGCTGCCATCGTCGGTGCCGGCGCCATCGCCAATGAATACTCCGGCTTCTTTTGACATCCTATTAACAAACTCAGCACGGCCAGCGACGCCAGCGTTCGCGAGCATTTGTTAATGTTTTGTAGTCGCATGTTTGTATTCCCGTGCCCCTGTCGAGCCCGATGGTGACAGACCATACAAACGCGTCAAGAGAGGTTTCGGGGTTAGCTTGCGGATTGCGATATCGATTCGGCGATAGCCACATAACGTAACGGTCCGCCCGGCAGCACGGCATCGAACGGATAGCACGTCAGCAACGTAAGCATCGGGCGGTCCACTTTGACGGCGATGTGTTCGTAACGAGAATCGAGCACGCGTGTCTCGACCAGTCGATAACGATGCTCGCGCCCATCCGTTGTTTGCAACAGGATTTCCTGCCCACGCGTCGAGTGTTGTAAGAAGCTGAAGTGAGTATCGCGATGAGCGGCGATGATGGTGTTGCCGACGCTGCCCGGCGCGGCGCTACCGTTCCAATAACCTGGGCCAAAGGCCAGGCTGCGTCCAGAAGCATCGGCCAATACATAGAGATCGACGTCGGCCTCGGGAATTCGCAGTCGCGCGATGGGCCAGGTGTCCGCCCACGGCCATGGACGAACCTGTCGCTCTCCGGAGAGCGTGCTGGTCCACGCGGACTCTATCAACTCCTGCGCGAGCCAGGCCTTCGCGTGAATGTAGAGTCCGGAGGCGAGTTGCCACAGACCGACGGTCGCTAATGTGACGACGACAGCGATGCGCGTCGCGCAATTCATGTGCGCTGACGTCGCGGGCCGACGAAGACAACGGCTGCTGCGAGCAGCAGGAGCGTGCCGATCCACAACTGCAGCTCGGCCGAAGTTGCAGTCGTAGGCATGCCGGACGCCTCCCAGTTCTGTCCCTCCGGCTTGGTGCTGTCGATGTGCGTGCTGTGCAAGGACTCATCTGGTCTGCGCACCGGGGTTTTGTCGATTGCGACGAGGCTCGTGTATTTGGAAACGATTTGATATTCGAGCGCGAGCGGCAGCACCTGCGCGCGAATTTCGTCATCGGACACACCTTGCGCTTGCTGATTCACGATGTCTTCGATGCGAGTGCGAGCCCAAAGCGTCGCGACGCCGGTGCGGGATTCCGCCGTCTGCAGCGGGATCTGCCGGCCCCAGACGCGGATCGAGCGGCCAGTGATGTTGAGTGTTCCCTGCGCTTGCTTGGGCAGTCGCGCAGTGATGAGCAGCGGCTCGTCGGCATACAGATCGCCAACGCTCGCCGGTGCATAGTCCGGGGTCACACCGTCCGGCCAGTAGAGTGTGATATCTGTTAGCACCGGCGACGTCAGCTTGCGCAACAACTCGTTCATGCGCTGCTCGACTTCGCTGGTCTGGCCGATGAACGTGAAGGTGCCGCGACCCATCTGCGCCGCCGTGCGCATGAAATACCCATTCGGTGCCGAGCCGATGCCCACAGTAAACAGTCGCGCATCGCCCAAGCCCTGACGTATCACATACATCAGCTCGGATTCGTTGCTCACAGCGCCGTCGGTGATGAACAGCACTTGTCGTAAATGCTCAGGGCTGCGAGGCATCGCGAAAGCAGCAGTGAGTGCGGGCAACATTTCGGTGCCGCCTTCGGCCCGCAGGCCCATCACATAGTGTCGTGCCGTGCTGATGTTGTCAGCCGTCGCGGCGACGGGAACGTCGAACAGACGATCGTGCGTCGAATTGAATTGAATCAGGTTGAAGCGGTCGGTCGGCAACAAGGTTTTCAGGCCCGTGAGCAGCGCCTCGCGGGCTTGCTCGATCGACGAACCGGACATGGAACCCGACGTGTCGATGATGAAGATGACTTCGCGACTCGTGCGCAATGTGCCTCGCTCCTGCGGCGGCATGAACATCAGCAGCACATGCTCGCCCGCGTCTGTCGACTCTCTGAAAAGCACCGCCGCCGGCTGGCCGTGGACGACCGGCGTCCACGACAACTCGAAGTCACGATCAGGCGCGACGCTGGGATCGGCAAGTTCCACTCGATAGCCTTCGCCGTCGCCATTGCCGATCTTGATTTGATGGTAAGCGCTGGTGATGTATTCGACCGGCACGCCGGCATCGATGTTGATATTGAAGCGAACACTCTGGCGCGAAGCATTCGCATGCGCGAACTGCGGCTGCAGATCTCCCAACGTCGCGGTGTCATGTGCTCCGTGCGACTCGTTCAACAGCGCAATCGGCGTCTCGGCAGTGGCAGAGATTGCGTCGACCGGCGACACGCCGGGCACATAGCGAGGCGTGATGGTGAGCGGGAAGCGCAAGCTGTAGCGACCGCCTTGCTGATCGACGATCTGCAAGTAGGAGAGAGTGATCTTGATGGTTTCGTGCGGGCCGATGTTGGCCACGGCAGTACGAAATATATTCGGGCGCTGTTGATGCACGACGCTGGCGCGCTGGCCATTCTCCCGGGCTTGCACGTAGAGCTGCTGCGCCTCGGCCTTTTCGCGGATCTCGGCGACGATCACACGTTCGCCCACTTGCATCTGCAGCTGATTGACTGCCGAATTCTCCGGCAGCGGGAATGCATACACGCCCTCGACCCAGCGCTCGCCGGGATTCTGGAACTGCTGTGTCACTTGCACGCGAGCGATGATGCCGCTCACGGTCATGTCGATGTCGGTGTGGACTCGCGGTGCAGGCTCGTCTCCCGCCGCGGATCGGAATAAGAGCGTGCCGCTACTGGGCTCGTACTCTTGAGCTGCCGCGTGCTGCGCGAACAGCGCAATCGCTAGCAACGGAACCCACAGCAGAAAGAATATCGATTGATTGCCGATCGTCGCCGCGCGCATGTCCCCATCTCCGTTCGTCGAGTTGCGAACAGTTCAGCGCGAGCGTGCGACCAGCAAGCGGACGAGTTGGGGCGAGCTGCCGATGCATTGTGGCGAATTGTGGCAACGATTCGAGATTGCTTGTGCAAACAGGAATCTGCTATCTAGAGCCGCGAATCCGGGACTCGGATTCGTTTCCATCCATTGCAAATCACGTTAGGGAAAACCATGAAAAGAGCAGTCTTGTTTCTCAGCGGCTTATTGTTGTCGGCATTCGTTTCGGGTATCGCGTCGGCGGAAGTGGTGCGTGTCCGTTTGACTGCGCGTGTCGTCGAAATCCAAGATCCCAATAGTGCGCTTGCCGGCAAAATCGTCCTCGGCCAGCGCGTCAACGGCCTATATGTGTACAACACGAATACGCCGAACCTGGCGACATTCCCAAACATCGGCGACTATCGGCCCTATGCGAACGAGGCGCGTATGCGCGTCGCGGTGGGCTCGCTGGTTTTCGAAACCAACCAGCCGACCCAAAGTATCGTCATCGCCATCGGTCTGGACGGCGGCAGCAGCGGTGGCTGGGGGTTGTTCCACATGTCTTGCCGGGACAATAAGTCGCTGGCCGACGGGACGGCGGTCAACTCCATCATTGCGGAGTTCCAGGGGGCGGGTAACGTCACGAAGTCGGTGGAGTTGCCTGCGGTCGCTCCGATTCCTCAGACATACACAAACAGAGAGATCAGGGTCTCCGCTGCCGCTCCGGGTGGCAATTACTCGATCCGCGCCTACATCGAAGCCGCGGAGCTGGTCATTCCTGACGCCATCATGGTGACGCCGGCTTCGGGCACGTTCGTCGCCAATCAGCACTTCGATGCGGCTGTGATCCTGCCGCGTAATAGCGTCGTTTCGACGGCGCAGGCGACTGTCAATGGCGTACCGGTGGGGCTGAGCTATCCTGGCACCTGTCAGTTGCAGCCGCAGGTCGGCACGGGCAAGCCTTCGATACTGTGCCCGAGCGCCGATGCGGCGATTCCGGTCCAGCTTGACTCGCCGATCGATTGGACTGTGACTTTGACTAACGGCACTGTGTACACCGAATCGGTGACGTGGGAACGGTCGCTGTAATATCGAACGTCGCGCGCGCCGGTTCGAGGCGCGCGCGATTCTGAACGAATGGAGATCGAGCGACGATGATTCTTGCGCTGTTGCTGCTGACTGTGGCCATCGCCACGATCCTGGCGGTTTTGAAATACAAACGATCGAGCCGCGTGCTGTACATCGTCGCGGGCGTGGTGTTGCTGCTCGTGGGAACAGGACTGCCGGCGAACTGGATGTTGAACAACCTGCAGGACGGCTACGAAGTTCGTAACGACCAGTGGGGCAAGGCCAACGCCATCGTGCTGCTCGGGGCCGGTTCGGAAATGACCGATCAAGGGCCGGAGCTGAGCTCTTTCAGTTACGGTCGGCTGGTCAAAGCATTCGAGTTGTATCGCGCGTGCAAGTCGCGATCGGACGATTGCCGCATCGTCAGCAGCGGCGGCGATCCGCGCGGCTTCGGAAAATCCGAAGCGGAGTTATATGCCGAGGAGCTGGAGCGACTCGGTGCGGCACGTGCGGACTTGATCGTCGAAGGTCGAAGCATGAACACGTGGCAGAACGCGCAGTTCAGCGCCGAGATTCTTTCCGGACAGCAGCCCGATCGAGTCGTGCTTGTGACATCGGGCCTGCATGTGCGCCGGAGCGTGCTGTATTTCGTCCACTTCGGTGTGCGTCCTGTTGGCATTCGCGCCGACTATGCGCATGCTCGCCTGTCGTTGCTGCCGAACGCATATAACATTTTGATGGCCGACCTGGCGATTCACGAGTATCTGGGCGTGCTGCGTTATCACGTTTTCAACTGGCTGGGTTGGAACGTGCGCGCGGTGAAGCCGGGCGCGTTATGAGAGGGCTGAAGTCATGAGCAACGTGAAGCCGTTCGAAGGGGGCTGCTTGTGCGGCTCGATTCGTTACCGCTCGAACGCGGCGCCGCTGCGTGCAGTGATTTGTCATTGCGCGATGTGCCGCCGGCATTCGGGCGCACCGGTGTTGTCGTTCGTGCATTTTCCGGTCGCCGAGTTCGCCTGGATCGGCGGCCAGCCGACGCGTTTCAAATCGTCCGAATTTGCTGAGCGAGGATTTTGTCCCAAGTGCGGTAGCACGCTGTCGATGCATGAGACAGTGCTCGCAGATCGAGTGCAGATCGCACTGGGCAGTCTCGATGAGCCGGATCGCGTGCATATCGACGATCACGTCTGGACCGAAGACTCGATCTCGTGGTTCGAAATTGCGGACGAGCGACCGCGATTTGCAAGAAGTAGCTCGGCGGTGCCGACCAAAGCGGGCGGCGGGTAAGCCATTCACCTATAACAATTACCTAACGAGGTTCGTGACCCTGTGGAGTCATGGCGGCGATTGGCGGCAGCGCGTCCAGGTTGGGAATCGGAATGCCTTCGACGATGCGCTGGCGCACGAATTTTTCGAGCACCGACTTCGCGGCATTTTCAGGACTGAAACCGGCGTAATCGACGGACTCAAGCAGGCCGACGCCGATGACCTCGATCTCGGTGGGAGAGATGATCCGGTACCACGCGCCGTAAACGTGCTCGTCGACGGTATGGGTAAAATATTGGAGCCCCGCCACGTCCGATCCCCGTTCCTCGCTCAACGGTCGGTAACTCCAAGCTGAGGCAATAGTTCCCGTAATATTCCACGTAATAACTACTAGCGGCGCGACTCCACAGCCATACGGACTGCCAGACCGGCGAGTACCGTGCCCATCAGCCAGCGTTGCACAACTTGCCATGTCGGGCGGGTTGCGAAGAAGGCCGCGACGCTGCCGGCCATCAGTACGATGACGGCATTGACGCTCAGGCTGATCGCGATTTGCGTGCTGCCTAAGACCAGCGATTGCACCAGCACGCTGCCCTGCTCGGGTCGAATGAATTGCGGCAGCAACGAGACATAGAGAATCGCAATCTTCGGATTGAGCAGGCTGGTGAACAGGCCCATCCCGAACAATCGTCGCGGACTGTCCTGAGGCAGGTCTCGCACTTGGAACGGCGAGCGCCCGCCGGGCTTCAGCGCCTGCCACGCCAGATACAATAGATAAATCACGCCGGCGATGCGTAGCACGTCGTACGCCAGCGGCACCGATAGGAATATGGCGGTGAGTCCCAGCGCCGCACACATCAGATAGACCGCGAATCCGAGCGCGATGCCGCCGAGCGAAATCAATCCCGCGGCTCGTCCCTGGCAGATCGAGCGCGAGATCAGATAAATCATGTTCGGCCCGGGCGTGAGCACCATGGCCAAAGCGACGAGGGCGAACTGCAAGTGATTGGCAAGTGTTGGCATGCGTGCATTGGAGCATGCGGCCACCGAGTCGTTAAGTATCAGCAGTGTCGGCTAAACGGCAGGACAGTGCCGGAACCCGGCGCCGGGCGCGGCGTTGGGCCTGCGTGAACACATCCGATACGCTGAATCGGCGGCTGCAGGTTCCCGGCCGGCGCCTGTTCGTCGGTGGCGAGCGCAGCGTCCGGCGCACGCTGGTGCTGCGTTCATGCGTGGTGCTGTTTCTGTTCGTACTGGTGATCCTGGTGTTCTGGCTGGATCGCGACGGCCTGCGCGACAACGCCGATAACTCGGTTTCGTTCGTCGACGTCGTGTACTTCACGATGGTGAGCGTGACGACCGTGGGGTACGGCGACATCGTGCCGGTCACTGCGCAGGCCCGGTTGGTCGATGCCTTGTTCGTGACGCCGATCCGCCTGTTCATCTGGCTGATCTTCGTGGGGACGGCGTATCAACTGGTGTTACAGCGTTTGATCGAGGACTTCCGTATGCGCAGGCTGCAGGCGCGATTGCAAGGGCACGTGGTGTTGTGTGGCTACGGGCATTCCGGCCGCTGTGCTGCTGCCGAACTGGTGGCCCGCGGTGTCGACAAGAAACACATCCTGATCGTCGATCTGGATCAAGCTCGCATCGAAGACGCGGCGGAGCACGGATACATCGGCATTCTCGGCGATGCGAGCCGCGAAGAAACATTGCGCGAGACCATGCTGGAGCAAGCGCGAGCATTCCTGGTCTGCACCGATCGGGACGACACCAATGTGCTCATCACGTTGACCGCCAGGCATCTGGCTCCGAACGTTCGCATCGTTGCGCGAGTGGAGGAGTCGGAGAACGACAAGCTGGTGCGACAGAGCGGCGCGAACTCGACGGTGTTGCCGTCGCGTGTCGGCGGCATCTTGATGGCGGACTCGGTCGAGTCCTCGCATCTGGCAAGCTATGTGATGGACCTCATCAGCGCCGGCGGCAACGTCACGCTGATCGAGCGCGAGCCGCATCCGGACGAGATCGGCAAGCGGCCGATGGAAAGCTCGTCGCTGATCGTGCGCGTGGTGCGCGAACAAAGAGACCACAGTTTTTGGGAGAGCGACCTGCGCATCCAGGCAGGCGATCGGCTCATCGTGATTCGACCGCCGACCACGCAAGTGGTCGGTGGCGACTCGCACTGAAACAAAAAACCGCCGGGACTGGGGGTAGTCAGTCCCGGCGGTCAGCGAAGCGAACGTTTATCTACCCCACAGCCGATTCAACAGGTTGGTCTTGCGTTGATCGAACGTGCGCCACTCGCCCCAACCCGCGGTGTTGGAGATCGGGTCGTACGCGTGGCCGTACCAGCCGGCGGTATCGCCGGACTCCGGATTGATCGACCAGTAGCAACCCTCGATCTGGTTCTCGACCATGTAGCTGATGAACGCGTCCTGCCACTGTCCGTCCACCTGCGTCGTGATGTGACCCCAGCGATCCCGGTCGCGGATGCTCGCCTGGCCGCGCGGCCAATCGATGTTGCCGCCGAACTCGCCGACCACGACCGCATAGTTCTGGTCGCGCAGGTAGCCGAAGTGTTCTTCCCAGCCCTGTCGCAGCAGCGTCGAATTGATCACGATGTTGCAATCGGCATCGCCGGCTGCATCGCCTTCCAATCCCGTGCACTGAGACTGCGCCGGATCCATGAACATCTTCTGCACGAATACCGACGGCCCGTAAGTGTGCGGCGAGAACACCAGCCGCTCCTTGGGGATATTCGGCGGATTCGCGCCGGCTTCGAACAGGTTCTCGCCCCAGTTCGGGTTGGTGTCCGCCGAGCCATGCGGTGTCGCGGTCGTCGTGGTCGGCGAGCCGTCCTGCGTTCCCGACACGGTGCCGACGCCTTCCACGAAGATCAACGTGTTGGGATTCACCGCGTTGATGGCCTGATACGCCGCTTCGCTCAGCGTCTTCCATTCCTGCCAGGTGTAATCGTGCGGCTCGTTGTAGATATCGATACCGATGATGTTGTCGATGCCCAGCTGCGTGCCCATGCCGGCGAGCGTGCGCAGAGTGTCCAGCCACAATGTTTGGTTGTACGGATGGGTCGTGGTCACCGTGCTCGGATTGCCGCTCGCCGCGCACGAGTAGTTCTCGCGCTTGTAGTCATAGTTGTCGCGATCGGCGTCGACCCAAGGCGGACGCGCGTCGAGGCGACCCTTTCTCCAGCCGACATAGTTGGAGCACGAATGCACATCGAGCAGGACTTCGATGTTGTTTTGATCGGCGGCCACGAGGAACTGCTCCAGCGCCAGGCGTGAGTTCGCCACGCGTACCGATGGATGATTCTTCAGCACGCTGCCAGTGCCCTGCGGATCGTTGGCGTTCAACGTCTGCGGCACGACCGGCAGGCGAATCATGTTGATGCCCATGCCGGTGATTTCCTGCATGGTCTGCTGAATCGTGCGACCGGTGCCCTGGCCGCCGTTGGCCCAGAAGGTGTTGCCGATGTATTGCTCCATCGGTGCGCCGCTGGGATTGTTCGGATCGTTCGAAGGTTCGTGACGACCTTCCAGACCGAACCACGATCCGCAACGGACCGGGAACACGGTGCCGTTCTTGGTGATGCGTCCTGCTGAATTGACGCGGAACACTGCACTGGTGGTGGTAGTGGAGCGCGTCACAGTGATCGAGCCCGAGGTGTAGCCCGTTGCCGCCGCTGCAAAGGTGGACGTTGCTGTAGCCGTGCCGGTCGCGGCAGTGAATGTCACATTCACGCCGGTGTTCCAATTCGAGCTGTTCAGCGTCACCGACGTTGGCGAGTGCGTGATCGCCGTGCTGCCCGAGCGTGTGATTGTCACAGTCACCGCGCTAGAAGGCGAAGCACTCAAACGAACCGACGAGGTGCCGGTGGTGCCGCCGACCAGGGATAACGAAGTCGGCACCCAACTGATCGAAGGTGTCGTGGTCGTGCCCAGCGTGAACGGTACGGCTGCAGTAGCTGCGCTAAGTGCAGGCGAACCGTTGTCGTATGCCGTTGCTTGCGCCGTGTGATTGCCGTTTGCCAGGCCGGTAACACTGAAGCTATACGGCGAGCTGGTGTCAGTGTTCACGAGATTGCCGTCGACGCGGAACTCCACTCGACTAACTGCACCGCCGGAATCGCTGGCGGTGGCTGAGAGCGTGACGGCCGATCCGGACGCGAATGTTTGTCCGCTGGTCGGGCTGGTCAAGCTCACGGTCGGCGGCGTGTTGCCGGTGCCGCCACCGGTGCAAGCCGTGCCGTTGAGCGTGAAGGAGGTCGGAGGTCCATTCGTCGTCGTGAACGTGCCGTTGAAGCCGATAGTGATGCCGCCGTTCGTGGGCAGGCTCGCATTCCAGGGCGCGTTGCTGGAAGCAGTGACTTGCGCGCTGCCGGAGGGCTGCGAAAACGTCACCGGCCAACCGTTCTGAATTCGCTCGCCGTTAGCGAACGAGAACGTCATCGTCCAGCCATTGATGGCCGGGCCGGTGTTGCGAATCTCCAGATTCGCACCGTAGCCGTTGCCGCCTTCCCAGCTCTTCGAGTAAGTGACCGTGCAACCCGCGGCCTGTGCAAATACAGCGGGCGCGGCGCCGAAACTACATAAGGCCAATGCGAGACACGAGACCCACCGCCTGGCGGGCGGCGGCTTGCGAAGCGAAGCAAATAGTTGAGGCATGATGATCTCTCCCGATCCATCGAAAGATGCGAGCAAAAAGAACCCATGGGCGGCGTAAGGTCCGCACGCGCAGGGAATGGAAAAGTTTAGAAACAGCGCGACTGCGCTATGTTTGATAGGGACCGTCGCGAGAGCCGTAGCTCCAGCGAGTTAGATCTCGATTGAGCGCGGCAATGCCCGCGCCTGCGCAGAACGCTCGTCCATCCATGACTCGATCCCCCTGAGCAACCGCGGCCGAGCGTCGCCGGTACCCTGCGCTTTTTGGATCCGCACAGTGGCCTCGTCAACGATGTTTCTTCGGACTCGCGACTTCCAACGTCCGATCAACTGCTGCATCAAAGTGGCCCAGGTTGGCCAGCGCTGTCAATATCATTTTTCAGGACAGGTCGCGGACCGGCGGGGCGACCGCTCCGGCGATTGTCCGGCAATATTTGCTATGGCGCTCGCAACCCGGCGACTTCGCTTGAATATATTCAAGCGCCGCGGCGTGCTGCCGAAGGCGAGGTCGCGCGGAATCTTGTCTCACGCTGTCGGCTGACGGCGCCACTCGGCGCGGAAGCGCTCGTTCACACGCGCAATTCGACCGTTACGTTGTGAAATGAACGGCGCATCTCAAGCACGAACCAGAACAACAATTTGCGTTATCAACGTCGAGTGTGGAGGTGCGCACCTGAACGTGCGCTCGCTGAAAATTTCCATGAGGCCCTATTGACAGCGCTGGACTCCGGCGTAAGTTGAGCAACGTTCGCGACGTGTGGGGTAGCACGCCGTTGCAGGGATTTGCATTCAGCCGGCCATCGACGGCCGGTCCCAACGGAGGGTCTATGTGGAAGGAAATAAGTCGATGGCTTGCGGTCGCTGTGTTCGTGGCATTGAGCGGCAGTAGCTTCGGACACGGATTGGTCAAAGATCCGCCATCGCGCAACTGGTTCTGCGGCGCCATCACCAAACCCGATCAAGTCGCGAACGGCAATGCCCAATATCCCGTCTGCGGTGACGCCTTCAACGCGGCGGGCATCGATCCGAACGCCGGCTATAACTTCATGAGCGTGCTCACACACACCACCGGCCGCGCCGGCGTGGGCGTGCGTTCCAATGTTTGCAGTTTCAATTCGGAAACCTGGAGCGGCAACGCGACGCCGTGGGACCAGTCGATCAATTGGCCGACGAATCCGATCAGCGCCGGCACGCGCACGTTCACCTGGGATATCCAATGGGGCCCGCACTTCTCGGACACCGAGAATTTCCGCTACTGGATCACCAAGCCGGGCTTCACATATCAGCTCGGCCGGCCGCTGTCGTTCAGCGATTTCGAAGACGCGCCGTTTTGTGAGTTGACCTACAGCGACGCTTCGCCGAATGCCAATCCCAATGTGATTCCCAACCCCGCTAACGCGACGTTCCAGACTCGTTGTAACGTACCGAGCCGTACCGGGCGCCACGTGATCTACGCCGAGTGGGGCCGCAATCAGTGGACCTTCGAGCGCTTCCACGGTTGTATCGACGTGACGTTCCAAGGGGGCACGACGCCGACGGCGGACGCGCAGATTGCGCTCAGCCCGAACGTCGCGGAATTTGAAGGTTCCGGCACGATCACACTCGACGGTCGCGGTTCCACCGGTTCGAATCTCACCTATCAGTGGACGGTCGATTCGCAGAATCCCAGCCTGTACACGCTGACCAATGCCAATCAGTCCGTTGCGACTTTGACGCTCGGTACGCCGACTGTCGCGAGCAATGTGACGGTAGCTTTGGTCGTGAGCGGCGGCGGGGCGTCCGATAGCGACACTCGCACGATCGTCCATCGACCTGCGGGTTCCGCGCCGACATGGTTCGATCTCGGCGCGCTGACATCGACGGCAATCACCATGAACGTGGGTGATCGAGTGTCTGTGCGCACTGTGTCGAGCACAGGTCAAGATGCTTTCTGGCCGACGACTCCGCTGACCATCACTTCGTCGAATGCCGCGGCGACTGCATGGCCGTTGGCGTTGGGTCAGGCGGTCAACGCGGCGAACGGTGCGGTTCGCGTCGGTGTGTTGAATTCATCCAACCAGATAGTCCCGCAGCAGAACGCGACATCGAATCACGTTTATGCGCAGACGTCTGCGAACATCGCAAGTGCATTCCTGCAGCGAGTGCCGGCCTCGACGGATAACGGCGGTGTGACTGTCACACCGGTCGTTGCCAGCGCGAGCGGTTGGTACAACGAGCAGCAGCTGCGAATTGCGAATACAGCGGCGCTCACGGCGCTGTCCGTGACCGTCGTCGTGCAAAGAACAACTGGCATCAGCTACAGCGGCATGTACAACACTGCTGGCTTGACCCAGGCCAACAGCAGTACCTCTTCCGCGATCACCTATCAATGGACTGCGCCGTCGGGTCAAACGTTAGGTGCGAGCTCCAGCAGAACATTCGCTGCGCAGATGGGTGGAACGGGAACTGCGCACCCGACAGCTGGCGACACATACACGGTGACATACACCACGGGAGGAGTGACGCGCACCCAAAGCGGCACTTTCTGATTGCGACATGCACAGCTTCCCCGGCAACGACGCCGGGGAGGTTGTCTCAACTGCTTAAGGATGCGCAGGAGAATTCTCATGTTTCGGTCGTCAACTTCGTGTCTAGGTTTGATTGCGGCGGCATTCCTGTCGCTGCTCCTTTCCCCTGGTGCGTTCGCGCAGACCGCGAGCTGCCAGGTGACATACACAGTGGCGTGGACTGGAGGCAGCGGTTTCGGTGCGAACATCGAAATTCGTAACAACGGAGCGGCGATCACCAATGGCTGGTCGCTGTTGTTTGCGTTCCCCAGCGGACAGCGAATTCAGAACGGCTGGCCGGTGTCGTTCACGCAGGCTGCAGGCAGTGCTCAGGTCACAGTCGCCAGCAACGCGGCCTGGAACCAGAGCATTCCGAGCGGCGGTTCGATCACTGTCGGCTTCAACGGCACGCTCACCGGTGCAAACGACTCGCCGACAGCGTTCACGCTCAACGGCGTTGCGTGCAACGGCGGCGGCACTTCGAACACGCCCCCGATCGTGAGCTTGACCTCCCCAACTAGCGGGCAAACATTCCCCGCTGGTTCGGCCGTAACACTCGCCGCAACGGCAAGCGATCCGGGCGGGCTCGTGAGTCGCGTTGAATTCCGCGTCGACGGCAACCTCGTCAATTCGGACACGACTTCGCCGTACAGCTTCAACGTGACCGGCTTGGCCGCAGGCAGCCACACAGCGCAGGCAACGGCCTTCGATAACGGCTCACCGTCGTTGAGCACCGCAAGCTCAGTGATTCCGTTTACGATTCAAGGGACCGTGACGCCGACGATCTCCGCGAACCCGACATCACTCACACTGGCCAGCGGCGCGAGTGGAACATCGAACATTCGGCTCAACGCCGCGCCGAGCGGCAACGTCGCAGTGACGCTGACTCGATCCGGCAGCACGGCGATTACATGCACGCCGACGACAGTGACGTTGACTACCGGCAATTGGCAGACTGGCGTGAATGTGACTTGCACGGCAGCGACCGGAACGACGGCGGCGACCGCCACGTATGCAGCGACGGCGACGGGCTATACCGGGACGTCGATCTCCATCACTCGCAGTGGCGGCGTTGTCAGCCGAGTCGACAATCCGTACTCCGGCGCGGGCGTGTATAACAATCCGCTGTGGCGCGCGAATGCGATCGCCACCGGCGGCAGCGCGATTGCGAACCAGCCCACCGGTGTGTGGATGGATCGCATCAGCTCGATCACTGGCAACGGCAGCCCGACCACCGGCAGCATGGGCCTGGTCGATCACTTGAACGAAGCGCTGGCGCAGGACCAGGCCAACGGCTCGGCGCCGTTCGTGATTCAATTCGTCATTTATAACCTGCCGGGGCGCGATTGCTCGGCACTGGCGTCCAACGGCGAGCTCGGCCCGAACGATCTGCCGCGTTACAAGGCCGAGTACATCGATGTGATTGCCGAAATTTTCCGTCGGCCGGCGTATGCGAACCTTCGCATCGTGACCATCGTCGAAATAGATTCCCTGCCGAACCTGGTGACGAATGTCACGAGCCGACCGACGGGAACGCCTCAATGCGACGTCATGCTCCAGAACCGCGGTTACGTCGAGGGCGTGGGCTATGCGCTGGCGACGTTCGGCGCGATTCCGAACGTGTACAACTACGTCGATGCCGGACATCACGGCTGGCTGGGCTGGGACACGAACCTGGGCCCGTCGGTGGACATGATGATGACGGCCGCGACCGCTTCGGGCAGCACGGCGGCGAACGTGCACGGCTTCATCACCAACACGGCGAACACCTCGGCGTTGCAGGAGCCGTACATCGTCGTGAACAACGAAACGCGGCCGTCGACCTGGATCGATTGGAATCAATTCAACGACGAGCTCAGCTACGCGCAGGGGTTCCGCACTCGTGCGATTCAAGCCGGGTTCTCGTCGAGCATCGGCATGCTGATCGATACTTCGCGCAACGGTTGGGGTGGGCCGAATCGGCCAACGGGCCCGAGCACGTTGGCCGATCTCAATGCTCGCATCGATGCTTCGCGCGTCGATCGCCGCATTCACAAGGGCAACTGGTGCAATCCTTCCGGCGCGGGCCTGGGTGAGCGTCCACGTGCGGCGCCGGCTACGGGCATCGATGCTTATGTGTGGATCAAGCCGCCCGGCGAGTCCGACGGGTCGAGCACGGAGATTCCGAACGACGAAGGCAAGGGCTTCGATCGGATGTGCGATCCGACGTACGGCGGCAATCCACGTAACAACAACCACATGACGGGTGCGCTACCGAATGCGCCGCTGTCGGGACATTGGTTCCCGGCGCAGTTCCAGCAGCTGCTGCAGAACGCGTATCCGCCGCTGCAATAACGGCTGACGTGATCGTGTAAGGGCCGGGATTTATTCCCGGCCCTTTCTCACGTTTCTACAGCCTGGCCGCCGGCCTCGGCCCATTCCTGTTGCAACTCGATCGCATCCTGGTCTGAGCGCGCCTTCACGCCGATCAGAATGTTTCCATCGCGAATCGAGTTTTCGTATTGCTCGACGCGGCCTTTGGGAATGCCCCAGTTGGTGAGTGCTCCAATCAATCCACCCGCGACGCCGACCGTTGCAGCTGCGGCCAGCGCAATGGCCACGGGTCCTGCCACGATCAATCCCGGCAATAACGCAGCGGCGCCTGCTGCCGCTAATGCGGGTGCAATCGTGGCGGCGGTGCCGCCCTTCGGTCCGCCCAGGTCCTTCGCAGCGGAGCGCTTCGCATCCGTGGCTTCGGCAGCCTTCTCCGCCAGGCCGCTCGGTACTTGATCGACATTGAAATGACGGCGCCGGGTTTCTTCGGATAGCACGAGATTGATTTCATCCGGCGAATAGCCTCGCGCCAACGCCGAGTTGTAGGCGCGTTCCACGCCAGAACCATCTTTGAATAACGCCGTGATGAGTGCTGCGCTGCTTGCCGTGGATGACATGGTGACCTCCGCGTCTACGCGGAACAGAAACGCCATGCCGGCGATGTTCGTTCCTTTTGTAGATCACGCCCGGGCGTTGACGACCCAGCTCGCGACTTTGAAACGAACCTCTGCCCCGTGTACATATGGCTCGAACGCGGCGCGCACCGTTGAGATGACACGATTGCGAGTCGACTCGTCTGCTTGGTTGAGTATCTGGCCGAGCGGCCCGAAGCGGGTGAAATAACCAATCAATTCCGGTTCCGGAAGACTGCAAGTCACATCCAGAGGTTGAAGATCGATCTCGCTCCAGCCGCTTTGTTCGAGAATGCGCTGCACGCGTTGTGGATTCTCGAACCCGAATTGACCCGGGCCGTCTGGAACGCGAGGTGGTAGGTCGGGCAGCAGCGATGCAGCGGCTCGCTCGGCGGTCGTCATGAAAGGATTGTCCGCCGCGCCTCGCCAAGCGATGAAACAAAGCCGTGCACCTTTGATGGCGGCGCGACGCAGGTTCGCGAAGGCTTCAGTGGGATCGGCAAAGAACATCACACCGAAGCGAGAAATGATCGTGTCGAAGGTCGCGGTGTCGAACGCGTATGTCTGCGCATCTGCGCAGATAAATTTCGCTCGCACATTTGCCTGATCGGCGCGTGTCTTGGCAAGTGCGAGCATCGGCTCGGAAATGTCGATACCGGTGCACTGGCTTTGCGGCCCGAGAAGACGAGCGGCTGCGATCGTCGTGCTGCCCGTGCCGCAGCCGACATCGAGCGCTCGACTCGCAGTTCCGCTGCGAATCTGCTCCATCAGTTTGTCCTCGAACGGCTGGAGCAATCCGTCCAGCAGCGGTTGCGAATCGACCCAGGCACAGCCCGAGGTCGTATTCCAGAGCTTCGCTTGATCGGGGGTGGTCGTCATGGTCGTGCTCCGCTTCTGTCTCGACGCTGCGATTCTACGAGGAGAAGGGCTCGTCGTATCCTAAAAGCTGCCATTTCTGGGAGTTTCGGGAGCATCAATTGCCAATCTGATCGGCTGGCGCAAAAGCAATGGAGTTGCTCGCGACGACCGGCACACACTGGCGACTCATGGAAGTTAGAACGGGGAATAAATCATGACAAAACATTGTGTGACGTTGCTGGCTGTCGCGCTGACCATGCTCGGTTCGGTCGGCGGTGCTCAGGCTGAAAACAAACCCACGACCGGCGAAGCCGCCAGCGCTCGCAGCGGCCTGCATGATTTCGATTTCGAGTTCGGCAGCTGGAAAGTTCATCATCGCGTGAAACGTGCCAACGGCGAGTGGCTGGAATTCGATGGCACATGCATCACGCACGGTCTGATGGGCGGTGCCGGCAACGTGGAAGAACACACATTCAACAAGGCGGATGGCGTGACGTATGGAGTCGCGCTGCGCGCGTACGACGCGAAGACGAATAAGTGGGCGATCTGGTGGGTCGATGGCCGGGCTCCGCACGGTCCGCTCGATCCGCCGACGGTCGGGACTTTCGCGAACGGCGTCGGTACGTTTTATTGGGAGGGCGACTTCAATGGCAAGCGCCTCCGTGCGCGTGCTGTTTGGTCGCAGATCACACCCACGACCGCGCACTGGGAGCAAGCGAACTTGTTGGACGACGGTAAGACCTGGGAGACCAACTGGGTCATGGAGTTTCAGCGTACGAAATGAGCGTGCGGCGATACGCCCATCGACGCGTCGTTGAGGCAGAATTGCAGCCAATGACGCTCGATGGGGATCCCGCATGGCTGTTGTCCGGGTCTTTGACGCAAAGACGATTCTAGCGATTGCGCTCATTTGGGCAGCGCTGCCGAGTGGCGCGGAGTCGAATCCGCCGCCGTGGAGTGCTCAACCGACCGCAATCGTCGACGTGCAGGAGCGAGCCTTTCAGAGCGGCCCTGTGACTCTGAGCGGCACCTTGTATGCACCCAAAGTCGAGGGCCGGGTCCCCGCCGTAGTCGTATTTCATGCGGCCTCGTCGCCAACGCGCGACGTTCCCTTGTATCGTCATCTGACGAAGATGCTCCCACCTCTGGGAATTGCTGTGTTCGTGTTCGATCGGCGCGGTAGCGGCAAGTCGGGTGGCAAGTTAGAAGACAGCGACTACAACATGCTGGCCGACGACGGCATCGCCGCCCTTCGTATGCTGACGACCGATGCACGTATCGACCCGCGCAAAATCGGTTTCTGGGGCCTCAGCCAGGGCGGTTGGCTCTCGCTGTTGGCGGCGTCTCGAAGCTCGCAAGCCGCGTTCGCGATCTCGATCTCCGCGCCGATGACGACGCCGGATGTGCAGATGATTTATGCGTCGGAGAATATTCTGCGCATCAAAGGCTTTCCCCAATCGGACATCGACAAGGCCGTTGCCGCTCGCACGGCGGTGGACGATTTCATGCGGGGGAAACGCGATCGCGCCAGCACTCAGGCCATCTTGGACGAATCCGCCACGCAGCCGTGGTTCGAACTCATTTATATGGGCAAGACCTTCCGGGACCCGGACCAGTCGCGCTGGGCGAAGGAAATGCGCCATGATCCGCTGGCGACCCTGGACGCGGTCAAACAACCGGCGCTGGTGATCTACGGAACGGGCGATCCCTGGGTGCCGGTGCAGGCATCGGTCGATCGTTTGCGGGCGAGCGAGTCCCGCCATCCGAACATAGAAGTGGTTGTCATCGCCGGGGCGGATCACGCGATGGCGACGACCGTGTCCGCGGCGGACCAGATCGACCCGGAGTTGTCGTCGAAAGAAGCGCCGGAGTCGGCGGAGTATTTCGGTCGGTTGGGCGCATGGCTCGCCACGCAAGGCATCGCTCAGGCGCCCGGCCGGAAGCGTCATAATTGATCACAATGCGCGTGTCGGCCTTGAGTATGCTGCGCGGATTCGGAGGTGTCGCTATGGTTCGTGCCTGGATATTCGGCGTCGCATCGCTGCTGTCTTTCGTGTCGGGCGCCGAGGCTGCGTCCATCGAATGCGAGCAGTGCGCGGCGTGGAATAAAGACCAGGCACCGTTCCAGATCTTCGGCAATACGTACTACGTTGGCACGGGTGTGAGCTCGGTGTTGATTACGTCGCCGAACGGCCACGTGCTGATCGACGGCGCCTTACCTCAGTCCGCGCCGTTGATCAAAAAGCACATCGACAAACTTGGGTTCAGAATCACCGATGTAAAGCTCATCTTGAGCTCGCACGTGCACTACGATCACGTCGGCGGCCTGGCTGAGTTGCAGAAAATGAGCGGTGCCAAGGTGATCGCCAGCAACATCGCTGCGCCGTACTTGCGCAGTGGCACGGTCGATTGGAAGGATCCGCAGTTCGGACATTTGCCGCCGTTTCCGGCTGTGGACAACGTCGAAGCGCTCGGTAAGAGCAAGTCGGTGGAGTTGGGGAGCTTGCAGCTCAGCGTGATCCACACGCCTGGCCATACGCCAGGTGGCACGTCGTGGCGCTGGAAATCCTGTGAAGGGCAGCGTTGTTTGAATATTGTCTACGCCGATAGTTTGAATGCTGTTTCGGATGAGGCTTTCAAATATAGCGGTGACCGGCGTTATCCCAACGCTGCTAGGGATTTGCTGGCGAGCATCGCGGCTGTTTCTGCTACGCCGTGCGATATTCTCATCGCTGCTCATCCGGATGCGACGAACATGTTGTCCGTGATCGATCACAAGGGTAGAGGCGATCGCGCCAGGCTTGTCGATTCTGCGGCGTGCAAGCGATACGCGGAGGGTGCGAAGGAGCGTTTGGAGAAGCGCATCGAGCAGGAGAAACAGGCGCAAATGCCGGCGCCAGTGCCGGCTCCAGTGCCAGAGCAAATGTCGGCGCCAGCATCAGAGCACACGCCAGCCCCTGCGCAAGAACCAGAGCCGACGCCGACATCAGCACCCGCGCAGACACCGGTGCCAGAGCAAACACCGGCGCCAACATCAGCACCAACGCCAACATCAGCACCAACGCCAACATCAGCGCCGGTGCCAGCAACAGAGCAAACGTCACCACCATCATCGGCGCCCGCGCAGGCACCGGCAACAGAGCAAACGTCGACACCCGCGCAGGCGCCGGCAACGGCAACAGCAACAGCAACAGCAACAGCAACAGCAACAGCAACAGCAACAGCAACAGAGCAAACGTCAGCGCCCGCATCGGTGTCCGTGCCCGCGCAGGAGCAAAATCAGGCGCCGAAGTAGTCGATCGAACGCGCTAAATCTTGCCTCGGGGGCGAGCGTTCGACGTTTTTCGGAGGGCGTGGGTGGCTCGCGTCGGCGAGGTTGCTGGGGTATCTCTCCCCGGCACCGCGCACGGGCCTTGTCCACGCAGACGCGTGGACCGTATTCCGTACATCCATGTAGCGCTGCTCGAAAAAGATCCCTCTTTTTCAAGCTGCCGGTGAGAGATACCCCATCCACCTCGCCGACGCCGATAGGTCAGCGATTGCCTCTGCGTCGGTACAAGACCATGCAGGATCATGGATATACCGGTATGAATGCATTTGAACTCGGCGCCGATAGGTCAGCGATAGTTTCTGCGCCGGCGACGAGACCTGCCAGATCCGGATCTGTCGGTCGCGAAGACATTCGAACTCGCCGGCGCCTGTAAGTCAGCGATGGATTCTGCGTCGGCACGAGACCATGCAGGATCAGGATCTGCGGTGGCGCATACATTCGAACGCGGCGAGTCATGCAACCGCAAGAACAAAACCAAGCGCTGAAGCAGTCGAGGGCTCGTTAAATCTCGCCTCGGCGCAGTAGCTCTACTGCGTGCTCGCTCGCACGCGCCGTGAGGGCCATATAAGTCAGCGAGGGATTCTGCGTCGGTGACGAAACCATGCAGGAGCCGTCGGTGACGAACACATTCGGCACCGCATGCACTTGGTTGTGACCATTGAGCACCGAGGTGCTCGGGTCGCGGCCCATGCGGGCGGTGCCCAT
>Ga0247784_1000086_pt1 | contig 33005 bp, 20 predicted proteins | sample UWRJL169409R5_FD_179909 | JGI IMG/M metagenome (GOLD analysis project Ga0247784, IMG submission 179909) | Plant litter microbial communities from Arlington Agricultural Research Station in Wisconsin, United States - UWRJ-L169-409R-5 | ecosystem: Environmental > Terrestrial > Plant litter >...
CGAAACCTTCGCCGGTATCGATCTTGCGCGCCACGCCAGTGCCCAGGTCGACGATGAACAACACGGCGCTGCCGGTCGTGCTCGCGCGGCCATCGGCGAGTCGGCTGTTGTAGCCGTTGCCGAACACTGCGTACCACTTGCCGTCGCGCAGTTTCGCGATGGTCGGTTGACTGTATGTGAAGCCCAGGTCCACGTCATTGGCATCCGTGAACTCCCACAACACGCTACCTGCGCCCAGCGACGAAGGATCGGTGATGTCGAGCGCGTACACGCCCTGGCCGCCCTTGTTCAAGCCGCCGACCAGCACTGTGCGCCAGCGCGCGCCGCCGCTTTCGCCGGTGCGGGAGAAGTAGGCATCGCCCATGCTGGGCGAGCCGTCGACGTAGAAGCGGTGTCCGTAGGTCTTCGAGGCGAGCGCGCTCAGGTTCGGGAACACCGATGTGGGGATATATGCAAACGCCTCGGTGGCCGTCGTGCCGTTGAAGGCGTGGAGCATGCCGTCGTTGGCGCCCACGTAGATCATCGGGGTGCGGTTTCGCTTGGAAGTCACGAACGCGGAATACGGCGCGCTTTCCAGGCTGTCGCGATAACGGAACGGCGGTGCGCCCACATACAACGGCGCGGAGTTGACGATGTCACCGAGCAGCGTGGTGCGCTGGCGATAGTCGTCGGTCTCGATGCCTTCGTTGCTTTGATCGCCGCGCAGATAGTTCAGCATGCTTTCCGCCGCGGCGGCATTGCTGTTCGAATCCAGCTGCGCGACGCGAGTCGTATCGGCTTGCAGATTGGCCCAGGTGAACTCGACCGTCTGCCCGGCGCTGGTGCGAGTAAAGATACGACGACTGGCGGCGGCCGGGATATTGGTGGCCGCATCGGTCGTCGAGGTCGTTTTGCCGGTCTTATCGTCGATGCCGTACGTGAGCAGCTGACCGCTCCAGTCGGAACTATCAAAGCGCGCTTGATAGACACGGGAGTTTTCGGAGACCACGCCACCGTTGACCGCGGCAGCAGCGGCGGAGCTGGTCTTCTGAACGACCGACGACAACACCGCTCGCAACTGCGTGGAGATGTCTTTCGGGCTGGTCGCGTTCAACAGCTGGCCGCGACCGTTCACCGTGGCGTGCCAGAGATCGTCGACCGCCGACGGATGGCGCGGCGGAAAATTGGTCGGCCACAACGGCTTGGTGATGTACGGGTTCTGTTGCACGCCCGGCACGTTGAACTGCAAACCGCGAGTGTTGAGCGTCACGGCAAAGAAGTTCATATGCAGGTCGCGATTACAGTCGAGCGGCCCGCTATACGTGGTGCCGGCCGCCGGACATTGATTCGATACGCTGACCTTGCCGCTCGGGAAGCCGTTGCCGGTGCGCAGTGGGTTTGTATAGGCGCCCATCACCGCGTCGGCCAGCGATCCCGAATAGCCGTCGGAGTAGGGATCACCCGAGTTCTGATCGACGTTCACGGCGGGGATGCCGTCGTTGCCGTCAGGCGAGTTCGAGAAGCCGTCCGTGAACAGCATGCCGAAGTTCTTTTGACAGGACGCGGTCACCGGGGCCGAGCCGTCGGTGCGCTTGAATTCCCGGATCATCCTGGCGACTGCCGAGCGATTGGGCGTGCCACCGTAGCGAACCCAGTCGGTATAGAACTTGTCGTACAGCGCGCGCTTGTTGGTGTTGTTGTCGATGCTGCCCATCGTCACGCCCTGCTGGTTGTTGATGGTGTAGCCGTCGACGCGAATGCCGTTGATGTCGCTGAACGCCTGGCCCAGGCCGGCCCGCAGCGCCTGGTGACGCTTGCGGTAATAGGTGAACCAGTTGGCGAAGTTGCGAATCGCCGTGTTGTAGGCGGTTTCGCTGGAGAAGTTGCTTCGTTTGATCTCGTAGCCGTTCAGGTTGGTGCCGTCGGGCGCCTTGCCGGTGATGGTCGCGCCGGTGTAGCCGAAACCGTCCGGTAGCCGCGTCGTGGGCTTCAGATAAAACGTAGCGGGGAAGTAACGGATGGCCACCGAGGCGCCGTTACCGAGGCTGCAGCCGTTGTTGCCCACCGCGCAGTCGGAGGTTAGTGAAGTCCATGAATTCGCGCCCGAGGCGCGAACGCACGTGCCGGCGGGAATCGTCATGCCGCGATAAACGCGGAAGTAGTAGTCGTCCGCCACACCGTTGTTCATGCCGCTACAGGTGTTTCCCACCGCAACGCTGCCGGTGCCGGCGCGGTCTTGCGTCAGATCGATGGTGAGATTGGTCTGAAACACTGGATCGAAGCGCGCCGCCGCCGGCGTCGAATCGGCGAACGTATAATCTTCGTTGCTGGTCCAGCGATCGTAGGTTTCGGACGGATCGAAGTACGCCGAGTTGATATCGGGCGAGCGCGCCCACGCGTACGCCGGGATCGGCGGAATCGCATAGTGTCCGCCGCCGTCGTTCAATCGGCGTCTGGCAGTGGTGCGTGCCGCTTCGTCGTCCTGGTCGCCGCGGTCGTCGATGTCCGCGCCGTTCGGAAACAAATAGACGAACTTGCGCCACACCTGGATGTCGTTGTTGCCGTCGTCGTCTTGGGGAACGTTGAACGAGTTCTCGCCGGAGTTGTTGAAGTTCAACTGACCGGGCGCCGGAATGTCGTCGGTGCCGGTGGCGTTGTTACGGCAGCCGACGAAGCTGTTGGCGTCGGTTTCGGTACAGGATCCCCAGGAGCGCAGGCGCCACCAGGCGGCGCCGTCGTTCGCCGGGAACAGCACCTCGAAGTCCATCGAGCCGGAGTCGTCGATCGCCATGACCAGGTTGGGCTGCGCGCCGGACGCCAGGAAGATAGGCGTGTCGGGCAGACCTATCGTGCCGGCCGGCGTGGTGTTCGAAAACACCAGCGCCGCAGCGATCGTGACGCTATATCCGGCCTTGCGAAGCAGAGTTGCGGCCTTACGCATAGGAAACATTCCAGATAGAAATTAGTTGAGCTGGATTACGGCTTGCGCTTAGTTGAAGCGGCGCACGTAAGTGCTGTGGATGACCACGTTGGAGTTCGCCGTACCGCCTTCGCCGCGGGCGATGATCCGGTAGTAGACGCGGCTTGGCGGCGGCCCCGTGGGCGGAATGCTCAGGGCATCCGTGACTTCCTGGAGCTCTTCGATATAGAACTGCGGATCTTCCTTCGCCAGGCCCTCGCCGGCGGAACCTTTGATCACGTTCGTGCCGTTGCCGTAGTTCTGTGCGACAGAGGTCCACCAGTCGCGCGACTGATAAGCCTGGTCTTCATAGCTGATGGTGTTGTTCAGAAAGCCGCGCTCGTACACAGGGCACGGCGGACTGGTGATCGCGGCGCACGGTAGCGGCGGTGACAGCATCGAAGCGGGATCGACCATGCGCTCGCCGGCGCGCAGACCCGCCTCGGCGGCCTGAAATGCCAGATCGTAGTTGCGCTGACTGCCGGCCATGCGCTCTTGCAGGCGAGTGGCCTGGCTGGCGCCGAGCGCGAGCACAGTGATGACCACCAACAGCAACATGCTCACGATGAGCACGGCGCCTTGTTGCAGCCGAGGCGATGAAATGTTGAATTGACGTTTCATGAGAACAGCCTGATCGAGAGGTTCGTTCAATCGACGCGGACGCGATTGCGGATGCTCACAGTCGCGGTAAAGACTTCGCGCAGCCGACGGTCGCCAGGAGGCGTGACGGCAGGTGCGTTCAAGAGCTGATAAGTGCGGGTATCTCTATCGGTGCCGTACTGGTCGAGCGAGCGCACCAGCAGCGCGATGCGGACAGCGATGACTTGCTGCCAATTGATGGCGGCGGTGGCGACGCTGTAGCTATCGACGATCCGATCGCCAGTGGTGTCGAGGCCGTACTCCACCTGCATCTGCTCGACGCCTTGAACCAATTCTTCGGCGGCATCGGCACCGGCGCGGCGATACAGCGACCGGGTGTCGGCGGGCAACGTGGGGTTCGCTCCGGTCGTGCCCGGGCTCGCGGCCACGTAATAAACCACCGTCTCGACCGGAATCACTTCGTCATTGGTACGAAACGGATAACTGGTGCTGGCCACCGCGTTGCCGGGAGACGTACCGCCCGGGCCATGGGGCAGCGAGGTGCCGGACGGGACGGTGTAGAAGAACGCCTGCGCCTCGCAGTTGTATGCCATGACCACATCGCCAGTCGCACGAATGCTGCCGGTGTTGGCGACGACCACAGGAGCCTGCGGGGTCGCCATATCGGTGGTGATCAGCGTCGGCTCGGATTCAAGGCGCGCACCGCGCACCACGAGCACATCGCTGTTAGGAGATGCAATCGTTTCCAATCCCGTGCCGGTCAGCGCGGGCGTGAACGATGAAGCGCCCGCGTCGAAGCCTCGCACCGGGCCTCCCATGAAATCCCACGGCAGCTGGGTCGCATTGTTCAGGGCGGTGCTGATGAAGTTAGGAGCGCGCGCGCAGCCGGCGAAACCGGCGGAGCGAATGTGACGCGACAGTTGTTCGAGCGCGAAGCGCCCCGTTTCCTGCACGCGAGACAGTTGGTTGGTGGTTTCGTACGAGACGCGCGAGCTGCTGAAGATCGCGACTACGCCGGTCAGCAACAGCAGGCTGAGCGTGATTGCGACCATCAGCTCGACCAAGCTGAAACCCGCGGCTACACGGGACGGAACGTTGAGTGCACGGCGTTGCATGTCAAATCTCCGAACGAGTCCGGAAGAAGCGCGGGCCACCGTCGGCCGTGCCGTCGACGCCGGTCGCACGCTCTTGCCATTGAATCGTGATGGTGAAGATATTGGTGCCGGCGGTCTGCTCGATCCGGCCAGCCGCGACATCGTTACCGCCGGGGAGGGTGGTGTCGATGACCGCCTGCCACGCCTCCAGGTCCCGGCCGGCTCGCGTCGTCGCGTCTCCGGTGCCGTTGTAACCCACGACGTATTGGCCGTTGCGAGCGGCAGTGGCGTTGGCGCGCATTCGATCGAGAATGTCCGCCGAGAGCACGCTCGCCTGGGAGCGCACATACGCTTCCTGATTGCTACGCAACGTCGTCAACTGCAGGGCCGCGATGCCGAGCAATCCGACGGAGATGAGAACCACGGTGATCAGAATCTCGATCAGGGTGAAGCCGCGTTGGCGACGGGCTGAAGATGCAATGCTCATCATGTGCAGGAGCTCTTGATGGAAGACACGCGTCCGGTGCGGCCGATCGCGATCTGTCGACGGCCGGTGGTGAGGCAGACGCTGGTATCGGTCGGCGTGACGGTGAGCGTGCGTTCGGTCGCGCCAGTCAGGCCGATACCGAAGCGGACGAAAGTTGCGGTGACGGCCACCGAGTAGCCGGTCATCGGCATGGCGCCGGTCTGCAGGACTTCATCCGTGCCGTCGCGCTCGCCAACGACCCCGGTGCGATCGGTGAAGACGATGTAACCGTTGGTCCAATTGGTGTTGGTGGCAGCGGCCGTCAGGCAGGCGGTCCGATCGGTATTGGCGGCACAGACGGAAACCGGCATGCCGCGCGTCGCGCTTTCGGCGCGGGCGTACTGGAGGGCGCCGACGACGGCATTGGTCTGATTGGCGATGCGCGTATTGCGCACGACATTGGTAAACGCCGGCACCGCGAGGCCGAGCAACACGGAGACCACTGCAATCGTCACCATCAGTTCGATGATGGTGAAGCCGGCGGAATGTGGATGCGGACGTGTCATGAAAGTACCTTCCGACTGGTGCGGCGTGAATATAAGGAGGGGCCAACGGGTGTGCTCGGCACGCCGATTAGCGGCGGATGCCACCGGACCAACGGCACCGGTCCGGTGATATCGTCAAATCACATGCGAGAGGGGTGGCTGGCGACTAACGGCCGCTGCGGACTTGCAGGGTGAGGAGCAGCTCCTGTATATATAGTCAAATGGTGTTTATCCATACAGGTGCCCTGTGTCCGAACTCACCCCTCGACAACGCGAAATCGTCAAGCTGATCCAGGAAGCCCTGCGGGACAACGGCATGCCGCCCACGCGCGCGGAAATTGCCACCGCAATGGGATTCAAGTCGGCCAATGCGGCCGAGGAACATCTCCGGGCGCTGCAGAAAAAGGGTGTGCTGGACATCATTCCCGGTGCATCGCGCGGGATTCAGTTGAAAGATTCTCTTCGCGAGCAAATGGGTCTGCCACTGATTGGTCGAGTTGCAGCTGGCAGGCCCATGCTCGCGGAGGAACATATCGAAGCGCGCTACCAGGTCGATCCGAAAATCTTCCAACCGCGCGCGCACTACCTGCTCAAGGTGCGCGGCATGAGTATGAAAGACATCGGCATCCTGGACGGCGACCTGGTCGCCGTGCATCGGACCCCGGAAGTGCGCAATCGCCAGGTGGTGGTCGCGCGCCTGGACAACGAAGTGACCGTCAAGCGTTACAAGCAGGACGGCAAGATCGTGTGGCTGCTGCCCGAGAACGAAGAGTTCGAACCGATCCGCGTCGACTTGAAAGAACAGTCGCTGATCATTGAAGGCATCGTGGTCGGCGTGCTCCGCCAGGGCAAATCCAAGGGGCTCTTTCAGTAGCGCCTCGCCGGCAAGGCTTCAAGCGTTCGCCAGCAACGATCGGATCTCCGGCAGGCACGAGCCGCAGTTGGTGCCGGCTCGCAGCTTGCGGCCGACATCCTGCGCGGTTTTGAGCCGGTCCGCCGCGATGGCTTTGCAAATCGTGTTACGGCCGACGCCGAAGCATGAACACACCATCGGGCCAGGATCGTCGCCTGCCGCGGCGGGGCCGCCATTCAACAGCGAGGTTCGATCCGCATCGTGGATGCGTTTCTTCGCAAACAAGCCGGACAACCAGGTGCGCGAGGGCAGGTCGAGGCGCGTGGAAATGAACACGCATCCCACGATTTTCTCATCGACCAACAGCACGCTTCGGAAGACACCCGTCGCGGGATCGGCGTATTCGATCCAATCCGCATCGGCGTGATTCGCGCCCAACAAAGCACGGGCCCATACCGAGCTCGGCGGGGTTCGATCTCGACCCGCGATTTCATAGCGGGTGAACTGCGCGCCACGCGCAACAGACCACCACGTCGAGTCTGTGATATCGACCGGCGTACGTGAGAGCACGAAGCCATGCCACTTCACGACGAACGGCATCACCCGAGCCGGCGTATGTTTGAATTCGGGCTCGCCGGAAACGGGATCGACGACAGGATTCACCAGCGTGCCCACGCGGGCGTCCGATGCGAACATGCCGTTCCAGTGAATCGGTGCGAACACCGTGCCGCGCGGGACTTCGCCGCTAATCTTTAAACGAGCGACCATCGATCCCCAGCGCGTTTCGACTCGTGCCAATTGACCTTCCGTGACAGCCCACAGCAGCGCGTCCTGCGCGTGCATGTCGATGTACGGTTCGGGCGTGTGCGTGTTCAGTTGAGGTGCACGCCCTGTGCGAGTCATCGTGTGCCAGTGATCGCGAACGCGACCGGTGTTCAACACCAGCGGGAATTCTGGGTTGGGCGCGTGCGCCGGCAATCGAGGTGCGGTGATGACGAAGCGCGCCTTCCGATCGCGATGATAGAAACGGCCGGACTCCAGGAGCCTCGCCGTGCCAGCGCTTTCACGCACGGGCCACTGCACCGGTTCGAGTGTTTCGTACCCGCTTGCAGTCAGGTTCGCGAGCCCGCCGATATCGAAGGCACGAGTGCCCCGATTCTCCGCCGCCGACAGGGCCGCGTGTTCGACAAATATTTGCTGCGGCGAGTTGAAGCTGAACGCCGCGCCATGACCGAGCCGCTTCGCGACTTCGCAAATCAGCCACCAATCCGGACGGGTTTCGCCGCTCAGCGGCAAGAACTGTCGCTGACGAGAAATGCATCGTTCCGAATTCGTCACCGTGCCGTCTTTCTCGCCCCAGCCCGCGGCAGGCAGCAACACGTGAGCGAATTCGTTGGTGTCGGTCTTCTCGAAGCAATCCGAAACCACCACAAGCTCGCAGCGTCGTAACGCCGCTTTGACCTTGTCGGCATCGGGCAAGCTCACGACGGGATTGGTCGCCATGATCCACACGGCCTTCACCTTGCCGTCGTGAATGGCGTCGAACAGCTCGACCGCTTTGAGTCCGGCTCGATCGGCGATCAGCGGGCTGCGCCAGAACGTTTGCACGATCTCGCGATGCGCAGGGTCGTCGAGTTCCATGTGAGCGGCCAGCGTGCTCGCGAGTCCGCCGACTTCGCGGCCGCCCATCGCGTTCGGTTGTCCGGTGACCGAGAACGGTCCCATCCCGGGCTGCCCGATGCGGCCGGTCAGCAGGTGACAATTGATGATGCTATTGACCTTGTCGGTGCCGGCGGACGATTGATTCACGCCCATCGAGAAAGCGGTGATCGCGCGCCGGCTGCTTGCGAACAATCGATAGAACTCGTCCAACGCTGCGGTATCGATCCCGCATATCTCCGCGACAGCGGGCGCCGATTCGTGAGCAACTTGCAATGCCTCGTCGACACCGCGTGTGTGGTTCGCGACAAACGCCTGATCGGCATGCCCGTGTTTATCCAGATAGGCGAGCAGGCCATTGAACAACCAAACATCGGTGCCGGCGCGAACCGGCAGGTGCAGGTCCGCGATATCGCAAGTCATGGTGCGCCGAGGATCGATCACCACGATCTTCAGCGCCGGATTCTGTTGCTTCGCCTGCACGATGCGCTGGAACAGGACGGGATGACACCATGCCGTGTTCGATCCGACCAGGACGATCAGCTCGGCGAGTTCGAGATCTTCGTAACAGACCGGCACCACGTCCTCCCCGAACGCACGCCGATGGCCGCTCACCGCGGACGACATGCACAGGCGCGAGTTGGTGTCGATGTTTGCCGTGCCGATGAAGCCCTTCATCAGTTTGTTGGCGACGTAGTAGTCCTCGGTGAGCAACTGTCCCGAAACATACAACGCCACGGCGCCGGCGCCATGTTCGGCAATGATGCGTTTGAATTCGCTCGCAACGTGATCGAGCGCATTGTCCATCGGCACGCGCTGGCCATTCACGTGCGGATATAACAAACGGCCGTCCGAGCCCAGCGTCTGTCCGAGTGCCGAGCCTTTGGAACACAGACGACCGCGGTTTGCGGGATGTTCCGTATCGCCGCTGATTGCAACTTCGCCGGTGACGGCGTTCGGCCGGGCGATCACGCCGCAGCCGACGCCGCAGTAGGGACAAGTCGTCCTGACGCTCACTGCTTCCCGGCCACCGCTGCACCGAAGATCAGCTTGTCGCGCAGCGGGCCGACGTCGCGACCGGCAGTCATCAACTCGCAATACCAGGCACCGTCGCGTGTATCGCCGTAAAGCACCGCGCCGCGAACTTTGTTGTTCTCGATGACGATGCGTTTATAGATACCGCGCTTCGCATCCCGCAACACCAACGCTTCGCTGCCCGGACCGCCGAGGAAATCGCCGGCGGAGAACAGATCGATGCCGCTGACCTTGAGTTGTGTCGACAGCACTGAGCCGGCGTAACGACCGATGCCCACTTCAGCCAGATGAGTCGCGCACACACGCGCTTGTTCGAACAGCGGTGCGACCAGGCCGTATGTATTGTTTCGATGCTGCACGCATTCGCCGACGGCATAGATGCACGGATCGAACGTTTGCATCGTGTCGTCGACCAGCACGCCACGGTCGCAGCGCAGGTTGGCGCCACGAGCGAGCTCGATGTTCGGACGAATACCGGCGGCGATCACCACCAGGTCCGCTTCGATCCGGTGACCGTCGGCGAATTCCACCGCGGTGACTCGATCCGAACCGGCAATCGCCGTAGTCTTGGCCGGCATATGGAAATTCAAGCCACGTCGTTCGAGCTGCTGTCTCAGCAGCTGCGCCGCTGCCGGATCGAGCTGACGTTCCATCAATGTTTCCAGCAAGTGCACGACGGTGACTTGCATGCCTTGCTTGAGCAGACCGTTCGCAGCTTCCAGTCCCAGCAAGCCGCCGCCGATGACGACTGCTTTGGGGTGAGTGCGTGCGGCGTCGAGCATCGTGTTGACGTCCTGCAGGTCGCGGAACGTGACGACACCCGGCAGATCCTTGCCCGGAACCGGCAGCACGATCGGATTGGAGCCGGTCGCGAGCAGCAATCGATCGTAGCGCGCCTCGATGCCGGACTTGGAACGAACCACGCGGCGCACGCGATCGATGGCAACCACGGGATCGCTCAAGTGCAGAGTCACGCCGTTGTCGCGATACCATTCGACCGGGTTCAACACGATGTCGTCGAACCGTTTCTCGCCGGCGAGCACCGGTGACAACAGAATGCGGTTGTAGTTGGGGTAGGGCTCGGCGCCGAACACGGTGATCTCGAACGGTTGCCCGGAGATCGCCAGCAACTCTTCGATCACCTTCATGCCGGCCATGCCATTACCGACCACGACCAGCTTGCGACGCTTGTGCATACGAAGCGGTTCGGACTTGATCCAGACTTTGCCGTCGCTGACCCGCGCCGGCCAGGCACGCACCGATTGATCCGGATCTTCGATGCAGCGGCCGGTCGCGAGATTGAAATGATGTTTATAGATCGGCGAAGCGACGACCGGCTCGCCGTTCAGATCTCCGATGATCCCACGCGACAGGACATTTGCTTCGCTATGCGGGTCGTAATTGTCGATGGCGTAGACCACGTCGCCGACGAGGAACAACGCGATCTGCCGGCCGTCGATCAGGGCGGCGACGCCGGTGTCCGGCAACAACTCGTCGAACGCGCAGACGCTGGTCCAGGCGCCCGGACGTTTCATACAGCCTCCCGGCGCTGCGAGCGTTCTTCGCTGGTGGCAGGTCGGATCTGGCCGCGCTCCTGGACGAACACCACGTTGTCGTCGTTGCGATCGCTGTTCACGAAAGTGCGGAAGCGCTTGAGCGTCTGTGGATCCTCCACGGCCTTTTTCCACTCGCATTCGTAGGTGTGGACGATTCGGGCCATGTCGGTTTCCAGCTCCGCGGCGATGCCGAGCTTGTCTTCGATCACGACTTGTTTCAGGTAGTCCAGGCCGCCTTCGAGGTTGTCCAGCCACACGGACGTGCGTTGCAGGCGGTCGGCGGTGCGGATATAGAACATCAGGAAGCGGTCGATGTAACGCACCAGGGTTTCGCGATCCAGGTCGGCCGCGAGCAAGTCGGCGTGGCGAGGCTTCATGCCGCCGTTGCCACACACATATAAGTTCCAACCCTTCTCGGTGGCGATGATGCCCACGTCTTTGCTCTGCGCTTCGGCGCACTCGCGAGTGCAGCCCGAGACGGCAAACTTCAACTTGTGAGGAGCGCGCAGACCTTTGTAGCGATTCTCGATGTCGATGGCGAAACCGACACTGTCTTGCACGCCGTAGCGGCACCACGTCGAACCGACGCACGACTTCACCGTGCGAACCGCTTTGCCGTAGGCATGACCGGATTCGAAACCGGCGTCGATCAGCTCGCGCCAGATCAGCGGCAACTCATGCACCTGCGCACCGAACAGGTCGATGCGTTGGCCGCCGGTGATCTTGGTGTAGAGCCCATACTTCTTCGCAACGGCACCGATGACGATGAGTTTGTCGGGAGTGATTTCGCCGCCCGGAATGCGAGGGACGACGGAGTAGGTGCCATCCTTCTGCATGTTGGCCAGGAAGTAATCGTTCGTGTCCTGCAACGGCGCCTGGTCGCGCTTGAGCACGAATTCGTTCCAGCAGGACGCGAGAATGGACGCAACGGTCGGTTTACAGATGTCGCAACCCAGGCCGCGGCCGTGTTTGCTTAGAACTTCGTCGAACGACTTCAGCTGTCCGATGCGCACGAGATGAAACAACTGCTGCCGCGAGTAACGGAAGTGCTCACACAGGTTGTTGTTGACGGCCACGCCGCGGCTTGCCAGTTCAGCTTTGAGGACCTGGGTGAGCAAGCTGGCGCAGCCACCACACGACGTCGCCGCCTTGGTGCAAGACTTCAACGCTCCAACGGTGGTGCAACCTGCATCGATGGCAGAGCAGATCGCGCCCTTCGTGACATTGTTACAAGAGCAGATCTGAGCGCTCGCCGGCAGGCCAGCGACACCGGCCTTCTTGGGCTGATCGCTCGATCCGAAGTTCGGCACGATGAGCTCTTCGGGATTGGTGGGCAGCGCTGTGCCGTCCAACATCATCTGCAACCAGATGCCGTAGTCGTCGGCGTCGCCGATCAGAATGCCGCCGAGCAATCGTGTGCCATCTTCGGTGACGACCAGCTTCTTATAGATCTGACGGCGCTCGTCGACGAATGCATAGGAGCGCGCGTTCGGCGATATGCCGTGCGGATCGCCGATGGACGCAACGTCGACACCCATCAACTTGAGCTTGGTGCTCATGTCGGCGCCGGTGAACAAAGGCTCCGTCGTTTCCAGCAGCCGGGAAGCGCACACGTTCGCCATTTGATAGCCGGGGGCGACGAGGCCAAACAGTTTGCCGTTCCACAACGCGCATTCGCCGATGGCGAAAATATTCGGGTCGGAAGTGCGGCAATCGTTGTCGATCACGATGCCGCCGCGCTCGCCGACCTTCAGTCCGCTCGCACGAGCCAATTCGTCGCGAGGCCGAATGCCAGCGGAGAACACCACGATGTCGGTTTCAAGATGGGTACTGTCGGCGAACTGCAGGCGATGTTTGCAAGTCTCGCCATCGACGATGGCGGTCGTGCTCTTGCCGGTGTGAATGCCGACTTCGAGCTCCTCGATTTTCTTGCGCAGGACGCGGCCACCGCCGTCGTCGACCTGAACCGCCATCAGTCGCGGAGCAAATTCGACGACGTGCGTTTTTAGCCCGAGATCGCGTAATGCCTTCGCCGCTTCGAGCCCGAGCAAGCCACCGCCGATCACGACGCCGACTTTGCCGTCGGCGGCGGCAGTGCGAATCGCTTCCAGCTCTTCGATGGTTCGATAGACAAAGCAGCCGGGACGATCGCGGCCGTTGATGGGAGGCACGAACGGCACCGATCCCGTCGCCAGGACGAGCTGATCGTAGGGAAGCTTGTCACCCGCGGCGGTCGTTATGATGCGAGCGTCGCGATCAATAGCGGCGGCCTTGTCGTTCAACCGTACAGCAATGTCGTTGCGCTCGAAAAAATTCTCGGCGACCAGCGACAGATCCGCGGCGCTGTTACCACTGAAGAAACTCGTGAGTTGCACCCGATCGTAGGCGGGACGTGGCTCCTCGCAGAGCACTGTGATTTCGAACGATGGGGCGGAGTCCGCCAGGCGCTCCAGCAAGCGTTGCCCGACCATTCCATTACCGATGACGACCAGCTTTTTGGCTGACATGCTTCAACACCCGTGGGGACGAGTTCTACGTCTTTGCTTGGGTGAGGGGGACAGCGAGCCGCGAACGGGCTGTGTGCTGTTCGCTGCCCCGCCATTGGAGCAGCCAGATGTGCTTGGTGTTGCAAGCGGTATGCCACCGCTTTGGCTCGCTTTAACACGCATTTAAGCGCGTTCGCTCGGCTGTGTTGCTCGCATCTGGTGCGTGCACAGGGTGCTAGCTGATTAAAGTGGTGCGCCGGAGCCGCTCGAAACTGGAGCAGCACAAGGCTGTGCGGTGCTGGCACAGCCATTGCAAACCTTCAGTGTCGATGTCCGAAGTCAGGCACAAATCCGAACCGTCGCTGCGCGTTTTGATCGTCGATCAGAACGTCACGCGCGCCAGCATTCTCGAAGAAGGGCTGCGCGAAGCGGGCTACACCCAAGTCACCGTCCTGCGCGAGATGCACAATCTGTTGCGACGGATCGTCGACATCGATCCCGAGGTCATCGTCATCGACCTGGAGAATCCCAACCGCGACGTATTGGAGCAGATGTTCCAGGTGTCGCGCGTTGTGCGGCGACCCATCGCGATGTTCGTCGATCGTTCCGACACCGACATGATCGAAGCGGCGGTCGACGCCGGCGTCGGCTCGTACGTCGTCGACGGATTGAAGAAAGAGCGCGTCAAGTCAGTGCTCGATACCGCGATCAGTCGCTTCAAAGCTTTCAACAAACTACGCGAGGAACTCGACCTCGCTCGCCAGGCGCTCGACGAACGCAAAATTGTCGAACGTGCCAAGGGCATCCTCATGAAACAACGGGGCATGAGCGAGGAGGCGGCTTATGCACTATTGCGTAAAGCGGCGATGAACGAGAACCGTCGCCTCAGCGAGGTGGCGCAGAGCGTGGTCACCGCGGCGAGTCTGTTCAAATGAACGATGTAACCACTACAGTCGTCGGCTTTATTCCGCTGTTGGATTGCGCGCCGCTAGCGGTCGCAGCCGAGAAGGGCTTTGCCAGTGCGGAAGGATTGGATCTGCGGCTCGTGCGCGAGACTTCCTGGGCCAACATTCGCGACCGAGTCGTCGTCGGTCATTTCGACGCCGCTCACATGCTTGCGCCGATGGCGATTGCGTCGACGCTAGGCGTTGGGCATCTAAAGGTGCCGATGGCGGTGCCGCTGTCGATGGGGCTCGGTGGCAACGCCATCACGCTGTCGTTGCGAGTATGGGATGCGATGTCGGCCGAAGGTGTTGCGGTCGGCGACGACCCGAAGACCTTGGGCGAGGCGTTGCGTCGAGTCGTTCAGGCTCGCGAACGTGCGCAGAAGAGTCAGTTCACGTTCGCGATGGTCTATCCGTTCTCCGCTCATAATTATGAGTTGCGATATTGGCTGGCCGCGTGCGGTATCGATCCCGACCGCGACGTTCGCCTGGTCGTGATCCCGCCGCCCTTGCTGGTCGATGCAATGAGAGAAGGGCAGATCGATGGTTTCTGCGTCGGCGAGCCTTGGAACAGTGTGGCCGTATCAGTCGGCGCCGGCGCCATTGCCGTGCCGACGACAGCGATCTGGGGTTTGAGCCCGGAGAAAGTGTTGGGCTGCCGGCTGGAATGGGCGCAACGACATCCGGATCGGCTGCAGGCGCTGGTGCGGGCACTGTATCGCTCGGCGCAATGGTGTGAAGATCCGGCGAATCACCAAGAGTTGGCACGTTTGCTCGCCGAGCCGCGCTTCGTCGGTGCACCGGCCGACATTCTCTTATATGGGTTGTCGAATCGGCTGCGTCTGGTTCGAGAGGGCGAGTTGTGCCATCTGCCGGACTTCTATGTCCCTGCCTCGCACGCAGCAAACTTCCCGTGGGTGAGTCACGCGCTGTGGTTCTATTCGCAGATGGTGCGCTGGAACCAGGTTGCGTTCGATGTCAGTCATGTCGCCCAGGTACGTGCCACCTATCGACCGGATTTGTATCGACTGGCCGTAGCCGCGGCAGACGTGCCCACCATCGATACCAAGATCGAAGGTTTCTTCGACGGCCAGCGTTTCGATCCCGACGATCTGTTTGCCCACCTCCACAGCTTCGATAAAAAATAAGCGCTCGCTGCACGAACAATGTGCAGCCCTTGCGTTTGTTTGCTCCGTTGCGGCTCAAATGCGCGGCAACATTTGTTTCCACGCAGATGCGCGAGCTCACGCAAGCGCTTGTCTTCTCGCGAAGATTGATCGCAGCATGACATCTGGCACGCCGGTTGCAGCATTAAGCCCGTAACACCAATCGAGCGCGCCCAATAGCGGGCGCGCTGGGCAACGCTGCCGACTCCAATTCATGCCGGGAATGACTCCTGGCGTGAGCTGAAGTCGGCAGCGTTTTTTTTTTGCTTCAGGTTCTGGGCTGCAACTGGGAGTCACCGGATCCATGCCGAATCATTCGTTGAAGGCTGCGTTGGTAGCGCTGGCAGTGTTTGCAGCGGGCTGCGTCTCGGCCGCCGAGCTGGAGCTGGAAAAGGAACAACTCAAGCTCGGCTTCATCAAGCTCACCGACATGGCGCCGCTCGCCATCGCCTACGAGAAAGGATTCTTCGAAGACGAAGGTTTGTATGTGACGCTGGAGCCGCAAGCGAACTGGAAGGTGATTCTGGATCGCGTGATCACCGGCGAGCTCGACGGTGCGCACATGCTCGCCGGTCAACCGCTGGGTGCGACCATCGGCGTCGGCACCAAGGCGGAAATCGTGACTTCCTTCAGCATGGATCTGAACGGCAACGCGACCACGGTTTCGAACGAAGTCTGGGCGCTGATGAAGCCGAAGCTCGCGGTCGATGCGCAGGGCAAGCCGGTGCATCCGATCAAAGCCGATGCGCTCAAGCCCGCGGTCGATGCGTTCAAAGCGGCGGGTAAGCCGTTTCGGATGGCGATGGTGTTTCCGGTCTCCACTCATAACTATGAGTTGCGCTATTGGCTGGCGGCCGGCGGCCTGCATCCGGGTTTCTATTCGCCCAGCGACGTGTCCGGGCAGATCAAAGCAGATGTGTTTCTTTCGGTGACACCACCACCGCAAATGCCGGCCGCACTGGAAGCGGGCACGATCAGCGGCTACTGCGTTGGCGAGCCGTGGAATCAGCAGGCGATTTTCAAAGGCGTCGGCGTGCCGGTGATCACCGATGCGGAGATCTGGAAGAACAATCCGGAGAAAGTGTTCGGTGTGACTCGTGCCTGGGCGGAGAAACATCCGAATACGCATCTCGCGCTGCTGAAGGCGCTCATCCGAGCGGGAATGTGGCTCGATGCAAACAACGGAGCCAACCGCAAAGAAGCGGCGCAGATCCTTTCGCGTGCCGAGTATGTCGGCGCCGATTATCGCGTCATTGCTAACAGCATGACCGGCACGTTCGAGTTTGGCCGCGGCGACAAACGCAGCGTGCCGGACTTCAACGTGTTTTTCCGTTACTTCGCGACCTATCCGTACTACAGCGATGCCGTTTGGTATCTGACGCAGATGCGACGCTGGGGACAGATTGCTGAAGGCCAGGCCGATCAGTGGTACATCGACACCGCCAAGAAGGTGTATCGCACTGAGCCGTATCTGCGCGCCGCTCGGATGTTGATCGAAGAGAAGAAGGCGAAGAAAGAAGATTTCCCGTTCGACACCGACGGCTTCCGCGCGCCGACCAAAGAATTCATCGACGGCATCGAGTACGACGGCCGCAAGCCCAATGAATATCTGCAGAAGCTCCAGATCGGTTTGAAACAAGGGCAGGTGGTCGAGGGCGGCAACGTCGTAAGCAAGCAGGGAGCGACTTGATGTCTACCTCGACGTTAGCAATCAAGCGCGAGCCGCAGCCGGAGGCAGTTGCCACTGCTGCGTCTGAGCCGCCACCGCCGCCAAGCAAGCCAAAGGCGCAAGATCCACTGTGGCTGCTGCGAGCGTACAAGCTATTCACTGCGGTTGGCTTGGGCTTCGTCAATCCAATCATTCGTCTGTGTCGTGGGGAAAACTCGCGGTTACAGCTGCAAGAGCTGTGGCGGTTACTCGGCATCCCGCTGCTTGCGATCGCTGTGTTCCTGTTTGCATGGAGCCAGCTTTCGGCTCGCATTCAAACCAGCCTCGGGCAGATTCCCGGACCGATGGCGGTGTTACATCAGGCTGAGAGTTTGTGGGCTGATCACAAGGCCGAGCGTGACAAGGCGGCGGCATTCTACGAGCGTCAAGTCAAGCGCAACGCCGACAAGCTGGCGAAGAATCCCAACGCGGAAATACGTGCGGTGAAGTACACCGGCAAGCCGACGTATATCGATCAGATCCTCACCAGCCTCAAGACGGTATTCACCGGCTTCTTGCTGGCGACCTTGGTCGCTGTGCCGCTGGGCATCCTTTGCGGCTTGAGCCCGATCGTCAATTCGGCACTGAATCTGCCGATTCAGATCTTCAAACCGGTGTCGCCGCTCGCATGGCTGCCGCTCGTGACCATCATCGTGAGCGCGGTGTATGTGACGTCAGAGCCGATGTTCGAGAAGTCGTTCCTGATCTCGTCGATCACGGTGACGCTGTGCTCGCTGTGGCCGACGCTCATCAACACCGGCGTAGGCGTCGGCTCCATCGATCGCGACTTGTTGAACGTCTCGCGCGTGTTGCAGCTGAAGTGGACGACCAAGCTGTTCAAGCTGGTGCTGCCCTCGTCACTGCCATTGATCTTCACCGGCATGCGCTTGTCGCTGGGTGTGGGTTGGATGGTGCTGATCGCGGCGGAAATGCTGGCGCAGAACCCGGGTCTCGGCAAATTCGTCTGGGACGAATTTCAGAACGGCAGCTCCGACTCGCTGGCGCGGTTGATGGTCGCAGTCCTGACCATCGGCATCATCGGCTTTCTGCTCGATCGGGTTATGCATACGTTGCAGAGCCTGCTCGATTTCGGCGCGCGGCGCTAAAGGCTCAGGACGCATGACAATCCTAGAATTGAAGTCGGTCGGCAAGAGTTACGGCTCGGGGGAGCAAACGGTCGAGGTGCTCAGCGACGTTAACTTGAGCATCCGCGAGGGCGAGTTCGTCGCCATCGTCGGCTTTTCCGGCAGCGGCAAGACCACGTTGATTGCCGCGATAGCCGGGCTCATCCAACCGGACTCGGGCGAGGTGCTGTTCAAGGCAAAGCGCGTCACCGAGCCCGGTCCGGATCGGGGTGTGGTGTTTCAAAACTATTCGTTGCTGCCGTGGCTCTCAGTGGAGAGCAACGTTGCTCTGGCTGTCGACAGCGTGTTTCCGCAATGGTCGAAGCAACAGCGTCACGCCCACGTTCGCAAGTACATCGAGATGGTTGGTTTGTCGCATGCGTCGGAGCGGCGTCCGGCCGAGTTGTCCGGCGGTATGCGACAGCGGGTCGCGGTGGCTCGTGCGTTGGCGATGGATCCGGAAATCCTTTTGCTCGATGAGCCGCTGTCCGCGCTCGATGCGCTGACACGTGCACGCCTTCAAGACGAGATCGAAGCGATCTGGGAACGGCAGCGCAAGACGGTCGTTCTCGTGACTAACGATGTGGACGAGGCATTGTTACTGGCCGATCGAATCATCGCGCTCAAGCCCGGCCCGCGCGCGACGTTGGGGCGCGAGTTCAAGGTGGAGATGCCGCGACCGCGCGATCGGATGGCGGTGAATCAAGACGACACCTATCGTCGTCTGCGAGCGCAGATCTCTCAGTATCTGATGGGCCTGGGTTCCCAACGCAATTCCAATGCGCCTGTGGTGCGAGAGTTGCCTGCTGTCGTGCCCATCGAGCCGCCGGTGCCGCGGACGTTGCGGCGAATTTCGCGCCCCAAGCCGGCCGAGAATCTCGATAAGTTCGTCGAGTTCTACGATGTGACCAAAATCTATCCGACGCCGAAGGGGCCGCTCACCGTCGTCGATCGCTTCCGCCTGGACATTCGCAAAGGCGAGTTCATTTCGCTGATCGGCCATTCAGGTTGCGGCAAGTCGACGGTGCTGTCGATGGTCGCGGGCTTGAGCGACGTCACCGATGGCGGCATCACGTTGGATGCTCGTGAAGTCACATCCGCCGGACCGGATCGCGGCGTCGTCTTCCAGTCGCCAAGTCTGTTACCATGGCTCACCGCGCGCGAGAATGTTGCGTTGGGCGTGAACCAGGTTTATCCGCACGCCAGCGAAGAAGAGCGTCGCGATATCGTCGAGTACTACCTGTCGCGCGTCGGCCTCGGCGACGTGATGGAAAAGAGAGCCAGCGAACTCTCGAACGGCATGAAACAGCGCGTGGGGTTGGCGCGTGCGTTTGCTCTCTCTCCCAAGCTGCTATTGCTGGACGAACCGTTCGGCATGCTGGATGCGTTGACGCGCTGGGAGCTGCAGGAAGTGCTGATGGAAGTGTGGAAGCGCAATCAGGTGACCGCTATTTGCGTTACACACGACGTGGATGAAGCGATTCTGCTGGCAGATCGCGTCGTGATGATGACCAACGGACCGAACGCTCGCATCGGACACATCCTGGAGATCGACTTGCCTCGGCCACGGACGCGCAAGGCGCTTCTGGAGCACCCGAGGTACTACGGATATCGCAAGGAGTTGCTTGCGTTCCTGGAGTCGTGCGACCAACACAAGATTCACGCGGCATAAGAAATTGAAACGCGAACGCGCTCGGGGAGGGCGCATACGATGAAATCTCGCAGCTTACGTTTAGGCATCCTGCTGGCTTTGTCGTCTCCTGCGGTGGTCGGTGCGGCCGATCTCGGCGTGGTCGGCGGCGCTTTGAGCGAGTCCAAGCCTATCTTCGACGCTCGCTTGCGCTACGAGGATGTGGATCAAACGCCCATGACCGAGGAGGCCGATGCCGAAACCTTGCGCGTGCGGCTGGGATTCGAAACCGGCAAAGCATGGAGCACAAGCTTATTGGCCGAGGGCGAAGTCGTTACGCATTTGAGCGGCGACTATCGCGACGACACGGCACGCACCAGGAACGTCGCCTATCCGATGGTTCCAGATCCGGAGAGCGAGGAGATCAATCGTCTGCAGTTGGTGAACACGTCGCTGGCGAACACCACGGTGACGTTGGGCCGTCAGCGGATCTTGCTCGACGATCAGCGCTTCGTCGGAAACGTGGGCTGGCGCCAGAACGAGCAAACATTCGACGCCGTGCGCGTGGTGAACAAGCCGCTGACGGCGTTGACGTTGGATCTGACTTATTTGAACCAGGTCAATCGCATCTTCGGTCGCGAATCGCCCCAAGGGCGCTATCACGGCGACGGCGTGCTCGCGAATGCTGCTTACAATTTCAGCTTCGGCAAGCTCACCGGGTTCGGTTACTGGCTGGACTTCGATCCCATTACGTACGTGCCGGTTGCACTCAATCCCACGCGCGTGTCGACCGAGACTGTCGGCGTGAGGTTTGCCGGCGAGCGGCCGCTCAACAAGTTGAAAATCGCTTACGCCGCGACCTATGCGACTCAATCCGACTACGGCTCGAATCCGTTGAATATTGACTTGGGCTATTACTCGGCGGAAGTGACCGCGACGTATCGTCAGTACGGCGTCACGGTGGGGCAGGAAGTCATGGAGGGAAATGGAGTCGTGGGTTTTTCGACGCCACTCGCGACCATGCATCGCTTTCACGGCTGGGCGGACAAATTCCTGACCACGCCCGCGAACGGCATCGACGATAAGTACGTGGGCCTCGGCTACACGACCAAGGGCGTGGCGATGCTAGACACGCTGTCAGCGAACCTGGTCTATCGCGATTTCGAATCCGAACGCCTGGCATTCGATCTCGGCACCGAGGTCGATCTGCAACTGCAAGGGAAGTACAAACGTTTCGTCGGCATGCTCAAGTACGCCAGGTACGACGCACACGAAGGTCGCACCCCGGCTGCGTATCAAGACACAACGAAGTTCTGGGCGCAGCTCGAATACGTTTGGTGAGACGCCGGCTCAATCCCGGCTGTTTCGCCACGAGGGCAGAATCTTCAATACCGTTTCGGCGGGCCGGCTGAGCACGGCGCCGAGCGGCGTGACGACGATGGGACGATTCATCAAGATCGGATGCTGAAGCATCCGATCGACGATCTCCGCATCGGTCCACTTCGCTGGGTCGGGCAGGCCCAGCTTTGCAGCTTCCTTCTCACGCAGCAGCTCGCGAGGCTTGAGCTGGGTTCGCGTCAACAGATCCATGAGCGTCGCTCGATCCGGCGGCGTCTTCAGGTATTCGACCACACGCGGCTCGATGCCGGCATTGCGAAGCAGAGCCAACGTGTTCCGCGAGGTACCGCAGGCGGGGTTGTGATAAATCGTGACGTCGCTGCTGGAGTTGCTCATGACGGTAACCGTTCGTGTGCGCTTTGAACTCCCGCCAGTTTAGCCGACAATCCGCCCATGCAAGCGATCCTAAGAAGCGCGCGGCGGATGGATATTCCCGGAATGCACCGTGTACGAATGTCGGTTCAAGAGAACCGGCTGGTAAGCACGCGGCTGACCGACGCCGACTACATCGAATACATCGAGTCGCGAGGGCAGGGCTGGGTGATCGAGCTCGATGGGACCATCGTTGCCTTTGCAGTCGGCGATTCGGCCGATGCAAGCATTTGGGCGCTGTTCGTCGAGCCAGGGTTCGAAGGCCGCGGTTTCGGCAGGCAGTTGCACGACGAGATGGTGAACTGGCTCTGGCAGCAAGGCCATGAGCGCTTATGGCTCACCACCGACCCTGGAACCCGGGCGCAGCGTTTCTACGAAGCTGCAGGTTGGCGGATCGTGAGCTCAGAAACACACGGCGACGTCAGACTGGAGTTGTACAAATGACAGGGAAGACGAAGTCCACCATCACTCGTCGTGGGATTCTGCAATCGGCTGCGGCGGTAACGGCACTCGGCGTGGGCTTGCCGATGATCAATCGCGGCAGCTATCAAGCCCTCGCCGCCTCGCCCAAAAAATATTCGGCCAAGACCATGCGCGTGGTCGAGCGCTCGCTCGTCATCGATATGCTCGCGCCGCTCAAGATCGATTTCTCGCCCGAGGCCTACGCCAAGCGGCTCACTGACGAAGACGCGGAAATGTTTCGAACGTGCGGCATCAACGCCTTCCACAACTCCATCGGCACCGGCGGGCCGCAGGTTGTGGAGGAAACATTGCAATTCATTGCAGCCTGGCAGGGCTACGCCGGCAGGAATTCTCACGTGTTCTCGCTGGTGGGAACGGCGGGCGATCTGGATCGCGCCAAGGCTGAGCGCAAGGTCGCGGTCATCATGGGCGTACAAAACGCCGATCATTTCCGTACTGCTGCCGACGTCAAAAGTTACTACCAGCTGGGCCAGCGCTGCGCGCAGCTCACATACAACTCACAGAATCTCATCGGCAGTGGCAGCACCGAACGCGTCGACGGCGGCATCACCGACTTCGGCGAAGAAATCATCAAGGCGATGAACGAAGTGGGCATGCTGATCGATGTATCTCATTGCGGTGAGCGCACGACGTTGGATGCGATTGAGCTGTCGCCCAAGCCGATTGCCATCACACATTCCAATTGCCGCGCACTGTTCGACCATCCACGCCTGAAGACCGACGAGGCGATTCGCAAGCTCGCGGCCAAGGGCGGAGTGATGGGCATCACCGGCGTACGCATGTTCGTGCGTGACCGCGAACCGACGACTCTCGAACACATCGTCGATCACATCGATCACGTGGTGCAGCTGGTGGGTATCGAGCACGTGGGCATCGGCTCCGACTCGGACCTCAACGGGTATGACGACATGCCACCTGACCAGTTGAAGAGGTTGAGAGGTTCGTACAAGGCGAGCTATGGCTTTCGGGATAAGCTCGATATCGAAGGGTTCGATCATCCGCAAAAGGTGTTCGATCTCACCGAGGCCTTGTTCCGTCGCGGCTATTCGGAACAAAACATAACCGCGGTGCTCGGCGGCAACTTCCGAAGGTTGCTGGGAAGCACGTGGACCTGAGCGTTCTTCCGTAACGGTCGATGAGGCGGACGCTGATTAGCGTGGCCGGAGCTGCGCAGGTCACAGCGATGGGCTTGCGGCAGGGATAATCTGCAACCTGCGAGGACTGCCATGGCGAATCCAGCCGTGCTCACGGCCAGGAGGCTCACTCCAACTTAGGCCGCACCTGTCGATGTCCGCTGCGTTGATCGATCTACTGCCGGATCTGGTGTTCCTGATGCGTCGGGACGGCACCATCGTTGCGCATGTCGGCGGCAAGGCAGTGCCTGATTTATGCAGCCACGGCGACGAGTCGGATAGCCGGTTGGAACAAGCGTGGTCGCCTGCGACCTCCGCACTCATCAGACGCCTGCTCCGCCGAAGCATCGCGGGCCGCATACCCGTCGAGGCCCGTTTTCACGAGCAAGGCCGCAATTACGATATTCGAGTGACGCCGCAGGGCCCGAATCGGGCGATTGGCGTCGTGCGCGCGGCGCTGGCCGATGTTCCCGTCGATATCGAAGAATCACCGAGCGAGCCACGCTGGCTAGGATTGGATCGACGCGGATTCCTGCGTCGACTCAACGACTCGCTGGCGATGGCCGTCTTGCGCGAGCGGCCGATCTCGGTCGCCGTATTTCACATCGAAGGCATTTCTAATATCGCGCGAACCATGGGCGCGAGCGTCTCCGAAGAAGTGCTGGGGCACGCGATGTCCAAAGCATCGGTGCAGTTGGAAGCGACGGGCGAGGCCTATCTCGGCCAGCTGCGGGAGAACATGCTCGCCGCAATGATCGGCTCGGTCGATCGGGAGACGGTCGAAGCTCGGGTAGCGTCGATTCGCGACGAATTGAAAGCTCCGGTGCGCATGGGCGACCTGGAATTCAAGCTCACGCCGTATGCCGGTGTTGGTCAGTCGGGTGGGGACGTTGCTTCCGTGGAAGTGCTGCTGGAGCATGCGCGTACGGCGATGGCCGAAGCCAAGCGTTCGCTCTCGGAGCAAATTTTCTTTCACAGCGATGCCATGCAAGTCCGTTCGCTGTCGCGCCTGGACTTGGGGCGCGAGCTGCGCGATGCCATCGCCGATCGAAACATTCGCTTTCGCTACATCGGCCGCCACGATCTCACGACCGGTCGCAAAGTGGCCTCGGTCGCCTATCTGCGCTGGCAACACCCGTTGCGAGGTGATATTCCGCCTGCGGAATTCCTTCGTATCGCAGTCGCCACCGGGTTGGCGATAGATCTGTCGCGGACGGCGCTGGAGCAAATCGTCGACGACGCATTGGCGGAATCGCCGGCGCATTGGGCGCCCGACATGCGCGTTTCCTTCGGCCCGTTACGAGATCACATATTCCACGAAAGCTTCGTTTCTGATGTCGAGCGTGTCCTGGCGCGCAATGTGTTGCCGCCCGAACGTTTGGAGCTGCGCATCGCCGAAAAAGCCTTCGTCGCTCGCGACACCAACGGCCTTCGGTCGTTACAGAAGCGCGGCGTGCAATTGGTTGTGGACGAAACCGGGCGAGGGATGGCATCGCTTGCCGCCCTGGCGAATGCGCCGATCTGGGGATTGCAGTTGGATCGGGCGTGGGTAACGGCGTTGCGCGAAGGGCCGACGGATCCGCGGGCGGTGACAGCTCAGAAAGTGTGCCGAGCCACGATGAGTTTGGCCACGGCTTTGGATATCGCTCCCATTGCGGCGGGGATCGATCACGAGTCGCAACGAGATGCGTTGTTAGAAATGGGGTGTCGCTATGGCAGCGGAGATTTTTTCCGGTGACATGACAATAGTCGGGGATGAGTTTCGATTTGACACCACATTATGCGACGCGCGTCGCGCGCGAACCGCGGTTTTATACGACTATTGCGCCGCGACTGTAGGCGGCATCGAGTGGAATATGAGCCATCGAGATAGGTTCCAAACCTACGGGAAGACCATGCGAGCTCAATCTTTCGCTTTATTTTTGACGGTGTTTGTTACCGGTATCGGCTGCGCCGTTGCTCAGCCAACCGGCGGCGAGCTTTATATCGTCCAGGCGCAGTCGTCTGGCGCAGCCGCCAGCCGCATCCAGAAAGCAGGGGCCGAGGCGCAGCGCGAGCTCGATGTCATCAATGCGGTCGCCGCCTATCTCACGCCAGCGCAATTGGCTTCGTTGCGAGCCGACTCCAGCGTGCGAGTGTTCGACGATCGCTCGGTGGGTTTGCGTGGCTTGGGCTCCAACCTGCTGGTGCAATTTGCCCAGCAGCTCACGACGCCGACAATCTCACAATTGCTGAGAAATTCAGTCACCAGCACCACGACGCAGCCCGTGGTCCACAGCCTCAGCTCGTCGACAACACTGAATGATGGCCGGAGTGTGGCGGCCTCGACATACCTCTATGAAACCAACTATCCCGGCCTGATCGGAGCGGACTCCTTGCAAGCAGCGGGTATCACGGGAAAAGGCGTCACCATCGCCGTGCTCGATACCGGCATGTGGACCGACGTGAGCCAGGGGTACGGCATGCGCGTGCTCGCGTCGATTGATGTGACCGATGGTGGTAGCGGTCCCGTAAAAGGCGACCCGTACGGCCATGGCACTCATGTGACTTCCATTGCCGCAGGCGGCGCTCAGAACCTGAGTGGCCAGTACTTAGGCATTGCCCCGAACGCAAATCTGGTGGTTGTACGCGCGTTCAACGAGGAGGGCGCAGGCCGCTATACGGATGTGATTGCCGGCGTGAATTGGATTGTCGCCAATCGCGCCAGATACAACATTCGCGTGTTGAATCTTTCCTTCGGTTCGCCGCCGCAGTCGTACTACTGGGACGATCCGTTGAACCAGGCGGTGATGGCGGCGTGGCGCGCCGGCATCGTTGTCGTGGTGTCGGCGGGCAACGAAGGCCCGAATCCGATGACCATTTCGGTGCCGGGCAATGTTCCTTACGTCATCACCGTCGGTGCGCTCACCGACAGCAACACGCCGTACGATGCGAGCGACGATCGTTTGGCTTCGTTCTCGTCCGCCGGCCCGACCTACGAAGGTTTCGTGAAGCCGGAAATCGTTGCGCCGGGCGGACACATCGCCGCTTCGATGTCGAGCAGCTCGTACCTTGCAAACAAGGACACGCGCTCGATGAACATCGGTCGCAGTTTGTTCACCATGTCGGGCACGTCGCAAGCGGCGGCAGTCACGACCGGTGTCGTCGCGCTGATGCTACAAGCCGATCCCACGTTGACGCCGGATGCAGTGAAGTGTCGTTTGCTTGCATCGACGCGCCCGGCGGTTACGTCCGAAGGCAAGCTCGCGTACAGCATTTTCCAGCAGGGCGCGGGTCTGATTAATGCGTTGGCTGCAGTCAACAGCACTGCTGTCGGTTGCGCCAATCGCGGCCTCGACCTCGCCGCCGATTTGAATGGAACGGCGCACTTCGGTGGTCCCGCGAATGTCGACGCTAACGGCAACTATGTCGTGATGGATCTCGAAGGCACGAACTGGGGCGACACGCTCGATGCCGACGGTTACACCTGGTCGCGCGGTTTCACCTGGAGCAAGGGCTACACGTGGAGCGAAGGGTATACCTGGAGCAAAGGTTTCACTTGGTCGAAAGGCTATACCTGGAGTCAGGGTTTTACTTGGTCCAAGGGCTTCACCTGGAGCAAGGGTTACACCTGGAGCCGCAGCCTGTCGTGGTGGGATTCGTTCGACGGGCAGTGGAATTCGACGCGCTCGGCTTCGATTGCGTCGTGGGTGCCGAACGAATAGTGCGAGCGACGGCAGGTCGCGATTGTGACGTGCGTCGTCGGGGCGGCGCGCCCCTACGTTGATTTCTCAAACCAGTCATCGGTAGCGCGGCAAAGTTTCAGGCATCTTATGCCTGTGAGCCAGAAAAGAACGGCACGCACCTGGACCGCGTCGCTGATCATCATTGTCGGTTGGATAGGGGGAGCGTCGATCGCCGTCTCGGCCGATGCTCCGCCGCTCGTTCTGGAACATCTCACGACCGCCGACGGCCTGCCTCAGGGCACGGTCATGGCGACGTTGCAGGATTCGCAAGGCTTCGTCTGGCTGGGCACCGAAGACGGCCTGGTTCGCTTCGACGGCCGTCGCCTGCATCGTTACGCCGCCCGGCACGGCACTGTCGATGCGCTACCGGGCAATTTCATTTGGGCGATCGTCGAGGATGCCCGGCAAGATCTGTGGATTGCGGTGAAGGACGGCGGCCTCGCGCGCTGGCATCGTCGCTCCGATTCGTTCACTGCTTACCGCCACGATCCAAATAAAACAGACTCGCTGGCGAGCGACGCCGTCCGCAATGTGCTGGTCGACCGTCGCGGTCGAATCTGGGCGGGCACCAGCGATGCCGGTGTGGATATTCTCGATGCAGTCAGCGGGCGCATCCAACACTTACGTCATCACGACGGCGACATTGCTTCGTTGAGCAGCGACCGGATCTTCACGTTGACGCAGTCCCGCTCCGGCGATGTTTGGATCGGTACCGCGGCGGGGCTAGATGTATGGCGCGTCGCCAGCGGGACGCTAACTCACTTCGGGCCGCCCGCGGGTGCGACGGGTTCGCTGGTCGGCAAACAGATTTCTCAGGTGCTCGAAGCGGCCGACGGCTCGCTTTGGGTCGGCACGTTCGACGCAGGCGTCCTGCAGTTCGATAGCGGTGGCCGGCCGTTGCAAACATTTGCTCATGGCGAGCACGCCGATTCGTTGTCGAGCAACGACGTTCGCGCGCTCCTGGAAGATCGCGGCGGCCGATTCTGGATCGGGACCGCGGACGGGCTGGAGTTGTTGGATCGCGCCAGCCGACGTTTCACGCACTTCCGGCGGATCGAGAACAGCGCCGACTCGCTGACCGACTCATATATCATGTCGCTGTACGAGGATCAGGCCGGGCTGGTATGGATCGGGACTCGGACCGGTGGCGTGAGTCGCTGGAATCCGCGCAGCTGGGAATTCGGCGGCCAGCGTCCGAAGTGGATCGGCAGCGGTCCCGTCACAGCATTCGCCGATGCGAGCGACAATCGCGTCTGGATCGCTTCGCTCGATGGCGGCCTGGTGCAGTTCGATACGCGAACCAACGAAGTGACGACGTTCAGTCGCAATCATGCGCTCGCCGAAGAGCATGTGATGTCGCTGCGACAGGATCGTCTCGGCACATTGTGGGTCGGCACCATGAATGGCGGTTTAAAAAAGCTCCGTGCCGACGGCCGCGTCGAATCGATTCCGGTCAAGGCCGGCGATGCGCGTTCGACCAGCGCCGCCGGTATCATGGCGATCACCGAAACCCGCGACGGTCGGATCTGGATCGGAACATTCGGTGGCGGCGCCAATGTGATGGATCCCGCGACCGGTTCGATTCGTCAGCTACCGTTCGGTGGCGAGCAGCCCGGTGCGATCAGCGTCGCGGAAGTCACAGCGATTGCCGAAGACTCGCATGGCAATCTCTGGATCGGCACCATGGGCGGGTTGAATCTCGCGAGCGCCGACGGTCACGTTCGTAAGGTGTTTCGCAATCAGCCCGGCGACGCTACGTCGTTGCCGGCGAATTCGATCTATGCCATCGCCATCGATTCGCAGGATCGGGTTTGGATGGCGACAGAAGGCGGCGGATTGGCGCAGGCCGTCGGTTCCGCAAGCTCGCCCGAATCGATTCGTTTCAAAGCGTGGACGCGAGAGCAGGGGCTCACCAGCGACACTCTATATGGCATCGTGATCGATGCCGCCGGCGATCTCTGGCTCAGCGGCAATGCCGGCTTGATGCGTTTCAATCCGGCCACCGGCGCGATCAAGGCCTATCATCGCGAGCACGGCTTGCAAGGCGAGGAGTATGCCTTCGGCGCGTTTCACCGCTTGCGGGACGGTCGTGTTTGTTTTGGCGGTCCCGGCGGTTTCAATATTTTCGATCCGTCGCGCCTGACCGAAAATCGTCAGCCGCCGCGCATCGCGCTTACGAATATCGATGTGCTCGGCGTACGCATGCAGAGCACGACCCCATTTTGGTTGTTGCAGAACGTTCCGCTCGGCTATCGCGACAGCATCGTGTCGCTGGACTTCGGCCTGTTGGATTTCGGATCGCTACAGCACCATCGCCTGGCGTATCGCTTGCCGGGCGTGAGCGACGAATGGATCGATCTCGGCCCGGAACGTCGCATTACATTGACGACCCTCCCGGCGGGCGAGCACGTGCTCGAAGTGCGTGCGGCGACGTCCGACTCGCCGTGGAGTCCGCAGCCGTACCGGCTGACCATCGACCGCGCTCCCGCGCCTTGGCAGTCAGGCTGGGCGTACGCCATTTACGCGGCGGTGCTGCTGAGCCTGATCGTTTATCGCGTGCGTCAGCAACGACAGAAGTTTCGCAATCTGGCCGAGCAGCGCGCGCGTCTTGAAACAGAAGTGCAACTTCGTACGCGAGAGTTGGTCGAGAGCAATCGACAACTTGCCGAAGCTGCGCGCGCGAAGAGTGACTTCCTCGACCGCATGAGTCACGAGTTGCGCACGCCGATGAACGGCGTGGTTGGCATGACCGAGCTGCTGACGCGGACCCCGCAATCGGCGACGCAAGTCCACCTCACCAAGACGATTCGTTCGTCGGCGCAGATCCTGCTGCAGATCGTGAACGACTTGCTGGATCTGTCGAAGATTCGCGCCGGCAAGGTGGCGCTGGAACAGTTGCCTATCGATCTGGGGCAGGTATTGGAGGAGTGCACGAGTCTGTTTGCAGGCTCGGCCGAAGCCAAGGGCATCGAGCTCATCGTGTGCCCGCCAGCCCAGGTCGACAAGGTGTTGCTCGGCGATCCGTTGCGTGTCCGCCAGATCGTGATGAACCTGGTCGGCAACGCAGTGAAGTTCACATCGCAAGGTGAAGTTGTCGTGCGCGCGGACGTACAACTGACCACGCCGGAACGAGCTGTCGTCAAGATCGCTGTGACGGATACGGGCATCGGCATGGATGCAGCCGCCGTCAAGCGAATCTTCGAACCATTCTCACAAGCAGACGAAACCACGACGCGCCGCTTCGGCGGCACGGGCCTCGGACTTGCGATCTGCCGCGAGCTTGCCGACATCATGGGCGGTGAGATCAGCGTCGAGAGCGCGCCGCAGGTAGGCTCGACGTTTCATCTGAATCTGCCGCTGTCGATCGCGGCTGCGGCCGCCGCAAAAGAAGTCATCTTCGCGCGAGGAGCCGTGCGCATTCTCACGCGCCGGCCTTCGTTGCATGAAGCCCTGTCACGTCATCTGTCTTCGCTAGGGTTGGAGGTCATTTCAAACCCTGCTGACGACGAGATCGTAGTGATCGACGCCAGCACGCATGTCGACGATCTCAAGCGCGCACTCGCGGCTCGGAGGTTCGACTCACGTTTGATCGTGCTTGCGACTGCGGCTGAGGTCGAGACGCTCGATCTGCGTGCGGCACTGGACGAGAAGTTGCTGGTGCTCAAACCCATGCACCGCATCGCCTTGCGAGAAGCGTTGGCTGTTGCAGATGGTGTTGAGTCCTCGTCGGCAAGCGACGCTTCAAAGTTCAGCCACGGCGTCATGCCTGCACTGAAAGGCCACGTCTTGCTGGTCGAGGACGATGCGGTCAACGCAGCCGTCGCGGAAGGTTACTTGGAAGCTGTCGGTTGCAGCAGCGTCTGGGTAAAGAGAGGCACCGACGCCGTGGCGCGCGCTGCCAGCGAACGCTTCGATCTGGTGCTGATGGATTTGAACATGCCGGACATGGACGGCTTCGCTGCGACCAAGCTCATTCGCCAGCGCGAAGGGCAGGGCGTGCGAGTTCCGATCGTCGCGGTGACGGCGCACGACGCGAGCAGCCATCGCGAAAAATGTCTACGCGCCGACATGGACGACATCCTGACCAAGCCGTACACGCTGGAGGACTGCGCGCGGCTGTTGAAGCGCTGGTTGGAAAAGGATGCTGCCGTTCCGGCGGCGGTCGTGAAGCTTCCCGTGCCGGCGACCAAGAACGAATCCCTGGTCAGTGTCGACGCGACTGCCGTCGCCTCGTTACGCAAGCTCCGATCCGGCGTGCATGGCGACCTTTACACGCGACTGGTCGAGCTATTCCAAACCGCGTCGACGGAATCGATCTCACAACTGCGAGCGGCGATCACCGCTCGTGATCTCGCCGCAGCGGCTGGGCTTTGTCACAAGTTCGCGTCCAGTGCCGCAAACGTCGGCGCCCTGGTGTATGCCAGGGAGCTGCGCCGGTTGGAGCAGCTTTGTATCGCCGGCGATGCAGTCAAAGCCGCTGAGTTGTACGATGTCATTCAAGCGGCACATCCGCCCCTGTTGGATGCACTGCTGAGTCTCACGCTGCGAGCGAGCGCATGAGCATGCCAGTGAACATCACCGGACTGGCCATCATCGCAGATGACGAAGACACCGGCCGTGTGTTGCTGCAAGAAGCGGCCGCGGCGGCGGGAATGCGGTCGTTGTGCTTTGCCGACGGCAAAGAAGCATTCGAAGCAGCGCTCGCCAACGATGTCGCACTCGTGCTGCTGGATGTCGATATGCCTGGATTGAACGGGCATGAAGTGTGTCGCCGTCTGCGCGCGACGCCGCGTTTCGCCGCGACGCCGATTGTCATGGTAACGGGACACGAAGATACCGAAGCCATCGCGCTCGCGTTCCAAGCAGGCGCCACGGACTTCGTTCCCAAGCCCGTCAACTGGGCGCTGTTACCTCACCGGCTCGAATACATTCTGCGCAACGCTGCGGCTGCCCGCTCGCTCAACGAGCGTGTGATCGAGGTCAAGACGCTGACGGACGCATTGCCCGATACGCTTTGGGTGGTCTCGGATCAAGGTGACATTCGCTGGAGTCCGAATGCACGCGAAGACGAAAGAGTCCCGCCCGATGTGATTCCGGTGGCTCGCGACGTCGCTCGCGAGACTGCGCAGGACGGTATCTCTCGAACGATGGATTATCACGTCACGACGTCCGCTGGCGCGACCAAGTGGTACGAGATGCGTTTCAACCGGCGCGACGATGGGGATGTCGTTGTGCTCCGGCAGGATGTGACGGAACGGATGGCGGCGGCTCAGCGCATCGAGCGGCTGGCGTATTTCGATACACTCACCGGACTGCCGAACCGTCAGCGATGTATGGACCGTGCGGCCGCGATGTTCGACGATGCGTCCCGTGCGAGCGAAAGCGTTGCAGTGGTGTACATCGATCTGAACAGCCTGAAGCGCGTTAACGATACATTCGGCCACTGTATGGGCGACGCGGTGCTGAAAGCATTCGCGACGCGCTTGGTGCAGACGGTGCAGCAGTTTGAGGTCGATCCTGCACGCATGATGATCTCTCGCTTGGGAGGCGACGAGTTTGTCATCGTCCTGCGAGGTCGTGCAGCTCGTCCGTGCGGGATGCGCATCGCCGAAGCTTGCTCGGAAGTGTTCAAACAACCGATCACGCACGACGCGCTGGAGTTCTATTCGTCTCCCAACATCGGCATCGCGGTGCATCCAGAAGACGGCCAGGATTTTGCGACTGTGCTCAGGCACGCCGACACGGCGATGTTTCAATCCAAAGCCAATTCGGGAGCAGTCGCTGCTTACACGCCGGCGATGAGCGCGCGCTTGCGCGATTGGCTGGAGTTGGAGAGTCGACTGCGACGGGCGGTCCGCAACGATCTGCTCCGGCTGGAGTATCAACCCAAGTTCCGCTTGAGCGACAACAAGCTCGTCGGCGTCGAAGCGCTATTACGTTGGCGCGATGCCGAGTACGGCGATATCTCACCGGCCCGTTTCGTGGAAATCGCCGAGGACAGCGGTTTGATTCTCGAACTCGGTGCATGGGTGATGCGCGCTGTGTGTCGTCAGGTGCGGCAGTGGCAGGATCGCGGCATCCACATGATGG
>Ga0247784_1000087_pt1 | contig 32617 bp, 31 predicted proteins | sample UWRJL169409R5_FD_179909 | JGI IMG/M metagenome (GOLD analysis project Ga0247784, IMG submission 179909) | Plant litter microbial communities from Arlington Agricultural Research Station in Wisconsin, United States - UWRJ-L169-409R-5 | ecosystem: Environmental > Terrestrial > Plant litter >...
TTCGCCGGATTTCACAACCACGGGCAGTTCGACATCGATGTGTTCGTGCACAGCCTGACCAAGTACGCGTCCGGGCACGGCGATGTGATGGGTGGCGCTGTGATCGCGCGTTTGGAGCTGATCGCGCAGATGCGCCAGGACTTCATCGTCATCGGCGCGACGCTCGATCCGCATGCGGCGTATCTGATTCAGCGTGGCTTGAAGACATACACGTTGCGATACGAGCGTCAGTGCGCGAACGCTTTGCAGATTGCGCGATTCCTTGAGACGCATCCGAAGGTGGAGCGGGTGGTTTATCCGGGCCTGTGCTCTCATCCTCAGCATCAGCTGGCGCAGCGACAGATGCACGACTTCGGTGCGATGGTGTCGATCGATCTCAAACCGGGCGTGTCACCGACCGCGGTTGCGAATGCCCTGAAGTTGTTCGTCATGGCCGCGAGCGTCGGGTCGACCGAGTCGCTCGTTCAGCCGGGGCAGTTGATGAGGCCTCGCGGGCTCAATAGTCAGGAACAGCAATGGGCTGCGGTGACCGACCAGACGATGCGGTTGTCGGTCGGCGTTGAGGACGCAAACGACTTGATCGCGGATTTGGAACAGGCGCTGAACGCGGCGCCGACGATTTGACAATAGTCGCCATTTTCTTGAAGTGATGGATTCGTCAACCGAGTGCCGCCTGCCGCGTTCTTATGCTCCGTAAGCCAGTTTGATCTGGTCCTTTACGAGGAGCGAATCGATGAAGCGTCGAATCAAGAACAAGGTCGCGAGCGGCCGTATCAGCCTGGCCCTGCTTGTCGCCGGCGTGTTAGGTGTCGCGGGTTTGAGTCAGGCGGATGCCGGTACTCGCGATCCGCGTGTGAATCAGCGTCAGCAGCATCAGAGTCAGCGTATCAAGCAGGGAGTGCGGGCGGGCGAGCTCACTCGTCGCGAGACTCGCAACCTGGCGGAAGAGCAGCGTGATGTTCGTCAACTCGAACGCGCGTACAAGTCCGATGGTGAATTGACTCGCGCGGAGCGGGCGGATTTGCATCACGAGCAGAATCAGGCCAGTCGGGATATTTATAAGCAGAAGCACGATGCGCAGGATCGTCCGGTCGCTTCGGTGCCGCCGGCGGTTCGCGATCCTGGCGTGAATCAGCGGCAGGCGAATCAGACTGGGCGCATCGTGAATGGTGTGAAGACAGGCGAGCTGACGAAGGAAGAAGCGCAGGGCTTGCGCGAGGGCCGTCAGGAGATTCGCCAGACGGAGCAGGCGTACAAGGCGGACGGCGCGCTGAGCCGAGAGGAGCGAGTCGATTTGCATCAGGATTTGAGTCAGCAGAGCAAAGATATTTACGACGCGAAACACAACGATGTGAAGCGCGAGCCGTAACGCAGCCACGGAAAGTTTTTTGAGCTGCGCTCGCCGGCTCGGAAAGGATGGTCTTCATATCAAGCCCGCCGAGGTTTCTCGGCGGGCGGTTCCGTTAACGAGCCCGTCACGCCCTAACGCGGCGGACTTTGTTTCGAGCGCGCCTGCAGCTAAATTAATCAGGCTTTGTTCCGAGCCGGGCCGGCAGGCCAAATAAAAACCCGTGGCTGAGGTAAGCGCCGCCGGGCACGGCTGTTATTCCTGAACGGCTTGAATCCCCAGCCTCTGGCTCAAGTATTCTGCGACGACCAACCTGCCTCCGGGTACGCCGATGCCTACGCTTTCCATTCTCGACCTCGCACCGATCCCTGTCGGCAGCGACGCCGCACAGTCACTGCGCAACTCGCTCGATCTGGCTCAGCACGCCGAGCGCTGGGGATACAAACGATTCTGGCTGGCTGAACATCACAGCATGCCCGGCATCGCGAGTGCGGCGACTGCAGTCGTGATCGGTCACGTCGCCGCAGGCACCTCGAAGATTCGCGTGGGCGCGGGCGGCATCATGCTCCCGAATCACTCTCCACTGATCGTCGCCGAACAATTTGGCACGCTGGAATCTTTATTCCCTGGCCGCATCGACCTGGGCCTGGGCCGTGCGCCCGGCTCGGACCAAGCAACCGCACGCGCCATGCGCAGAACACTAGATTCCAACCCAGACGAATTCCCTCGCGACGTGATGGAGCTGATGGCGTATTTCGAACCGCTCCAAGAGCCACAGCACGTGCAAGCCGTGCCCGGAGCGGGATTGAATGTGCCGATCTGGATTCTAGGATCGAGTTTGTTCGGTGCTCAGCTGGCCGCGCATCTCGGCCTCCCTTACGCATTCGCTTCGCACTTCGCGCCAGCGCAACTCATGCAGGCGTTAGAGATCTATCGAGCGCGCTTCAAACCTTCCAAACATCTCGACAAGCCCTACGCGATGGTGGGCTACAACGTCTTCGCTGCCGATACCGACGAGCAGGCACAGATACTGGCGACCTCGATGCAGCAGGCGTTTGTGAACTTGCGCACCGGCCAGCCGAAGAAACTGCAGCCGCCGATCCCCGGCTATCTGCAACAGCTGCATCCTTACGACCGCTCGATTCTTGCCGAAGTGTTGTCATGCTCGGCGATCGGTTCGCCCCAAACAGTGCGTCGCGAGCTGCGAACTTTTGCCGATCTCACCGGGGCCGACGAGATCATCGTCGCCTCCATGATCTACGACCACGGCGCTCGCGTGCGCTCGTATGAAATCGCCGCGCAAGTCGGAATCGGGTGATTTGAGCTAAACTCCTCGGCGGGGTGCGATCGCAGGGGAGCGTTTAGATGCAAGCGCTGATGGGTCTGATACTTTTGGCCATCGCTCACGGAGCGTTGGCGCAAGCCGCCGAGCTGCATGTCGTAATGAACGGCGCGCAGCAGGCAGTGAACGACAACGAGGTGATCGCCGCGCTGACAGCGATGGTCGAGTCCTCGACGGTCGATACAACTCTGTTCGTTCGCCCCGCCGACCAATGGAAAGAAGCGCTCGCCGCGCCGATCCTCGTTCACGCCTCGTTCAGTCGGCCTCGTCCGATGAAAGTGTGGAAGGCCAGCGATACCACCGAAGCCAGCACGTCCGCGGTCCGCGAAATCGTCATCGTGTTTCCCGGCGCGAAACAGATCTTGCTCAAGACCAGCGACGGCGTGCGCTCGGTCGCCAAGTATTCGCCGTGTGCGCTGGAGAAGGTGATTACCGCCGCGAAGCTCGACGATGTCACCCGGGGCGAGTACCTCCGGGACTATTGCAAACAAATATGAAGAACCAGTTTTTCACCTGGGACGATTTTGTCGAGAACTTCGGCGCCGAGATGCGCATCGCCGGCGAAGTCTATGAAGGCCTGAAGGAGAACGGCCTCAAGGACAATTGCCTGTGCAAGTTCGACTTCACCTTCGTGTCGGATCGCAAAGAGAACCTGGAACTCCTGGCCGGAATACTCGCCGAGGGCTACTCGTACACGGTCGGCGACATCGAACCGGCCGACGAGGTATGGGAGCTTAACGGCGAGACCGACGAAATCGCAGTCACCGAAGCTCAGCTGCTGTATTGGGCGCTCGATATGGCCAAGTGTGGCTACCAGTTCGATGCCAAGTTCGAAGCGTACGGTGCGCCGTTCGATCCGAACGAACAGCGCTTTCCCGATCTCGATCCCTCACGAGAGGGCTTCTGGTTCGATCGGGCGGAGTCGCAGTACGACACCGGGAATTTGAGCGCCGCGCTCATCGGATGGTCGCACGTGATCGCCATCAATCCACGCAATGCCGATGCGTTCTATTCGCGCGCCATCGTGAAGGCGGAGCTGTTCACGTGGAAGTCGGCGCTCAGAGACTATGACGCGGCATTGGAGATCGACCCCGAAGACTTCCGTGTGCTGATCAACCGCGGCAGTCTCAAGGCAGATAACGACGATCATCGTGGCGCCATGGAAGATTACGACACGGTCATTCGCCTCGCGCCCGACCCCGACAAGGCGATGGCTTACTTCAATCGCGGCAATTCCAAGCTCGCCCTTGAAGATAAAGCAGGTGCCTGCGCCGATTGGAAACAAGCCGAAGCGCTCGGCGCGCAGTACGCGACGGAACGAATCGCCGAGAGCTGCGGCTGATCTGGCTGCGCTTTACTTGCCTTCGAGATTTTTGGTCGCGGGCGTCTTGAAGTTGATCACGTGATACGTCGCCGGCCCGTCGCCGACGTTGCGCAGCGAGTGCATTTGATTCGACGCGTTGAACACCACGGAGCCGGGGCCGACACGCTTGAGCTGGCCGTCGACCAGCACTTCGACCGTGCCTTCTTTGACGATCACCAGCTCTTCATTGGGATGTTTGTGAGGAGCATGCGACGCGGTGCCGGGTTGCAGAGTCGTGACGTGCAGCTCCAGTTCGTCCAGCGTCGCGGTCGGCGCACGCATGAACTGCCGCACGGCTCGCACTTCCTCCTGTTGGACGGGGACGCTTTGCCAGTCGATGGCGACCGAACCCTGGACAGGAGCTTTGGACGCAGCGATAGCCGTTACGCTGAGCGTGGCGGCGACGGAGAGGGCAACGACGGTGAGATCGCGACGTGTGATCACGGCAAGGCTCCTTGAACCCGGTGCTGGCGGTGCGGGCATTGTGGCACAGCTGAACGCCGTGGCAATAAATGTGAAACCTGCATTGGTTATGTCGTAAGCCGGGCGCGTCGATGTCATCCTGTCGCCCTGGACTAGATCACAAGCAAGAACATGAAGTTCACTGTCGTTACATACGGAACCGAAGGCGACACGCGACCGATGGCGGCGCTGTGTCGCGGGTTGATGAATGCCGGTCACGAGGCGCGATTGTTTGCGGATCGCGCGACGTTGAGCACTGCTGAAGCGTTGGGCGTGCCGACAACGCCGATCGCCGGCGACATTCGCGGCACATTGCAGTCGGGCGGGAGCATTGCGAAGGTCGTCGAGCAGCAAGGCCTCAATGCGACGGCCAAAGCGTTGGCGAGCATTGCGAATGTCAACGCGGAGCAGTGGCTGCGAACCGTCGTCGAGGTCGGAAAAGATTGCGACGCGGTCATTGCGTCGGGGCTGACTGCGTTCGTCGGTTTGTCGGCTGCCGAGTATCTGCGCGTGCCGGTCATCGGTGCGGGTATGATTCCAATCACGCCGACGACTTCGTTTCCGTCGCCGTTCCTGCCGCCGGGCGTGGTGCCGCGTTGGTTGAATGCCGGCAGCCATGGCTTCGTCAACAACATGCTGTGGTGGGCGTTTCGCAAGGCAACCAATCGGGCTCGCGCGAAGGTGTGTCGACTGCCACCACGCAGGCAGTTGTGGACGACGCATCCGATGCTGTATGGCGTATCGAGTCACTTGTTGTCGAAGCCGTTCGATTGGCCCGCGAATGCGACGATCTGTGGACAGTGGTTGTTGCCGTCGTCGAATTGGCTGCCGCCCGCCGACCTTTGTGACTTTCTGTATCGCGGCGATCCGCCACTGTATGTCGGCTTCGGCAGCATGGCGGGCTTCGATCGCAAACATATGCTGAGAGCGGTCGTGAGCGCCGTCGGCGGTCGTCGCACGTTGTTTTACCCCGGCTGGAGCGGCGTGGCTGCTTCCGATCTGCCGAGCAACTTCTTCGTCATCGGCGACACGCCGCACGATTGGTTGTTACCGAAGACCTCGCTCGTGATTCATCACGGCGGCTCGGGCACCAGCCACTCGGCATGCCGTGCGGGCGTGCCTTCTGTCGTCGTCCCGTTCGTGGGCGATCAATTTTTCTGGGCTGATCGCCTTCGCAACGCAGGCGTGGCCGCCCGCGTGCCGAACGGCAAGTCGCTGCAAAGCGCCGATCTGGCGCAAAGCATTGCCATTGCCGAAAGCGAGCCGGTGCGCTTGCGCGCCCGCACGCTGGGCAAACAAATGCGGGCCGAGACCGGGCTGGCGAACGCGATCTCGGCCATCGAGGCCGTCATGCAGGTGAGAACCGGCGAGACCCGGTCCAATAAGCGGATTTCCTCGGCCTCGTAGGAACCCGCCGGCCTCCTCGGACCTTTGTCGATAAGGGTCCGATGGGGGTTGCCGATTGCGCGAAGAACAAAGCCTGCGGCTGTGGCGCCGGTTGGCATGGTATGCCTGCGGCGCGTTGATTCTGGCACTGCTTCCCGTTGCCAAATACCAGGAGCTCTGGGGAACGTTGCCGCGGCCCGAGAAACTCGCATTGTTGGTGGCGATTGCCGCTTTCGGTGCGGCGTGCCTGCTATCGCTATGGTTCGATCGCGTTGCGAGTTGGTCGAGCGTCCGGCATTCGCTGGTGCGCTCATTCGCGGTGTTGAGTCTGTTCCTGATTGCAGCCATCGCGGTTTCCATTTCGTTGCCGCGCTTTTTGATCGTCCCGCTGGTGCTCGTCATTGCGGTGATCGTTCCGGCCGCCGTCAGTCGATCGCGCGTCGAATTTGGCCGCTGGGCGCAATGGCGATAGTTACTGTGGCATTTGCGATCTATGCCGTGACTGGCATCGAGGCGTCGTCGAAGACCGAGCGCGTCACGCACGATGCCTATTTCTCGACCGCTTATTATTCCGTTCAGGCTGTCATGCGCGAGGGATGGATTCCGGAGCCCGCGACTCGCGGCGGCGGCATGAACATGTTGAACGGCGACCGAGTGTTGCTCGGGACTGGCGACGGGTCTTTGTATGTATTGAGCGTGCCAAAAGATCGCGCCGACTTTAAAGTCGAACCGGTTGCGACGCGCGTGCCGTTGAATCGAGAGGAATTCGCCAAGGCATTCGGCGGTTCCCCGCGCTCGCCCAAACGTTCCACGGATTGGAGCGAGAAAGGTCCGCCGAAAGTGCAGACCTGGCGCTTTCGAATGGCAGACATCGAGGCTTTGGTCGACGGCGACCAGGTGCGCATCTTCGCGTCCCATCATTACTGGAAAGAACAGGACGGCTGTTTCGTCGTGCGCGTCTCCGAATTGTCGACGTCGTTGCAAGCACTGCCGAACGTCGACAATGCGCCATGGACGACTTTGTATGAAAGCTCGCCGTGCATTCCGTTGCAGGGGCCGAACCGCCGGCGCGGCAAGAATCCTTTCAAGGGCGAGGAGATCGGCGGCAAGCTACTGCTGATGGGCGACGGTAAGTTGTTGCTGACGCTGGGCGATCAAGGCTTCTCCGGCATCGATTCGATGCAGGCATTTTCGCAGGATCCCAACGCCGACTACGGCAAAACGCACCTGATCGATCTCAACACTCGTGAGCATCACGTATTCACCCTAGGTCATCGCAATCCGCAGGGATTGTATAAAGCCGCCGACGGTCGAATCTGGTTGACCGAGCACGGACCGCAGGGCGGCGACGAGCTCAACCTGCTGCGCGAGAACGTCAACTTCGGCTGGCCCAATGTGACTTACGGTACCGACTACGGCTTCATGGCCTGGCCGCTGACGCAGACGCCAGGACGTCACCCGAACTTCCAGCAGCCCGCGCACGCGTGGGTGCCGAGCGTTGGCGTATCCGACGTGATCGAGATCGACAGCGCGTTGTTTCCAATCTGGAACGGAAATTTATTGATCGGCTCGTTGTCGTCGCGCTCGTTGTATCGAGTCGTGATGGATGGCGATCACGCGGTATTGCAGGAGCCGATCGCATTCAACAAGCGTGTGCGCGACATTCTGCAGATGCCCGATGGGCGCATTCTGGTGTGGAGCGACGACGGGGCGGTGTCGACGCTGGAGCCTGCATCGGGTGTCGATGGAGCTGCGCTATTCTCGACTCAATGCTCGGGGTGTCACGTCGTCGTCGACGGTTTGTCGCATCGACTCGGGCCGGATTTGTTCGGCATCGTCGGGCGTGAGGTCGGGCAGGCGCACGGATTCGATGAGTATTCGCCGGCGATGAAAAGCCAATCCGGTACTTGGGACGATGTGCGTCTCGATCGTTTCCTGCAGCAGCCGCAGACCAGTGTGCCCGGCACCTCGATGGGCTTCCCTGGCGTGTCGGACGCGGGTCAACGCAAGGCCATCATCGAATATCTGAAGCAACATAAGGGCCACTGAGCACTCGCTTGTGGTCGGGCGGGTCCGGCAGCATAATCGACTCGATGCGCCGGCTTACCCTTCATGTACTGCTGCTGCTTTCTCTGCTCTTGCAGGGCGTGGTAGCTGTGGGCGCCGGGTTGCCGCACGAAGAACAGCAACAGCACTGCATTGGACATTATTCCGATGCCAGCTGTGCCTGCTGTCCGGATGGCATGGCAAACAGCATGAGCTGCACTGTGCAATGCTCGGTATCGCAGGCGCCTGTTGTGATGCTCACATTGGATCGCGTGGTCAGCCACAGCACGCGCATCGAGTTCGTTCAAACAAATCTTCCCGATCCGGCGTACGTGCCGTTAGTCCCACCGCCGATTTTCTGATTCCGAGTTCGTAATCACCGCGGCGCTGTTGCGTCGTGCGGCTGTTATTTGCTTGGAGTCATCCCATGAAGTTTTCTTCTGGGCGCTCGCCGTTATTGGCGGTGCTCTTGCTCGGCATTGCATCCCTGTCTGCCGTGGCCAAGCCCATTGCGTTTGCGGACGGTACGACGGTGATGGGCGAGTACGGCGCGGGCACCATGACGGAAGTGCAAGCGTTCTACGCGCCGACATTTCGTTATTCCGTCGGCGGCGGGCATCTATCGCTCGATAGCGATGTAAACAACAATACGCGCGATATCACCTATCTACGCGTGAACTACCTGCCCAAGCGCTGGAACCTGGATTCGGCGCAGGCCAACGTGTTCGTGTGGGGCGGGCTGGGCCGGGCGCACATCGGCGAGACCGGCGACGACCAATTCGCCTGGAATGCGGGCGGTCAGCTCGACTACGAAACCCGACGCCTCTACGCCTCGCTACGCACCGACCTTCACGAGGCGTCCGCGTTCAGTCATCGCATTGACACTCTGCAGCTGGGCGTCGCCCCGTATGCACACGACTACGACACTCTGGCGATCTGGTTCGTCGTCCAGGCCCGCCAATACACCGGCGAACTGTACTCGGGCACCGAGTGGGCCGGGCTGATTCGTCTGTTCAAACGCAATGCATGGCTCGAAGCCGGCGCGACCCGCGAGGGCAAGCTGCAGGCCATGCTCATGTTCAATTTTTGATCGAGGTTCTCGTATGAAATATTTGTACTTGTCGATTGCACTTCTCCCGCTCGCGAGCGGCGCGCAAGCGGCCACCATCGAGATGACCATCAACGGGCTGGTGTGTGGGTTCTGTGCTCAGGGCATCGAGAAGACCTTGCGGAAGAATCCCTCGACTGCCGATGTGCTGGTGAGCTTGGAGAATCGCCTCGTGGCCGTCGCCACTAAGGAAGGCGCTGATATTCCCGACGGCGACCTCAAGAAGGCGCTGACCAACGCCGGTTACGATGTCAAGGCGATTCAGCGCACCGACAATTCTTTGGATGCTCTGCGAGCGAAGCTGAAGGCGAGCAAATGAGCGTCACATTGAAGCAAACGGTCGGGGCATCGGCAGCGGCGCTGTTCGCAAGCTCCGCGACACTGGTGTGTTGCGTGCTACCGGCGGTGATGGTGTCGCTCGGTGCCGGCGCGGTGCTCGTTGGCTTGATCTCAGCTGTGCCGCAGCTGATATGGCTGAGCGAGCACAAGGTGCTGGTGTTTGGCCTTGCAGCTGTGTTGCTCGTCGTCAGCGGTTTTCTGCTGCAGCGAGCTTCACGCCTGCCATGTCCGACGGAGCCCGTTGCAGCGAGAGCGTGCACGAGACTGCGGCGAATCAGCTCGACTTTGTTCTGGATTGCCGCCGTCGCGTACATGGTTGCGCTGAGCTTTGTGACACTCGCGCCTCTGCTTGTCTGATCAGATGCTGCTGAGGACTCTCACTCGGTGGCGGTGATAAGGCAGGACTTCGAGGACCTCCCCGTCGCGCAGGCGTTGCTGAATGCGGCGCCACCATTCGGCGGTCATGATTTCGCCGTGGGCTTTCAGGAATACTTGCTTGAGGTCGGGATCGAAACTCAGGAACTGCATGAATGTTTCCGGGAACACGTCGTTCTCATTGACGTGGAACCAGGGCTCGGCGCGCATTTCGTCTTCGGCGAATTGCGATTGGGGTACGTCGCGGAATTTGCAATCCGTTACCGCGCACAGCTCATCGTAGTCGTAGAAGATCACGCGGGCGTGGCGGGTGACGCCGAAGTTTTTCAGCAGTAGATCTCCGGCGAAAATGTTCGTCACCGCGAGGTCGCGAATGCATTGCCCGTAATCGAGCACGGCGCGCTCGGCTTGCTCGCGCGAGGCGTCGCGGACGTACAAGTTGAGCGGTGTCAGGCGGCGCTCGATGTACACGTGATCCATCAGCACCGAATCGTCCTCGAAAAATACGGTGCTGGCCGCCTCGTCGAGCAGCTCGTTGGTCAGCTCCTTGGAGAAGCGTGACGCCGGGAACTTCAGGCGCTTGAACTCCTGCGCGTCGACGAGCCGACCGGCACGGTCGTGCTTGAACACCATTTCGTACTTCTGCAGGACTTCTTCGCGAATGACGTTCTTGGGGTAGGCGAAGCGGTCGCGGATGATTTTGAAGACGACGTCGAACGAGGGCAGCGTGAAACAAATCATCACCAGGCCCCGGTCGCCGGGGGCGTGCACGAACTTGTCCTCGCTCTTCTGCAGATGTTTGAAGAGCTCGCGATAGCGTTCGGTTTTACCTTGCTTTGCGCGGCCGAGCACGGTGTACAGCTCGCTGACCGGCTTGCGAGGCAGGATCGTTTTCAAGAACACGATCGCCTGGCCGACGTGCGCCAGGTCGGCGTGGAAGTACGAACGGGTGAAGCTGAAGAGAATGCTGACCGTGCTCTCGTCCATCATCACTGCGTCGATGCGTACGCCGCTCTCCGTGTTCTGAAGCGCTAGCACAAACGGCAGCCGCCAGCCCGGGCCGGAGATGCGCCCGACCAGGTACGCACGCGTGAATTGATAGAACACGGTGCGAATGAATTCGATCTGCTCGACTTGCAGTGGCGGCTTCGACGCATCGGAGTCGTTTTCGCACTGTGCTCGCACTTCGTTACTGACCGTGCGAACGCTGCGGTCGAAGTCGACGTAGGGGGTGCGGAAGCGGAAGTCCGCGAGGACTTCTTCGAATAACAATTCGAGCGAGCCGCGGTTCACGTAGAGATTGGTTTCGATGGGCGATGTGACGGACGCCATCGGATCGAGATCCAACGCCACGAATTCCACTGCCGGATCGACACCGATGGTGCCGAAGGTGCGGCGGGTGACGGAGTTGAAGAATGTTTTGTCGAACTCGCGGTCGGGGAGGGTGTCGATCAGTTCGGTGAACCGTCGTTTGATGCTGGCCCAGAGGGCGCGCTCGGTTACATCTTCCCCAAGCCTAGGCCGCATCTGTCCCACTGCGCGGTTTACGCAGCGATCATAGAGCTCGATGCGCTCGACTGCGTCTTTTACCGAGCCGCGCCAGTCGCGGTTTTCGAAGCGCTGTGGGGCGCGACGAGTGATGGCACGGAACTCGGCGTTGTAGTCGGCGAATGCCCGCACTAATGCCTCCGCGCATTCTTCCACTAGAGCGTCGCGAGAGAGGGGTTTCGCTGTCATGGTTGGATAGTACCGCGAGGTTGAAGAGGACGTCAGTGGCTGCTTGAACAGGCGTCGGCGGTTGCGGTACTGCTGCTCGGATCAACATCCGTTGGATCCAAGCTGCCGGATGGACATAGGTCACTGCCGGCGACGCGTGAGTTGTCACAGCAGGTTGAAACAAGAGCAGACAAGAGCGGTCAGCAGACAAGAGCCGACAGGTGCAAATCCCATCGACGGAATTAGCTCGGCTATGGGCGGCACAATGATCAGTCAGGGCCTTTCCTGAGCATCGAACAAGAGACCCGCAGCTTTGATTCCGACCCTAAGCAGTCCGACGTTCAACCCGATCGCACGAGTAAGATGTGCTTCTTAAGTCAACGTTCGGTGAGCGACTGAAGATGAGAACAGCCCCGACATTCGTCGTCTTGGCCCTGTTTTGCGCGTCGTGCCTGGCAGCTCCGCCCCCGAAGTTTACCGTCGTACGCGTAGATACGCAGAGTGAGCAATTGCAGCTATTCCTGCGTGATCAAACCGGCGCTTCGTTTCATCGATTCGAGACACTGGAACGATGGCTTACATCGCAGGGCAAGCAGTTGGTCTTCGCAATGAACGCGGGAATGTTCGAACCTGATTATTCACCGGTCGGCCTCTTTGTCGCGCAGGGTAAGCAACTGGCCCCTCTGAATCTGTCCTCGGGCCGCGGAAACTTCTTCATGAAACCCAACGGCGTGTTTTTTGTGACCGCTGCCGGGCCGCGGATTGTCGAGTCCTCGAAGTACACCGCAAAACCTGCCGACGTACTGCTCGCCACGCAGTCCGGGCCTCTTTTGGTCGAGCACGGGGCTATCCATCCAGCGTTCAGCGCGACGTCGCACTCCAGGGTCATCCGTAACGGCGTCGGGGTAACGGGCCATACTGCTATCTTTGTGATCAGCGACGATCCCGTCAATTTCTATGAGCTCGCGAGCTACTTTCGCGACCAACTCAACTGCGATGACGCGCTTTACTTGGATGGGGTCGTATCAGGACTTTTCTTGCCGAGCCGGGGTCGCAGCGACACAACGGTCGACTTGGGGCCGATTGTCGGTGTGGTCCAGTGAAACGTTTTACCGCCAACGATGTGCTCCACTACGCCAATGCTAGCGTACTGTCTTCCATCGATGTGACCACCGCTCTCAGCCATGCTTCTATGCTGGCGAATTCGACCGGCCGCGTAGAGAGCGACTCTTGCGCGCACGTCGAATCGACCACGCAATTGCGGGCACCACGAGGACTATCACAAGGCTGCCAAGACCCATCAGCCGAAGCATCGCCGGGACCGTCATCGTAAACGCGAGGAAGTCCACGTTGCCGGTTTCCCAAAAGACCCACTCGCCCGCGAGCCGCGTGGCGAGCAACGGCTGACCGGTTTCCAGAATCACGATGCCGTTGCCCGTTGCCGGATTGAAGCGCGCGGCGGTATTTATCGCGGGCTCGTTGCTGCCGTCATGACCGACCACAAAGCCACCTTGGTTGTTACTGGCGTACAGCATGGTTCCAAGGCCCCAGATATCCTGCCCGTACTGCGAAGCGTGCGGCCGCCACATCTCGTTGATGAGCGCCGGTGAAAGCACGCCACGACCCATCGGCTCGCCGTTGCGTCCAGGCAGGTGAGCTTGAATGAAACGGGTGACGTCGGACACCGACGTGTACAGCGACACTGGAGCAACCGCTGAAAAACGATAGTGAGTCGACGGCTTGGAGTTCACATCGTAGAACGTCGCGAGTGTCGATCCTTGCGCAGGCGTCCAACTATATGACGAGCGAACCATGCCCAAGGGTCGAAAGACGACTCGCTGCATGAAGCTCTCGAAGGATTCACCGCTCACTTCCTCGATCAGAAGCTGAAGGATTGCATAGCCGCCTCCCGAGTACTGCCACTGCGACCCGGGCTCGTATCCGACCTGGATCACGCCGCTGTGCCCCGGGGATACATCCGCAGGTCGCCGGAGCGATTCTTCCAGTGACTGCACCGGCTGATCGGGTCCGAAGCCGGCATAGCCCAGTCCGTCGGTGAGCCCGGCGGTGTGGCTCAGCAGCAGCCGCGCCGTCACCTTATCGTTGTCGAACTTGCTCTCGGGCAGCGTCCACCGGGTCAGGTAGGTACTGACGGGTGCGTCCAGGTCGAGCTTTCCTTGCTGGACGAGCGCCATGACGCCCCAGGCGGTGACCCACTTGCTCAGCGAGGCAACTTGAAACACCGTGTCGACATTCACCGCCTCGCCGACGCAGACGGCATGGACGCCGTGAACAGAGCCGTGGTCGATGACTGCGAACACCGCGTTGCCAGTATTCTCAGCATCCACGACCTTGGTAGCAGCAGCCATGAATCCGGCGGTATCGCCGCGAGCAACCAGCGCCTGCTTCCACCAGCCTTCCGAGATCCCAACGAACACGACGACGGCCCACAGAATGAGCAACGCAAGTGTTGCCAGGCCGATTCGAAATGCAGCTTTCATTCGATCCGCTCCTTGGGTCACCCGGATAACTCACGCGAGCAGTTCACGACCAGTGCGGAGAGCTTAGAGGCGTCCTGCGAATTCGCAACCGTCGTTCACCGGCGCAGCTGCCAAAGCCGCGGCACCAAAGAAAAAGGGCTCCGTCCAGCAAAGGAGGGAGCCCTCTTGAACTTACAAACTGAAACGAATTACAGATTGCGAATCAACGCATCCCCAAACTCCGAGCACTTCACTTCCTTCGCGCCTTCCATCAAGCGGGCGAAGTCATAAGTGACCGTCTTCTGGCCGATCGTCTTGTCCATGGCGGAGATGATCGCGTCGGCCGCTTCCACCCAGCCCATGTAACGCAACATCATTTCACCGGACAGGATCACCGAACCCGGGTTCACCTTGTCGAGGTTCGCGTACTTCGGCGCCGTGCCATGGGTCGCTTCGAACACCGCGTGGCCGGTGATGTAGTTGATGTTGCCGCCCGGCGCGATGCCGATGCCGCCGACCTGTGCGGCCAACGCATCCGACAGATAGTCGCCGTTCAAATTCATCGTCGCGATGACGTCGAACTCTTCGGGGCGGGTCAGCACCTGCTGCAACGTGATGTCGGCGATCGCATCTTTGATGATGATCTTGCCGGCCTTCTTCGCCGCATCCTGTTCTTCGTTCGCGGCCTTCTCGCCCTTGGCGGCTTTGGTGCGCTCCCATTGGTCCCACGTGTACGTCTGCGCGGCGAATTCTTTCTCCGCGAGCGCGTAGGCCCAGTTACGGAACGCGCCTTCCGTGAACTTCATGATGTTGCCCTTGTGCACGATCGTCACGCTCTTGCGCTTGTTGGCGATGGCGTACTCGACGGCCGAGCGGAACAAACGTTCGGTGCCTTCCTGCGACACCGGCTTGATGCCGATGCCCGAGGTTTCGGGGAAGCGGATCTTCGCGAACTGTTTCGGGAACGCGGCCTTGAAGGCTTCCAGGAATTTCTTGTTGTCCGGCGTGCCGGCTTCGAATTCGATGCCCGCGTAAATGTCTTCGGTGTTTTCACGGAAGATGGTCATGTCGACCTTGTCCGGCGTACGCACCGGCGAAGGCACGCCCTTGAACCAGCGCACCGGGCGCAAGCACACGTACAGGTCGAGCATCTGGCGTAGGGCCACGTTCAACGAACGGATGCCGCCGCCGATCGGCGTGGTCAGCGGGCCCTTGATGGAAACCAGATATTCGCGGCAGGCCGCGACGGTCTCGTCCGGCAGCCAGGTGTTGAACAGGTCGTTCGATTTCTGACCCGCGTAAACCTCCATCCAATGGATCTTGCGCTTGCCGCCGTAGGCTTTTTGCACGGCTGCGTCCATGACGCGGACCGAAGCGCGCCAGATGTCCGGGCCGGTGCCGTCGCCCTCGATGAAGGGAACGATCGGCTGGTCGGGAACCGAGAGCTTGCCGTTCTGGATGGTGATTTTTTGCCCCTGCGGGGGCACGTTCAGTTTGACTGGGGTCGACATCGACGAACTCCGTGGAGTTGCTGGTCCTACAAGGATTGGGGGCTTTTTTGGGGGTGCGAATGCTACCACAAGCCTCCGGCTGCCGGCCCGATCAGGTCGTGGCCGGGGCGGGCTCGAAGGCGAGGGTGGCGGTCACGCCGCTGCCGGCGTTTTCCAGGCGAATGGCCCAGCCGTAGCGCTCGCAAATGCGCCGGACCAGGTACAGGCCCATGCCGTGGCCGCCGGGGTGCGAGGTAAAGCGCGGGGGGATGTTTTCCAGCTGCCCGGCGGGCAGGGCACCGGAGTTGCTGACGACCAGCTCTCGGCCGGTGGCGCGGCACAGGATGTCGGCGCCGGTGCCGTGCTGGACGGCGTTTCGCACCAGATTTCCGAGCGTCATGGCGACCATGCTTTCGGGCGCGGCCACGCGCAGCTGCGAGCCGCCACGGACGTCGAGCACGATGTTCTTTTCTGGTGCAACGCTGCGCTGGTCCTCGACGACGCGAGCGAGTACGGCGTACACGTCGCATGTCGTCTCCGAGAGTGCGACCGAGTGTGGCTCGCGAGACAGGGCCAGCAACGCGTCAGTGAATTCAGTCATTTCGCGCACGGCGCGTTGAATACGCGCGATGGCCTTGCTGGCGCCGGGTCGACCGACGGCTTGCGTCTCCAACAATTCGACCGCACCACGCATCACCGCCAACGGAGTGCGTAGCTCGTGGCTCGCGGTCGCAGTGAACGATTGCTCGCGCTCGACGAAGCCGTCGAGACGTTCCATGAAGGTATCGATGGAGCGGGCGATCGGCTCCAACTCGTTGCCGGCGAAGTGCGCGCCGATGCGAACGTGCCGCTGTCCCGGATCGATTTGCGTGAGCCGATCGGCCAGCACAGTGATGGGCTCCACCAAGCGCCGGGAAATCGCCGTCGCCGCGAGGCCCGCGATGATGACGACGCCCAGCACGCCGAGGCCGAGCACGAGCATCGCGATTTTTTCCTGCGTGGCGTACGTCGTGATGTCGTAGGTGATGTAGAGACGACCGAAGTCGCCATCGCGCACCAGCACTTCGAGGGATCGCTTGCCGGACTTCACACGATGCATTTCACCGGGCTTCAGACGGGCGATGTGTCGAGGCAGCTCGGAAATATCGCTCGACCGATAGATGCTCAGGCGCGCCGAACGCAGCGGCTCGGCGCCGCGATCCGCGTGCATGCGTTGTTCGAAATGCGTGAGCTCTTCGGACAGCAAATCCAAAGTGATATTGCGTTTGAGCTGCTCGTCGGCGAAGTAGGCCCAGGCGCTCAAAATCAAACCGGCGCCCGCCAGCAGCGCGATCATGGTGCCGGCGATGCGGGCGCGCAGGCTCAGCTGCGCGAAGAGCTCGCCCGCCCTACGGGCGAAGCGGTTCCGCCGAAAGTCGATAACCGGTGCCATGGACCGTGTGCAATAACTTGGTTGCAAAGTTCTTGTCGATCGCCGCGCGCAACGCGTGCATGTGAGCACGCAGGAAGTCGCCTTGCGGAGCTTGATCGCCCCACAACTCGCGTTCCAGCTCCTGGCGCGTCACGACGCGATGCGTGTTTTGTAACAACACGATCAGCAAGCGTCGTGTGGTCGGGTTCAGCTTGATGCGCTCGCCGCCGCGTTCGGCTTCCAGCGTGTCGAGATCGAAGCTCAGATCGCCGACGCTGAGCACGCGAGCCGCCGGCTGAACGTTCGCGCGACGAATCAGCGCTTTGAGACGCACGCTCAATTCAGCCAGCGAGAACGGCTTCACCAGGTAATCGTCGGCGCCGGCTTCGAAGCCTTCGATCTTGTCGTCCAGTGTGTCTTTCGCGGTGAGCATCAGCACCGGCACGCGCGTGTGGCCCGCCTGGCGCAGCTGACGGCACAAGGCCAGGCCGTCCAGGCCGGGCAACATCAGGTCGAGCACGATCGCGTCGTAGCTCTGGGACAGCGCCAGTTGCAGGCCGCGGTCGCCGTCCAGCACGTGCTCGATGCTGTCGCCGCTGGCCTCGAAAAATTCGGCAATGTTGGCGGCGATGTCGCGGTGATCTTCGATGAGCAGCAGGCGCATGGGGAGCGTTATGGATAAAAGGGCTGAAACACGGCTGTCACATTGTACGGGACCAGAGCTCAGTCACGGCAATTACCTGGAAAAAAGGGTGCTGGGCAGGATGCCCGAATGCCGGGAAGCGCAGGGATGCGCGAGACCGGCCTTTTGGGCCTGGCCATCACATAAATGTCACGGTGCCGTCAAGCCTCCGCAGCATGCGAGGTTCAAATTGCTCACTCGCGAAGGTATCGCGAGGCAAAAGTCATGGCCACCGCAGACGGAATATTTCGCAGGGTCGACGCATACGAGTATGCCTGGTGCCTGCGTTTGAACCGAGGCTGTCAGCAACGCCGGGCGGTTCGCGACGTTTTCAGTGCCATCAGCAAGCTCGGCGACGGCATTTTCTGGTACGTGCTGATCCTGACGGCGCCGGTGCTGTTCGGTGCCGAAGCCATCCTGCCGTCGGTGCGCATGGCCATCGTCGGCGTGGTCGGCGTGCTCCTGTACAAATATTTGAAGTCGCGGCTGGTGCGCGAGCGTCCGTATATTTCGCTCGCCGGCATCGTGCCGGGCACGCCGGCGCTGGATCGTTACAGCTTCCCCTCGGGCCACACCCTGCACGCGGTGAGCTTCACCATCCTGGCGGTCGAAAGCTTCCCACAGCTGGCATGGTTGCTGATCCCGTTCGCGACGCTGGTGGCGGCGTCGCGCGTCGTGTTGGGCCTGCACTATCCGACCGACGTGGCCGCCGGTGCCATCATCGGCGCGTCGCTGGCCCAGCTCAGCATGGTTTTGTTTCCTATTGCCTGAACCCGCTTTGGGATTGACCCAGGCCCGGCCGTCGGTTTAGCGTTCCTGTCGTCGACAGGGATGCTAAGGCATGGGCGCAAACGCTCCTGAAATTATCGAAACCGCGCGGCTGGTGTTACGACGGCCGCAGCGCCGGGATGCGGAAACCGTTTTCGGCCGCTACGCCAACGATCCCGAGGTCACGCGTTATCTTGCCTGGCCGCGCCATCGCACCTTGCGCGATACCTTGCAATTCCTGGAATTCAGCGACATCGAATGGGAGCGGTCCCCCGGTGGTCCGTACCTGATCGAGATGCGTGAGTCGGGGCAGGTCATCGGCTCGACCGGCATCGAATTCGAGACTGAATATCGCGCGTCCACGGGATATGTATTGGCGCGCGACTCGTGGGGACGCGGCTATGCCACCGAAGCGTTGTTGGGAATCGTCGGCATCTGCGCGCAGCTGCGACTCGCACGCCTGCATGCCATGGTCCACGTCGAACATGCCGCATCCCGCCGGGTGCTGGAGAAATGCGGCTTCGTGCATGAAGGCACATTGACCCGGCACACGCTGTTTCCAAACATCGACGAAGGGCGGCCGTTCGACGTCGCGAGTTATTCTCGCGTGTTCGACCGCCCACGCATGCGTTGAACCGCGGCGCCTTTCTGACTGGTCAGCAGTCACCAGTCATCAGTCACTTCAATACTTCGCGTAGCTTTTTTCTTCGACGATCTTCGAGCCGAGCTTGGTGTTGATGACCTTCTTCACCGCCGCGCGCTGGTCGTTCGTGACGTACACCGCACGCGCCAGCTCGATGAACTCCTGGTCGAATTTCTTCTCGCGTTCCTTGTCGCGGATGTCGTCTTCGATGTCCCAGAGCTGTTTGTTGATGTCGCGCAGTTGTTTCCACTCCGCGTCGATATTCACCTTCGCGAAGTCCGAGGCGCGCCATGTTTCCTGCAGCAGCTTGAGCTCGACGTTGACGTTGGCGAGCTTCGCGGCATCGGTGATGTTCGCGGCCTTGATTTCCAGGATGGTGAGCTTGTCGATCAGCTCGCCGGGAGACACAGGAACTTTGATTTCGGCAGTCATAAATTTACTCGGGGGCGCTCAGGCGCGGCCCCAATATCCTAGTCGGTTGCGGATTTTGAGTTTACGCCACCAGTTGCCGGGCTTGGCCTTCGAGTTGCGACCGCCGGCCGCGACAAATTCGTCGACCGCGTCCAGGACGCGCTCGCTGGAGCGGCCGTCGCGGTACGGATGGATCGAGTCGGCATATTCGCGCACGGCGCGCATCAGTTCGGGTGGCCGGCGCAGGGCGGTTTCGATCGACGGCAGCAATTTGTCCGGAGTGTCGATGTCGATCAACTGCGGGCCAGGTCGACGGTTCTTGAATGTCACCACCGGCTTGTAGGTGAGCAGGAATTCGTTCAACGCCGAGGACGTGTCGGAGATCATCATGTCCACTTGCGGGAACAGGTCGAGGATGTTGTCCTCGGTTGCGAACCGCAGATGTTCGTTTTCCAACGCGCGATATTTCTCGACCGTCTCCGCAGCCGATTTCGGATGCAGCGTTACGATCCAGCGCCAGCGCCCCGTGCGCGACATTTCCTTGATGGTGTCGTAGAGAATCGGCGCTGCGCTCCAGGAGGGGGAGAAGGTCGAGTGATACAAAATCACCGGCTTCTCTCGCACCGGCGGCGGTTCGGGCGAGCCGTGCTCGCGCATGAAAGGATCGATCTTCGGCCAACCCGTTTGTTTCACGGCGAAGTGACCGAGCTCGCGAGCTTTCTCTGTAAAAGCTTCGGTGTCGCGCGGCCCGGTCGTGCAGTACAGATCGAAAAAGCCGCGAATGTAAATGTGCCGCGGCTTGCCGGCGTCGAAACCGTGGAACACTTCGACTTTGGCGCCGGGAAAGAAATGCGGCACGGCGTTGCTGGACGTCAGCACCGCGATGGGATTGAACTTGCGAACTTCGGGCGTCGTGCGCAGGAAGGTTTCATCGGCATGCAGCTCTTCGCCGCCCGGTCCGTCGAAGAACCATGCGGCCGTGTGGCCGCGAGCGCGGATCGCCTCCTGCAGCGGACGTAAGATTGCGAGCGCGTACCGCTCCGAACCATACAAAAGATAATGCTTGGGCATGCTCTGCTCAGGGGTCCAGCCCGTAGCCATGCAGCAGCTGGGCGGCCATGTCGCGCGACTCGGGATTCTGGCGCATCTCGTAATAACGCATGCGCTTGTAGACGGCATAGGCCGCCGCGGTCTGTGAGACCACGTAGCCTCGCCAACCGTCCATGAACGCGAGTCGCAACAAATAATCCTTGAGAAACGCCGCGAAATAAACAAACGGCGTCATCCACATTTGCACGGGTTTGCCGCGGTCCAGCCAGTCGCGCGCCTTCAGCTCAGCGTAGCGCATCGTCTTGAGCTGCTTGTGAACCAGCGTCGGATTGTTCAAATGAATGAACGGATGTTTGAACGTCGGCGTCGGCCCGTCGAAGCGCAGCGACTCGTGCACGCGTACATCGGTCCAACGCGCGCGGCCGCGATGATAGAGACGCCCCATGCGTTCGCCAACCATCGGGCGATACCATCGCATCGGCGCGCCCATGTACCAGGTCTGGCGGCGCAGGATCGCGCCTGCATTGGCCGACTGCATGAGCTGCGGGAGGCTTTGCTGAAGCTCGTTCGCAAGTTCCGGCGAGAGCGCCTCGTCGGCGTCGAGGGTGAGGATCCAATCGTGAGTTGCCTGCGTGCTCGCGAAGTTGCGCTGGGGGCCGAAGCCCAGCCAATCCTGATGAACGACGCGGGCGCCATGGCGCTGTGCGACGTCCTGCGTGCCGTCGGTGCTGCCCGAATCGATCACCAGCTTTTCCGCCGCGAACGGCACGCTGTCCAGGCAGCGACCGATGGCGGGCGCTTCGTTGCGGGCGATCACCAGCAGGGTGACGGGCAGGGTGTTACGAGACATCCACGCAGTTTCGCAGCGTGCGCCCAGGCGAGCAAGGTTAGCGCTTGTTCCTTGCCAGGCTCAGCAGCAGCGAGTGCAGTTTCTTGATCACGTCATCGGGGGTGATGAGATCCATCACCCCCGGGCGCTCGATCTTGGTGGTCCAGGGGATGTCGGCCGAGGGCTTGCCGAGCAAGCGTTGGGCGGCGACGTCGTACTTATCGATGCACCACTGCCGGCTCAGATAGGGCCCACTGCGGGCCGGGTTGGTCGCTGCATACAAGCCGATCACCGGTGTGCCGACCGCTGTGGCCATGTGCGCCGGCCCAGAGTCAGGCGAAATGAGCAGCGTCGCGCGTTCCAGGGTCGCCAGGAACTGCACCAGCGTGTCCTGACCGATCGTATTCTCGCAGCGCTGTTTCATACGGGCGACGATTTCCTCGCCGGTGCGACGCTCGATTTCGCTCGGCCCGCCGCACAGGATCACTTGCAGGCCGAGGCGGGAGATCGCGTAATCGGCCACTTCCGCGTAGTACTCGGAACGCCAGTTGCGCAGCTTATGACTGGAGCAGGGGCTGATGATGACCGTGTCGCCCGGCTGTGGAATCACGCGCTCGGCGTACTGCAGCGCCGGCTCGGTGAGTGGAATATCCCAACGCAGCACCTTGTCGTAGATGCCGAACTTCTCGGCGAAGCCGAACAGGCTGTCGAGCACGTGCTGCTTGGAGGCGGGCGCGATGCGCTCGTTGGTGAACAACCATTGCAGCTCGCGCGCGCGGGCACGATCGAAACCGAGTTTGATCTTCGCCGGGATCACAGTCGACAACGCGCTGGCCCGCAGCGACAGCTGCATGTGCATGAGGATGTCGAAGCGGCGGCCGCGTAGCGTTTCACGCAGCTTTTTCCGAGCCTGCAGCGTGCTGCTCTTGTCGACCGGAACGAATTCGATGTCCGGGATGTGGCCGAGCAGTTTCGCTTCGAGGCGGCCGATGACCCAAGTGAAGCGCGTTTGCGGCCAGGCGCGCTGCAGAGTGCGCACGACCGGCAGCACGTGGCAGGTATCGCCGATCGCGGAGAGTCGCAGGATGCAAACGCTGGCGGGTGGTTGATTGACGTTATACATTGCTATCCGAATGACCGACGAGCAATTCATCGCCACCGCCGGCGGCGGCATCCTATACGACGCGTCGCGTCTAAGTAAGCCGAGCCACGAATTGTTCTTGCGCTCGCACTGGGCCTCGCGGGGCGCTCTGCAGGAAATCGCCGGCGGCCGCAGCTCCATCGCTTTGCTAGAGACCGGCGTGGAGCATGGTTCTCAATTCTGGGTGCTCCGCCATTATCGCCGCGGCGGTTTGATCGCCAAGCTGTCGCAGGATAGCTACCTGTGGACCGGGGGCTCTCGCACTCGATCCTTTCGGGAATGGCGCCTGCTGGCGGAACTGCGCCGTCGCGGCCTGCCCGTGCCCCCGCCGATCGCGGCACGCTATGTTCGTAGCGGGCTGACGTATCGGGCGGATTTGATTACTCAGCTGCTGCCGTCGACTCATACATTGGCTGCGCTCATCACCGGGCGTGAGTTGGGTGAGCCTGGCTGGCGTGCTGTCGGCCGGACCATTGGGGCTTTTCATCGCGAAGGCGTGCATCACGCGGATCTCAATGCGAACAACATTGTGATCGGGGAGGTCGACGGGACGGTGTATCTGCTCGACTTCGACCGGGGTCGGATGCAGCGACGCGGCGCGTGGGAAGCAGAGGTGCTCGCTCGATTGAGACGCTCGCTGGAGAAGATTTCCCGCCAGCGCAAGAATGTGAGATTCGGCGAGCGGGAGTGGGGTTGGTTGCTGAGTGAAACGCGGCGCTAACGTTTTCGTTGGTAGTAGTCCGGATAATCCGGCGTCAGCCCTTTGAACCGCCGGTGGATCCACAGGTACTGCTCCGGCACCCGGCGCACCTGCGCCTCGATGTATTCGTTGAAGCGCTTCGCATCCGCGACGGGGTCGTCGCTGGGGAAGTTGTCGAGCATGGGATGGATCACCATCCGAAACTTCCCATCCGCCAATCTCTCCTGAAAGTACGGCAGCACCGCCGCTCCAGTCATGCGCGCCAATCGCGAGGTCGCGGTGTTCGTCGCGGCGGGGATGCCGAAGAACGGCACCATCTCCGCACCCTTCTTGCGATACGCCTGATCCGGCGCATACCAAACAGGTTCGTTACTCTTGAGCGACGTGATCAGCGTACGAACATCGTCTCTCGGGATCGCGCGCTTCGCCTGGTGATTGCGATTGCGCGACAGAAAGCGCTCCAGCACGGCGTTGCCGGTGGGCCGGTACATGATGTTGGGGCGGTCGGGTAACTGGTCGCACAATACACGCCCGCCGATTTCCAAGGTCGTGAAATGTGCGCTGAGCAGGATCGCGCCGCGTCCGCGCTCCAGCGCCGTTTGCAAATGTTCGCGACCTTCGAGCTGTGCGAGCTTGGCCATGCGCGGCTTGCTTGCCCACCAGGCCATTGCTGTTTCGAAAATCCCCTGGCCAAGGCTCTTGAAGTGCTCCTTCAACAACCACTCACGCGCGGCGTCGGATTGCTCCGGCAAGCACAACGCGATATTCGTTCGCGCGATGCGTACGAAAGATAGAGGCAAGCTCACGGCGAAGCGGCCGAGCAGGCGACCAAGAAAAACCTGGATTGGATAAGGCAGCAGCACCAGCACTCGTAACGTGCCGATGGCGAGCCATGTCGGCCAGTAGTGCGGCCGGAGTAAGGGCAGCAGCTCCTTCATAGGTGTAGATCAGACATCAGCGTCGATAGGGGTCGTAGTCGGGCCGCTTGAAGCGCTTGTACGACCACAGGTATTGCGATGGATTGCGGCGTGCGTGATCTTCGATCAAATCGTGGAAGCGGCGAGTATCCGCGACCGCATCGCCGGACGGAAAGTTGCGCATCGGCGGATGGATGGTGATCACATAGCCCCGGTTGTCCGAGCGGCGTTCAGGAAAATAGGGCAGCACCGTCGCGCCCGAGATTTTCGCCAAGCGTGAGGTCGCGACATTGGATGCGGCGGGCACGCCGAAGAACGGCACGAGCTCGCTGTTTTTGCCGGTGTAGCGCTGATCGGGCGCATACCACACGGGCAGATTGTTCTTCAGGTTTTGCAACAGCTCGCGAATCTGTTCGCTGGTCACGGCTTGCACGGTATGCCGGGCACGATTGCGCCGGGACAGCTCGGCGATCAACGGATTGCTGGGCGTCAAATACATCACGCTAGTTGGGCCGAGCAGAGTCAGAGCACGCGCGCCCATTTCCAGTGTCGTGAAATGCGCACTCAGCATCAGCGCGCCTTTGCCTTTCTCCAAGGCCGCTCGTAGATGTTCCACGCCCTCGAACTGAATCAACCGACGCAAACGCGCATCGCTCGCCCACCACACCAGCCCCGTTTCCAGCAACGTGCAGCCGAGCGATTCGAAGTGTTCGCGGACCAAGTCGTCGCGCTCCGTCTCCGACAGGCCCGGCAGGCACAGGGCAATATTGATGGACGCGACGCGACGATCCCGGCGCGCGAAGCGAAACGCCAATCGACCGAGCGCACGACCGACCGCGAGCTGTGCGGGCAACGGCAAAACGTTCACGGCGCGCACCAGCCCCAGCCCCAACCAAATGGGCCAGAACCTCGGTGCGAGGAAGCGGTAGAGCGCAATACGGTCGGTATCGCGCGTCGACCTGTCGGGGCGCGACGCGTGCGGTGATGTCGTCATCACTTCATTGAAGGGAGCGGATGCGAGTAACATCTTATAGAAGAACACCACAACATGCTGCGTTCCGTCTATACCGCTCTCCTGTATGTGTTTGCGCCGATTGCGCTGGCGGGCACCGCCCTGCGAGGCGTGCGCGATCCTGCCTACCGCGAGCGGCTGCCCGAACGCTTGGGTTTTACGCGGGTTTTTCAAGGCTCCGACGCACGTCCGATCTGGCTGCATGCAGTCTCGGTCGGCGAAGTGCAGGCCGCCGCGCCGCTGGTTCGTGTGCTGCTGAAGAAGTATCCGCAGCGGCCGCTGCTAATCACCACAGCGACTCCGACCGGCGCGCAAAGAGTGCGAGCCTTGTTCAGCGATTCGGTGCGCCATGCTTACTTGCCCTACGACTTGCCCGGCGCGGTCCGACGCTTTCTCGATCGCGTTCGACCTGCCATCGCCATCGTAATGGAGCGCGAGATCTGGCCGAATCTGTTCAGCGAATGTCGGCAGCGAGCGATCCCGGTGTTGCTCGCCAGTGCACGCATTTCAGAACGCTCCGCCGTACGCCACCGAAAATTCGCAAGCTTGTTTGGTGAGGCGCTGGCGAGCAACGTCAAGGTCGCGGCACAGACCGAGCAGGACGCGGAACGCTATCGATCCATCGGTGCGCGCGATGTCGAAGTCACCGGCAATGTGAAGTTCGATATCGAAGCGCCGGTCGCCGCGAAGCAAACCGGTGCAGCGTTACGAGCTGCACAGTTTCCAGATCGTCTCGTGTGGGTGGCCGGCAGCACGCACGAAGGCGAGGAAGATCAGGTGCTCGCCGCGCATCGTTTAGTGATCCAGCAACGACCCGACGCATTGTTGATTCTGGTCCCTCGTCATCCCAATCGATTCGATGCCGTGCGCTCGTGGTTGAAGACGCAGCAAGTGACATTCGTCTCGCGGAGTCGCGGCGAGCAAGTCACATCGGCGACGTCGGTGTTGCTCGCGGACACATTAGGTGAGTTGATGATGTTTTATGCCGCCGCCGATATCGCGTTCGTCGGCGGCAGTCTGATCGCCACGGTCGGTGGACATAATTTGTTGGAGCCCGCCGTGCTGGAACGACCCGTGTTGGTTGGGCCACATAACTTCAATGCCCCGGACATCGCTCAGCTGATGTTCGAAAGCGGCGCCGCGAGACAGGTGAATTCGCCCGAGCAGCTCGCTCAGTCGATTCTGGAGTTGGCCGCGGATCAAGCGTTGCGAGCGCGGATGGGAATGCAGGGAAGCGAAATGGTTGCCGCCAATCGTGGCGCGCTGGATCGCGTGGTGGCGCTCGTCGCGGTGAGGCTTCAGGCGTCTTCAAACACGGCGTGACTGTGCACGCCGCGGAGTATTTGCCGATAACGGGGGTTGCGGGTGAAGTCGCTGGTTGGATAGGTGCACAACAACGAGAAGTTGTGCTGACGGCTGATCTCGTTCCACAGCTCTTCCAGTTCGATCGCGACGTCGGGGCAATTCTGTTCCAGTAATAGCACGACCATTTCGCCGAAAATTCGCACCGGCTGGCCGCGCGCCGACGCCTGGCGAATCAATTGATCGGCGTTGCGATGAAAGAGCGTGCGATTGATGCCGGTCCGCGGATGATAAAACGAGCTCAAGGTGCGCTGGGCATCCAGCGGGATGTAGCGATATTCCGCTTCCAGCGCCACCGGATTCAGGCCATGAGCACGCAGCAAGGTGTCGAGTTGGTCGCGATGTTCGGCCGTCGCGCACACCAGGCAGGTTTCGCCGGCGTACAAGCCTTCGCAAACAAAACGAGCCACCGCCTCGACCAGCGGTTCGTCCCTGTTGAACACATGCACATGGTGAGTCGAACAATTCATTGTGGGACAAGTCATCATCGTGACGGGCCGCTGAAGTTCCCCGCGCTCGGCGATGAGCGGATGAGAGAATGATACTTCGGTGACATCTTGACTGCGCAGTGATGATTTCCGAAGTGCTAGGCGTGGCACTTATCCGGTCTTTCTCGGTCGCGTCATCCGCTCGCAACATCGGCGTCACATAAGCGCTGCATAAAGCCCCCGCGCGTTCACCGCGAGTTAACGGGGAGCATTGTTGTGAAATTTTCTAAAGACGAGGCGTGGCGCGGGGTGCGTCGTGGTATTTGGTCCACAAATGTGACAGTTCAAACGCTGGTCATGGCCGGCGTGTGTGTGACTTCGGCAATCCCTACGGTCAGCTTCGCGCAGTCTGCAAACGCAGACGACGATACCTATATCGATAGTGTGCTCGTTGTCGGTCAACGCGCGAGCATCGCAAGAGCGCTGGCACGTCAACGCGCCGCGGACGGCGTCGAAAGCGTGCTGAGCCGCGATGGCATCGGGCAATTCCCCGATCAGAATGCTGCCGAATCTTTGCGTCGGGTCGCCGGCGTCAACGTGTTGAACGACCAGGGCGAGGGTCGTTTCGTCGCGGTGCGCGGTCTTTCTCCGGATTTAAATGCTGCTTCGATCAACGGCGCGCGTGTGCCTGCGCCGGAAGTCGATGTGCGCTCGGTGGCGTTGGACGTCATTCCTGCCGAATTGATCGAATCCATCGAGATCAAGAAGTCGCTGACGCCGGATATGGATGCCGACACCATCGGCGCCTCCATCGAAATCAACACGACCAGCGCGTTCGATCGGGCCGAACCGTTCTGGTCGTTCTCCGGCGAAGGCTCGTACAACGACTTGAACGGCGAGTGGTCGCCCAAGGGCAGCCTGGATTTTTCCACCACGCTGGGCGATCGCTTCGGTGTCGCCGGCGGGTTGTCTTACTACAAACGCGAGTTCTCCACCGACAACATCGAGATGGACGGTTGGGACGAGAGCGAGGACGGCGTTGCCTTCGCGGATACGGTTGAGTATCGCGACTACGATGTCGAGCGCGAGCGGCTCGGTGCATCACTGTCACTGGATTATCGCTTGAGCGACGCGACCAGCCTGTACGCGCGTTTCCTGCGTAGCGAGTTCGAGGATCAGGAATATCGCGGCCGGTTGACTTTCGAAATGGACGAGGAGCCGAACAGCGGCACCGCCACCACTGCGAATTTTTCCGACGCGGACGGCGAGATCCAGGTGGTGCGCGACATCAAGGATCGTTTCGAGAAGCAGACCATTTCGTCGTTCAATCTCGGCGGCGAGACGCTCGCCGGCGACTGGACCTTCAAATACAACGGTTCGTGGTCGGCGGCCAAGGAGCGCGAGGCGGGTTCGCTCGATCCGGTCGAATTCCAACGCGAGTTCGACGGCGACGACGAGCTCGATGTGGGTTTCGATTACAGCGACCGGACGTTGCCGCGTTACACGCTGTCGGGCGGCAATGTGGCTGCGTTCTCGGATGCGAGCGAGTTCGAGTTCGACAAGATCGAGCGCACGACGCTCAGTCTGTCCGAGGACAAGGAGATCGCGGCGCGCGTCGATATCTCGCGCGAGTTCGCTTTGAGCGATGGACAGTTCACTGTGCAGTTCGGCGGCAAGTCGCGCCAGCGCGAGAAAACATACGATTTGCAGCTGGACGTGTTCGACGGCTTCGACGGCGACTTCACGCTCGCCGACGTGCTCGGCATTCCATCGTATGGTTTGAACGGCATCGGCCCGGTGCCGGACGGACGGGCAGTGCGTCGGTTCGTCAATGCGAACATCGCGGACTTCGAATTGAATGACGTCGATACTACGTTTGAGTCGAACGTGGCGGATTACAGCGTCGATGAGGATATCTACGCGGGGTATGTGCTCGGTCGATTGGAGCGGGGCGCGGTACGTTTGGTTGGCGGCGTGCGCGTCGAGCAAACACGTAACGATATTCGCGCCAATGCGGTGGAGCTGGTCGAGGGAGAAGACGATGCGACCGTCAACGTGACGCCGACGAGCTTCGATCGCGACTACTCGGATGTGTTGCCCAGCGTGAACCTGCGCTACGAAGTGCAGCCGGACGTTTTGCTACGCGCTGGTGTGTATCGCAGCCTCGTGCGCCCGCGCGTCGGACAGCTGGCGCCTCGCTTCATGATCGAAGAGAACGAGGACGGGGATCGCGAAGGCGAGTTCGGCAATCCCAATCTCAAGCCTTACGACGCCTGGAATCTGGATCTGTCGGTCGAGTGGTATTTCGGCCGCAGCGGCGTGCTGCAGGCGGGAGTGTTCGTCAAGCGCATCGAAGATTTCATTGTCGATGTGCGGTTGGAAGATGCGGAGTTCTTAGGGATCGAGTTCAGCGAAGCGGTGATTCCGCAGAATGGCGAGGAGGCGAAGGTCAATGGCTTCGAGTTCGCCTATCAGCAGTCGCTCGATTTCCTGCCTGGGGCGCTCGATGGTGTGTTGGTTGGGTTCAATTATACGTACACGGATTCGGAAGGTGAGATCTCGGGGCGCACGATTGCGCTGCCGGCGTCGTCGGAGAATACGTTCAATGCGTTGTTAGGTTATGAGAAGGGGCCGTTGAGCTTGCGTATCACCGCGGCGTATCGGGATAAGTATCTCGACGAGGTCGGCCAGGCGGCTGAGGACGATCGGTTCGTCGAAGATCACATTCAGTACGACCTGAGTGCGCGGTATCGAGTGACGAAGCAGTTCCAGGTGTTTGCTGAGCTTGTGAACCTAGGTGATGAGCCGTACGTCGCGTACGTGAACCGTTCGAGCGGGAAGCGTCTGTTGCAGTATGAAGAGTACTCGTGGACGGCTAAGACGGGGTTCCGGGTGAGCTTCTAAGAGGTTTTGCACGGGAAGATGATGAGGGGATGTTTTGGCGCTGCCGCGCGCGTAACGCGACAGCGTGGTTCGGTTGGCACGGACGCCTTTGGTCGCGCAGCTCAGGGAGGGGAGGGGAGGCGCGGCGTGTACCACGGCCATTGATCGCCGGTGCGCGATGGGTGCAAGGCGAGTCGATTCGACGCGACGTGTACTGTGGCGGCGACGGATGCCGCGACATTGTCTTGAGTCGCGCATCTTCGAGCTGGGCGAAAGGCGGGGGTCCTGGGAAGTTCGCCAACCCTGGTGACGATGCCGCCCAAGTTCAGTCGAGCTAACTTTGTACGCTCGCCGCGCCTCGACGGCGGCGCGGTGAAAGCGAGGCGCGCGTTAGCGCGACGAGCAGTGCCGAGGATGAAGCACCCGCTGAGCAAATCGTGCGGCGACCATCAGAACGCCGATGCAGAACACGCGAAGGACGCTTGGCGAGTTTCCCAGGACCCCCGCCTACGCGCCCAGCTCAGCCGAAGGCTGCGCGCAACGCGCGTCAGCGCCAACGCGAAGCGCAACTAGTGCCCAGCCATCTGCAGATACAACTGACGGTCCTTGGGAGAAGGAGGGTTGTATTGATAGGTCCAGGTTTCGCTGAGGGGCAGCTGCTTGTGACGTAGGAATAAGCGAATGTCGACCGGGTCCGTGCTGTCGTCCGGCAGCTTCAAATCAAACATCGCCCGATAGCCGTTGATGGGCTTCAACGGTCGTGCAGAGGTAATTTCGACCGAGCCACGAGACACGACAATCACCGGTTCGACCTCTGCTCGTTCCGGTAAAGCGGCGAGCTCACCGCCAGCGAAGTCCACAGCGAAGCGCCACGCGAAATAACGACGTCTCTGACCGATCACACCACCGAGACCGGTGCGGGTCGCAACCGCTTGGGCAAGCGGCGTGTAGACGGGGATGTGAGTGCCCCAATACATACGATAGCTGAACAACAGCTCGTCGCCCGGCTTGGGCGGCGCCTCGGGATTCCAGAACGCGACGATGTTGTCGAACGTTTCATCCGGGGTCGGAATCTCCGTCAGCTGCACGGCGCCTTTGCCCCAGCCCGATTTCGGTTCGATCCACAAGCTCGGGCGCTTCTCGTAGAACACGCCATCGTCCTGGTAGTGCTCGAAGTTGCGATCGCGCTGGAGCAAGCCGAAGCCGCGAGGATTCTCGTCCAGGTACGAGTTGAATCGCAGCGTCCCCGGATTCACCAACGGACGCCACAACCATTCGCCGGCACCGGTGTACATCGCCAGCCCGTCCGAATCGTGAATCTCCGGACGCCAGTCGTAACCCATGCGCTTATCGTTCTCGCCGACTTGAAACATGCTTGTGAGCGGCGCGATGCCCAGACGGCGAATCCCTTTGCGCGGATACACCGCTGCATCTATTTCGATCACTTGCGGCGCCCCGGGCGTCAACGCAAAACGATACGCGCCCGTGGTACTCGGCGAATCCATCAATCCATAAATGATCAGCGTGCGTGCATTCGCCGCCGGCTTCTCGAAGTAATACGACGTGAAGCGCGGAAACTCTTCCGGCTCCGGCATCGCCGTGTCGATGGCCAAGCCTCGCGCCGACAAGCCGAACTGTCCTGAGGCGCTGTCGACGCCTCGAAAGTAGCTCGCGCCGAGAAACGCAGCGACGTCCCGATCCCAATTGGTCGACGTGTGGATACGAAAGCCCGCGAACCCCAGGTCCTTGCCCAGCGAGCGCTGATTGACGCCGGCGTGACTCAGGTCGAACAGCTCCGACTGATACAAAATCTCTCGCGCCTGGCCATCGACGATTTCGTACATGTGCACCGGCTCCTTGAAGCCGCGGCCCATGTGAAAGAACTCCAGCCGGAAGTTGCCGTTGTCCTCGTGCCAGAGCGCTTGCTCCCGACGAAAACGAATCGATTGATATTCGTCGTAGCCCAGTTCTTGCAGCGTTCGCGGCGCAAGTTTGGCGGTGGGTTCGAACGGTTTGGTCGCCATCGCGCGGGCTTCGCCTTTCAGCGCGGCGTAATCGAAAGCTCGTGCCGGTCCTCGCGTCGAAGCAGGGGCGGCGGCTGAAGCAAGGCCAGTGGCGGAGAGAGTGGAAAGCAGAGCTGCGGATTGCAGAAAGTCTCGGCGTCTAAGCATGGTATCGCGATCAAGATTATTTTACGGCGGCGCAAGCCTAGCAAAGGACAGCGGCCGTTGACGATTCACTTTTTTACAAGGATTCAGGCTGAACGAAGGCTGACCGAAAATGTTCAGCTGCCGATCAGTCCGAATGGCTAATAGTGCGTCCCAAGTCGGACCGGTTCCGACGTTACGAGGAGACGACATGAAGACCCTGTTTGCTGCTGCCGTGGCAGTGACGTTGCTGACGGGGACAGTGACCGCCGCGTACGCGGATAACGACCGCGATCATGGTCGGCACTTCGACCGTGGCCATCGCGATCACGACGGCGATAAGCGCCGGCACCGCGACTATGATCGACGCGACTTCCGCGGCCACGATCGTCGAGATGATCATCGTTACGAGCGCGACCATCACCGCAACTTCGATCATCGCGACCACGATCGCCACTACGATCGTCGCGACGCGTATCGCACCGGCTACTGGAACGGCCGGTCGGATCAGCGACGCTTCGATCGCGGCCGCTACATCCCGCCGCGGGGCTACTACGTGCGTCACTGGCGTCACGGCGACTACCTGCCGCGAGCGTATTACGGAAACAGCTACATCGTGCGCGACTATCACGCGTACCACTTGGGCCCGCCTCCGCACGGCCATCACTGGGTGCGGGTGAATGACGATGTGGTACTGGCGGCGGTGGCGAGCGGCCTGGTCGTCAGCGTGGTGAATGGCATCTTCTACTGATCCTTAGAACCCCGGCGGGTCGCCTGG
>Ga0247784_1000088_pt1 | contig 32344 bp, 31 predicted proteins | sample UWRJL169409R5_FD_179909 | JGI IMG/M metagenome (GOLD analysis project Ga0247784, IMG submission 179909) | Plant litter microbial communities from Arlington Agricultural Research Station in Wisconsin, United States - UWRJ-L169-409R-5 | ecosystem: Environmental > Terrestrial > Plant litter >...
GAAAGTTGCAACAACCGCGAGTGTCCGAATCATCCAGCGTTCCATTGCCGCGCTCCGCCGTTGAAAGAGGGAAGGAAAGGCTAGGCGCGCGTATCGAAGCTCACAAGAGTCCAAAATGAGTGACGGTTTCGCCGCGTGTTGTCCACGAAAGAGGACACTCCAACGTCACTCACCGGCGCGGCGCGCCGTTTACCGATGCATAGCAGCCGTTACCCGGTCGGTAATGGACTGCGCGAACATACAGGCAGCATACTGGCCTCATGAAAGTGCAGTTGCCCAGGCCCCCGCTCGATCCACTGAGCGATTCGTTGCAACTGTTGCGAATGAGCTCGACGCTGTATTCGCGCTGCTATTTCACTTCGCCTTGGGGCCTGGAGCTGCCTTCGCTGCCGGGCATGCTGATGTTTCATGTTGTTACAACTGGCCATTGCTGGCTGCGTGTCGACAACACGGTGCTGCCTGTTGCAACGTGGGGATTTTGTTCTCGTTCCTCGCGGCACGGGGCATTCGTTGCTCAGCCATCCTGGCGCGCAAACCGTGCCGTTGTTCGACTTGCCGCGGGAATATCTCAGCGAGCGCTACGAGATCCTTCGTCAAGCCGGCGGCGGCGCGCCCACCGAAATCGTCTGCGGCACCATGCAGGTCGACAATCCCGGCGCCGTGCAATTGCTGACGTTGCTGCCGGCGGTGATCGGCTCCGAAGTGATGAGCCCCGTGCACAAGGATTGGTTGCTGAGCACGCTGCAACTGATGGCCGAGGAAGCTGTCGATTCCAAAGTCGGACGCGAGACTTTGCTCGCACGACTGGCCGACGTCGTGGTGATGCATGCGATCCGCAGTTGGATCGAGAACGATCCCGCCGCGACGACCGGTTGGTTACAAGCCCTGCGCGACAAACAAATCGGCCGGGCGATCGCGCTGATTCACGACGACCCGTCGCGACAATGGACGTTGGCGTCGCTGGCGGAAGAAGTGGCGATGTCGCGCTCTGCGTTCGCCCCGCGCTTCGCGGAGTTGGTCGGCATGCCGGTGATGCAGTACGTAACTCAATGGCGCATGCAAGTCGCGCTGAGCTTGTTGAAGTCCGACGACGTTCGCGTCGCGGATCTCGCCTCTCGTCTCGGCTACCAATCCGAAGCTGCGTTCAGTCGCGCATTCAAACGTTTCATGGGCTTTTCGCCGAGCGCCGTTCGCCGGACGCCGAACCTGCGCTCACTCGGTCAAGCGACGGTAGCTGACCGAGAGTAGAGCGATTTCCAGCGGCAGGAACAGCGAATAGAGGGTGGTGTTCACGATGATGCTCGCTATCCCGCCGGACATTATCGTTGCGAGGAACCAAGCCAGGACTTTCACCAGCCAGGGCAGCAACACGATGAGCAGGGTCAGCCGCCAGCCATTACCGTTGGAGAGCTGCCAGGTCTCGCGGAGGCCCACGCGCCTATCGATCGCGATTGCCGGCAGCATCAATGCGAGTCGAGCAAACAGATAAGCGGCGCACAACGACGCAACGACCTTCACAGTCAAGTATCGGGGGGCGTTCTCCGGGTCGATGAGACCGAGCAGCGATGTGAGCGCGAAATCGCTGGATAGCTTCAACAGGCCAGCGACGAACCCCACGAACAGCGCCGCCGCTATGAAAGTCCGTTCGCGCGCTCCCAGGTGATTGACGCCGAACTTCGGCACGGAAACCGGTCCGAGCAGCAGAACACGATGGCATGAGACCGCCGCCACCGCGCCCACGATGACGTAGCAGGCCCAATATATCCACGATGCTACGGTACTGTCCGTGCCCAGCAGCGAAGCACCGATGTTGACAGCCAGAAAGCCGGCGAACGGAATGATCATCACCGAGAGCAGCTCTCGCCATAGACTCCAATAGCTCCAGGCCGCCTCGCCCGCGACGTCCCGGATCGGCAAGCGCATCAGCTCGCGCTCGCGCGGGTCAACTTGATCTCGTCGGTAGGTTGCGCCGATTGCCCGTTGCTCACATCCGCAAACTGCAGCGCCGCCAGGCGCGCGTACAGCTCGTTCGATTCGAGCAATTGAGCGTGCGTGCCGATGGCCACGATCTGGCCGTGATCGAGCACGACGATGCGATCGGCTTTGAGGATCGTGGATAGGCGGTGGGCGATCACGATGGTCGTGCGATGTTCCATCAGGCCCTCAAGCGCCTGCTGCACGTAAAGCTCGCTTTCCGCATCCAACGAGCTGGTGGCTTCGTCGAGCAGCAGGATCGGAGGATCTTTCAGGATGGCGCGAGCGATGGCGATGCGTTGGCGCTGACCGCCGGAGAGGCGCATGCCTTTTTCGCCAAGGAAAGTATCGTAGCCTTCCGGTAGCTCGCGAATGAACGCGTCGGCGCCGGCGGCACGAGCGGCGGCTTCGATCTCGGCATCTGAGGCGCCGGGGCGTCCGTAGCGAATGTTTTCTCGCGCGCTGGTGCCGAACAACACAGTTTCCTGCGGCACCAAGCCGATGCGTCCGCGCAAGTCCTCCGGCCGCAACGACGCGATATCCACGCCGTCGACTTTGATGTGACCACTCGCGGGATCGTAGAAGCGCAGGAGCAATTGGAACGTCGTGCTCTTACCCGCGCCGGACGGGCCGACGAACGCGACGTTCTCACCCGGCACGATGGTCAACGAGAAATCATCGAGCGCCTTGGCTTCGGGCCGCGACGGATAACGAAACGTCACATTCTCGAAACTGATGCTGCCGATGGGCGGATTCGGCAGCTCGCGCGGATTCTCTGGCGCTTTGATCGAGGGTACCGCGTTTTTGAGCTCGATCAGGCGCTCCATGGCGCCGGAAGCTCGTTGCACTTCGCCCCACATTTCACTCAGCGTCATCGCGGCAATCGCGACGTACACCGCATAGATCAAGAACTGGCTCAGCTCGCCGCCGGTCATTTCATTGGCCAGCACGCGATGCGCGCCTTGCCACAGCACGAAGGTGATCGCGCCGAACACCGTCATCGTCGCCACCGCCGTCAGGACGGCGCGAACTCTGCTACGACGAAGCGCGACCACGAACGAATCTTCGACCGCCTTGCCGTATCGCTGGGTGTGCAGCTTTTCCAGCGTGAATGCCTGCACTGTTTGAATTGCGTTCAGCGTTTCGCCCGCGAGACCGCTGGTATCCGCGATCTTGTCCTGAGTATCGCGCGACAGGTTGCGCAGCTTGCGGCCGAAAATGATGATCGGTGCGATCACCACCGGCAGCAGCAACAGGATCATGCCGGCCAGCGACGGGCTGGTCGTAATCATCAGCGCGATGGCGCCCAACAGTTGCACCACCGAGCGCAACATCATCGACAGGTTCACGCCGGCGATGGATTGCACCAGCGTGGTATCGGTCGTCAGTCGCGACAGGACTTCACCGGTGCGTGTGACTTCGAAGAACGCCGGGTCCATGCGCACGACGCGGCTGTAAACATCCGAGCGCACGTCGGCAACCACGCGCTCACCCAGCCACGTCACAAAATAAAAGCGCAGTGCTGCGAAGACGCCGAACACGGCGGCCGCGCCGAGGAAGGCGAGGAAATATTGATTGATGGTGGCAGCGTCCTGCGCCGCCATGCCGCGATCGATGAGGTCGCGAAAGGCAATCGGCACGACCAGCATCGCGCCCGACGCCAGCAGCAGCGTGATCATCGCAACGATCAGCAGGCCGAGGTATTTGCGCAGGTACGGCCACAACTCGCGCAGCGGTTTGAGCGAGCGGCCTTTGGGTCGATGATCGATCTCTGCCATAGGTTGAGTGCGACGTCCTCTGTCGAGCGTCAGGGTCTAGCGATACACCGGCAATTCGATATCGGCGAACAACGCCTCGACATCGGTTGGTGTGGCGGCATTGCCGGCGCGATCCACGAGTCGGCGCGTCAAATGGGGCGCGAGCAGTTGTAGAAAGTCGTACATGTAGCTGCGTAACAGCGCGCCTTGATGGAAGCCGGCCCACGTCGAGTGCGCCGGGAACAAATGCGATGCGTCGATCGACACCAGATCCGAATCCTCGCGCGGGTCCACAGCCATGCTGGCCACGATGCCGACGCCCATGCCCAGACGAACATAGGTTTTGATCACGTCGGCGTCTCGCGCCGTGAGTGCGACATGCGGTGTGATGCCATGGCGAGCAAAGATCTGTTGCAATGATGAAGGACCGGAGAAACCAAAGACGTATGTGACGATCGGATATTTTCCGAGAGTCTCGATGGTGACTTTGCCTTCGTTGGCGAGCGGATGGCCTTGTGGGACGACGATGCGCCGGTGCCAGCGATAGCACGGCAGCAGCACCAGATTGGTGAACAGCTCCTGCGAGCCGGTGTTGATTGCGAAGTCGATGCGATCGCGCGCGGCCATGTCGGCAATCTGCTCGGACGTGCCTTGATGTAAGTGCAACTCGACGTCCGGGTAACGCTCCCGGAACTTGCGAATCACCTGCGGCAACACATATCTGGCTTGTGTATGAGTGGTGCCGATGGCGAGCGAGCCGCGGCCGTCGCCTTTCTGCTCGTCCGCCAGGCGCTTGATGCTCTGAACTTCCTTCAGGATCTTTTGTGCGCGATCGATGACGCGCTTACCCGCCGGCGTCACCCGCGTCAGGGTGCGGCCCTGGCGCAGGAAAATCGGAAAACCGAGCTCGTCTTCCAGCTGTTTGAGCTGCTTGCTGACCCCCGGCTGCGAGGTATGCAGCCGCTCCGCCGCCGCGGTGATGTTCAGGTCGTTCTCGACGATCGCGGCCAAGTACCGTAATTGTTGTAATTTCATGCACTTAGTATAGCGCTAGAGAGCCATTCAAAGTCATAACCGGCCCGCATCATGACAGAACCAACCAGCCTTTCCCTGGTTATAAGGCGGTTAGCTAGAGTGCATGCCACGGAATAAGGACCGACCATGTCTAGCGACTCAGCACTCTCGCCCCGCCTGCAGACCCTCTTGGAGGGTTCGCGTGCTCTGTTGGAGCAGGCGGTGCGGGAGCATCAGGACGTTGTCTACTCCAACAGCCTCGGTGCCGAGGCCATGGTGTTGACCGACATCATCGGCACGTACGTGCCGGAAATCGAGATTTTCACGCTCGACACCGGCCGCTTGCACGACGAGACCCTGTCGCTGCTGGACCGCCTGGAGCGCCGCTATCAGCGCCGCATTCAGGTGTTCGCGCCGCAGGCCGAAGCCATTCAACAATACGTGCGCGACAACGGCATCAACGGATTCTATCTCGGCGTCGATGAGCGCCAGTCCTGCTGCGGGATCCGCAAGATCGAGCCGTTCAAGCGCGCCATCGCCGGGCACAAAGCCTGGGTGACTGGCGTCCGCCGCGAGCAGTCCGCCGAGCGTGCGCTGGGCGAACCGCTGGCGTGGGACGATCGCTACGGCCTGTGGAAGGTGAGCCCGATGCTCGACTGGACAGAGGCCGACGTGTGGGCTTACATCAAGGCTCGTAACCTCCCGTACAACCCCCTGCACGACAAAGGCTATCCCAGCATCGGCTGCGCACCTTGCACTCGTGCCGTCGAGCCGGGCGCCGATCCGCGCTCGGGCCGCTGGTGGTGGGAGAACCCCGAGTCTCGCGAATGCGGACTGCAGCCGCGTCGCCGAGTGATTCCGCTCAAGGTCGAGCCGCGTCGCGCGGTCGCCCAATAAACGCCCCGCGAGGGGCAGGCTCATGGACTACTTCCCAATATTTTTGCGGCTCGTGAACGAGCCGGTGCTGGTCGTCGGTGGTGGCGAGGTCGCCGCGCGCAAGATCGATTTGTTATTGCGTACCGGCGCGCGCGTGACCGTTGTGTCGCCGGAGTTGATCCGCTCGCTCGCCGAGAAGGCCGCGGCCGGTACGATTTCGTACCTCGCCGACGAATTCCATCCCGAGCATTTGGACGGCAAACGTCTCGCCATCGCGGCGACGGATAAGCAGTCCGTCAACGCGTGGGTCGCTCATCAGGCCGAGCGCCGAAACATTCCCGTCAACGTCGTCGACGATCGTGAGCTGTCGCGGTTCATCATGCCGGCGATCGTGGATCGTTCGCCGGTGGTCGTTGCCGTCGGCAGCAGTGGCGATGCGCCGGTGCTCACACGCCGCCTGCGCGAGAAACTCGAATCTTTCCTGCCGCAGCGTTTGGGTGAGCTGGCGAAGCTCGCCGGCCGCTTGCGTCCGACCGTGAAAGCGAAGCTGGACGATGCCGGCACCCGGCGTCGCTTCTGGGAAAACTTTTTCGACGGCGGCATCGCGTCCGATGTGTTGTCGGGTCGTGAAGATGCGGCGGGCGAGGGCATTCTCGAACGCATTGGCAACTCGCTCACGCGCTTTGCCAAGCAATCGAAGTTCGCGGGCGAAGTGGCGTTGGTCGGCGCCGGTCCTGGCGATCCTGGCTTGCTGACATTGCGCGCGTTGCGTGCGCTTCAGAACGCCGATGTGGTTTTGTATGACCGGCTCGTGTCCGCCGAGGTGCTCGATCTCGCGCGTCGCGATGCTGAGCGTATCAACGTCGGTAAGGCCGCTGGCCAGACGCATGTCTCGCAAGAAGAGATCAATGCGTTGCTGGTGAAGCTCGCGAAGGAAGGCAAACGCGTGTGCCGTCTCAAGGGCGGCGATCCTTTCATCTTCGGTCGCGGCGGCGAGGAGTTGGAAGCGCTCGCGGCCGAGGGCATTCGTTTCGAAGTCGTCCCCGGCATTACAGCTGCCGCTGGGTGTGCCGCTTACGCCGGCATTCCTTTAACGCATCGTGATCACGCCCAGGCGCTCACGTTTGTCACCGGCCATTGCAAGGGCGAGTCGGACAACGTCGATTGGTCCGCGCTCTCGCGTCCCGGTCACACCGTTGTGTTCTACATGGGACTCAACCAGCTTGAGACGATCATCGCGCGCTTGCGTGAGCACGGTGCTCCCGAGACTCGCGCTGCCGCCATCATCGAACAAGGAACGCGCTCCACGCAGCGCGTAGTCACAGCGACATTGGTCGACCTGGCTCAGAAAGCCGTCGACGCCAAGGTCGAATCGCCGGCTCTGCTGATCGTCGGTGAAGTCACCCGTCTGCACGACGTGTTGCATTGGTTCAACACGCAATCGTCGCAGACCCCAGCGTCCGATAACGAAGGAAGGCTCTACGCATGAGCAGCCCATCCACTCCCATTCGGCAGGGTTTTGCCGATGCGATCGGCAACACGCCGTTGATCCGCCTGAAGCGTTTCAGCGAGCTCACCGGCTGCGAAATTCTCGGCAAGGCCGAGTTCATGAATCCCGGAGGCTCGGTGAAAGACCGCGCCGCTCGCGCCATCATCGAAGCAGCCGAGCGCAGCGGCAAGTTGAAGCCGGGCGGCACGGTTGTCGAAGGCACGGCCGGCAACACCGGCATCGGCCTTGCGCATGTGTGCAACACGCGCGGTTATCGCTGCATCATCGTGATGCCGGACAACCAGTCGAACGAAAAGTATCAAATGATCGAAACGCTCGGCGCCGAAGTGCTGCGCGTGAAGACCGTTCCTTACAGCGATCCGAATCACTACCAGAAGATCGCCGCGCGCCTGGCGGGCGAGATTCCAGATGCGATCTGGGCGAATCAGTTCGACAACACCGCGAACCGCGACGCGCACGAGCAGACTACCGGCCCGGAGATTTGGGAACAAACCGGCGGCAAGATCGATGCGTTCGTCGCTGCGACCGGCACGGGCGGCACGCTCGGTGGTATCTCACGGTTTCTGAAGAAACAGAATCCGAAGATTCTGGTGACTCTGGCGGACCCGCAAGGCAGCTCGTTGTATCACTGGCTGCGTCACGGCGAGCTCAAGGCCACCGGCCCCGGCTCGATCACCGAGGGCATCGGCATCGGCCGAGTCACCGCTAATCTGGAAGGCTCGCCGATAGACAATTCTATTCACATCACCGACGTCGACTGCGTGCGGACGGTTTATCAGTTGTTGCGCGACGAAGGTTTGTTCCTGGGCAGCACCAGCGGTGTGAACGTCGCTGCGGCTGTGCAGATTGCGAAGCAGCTGGGGCCGGGCCACACGATCGTCACTGTGCTTTGTGACAACGGCGCGAAGTATCAATCACGCTTGTTCAATCGCAAGTGGCTCGCCGAGAAGGGGTTGCTCGACGCCGCCGGCCTCGCGCCGCAGGTCGGCCAGCATGTGATTGCCGAAGCAGTGAAGGAACGCAAGCTCGCGACTGCGTGAGCTTGCGTCGGGCTGGAGTGTTCTCATTTGAATGCTCCAGCTCGGGCTGGTTTATTCGGCCAGCGCTTTTAGAACTGCCTGTGGATTGTTCTTGATCGCTCGGAGCAGCGCTTTCGCAGGCCCCGTCGGCTCTCTGCGGCCCTGCTCCCAATTACGCAAGGTTCCGACATCCACCTGCATCAGCTTCGCAAATTTCGGTTGACTGAGCTGCGTCATCGCGCGGATCTCGCGCACCTGTGCGCTGTCCACATAAAACACACGTGAAGGAGGCCGCTCGCCGCGGACGATCTCGGCGCCCTGCTCGACGCTTTCGAGTAATTTCTCAAAAAATTTCTTGCTCACAAGTATGACTCCTCAACAATCTTCCTCAGCAGTCTTTTCTCCGCCGCGGTGAGATCGTCCTTGGTGCCTTTGCCATAGATCGCCAGCAATAGGATTCGCGACTGCAACGAGAACCAGTAGTAAATCACCCGCGCTCCACCGCGTTTACCTTGCCCCGGCAGTTTCCAGCGGATCTTCCGCAGCCCGCCTGTCCCAGGGATCAGATCGCCCGCGGTAGGCCTCGCGATCAGCTCGCGTTGCAACTGGGCGTACGATTCATCCGGCAACAATGCTTTCACTTCCGCGGTGAAAACCGGTGTTTCAATGAAGACCATCGGCCCCGGATCCAAGGTGGATAGTATGTCAGTGACGTACATGAGTCAATGACGCACGTCGATCGTGTGACGCGTGTCTCGGCGACGATAGGTGGAATGGCCGAGCGAGAAAGGAGCAATTTCTGGGGAAAGGCGCCCTTAAGTGCGCTTGCAAGGTCGCGGGGCGACCAGTCGGCGCGTGGGCACGCGCCGACTTCGCGGCAGCGGAGCGTTGATCAGTCGACGATCTGAATCCCCTGGATATAACAAGCACCCCAACCCGACACGCTGGCATCGTAGAAATAATCGAGCACGACGCGTCTGTCGCTCGCCTTGGCCGTCAGCAGGATGGCCATCTTGTTTTGGCGAAGCTGGGTGTTGGGCGACGTGACGGTGATGTCGTACAGGTAGAGGCCGGTACTTTCGTAGCAGGCGGGGTTGACCGGGGCGGAGAAGGTGACGAACGGGCTGCCCCATTCGTTGGCGAATACATTTGCAATCGAAACGGGATTGGAACCCGCGCGGGTATAGGCAGCGTGGGCCGAGACGGAAGCGAGCAGAGAAAGGGCGAGGAGGGCGCGAAGGACCATGGCTTATAACTCCTTGTCGTGAGCCTGGGTTTAAAGAGGCGCGATCGGCGCAAAACTTATACATCAAAGCCTCTTGACCGCCACCGGACGAACCAGCAAATTGCCGGACAACGTCGAGTCGTCGAGGCTATCCCGTGAGCAACTCAACACGTTATTTGCTGTTAGTCGGCGCCGCGCTGACACTAGCCGGATGCCAGACGACGCCTACCACGCCACAAGCACCCTCTCTGCAGTTGGTCCAATCCCAGCCGCTCGTGCTCGCGCCGGATTGCGAAGCCACCGGCAGTTTCTTTGTCGAGTTCTCGGTGCTGAGCGACGGACGCACCGACAGAATCCAAGCGCCGGAAGGGCCGGCCTGCGTGCAGCAGGCATTGACCGCATGGGTGAGATCGTTCCGATATGCACCGCCCGGCCGCGACACGCCCGCAGGCGTCGAATGGATGCTAGTCACCGCGCCTAAGGGAACATAACGCCCGCCGGGCTTTTCGCCGCCCGTAGCAACCTTCCAAGATTCCTCCGCGTCCAACTGCACAAGAGAGCCGCGTTGCGGTTCGTGCACGGTTGTACGCATGAAGAAAAAGATTCTGCTATCCGTCATCGCCCTGCTGCTGATCGGCGGGCTTGCCTACTATCTAAACACCCGCCCAACCCCTGCCGAAATCCGCTTCAGCGGCGCATATCGATTCGACGACGGCACGCTGATGGTGATCACGCCGCGCGAAGGCGCGATTCTGCGTTTCAAGAAAATGAGTGGCGAAACCGGCGCGCTCTGGCCGACCAAGCAAGCGGACGGCTATGAAGGCGGCGACGGCTGGGCCGAGCACGAACCAATAACGAACCGCGTGCATTTCGACCGCAATCAACAAGGCCAGATCTCCGGTCTCACCTGGCAGCGAAATGCCATGGAGCTGAAAGCAACCCGCCTGCCGCTAAGAGAAGAAATCGTCACATTCCAAAGCGGCGAGCTCACGCTACGAGGCAAGCTCGTGCTGCCCGAAGGCACCGGCCCGTTCGCCGTCGTCGTGCCCGTGCATGGCTCCGAAGATTACAGCGCCGTGGATCAATACTCCGATCCCTACATGCACGCCGCCAACGGCCTCGCCGCATTCGCCTACGACAAGCGCGGCACCGGCGGTTCGGAAGGTGAGTACACAGCGAACTTCGATGTGCTCTCGAACGACACCGTCGCCGCCGCCAAATATCTGCGCACTCGCCAGGAAATCGACGGCGACAAGATCCATCTCGCCGGCTTCAGCCAAGGCGGCTGGATCGCGCCGCTCGCGGCGTTGAAGGATGGAAACATTCGCACCGTGTTCGTCGGCTTCGGCGTCGCGGTCCCCGTGCTCGGTGAAGATCGCTGGGGCTATGTGTATGCATTCCAGCAGAAAGGCTTTGGCGAAAAAGAGCTCGCCGAGATGGACAGCATCGCCGCGATCCTCAGCGACATCTTCGATCGCGGCCAGAATCGCTGGGCCGATTTCGAAAAAGCTGTGGAAGACGCGAAGACCAAGCCCTGGTACGAGACCGCGAAACATAGCGACTCCCTGTTCGGCATGATCCTCGGCACCGACATGCCGTTGTGGGTATCGCGTCCCTACATGTGGTGGAAGTACGGCCGCACGGAGCTGCCGTTCATCGATCGCTTGTACGATCCGGTGCAAACGTTGGCGAAGCTGGACACGCCGAGCTTGTGGATCTTCGCCGGCAAGGATTCGAGCGCACCCACGCAGTGGAGCGTCGACGAGCTCGACAAGCTGAAGGCCGCGGGCAAGCCGATCGAATATTTCATCTACCCCGAAGCCGAGCACGGCATCATCCGCTTCGAGCAGCAGCCGGACGGCGAGCGCAAGCCGGTGCGCTACGAGGAAGGCTACTTCCAGCAGGAAGTCGATTGGTTCCGGCGCCAAAGCGGCCTGTAATGCTGCCGGCAGGAAAAGTGCGGTAGGCTCGGGGGTATGGTTCAACGTACTCCCGACGCACCCCCGTTCGAAGATCTGCTCTCGCAACGTCTCAGCCGCCGTACGCTGCTCGAAGCGGGCGTCGTGCTCACGGCGTCGGCATTGCTGAGCCCGCCGACGTTCGCCGACAAATCCGCCTCGTCGCTGCGCTTCAAACCGATCCAAGGCAGCAAAGCCGACGCGGTGATCCTGCCGCCCGGTTACACGCACGATGTGCTGATACGTTGGGGACAGAGCCTGACGCCATCGATGCCCGATCTCGATGCGTCCAAACTCAACAGCGGCGCCTTGCTCGAATCGAACGCAGCCGAGCGGCAGCGCCAACAGTTCGGTCAGAATTGCGATGCCATTCACTTCTTTCCACTGGCAGGCCGGCCCGATCACGGCGTGCTGTGCGTGAACAACGAGTACACCGACGATTCGCTGATGTTTCCTGGTCACCCGGGATTCCGAGGCCTCGGCAACGGGTCGGCGCGCGCGTATGTGAAAGAGCATCCGCAAGTCGTGAAGGTCTCGCAGGCTGCCCAAGGTGTGTCTGTGATCGAGGTCCGCCGCGAGCGGGGTCGCTGGAAGTTCGTCAAAGACTCGCGTTTCAATCGACGTATCACGGCCGAGACGCCCATCGACATCGGCGGCCCTGCGCGAGGTTCGTCTCTGCTCAAAACCAAAGACGATCCAGCCGGTGTGCGTGCACTAGGAACGATGTCGAATTGCGCCGGCGGCGAGACGCCGTGGGGCACCTATCTCACCGCGGAAGAGAACATTCAGGACTACTTCGGCAATCTCGACCAGCTCAAAGCGCGGACCGATGTCGATCCGTTCATCGTCGAATCCCACCGGCGCTTTCGCATGTGGAAAGCGCAGTCGTTGTACAACTGGGACGTCGTCGATCCGCGTTTCGACCTGCCGACCACGCCGACCGAGCCGTTCCGCTTCGGCTGGATTGTCGAGATCGATCCGCTAGATCCCACCAGCAGGCCGGTTAAACGCACCGCGCTCGGTCGTTTCGCGCACGAAGGTGCGAGCCCGGTGATCGCACGTGACGGTCGCGTAGCCGTGTACATGGGAGACGACGACAAGTTCGAGTATGTTTATAAATTCATTTCCAACGCGCGCTTCGACGCGAAGAGTCGTGTAGCGAATCGCCAGTTGTTGGAGCAGGGTACGTTGCATGTGGCGCGCTTCGACGCCAGCGGCAAAGGACAATGGTTGCCGCTCGTGTTCGATCCCAAGGGGCCGCTGAATGCGGCGGCAGGATTTCGCGATCAAGCCGATGTGCTCATCAAAGCGCGGATGGCGGCGTATCTGCTCGGCGCGACACCGATGGATCGTCCCGAAGATGTCGAAGCGAATCCCACGACCGGTCGCATCTACATCGCCTGCACGCGCAACGAAACGCGCACCACCGAGCCGGGCAGAGTGACCTACGGCGGGCGCGAGATCGATTCCGGTCCGAACATCGCCAACCCGCGAGCGCCGAACACGTTTGGTCACATCATCGAGATTCGCGAAGCCAACGACGATCACACGTCGCGCGAGTTCTCGTGGGAAGTATTCCTGCTCGCGGGCGATCCGTCGGGTGACCGCCTGATCACCGACATGAGCCAGGTGAAAACCGACAGCGTCTACTACGCGGGTTATTCCAAGACCGCGGAGCTGAGCGCGATCGGTTCGCCCGACAACATCGGTTTCGATCTGGCCGGCAACTTATGGATGGTCACCGACGGCGCGCAGCCGAACGGCACCAACGACGGTTGCTGGGTATGTCCGACGACCGGTCCCGAGCGCGGGCGTTTACAACAGTTCATGAGCGGGCCGGCCGGCTGCGAAGTGTGCGGCTGCCAATTCTCGCCGGACGGCGAGACGCTGTTCCTGAGCATTCAACATCCGGGCGAAGGCGGCAGCACCGCCAGTCCCGCGAGTCACTGGCCCGACGGGCCGGGCACGCAGCCTCGCGCGAGCGTCATCGCGATCACCAAAGAAGGTGGTGGCACCATCGGCAGTTGAGATCCAGCTACAGCACTTTGCCTGGATTCATGATGCAGTTCGGATCGAGCGCTTGTTTGATGGAGCGCATGACCTCGATGGCGACGGGATGTTTGTAACGCACCAGCTCCTCGCGTTTGAGCCGGCCGATGCCGTGCTCGGCACTGATGCTGCCACCGTAGCGAGCGATCAGATCGTGTACGGCCCGGTTGATGTCCGGGGCCAGGCGCAAGAACGATGCGTCGTCGCTGTCCGCCGGGCGACTCACGTTGAAATGCAGATTGCCGTCGCCGAGATGTCCGTAGGAAACGATGCGTCCTTGCGGCGTAATCGACTTCACTAACTGCGATGCTTCGACGATGAAGCGCGGCAGCTCGCTGGTTGTGACCGACACGTCGTGTTTGATGCTCGCACCGATAGCTCGTTGCGCTTCGGGAATCGTCTCGCGCAGTCGCCAGAACATTTCTCGCTGTGCCTCGCTGGCGGCGATGGCCGCGTCCTGGATCTCGCCGTGTTCCATCGCATCTGCCAGTTCGGCTTCGATCGCGCCGCGCAGTGCTTCGTCGTGCCGACCCATGCCGATCTCGATCAACACGTACCAATCGTGACGTGTGTCGAGCGGGTTGGCGGTCTTGGAAATGTGTTCCAACACCAGTTCGAGCGCGACGCGTGGAATCAGCTCGAATGTCGACACCGCGTCGCCGGTGAATGTCCGCAGACGTGAGAGCAGCGTCACCGCATGCTGCGGGTCGTTAGTGCCGACGAAAGCCGTGACTGTCGATGCTGGTCGTGAAAACAGTTTGCACGCCGCAGCTGTGATGATTCCGAGCGTGCCTTCGGCGCCGATGAACAAGTCGCGCAAGTCATAACCGGTGTTGTCTTTCCGCAGTGGCTTCAATCCATCGAGCACGCGACCGTCCGGTAGCACGACCTCCAAGCCCAGAATCAGATCGCGCATCATTCCGTAGCGAAGCACAGCTGTCCCGCCGGCGTTGGTCGACAGGTTGCCGCCAAGTTGGCACGAGCCTTCCGATCCCAAGCTCATCGGAAACAATCGATTTGCAGCTGCGGCCGCTGCTTGAACTTCGGCAAGAACGCAGCCCGCTTCAGCAATCATCGTGTAGTTCAGCGGATCGACCGACCGAATGCGCCGCATGCGAGAGAGCGACAGCACGATTTGCGAGCCGTCTTCGCTGGGCGTCGCTCCGCCACAGTAGCCCGTGTTGCCGCCCACCGGCACCACGCCGACTCGCGCTTCGTTACACAGGCGCATGATTGCCGATACCTGCTCGGTGTTCTCGGGCCGCAATACCAGCGGCGTTGCGCCTCGATACAACTTGCGGTGATCGACCAGGAACGGCTCGACGTCGACCGCCTGTTGGAGATGGCCCTGCGGACCGACGATCCGTCGCAGTTCGTCGAGAAGGGAGGTGCTTGGTTTCATGGGCAAAGCTTAGCGCTGGCGTTGGTGCAATTCACGTGGTTTCGCTGCGTGGCGCGGAGGCGCATGGTAAGTTCGCTGAATGGACACGCTCGACGAATTTCGTTTGCACCAGTCGCTGCTCGGCCGGCCCGGATCGCGGGCGGAGCTCAACACGCCGTCACTGGTGATCGACCGGGACGCCTTGGATCGAAACATTCGCAAGATGGCGGACCTGGCCCGCGCTCACGGTGTGTCGTTGCGGCCGCATGCAAAGACTCACAAGAGCGTCGACATCGCGAAACGGCAGATCGCGGCGGGTGCCGTTGGAATGTGTTGCGCGAAGCTTGGCGAGGCTGAGGCGCTCGCGGCGGGTGGTATCGATTCCATTCTCATCACGTCGCCCATTGTCTCGGCCCCCGCGATCGCGCGCTTGAATGCGCTTAATGAGCGGATCGGCGATCTGGCTGTGGTCGTGGATAACGTGGCGAACGTCGTGGCGCTCGCGACGAGCATGAGTCGACCTCTGCATGTGTTGATCGACATCGATTCCGGCACCCGGCGCACCGGTGTGTCGTCTGCGGCAGCGGCTTTGCAGTTACTCAAATCGATAAGCGAACATTCGAAGCTGCGTTATCGAGGCGTGCAGATGTATTGCGGCCGGCAGCAGCACATCGCCAACTACGACGAACGCGCCAACGCGATTCGTGAACGAATGCAATACCTGCAGCCGATTCTCGCCGAGTTGACGGCTCATGGAGGCGCACCGGAGGTGATCACCGGTGTCGGCACGGGTACGCACTTCATCGACGCGTCGCTCGGCGTGTACACCGAGTGGCAAGTGGGCTCGTATGTGTTCATGGATCGGCAATACATCGATTGCGATCTCGCCAATCAAGGCGGATCGCCTTACGAGTATTCGTTGTTCGTCGATACGCGAGTCGTCAGTGCAAACGTGCCCGGCATGGCAACGATCGACGCTGGCTACAAAGCATTCGCAACCGACGGCGGTTTACCCGTCGTCGTCGCCGGCGCGCCGCAGGGAAGCGTGTATCACTTCATGGGTGATGAGCACGGCATGATCGTCGACCCAGAGTCCAAAAAGATCTGGAATCTCGCCGACAGCGTGCGTCTCGCTGCGCCTCATTGCGATCCGACCGTGAACTTATACGACGCATACCACGTCGTTACCGGCGACACGCTGGTGGAAATCTGGTCAGTGACCGCGCGCGGCCGATCGCGCTGAGTGAAATGGACGTGGCATTGGCCGATCGTAACCATCACGGCGGTCTCACGCGCTAGCCAGCGCTTGTTTTCAACAACCTCCGCTCCGCAGTCCGGACTCGTGGAATGAGCAGGCGTGCCACAATGGCACCCTCAAATAGAAATGGACGTTCGCTCATGTTTCACAGAGTGCTCATGACGATTATTAGCATCGTTGCCGCGTTGAGTATGTACTCGACCGCATCAGCCGATGAGCCAGTCCGCTCAGTTCTCGCTGGCACGCTAGCCGAGATGACTTACGTCGAGTTGGAAACCGCCGCTCGCAATGGAGCCGTCGCGCTCTGGGCATTGGGCGCAATCGAGGAGCACGGTCCTCACCTTCCACTCGCCACCGACGTGTACGTGCCGACCGCACAGCTGCGAAAGGCGCAGGAGAAGCTCGCAAGCCAAAAGATCAGCAGCGTCATCGTGCCCGCCTACTACTGGGGCGTGAACAACGTGACCGGCGCGTTTCCCGGCTCGATTCACATTCGCCCCGAGATCATGACGGAGCTGATGACGGACGTCTTTCGCAGCCTGGCGCGAGCCGGCTTCAAAGAAATCTTCTGCATCACCGGCCACTACGATGCCGCCCACGGCCGCGCCTTGATCGAAGCTGTACGCAGAGCCAATCAAGCCGGAATCATCAAAGCGAACTTCGTCGTACCGAAGCCTCTCGGCATTCGCCTCGGCCTGCGAGAAGGCGAGCCTGGATTCCTTCTCATCGAGCCTTCCACCGGCCCGGCGCCCGTGCATCCGGACCTTCATGCTGGAGAAGGAGAAACATCCGCGATCCTCGCCATCGCGCCAGATTTAGTGCACAAGGACCTCGCCGCGAAGCTGCGTGCAACAGATCTCACAACGAACGACATCGAGGAATGGCGCAAAGGACAGGAGCGCGCCAAGGAGATCACCCCGCAAGGTTATCTCGGCGCCCCCGCTCGCGCCGACGCGAACACCGGCGCCGCGCGTATCGAACTGGAAGGTCGACGTATCGCCGAAGCTATCGCGGCCTCGCGGCCGAGGTGAGCTGGTCGGCACAGGCGCGCGCGATATATGCTTCCGAGCAATGAGCGAACGAACCGCATTTGTTTTGGCCGGCGGCGGCAGCCTTGGAGCTGTGCAAGTAGGCATGCTCAAGGCGCTGGCGCGCAAAAACATCGTGCCGGATTTTGTGGTCGGCGCGTCGGTCGGGGCCATCAATGCAGCGTATTACGCTTGTGCACCGAGTGCCGAGGGTGTGGCGCGTTTGGAGCGTATCTGGGCACGGCTGAATAGTGCGGATGTTTTTCCGCTGTCGCCCATCAACAGCCTGCTAGCCATCCTCGGCAAGCGAGATTATCTGGTTTCCTCGAAGAAGCTGCAGGAGCTGATCGAGTCCGAGCTGCCGTGCAAGCGCATCGAGGAGGCGAAGATCCCGTGTTACATCGTGGCGACCGACGTCCTCGAAGGTACGGAAGTTTGTATGAACAGTGGCCCGCTCGGGCCGGCGCTGCTTGCCAGCGCTGCGATCCCGGCCGTCTACCCCAGTGTCTCCATCGAGGATCGATATTTGATGGATGGAGGCGTGGCCAACAACACGCCCATCTCAAGTGCGGTGAGGCTCGGCGCGACGCGCATCGTTGTGTTACCGACGGGCACGTCCTGTGCTCTTGTAAAGCCACCACGAGGTGCGGTGGCGCTTGCGCTGCATGCCGTGAACCTGCTGGTGATGCGGCAGCTCGTGAGCGATATCGAATATTTCTCCAACCGCGCCGAGCTGATCGTGCTGCCGCCGCTGTGCCCGATCACTGTTACGTCCTACGATTTCTCGCAGACCGCCGATCTCGTACATCGCTCGGAGGCGAAGGCTCGACTATGGCTGCAGCAGAATGGCTTCCATAGCCGAGGCACACCGGAGGAGTTGCTGCCTCACGAGCACGACGCTCACTGACCTTATATCCAACTACTAAACAGCAACACGAACACCAGCCCCACCGAGCCCACGATCGTTTCCATCAGCGACCAGGAGCGGAACGTATCTTTCAAGCTGAGATTGAAATATTCCTTGCACATCCAGAACGCCGAATCGTTGACGTGCGAGCACATCAGGCTGCCGGCGCCGACGGCGAGCACCATCCAGTTAGGATCGACACCACTGGCATGAACGAGGGGAGTGACGATGCCCGCGGCCGTCAGGCCGGCGACAGTAGCGGAACCCAGTGCGATGCGGATCACCAGTGCCACCAGCCAACCCAACACCAACGGATGGATGGGCAGGTTTGCAAGCAAAGCGCCGAGCTCATTGTTGACGCCGCCGTCCACGAAGATTTGTTTCAACGCACCGGCGCCCGCGACGATGAGCAAGATACCCGCGATGTCACGAACCGCGTCGGCATAACCTTGCATCAACTTGCCCACCGCTAGTCCGCGCGCGAAGCCCAACGTGTAGGTGCCGATCGCCAACGACAGCAACAACCCGATGATCGGGTTGCCGATGAAGTTCACGAGCGGCAAAGCGTCTCCCGCAACCCCTGAGTAGGAGATGCCAGTCGCCGTGGCGATCAGGATCACCGGCAGCAGCGCGCATAGAAAGCTGTTGAACGTGCTGGGCAGGTCCGCTTCGTTCATCTGCGTCGGCTTGAACAGCTCGGGCAGCGTGGCGTTGACGTTGCGCAGTGTCATTGCGAACAACGGGCCCGCAACGATCAGCGTCGGCACGCCGACCAGAAGACCATAGATCAGCGTCACGCCCATGTCGGCGCCAAACTGAGTGACCAGCGCGGCCGGCGAAGGATGCGGCGGCAGGAATCCATGTGAGATCGAAAGGCCAGCGAGCATCGGAATCGCCGCGTACAACGGTGGCAGCTTGGAGCGATAGATCACCGAGAAAATCAACGGGACCATCAGCACGAAGCCGACGTTATAGAACAGCGGAATGCCGACGATGAACCCGGTCAGCGCCATCGCCAGCGACAGGCGGCGCATGCCGAATAGTTGAATCAGCGACTGGGAAATGCGCTCCGCCGCGCCGCTGTCCGCGATCAGCTTGCCGAACATCGCCCCCAGACAAATGATGATGGACAGCGGCCCAAGCATGTCCCCGATGCCGCGTTCCACGCTCTTGGGAATCTGCTCCAGCGGCAGGCCCAGCATCAAAGCGGCGGCGATGGCGGAGATGATGAACGCTACGAAGGGCGGAACGCGCCCTGCGGCGATAAGCAGGATCAGCAGGCCGACGGCGGCGGCGATGGCTATTAGCGTCATGCAGTCACGGGCGTCAGGTTACCGGGGAGCGGTAACATACCCGAATTCGCCGGCCCTGCGCGCGCCGTATTCGCCGGCACGCGCATCTCGGCCTCCGCTAGCTAAGGTCGGTATGCCAGGAAGTCGTCGAAGTCGGCCGCGGCCTTGTATGTGATCAGCCCGACCCGGCCACCGTAGACGGTGTTGTCACCGTGGGAGATGCGCAAGGTGTCGTTCACATACACCCGGATCTTGGTGCCGACTTTTTCCAGGCGTAGCGTGTACCACGTGCCCGGGGTTACGTTGAGTTGTTGCTCGCTCAGCACCTGGATTTGTCCGGCGGCGAGTTGCCGTAGCGACAGTACATTGGAGCTACGCAACGTTACGTAAAGATAATTCGAGTCGTCGTCGTAGCGGGCCATCAACCCGACCCATCGATCCGCACCATTGAAAGCGGTGGGACGCACGCGCACCTGCACGATCTGATCGTCGGGGTCTGCGCCAGTTACCGAGCGTGCGCCGTCTGCGGTGGCGAGCTGCCGATACAAACCGCTTTCCGCAAACCACGCACCTTGACCGAGATTGCTCCAGCGTCCCGGCTGGCCATCGGCGAAGTCTCGCGAATATATCGTCGTGAACGCGTTGGGCGTGATCAACACGTTGTCGTAATCCGCGCTGGTGCGATACATGATGAGCCCGGCACGACCTTGAGTCAGCGCGCTGTCGCGAGCGCTCAGCAGCAATTTGTCATCGATATACACGCGCTGTGTCGTGCCTATAGATTCCAGTCGCAGTCGATATTTGCGACCTGTTGTGATCGAGTAGGGCGCACTCGCGAGCGTGGTGAATGCGCCATTGAGCATGCGCCGGAGTTGAATCGTGCCCGAGCTGCGTGCGGTCACGTAATAGTAGTTCGATGCGTCAGTCTGACGCGTCATGAGACCGAACCAACGATCCGCGCCCGAGAAAGCATTGGGTGTCACTTCCACTTGGATTGCATGATCGTTCGATTGGCTGGCCGGCAGCGCCGAAGCGGCATTGCCCGCGACACTCGTCTGCCGGTACACATGCGTGTTACCGGACTGCGCGACTGTGAACGCACTGCCTGCGGCCGGCTGCCAATCGGCGCCTGCGTTGGATTGTTCGAAATCGTCTTGTCGCACTTCTGGCCAAGGAAAGAAACTCTCGGGCAGTTGGAATACGCGCACGGTGTTGTCGCTCGACGCGCCGACGATCACGCGATTGCCGCTTACATCGATGCTTCCGCCGAGCGACGCGCCGTTCTTGGCCGTCAGCGTTGCAACGTGATTCATCTCAGAGAAAACATTGATGACCCAGGCGTTGCGGTCGTGACTGAAATTGCGCTGGAACATGTATGGGCCGCCGTGCTCGATTGCCGTCGCGCTATTCGGGCCGGGTTGCATCACGCTGTCTGCCGGCCGGAGAGCGGCGACCGCGCCACCATAGGTTCCATTTCCTAGGTCGCGCCACAGTAAGGAGCCGCTCTCCGGCGTGCTGGAGATCGCAAGATATGAATCGGTCAGTGCGGTGAACGGTCCGAACACAGTCGTGCCCAGCGGCGGCGTCAGCACCACTGTTTGTGCCCATCCGCTGCCGCTCGGCTCATATATGCGAGCAACGGGTGGGTCGTCATCCGCACCGGTCTCGTTGAATATCACAGCGCGCGTGCCCAGGAAGTCTTGCGACGGTGTCGGTGGTTCGTCACCGAGCCAGCTGCTGTGACCGATGAGCGAGGCTTCGCGTTGCCAGACCCCGCCGCTCTTGCTGTAAACGTAGCTGCTCCATTGAGACGAGATTCGCGGCACCAGAATGCGGCCATTCTGGATCTCGATGTCTGGCCCCTGCACCGACGCCGCGGTTCCTGTCTGTGCCCAAGCCGCGCCGGAGCGTTCGAAGATCCGCGCCGAATCTTCGATCACCATGGCGACGCCGCCCTTCATCGCCAGTCCGGTTTTCACCCATTCGGTGATGGTGCCGACCGGGCCGAGCAGGCCTTGGTCTGTCCAGGTGCCGCCGGTCCGATGAAACAATCGCGCGGCGCCATCGTGGCGCGTGCCTGTCTCAGCGTCGGGGTCGGCAACGGAACGATCGATTTGAATCAATGCCCAGTCGCCGTCGACCGCGACATATCGGCCGAAAGTCGGCCACGAGGGATCGGGCGACGCAATGGTTTCTGTTTCTTCGATGGTGACGGGACGAATCTGGGCGCTGCATTCGTTGCTCGCCCAAATCGCAACGAGCGCGCAAACCAGGACTATGGATTTGCCGGCTGCCGAAATTTCCATCGCCAGTCCCCCTGTTCGAACCATCCGTGCTCGGTCGGTGAGACCTGCAACGCGAGGGTTCGAAGCGGAGTTCCTGGCCGCGAGTGGCTTTACAAACTATTCGCCGAGACGGAAATCGGCGATGCTGGTTTGTGTCAGCGATAACTCTTCAAACATTGCAGATGTGCCGTTGCCGAGCGGCGATTGCGCGCTGACACCCAACCAGATCCTGGCGGGATAGTCGTTTTTGAACAGGCGAATCAATTGCCAGTTCTTGCGATCCAGTGCGTAATAAAATCCGACGGTGTGCGTATCGGAAGAGATTTTCATATAAACCGTCTTCGCGGTGACCACATCGTGATTGTTGTCGTCGGAGGTGCCGGTCGTCCGAACCGTAACCATGCGCGTACGCTTGCGCTCGTCCATCTCCATCGCCATCTTCAACCACAGATCGTCTTTTACCCAGATGTACAACGCGCCGGCGTCGTAGGTCTCCAGAAATGTCGGCGTGATGCGTGCGGTAAGCGTGAAGGGCTTCTTATTGTCGACCTCGGCCAGCAGCACGGGCGCCGTGTTGCTGGAGAGCTTGCCGTTCGGATCGCGGAAATTGTCCCGCTTGGCTGCGCTGGTGAGTGTGAGCTTGCCGTCGCTGATTTTGGCGTTCTCGGCAGCGCCGTTGAGCGAGCGGGTGAAAGCGATGCCAGGTAGGGCGATGCTGGCGGCCTTGTCGCCAAGATCTTGAGCCGAGCTCTCGGGCGGAGCGAATGCCGCCAGCAGCGGGGCCATGGAGAATAGGATCTTCCTGAGCATTGCGTGCCTCCTTTAAATCCGCTTCGCAATCTCCTTGAGATCCACGGCGTCGTCAATGCTGATCTCGATGACTTCGTCCTGTCTCGGCGGCGGAGGCGGTGAGCTTCGGGCAGGGATTGCCAGCGAGGGTAACGGTCTATTCGATGAAGCCCAATCCGTCTTTTGCGCGATCCAACGGTCGTAACGATCGAACGTCCACATGCCGTCCTCGCCACCGGCTTGAATCACAGTCGCCAGTTGGCTGAACTGTCCGCCACGGATGGCGCCACGCGAGGCGGAGGTGGCGAGGAGCAGTTCACAGCGGGGCACCCGAAGTTGCACGCTGTTTACGAATTCGAGGCGCTGACAAACGATGCCCACCAGGCAATCCGCGAGCTGTGCGCGAATGCTGCCTTGAATCTCCGCCGAGAACGACATGCACATACGAGCAACAGCTTCCGCGCACGTCGCCGAATGCATGGTCGCTAAAACAAGATGACCCGTCTCGGCAGCAGCCAAAGTCAAGCGCATCACTTCCGGCGTGCGCATCTCGCCGATCACCAGCACGTCCGGGTTCTCGCGTAGCGCATCGGTGATTGCTTGTTCGTAGCTCGGCGAGTGTCTCGGGATCTCACGTTGCCGGATGATCGACTTGCGATTCTCGAACACATACTCGATGGGACTTTCCAGCACGATGATGTGTCGCGCGCGTGACGTGTTGAGCTCTTCGATCAGTGCCGCAAGTGTGGTGGACTTTCCCGAGCCCGTGGGGCCGGAGACGATGGCCAAGCCCGCCCGGGCATCGACGAGCTTGCGCAGGTCCGGATGCAAATTGCTTTGTCGCAGGTTGTTTATGGACGGGCTCAACAACCGGACCGCGAGCGCGAGACCGCGAACAGTGCGGTACACATTGATGCGGCATCGAACACCGCCGACTGCAGTGGATATATCGGCTGAGCCGCGTTGTGAGACTTCCGCCAATGCCTGCTCGCCCAGCAGTTCCTGGGTCATCGCGACGAGCTTGGATTCAGCGACGCTGTCGCCGATGGTGAGTAACTCATCACGAACGCGGATGACAATCGGCGTTCCTGCTTCGAGATGCAGATCGCTCGCGCCCATGGCATGAGCTTTCAATGCCCAGTCTTTGATGGTCATCGGTCTCTCGGATCGCTTGTTCGAGCCCAGTAGACACGATTTCATGGGCGCGAAGAAGTTCTTTGAGGCCGAGGCGGGAAAGCTCCGACGCGCCGTCGTCCGCCGCTAGGTCGATTCTTTGGAGATCGACTCGACGTGCGCTTTGCCTCGTTGCATGGCACCGTGCATCATGCCCGCGAATTCCTGTTCGAGGAAAAACGTCCGGAACAGAAACTTGCCGAAGCGCCCGTACCGGCCCGGCGATTTATCCTGATCGAGCGCGAATCGATAGGTCCACGCGACGTGTGTCTGATTCGGGGCGGTTTGAGTGTGGACGAACTCGCCGACGCCGTAGCTCACGCCGCGAAACTTCGGGCTGGTGTAATTCCACACCACATACCTGAAGCGCCGGTTCTCCTGGCCCAGCTCGAAATGCACCACCTCTTCGACGGCGGTCCCCCCGTCGGTGAGGCACACCAGCCGTCGCGATCCGACGCTACCGAACGGGCCGTCCGTCAGTCGGAAGGTGCCGCTGACACCGGGCATGTCTTTCGTGGGCTTGAGCCCATCCTTCAGCGGGCGGTTGGATGCTGCCAGTACCGTCGCGAGCGGAACGGCAACCTGCATTTCTTCAGTGTGACTCAATAGTTGCTCTAACGGTGCGATGTCCGGGCGCGGCGGGTTGACGAAGCCGGGCGGCGGTGCGCAATCCTGGCCATGAGCAACGAGCGGCAGGCCAGCCAGCGCCAGATAAAACATATATTGAAATTTGCGCATGCGAGGTATCTTGCGCAAATCAGCTGCGCGGGACTATTCGCATATGAAACGGCACCGGACCGAATCGCTGGGCCTCAGAAAAAAGCCGCAGCAGCGGCGCTCGCGCGCCACCATCGACACCATTTTCGAAGCCACTATTCAGGTTTTGATCGCCAACGGCTTCGATGAGACCACGACGATCCAGATCGCGGATCGCGCCGGTGTGTCGGTCGGCTCGTTGTATCAATACTTCCCGAACAAACGAGCGCTGCTCTCGGCCATCGTCAGGCGGCATGTCAGCGGAGTTGCGGACGCCACCATCGCGGCGTGTAAAACGGCACACGGGAAAACGATTCGTGAAATGTGCGTGACGATGATGGATGCCTTCGTCGCAGCCAAGACTCGAAAACCTGAAGTCTCACGCGCGCTTTATCTGCCAGCAGCGGCGGTGAACGGGGAGGGCATCGTGAAGGAGGAGTCGAGTCGCTGCGCTCAAGCAATTCATGACATGCTGATCACCGCAAGCGACGCGAAGTTTGCTCAGCCGCAGGCGGTGAGCAGAGTTCTGATCGCGTCTGTCGTTGGGCCGACCCAGGCTGCTATCGAAGCCGGCGGCAATCGCGCGACCTTCGAGGCGCTCAAGCTGCACCTCACCGCGTTGTGCGTGGGTTATTTGAAAGAAGTGGCGACTTCGGAGTGACGTCGCAACCTTTCGTCGAAACGGCGCGTCCCAGGCGGATGCGCATATTCAAACATTGGTGTGGCGCGAGCCTCCTGTGTCTCGTTGCCGCAATGTCCTGGGGCGATCCGGTTCGGATCGAATCGGGTGATCTCGAAGGCGTAGCGAAGGATGGAGTCGCTGCTTACCTGGGGATACCGTTCGCCGCTCCACCGCTCGGTGAGTTGCGCTGGCGTGAGCCTCAGCCGGTGCCGCCGTGGCAAGGAACGCGAAAGGCTGTTTCGTTCGCGCCAGCGTGCATGCAGCGAGGCGTTTCCATGCCGGGGGAAAAGCCGCCGGTCACAAGCGAAGATTGCCTGTACCTGAATGTTTGGACGCCGGCGAAGGCAGCGGGCGAGCGTTTGCCGGTTATCGTGTGGATTCACGGCGGCGGTTACGTTAACGGATCGGCATCGATGCCGCTGTACTGGGGCGACCGCTTGGCAAAACGCGGCGTCATCGTCGTTACCGTCGCTTATCGACTCGGGCCGCTCGGATTTCTTGCTCATGCAGATCTCTCCGCCGAGTCTGCACGCAAGTCATCCGGCAACTATGGATTGCTCGACCAGATCGCGGCGCTCGAATGGATTCGAAGAAACATCGCTGCATTCGGCGGCGACCCGCAGCGAGTGACAATCGCCGGACAGTCCTACCGGCGCGATGTCGGTGAGCATGCTCATGGCCTCTCCATGCGCGAAGGGACTCTTTCATCGCGCCATCGGTCAGAGCGGCGGATTGTTCGAGCCGCTGCAGCTCGCTCCTTCGTATTTGCTGATCAACGCGCAGCGCGATGGAAGTGCCTATGTTTCCTCTGTCGGCGCCGATTCGATTGCAGCGTTGCGCAAGTTGCCCGCCGCGGATTTGCTGGGAGGTAAGGCTGCGAGCGTGAGTCACCCCGTAGTGGGAACCAATGAGCTGCCCGTTGCGCCGTATGACGCCTTCAGCCTGGGATCTCACAACGATGTGCCGTTGCTGGTCGGCTTCAATGCGGAGGAGGCGCGAGCGTTCAACGTCGGTTCGGTGAAGGCTGCAACTTTCGCGGACGATATAAAACGTCGATTCGGTCCGCTGCCCGCGCCGCTCATGGATGCGTATCCGCATCAGACCGATGCGCAGGCACTGCAATCGCGTCTCGATCTGGAAAGAGATCTGCGATTCGGTTGGGATATGTGGGCCTGGGCGCGATTGCAGGCCCAGCCGGGCCGCGGCCGCGTGTACTTCTATTATTTCAAGCAGCAGCCGCCGTTTCCCAAGGGATCGATCTACGAAAACTGGGGCGCGAGCCACTTCACCGAGCTCTGGTACATGTTCGATCATCTGAATCAGGAGGACAACTGGCGCTGGTCCGCAACGGATCGACAGCTGGCCGGATCGATGGCGAGTTATTGGACGAATTTTGCGAAGAGCGGCGATCCGAACGGTGAAGGTCTGCCGCTGTGGCCGCCGTTCGAAGGTGAAGGCAAGGTTTTGCACCTCGGCGAGCCCATTGCAGTCCATGAGTTGCCGAACAAAGATCGCCTGCAGATCTTCGACGCCGTATATAACAGCCTGCGTAGCAAGGCGCTGTGAGCTTTAGTTCCGGAGAGCCTGCGTCAAATCGCCGGGGGTGTAGCCGAAGGCGCGACGGAACCAACGCGTGAAGTGCGCCTGATCGGCGAAGCCGCATGCTGCCGCAACTGATGTGGCGGTTTGCCCCGTCAGCAACATTTCCTTTGCGCGATGTAGCCGAACGGTGCGCAGATAGTCGGAGGGCGACATGCCGATCCAGCGCGTCGTCACCTGATGAATTCGTTTGCGGCTCACGCCGCACTGTCTCGCCAGATCCGAAACATTCCAATCGCCGCTCAGCACGGCGGATCGAATTCGTTTCATCAGGTTGCGCGCTGCTGCTGTCGGAACGGGATCGGAAGGAGTGGTCGGCGTTGACCTCAACGCGTTGCAGAGCTTCGGCACCGCTTTGCGGAGCCATTCCTGCACATCACTGGTGGAAGTGAGATTGCGCGCCTGCTGCGCCAAGGTTGGCGCTCGAATCAGCCCGCTACGCATTGGTGGCGCCAGTCCTTCGCGTAGCAGCCACGCCGACGGAACATACAACATCATCACCGACACCGCTTCGCACTCTGGCGATGTTGTGAGAACTCCAGTGTGAACGGTGTGAGGCGCAATCGCTATGACATCTCCAGCGCGGGCCAGGAAAGGTCGTCCGGCCACACTGCAACGACATTCACCTTTCTCGATCGCCCCGAAGGACCACTCCGCATGCCAGTGCGGCACCCATTCCTGACCCTCGTGCTGGTGCCGCACCTGTTCCAGATCGAACAACTGCAGCCGGCGAACTTCAGATCGATTCAACCGCATCTCTTTCACGCATCGCGCGCCCCGGTTACCGTGATGCCGATCCAACCGACACTAGCATCGGTCGCCTGGATGTCCCCAAGCAAGCCTATTTCTTCTTCCGGGTGAGGCATCAGGCGCAGCGATGCCGCAGCTTCATGCCAACCGCTGCTCACTCGCTGGTCGATCTGCGGCTGTACAAGGATGGGGTCGGGAAGTTGCTCGGGGTTCCGAAGATCCGGCCATCCAACGGCGCCGATAGTCGGTAACGCGAGGAAACCCATCGGCCGGCCAGTGGCGCCGGTGAGCGTGGCTTGTGCCTCAATCACACGCCGATCCTTCACTGCCAGGCTCGCGCCCAACTTGCTCCCTGCTCGCAGCGGCGCTGCGGCCGGATGATCGAGAGGTAGACTGCGAGTGAGCCAAGTGCTGCCCATCTTCTTCGGCCAGCCTTGTAACAACCCACGCAATAGCGAGGTGTCCTGGTCCACCCAAATAGCAGGACAATACATACATCGCGTCCCGTCCGGCCGCTCAATCTCCAGCACCACGATGGTTTCACGATACTGCGCAAGCACCGGATCGATCAGTTCGTGCCCATCAGTGCACGCCTGCCAATCCGCAAAGTGCACGCAGCCTGTGCCGATAGCTCGGCCGGCTGCAGGTGGGATCAACGGTGCGGCGTTCGTTGCTTCGAATTGAAATGCGATGTTTAGAAGCCAGCCGGCGTAGTGCCACGGAGGTGGAGGTACAAGTGCTGCCCGGCCGGAGGTGGTGAATGGAGGGGTGAAGCTTCGGTGCGGCCAGATGGTGGGGCTCATGGCGGCAATGGTGCCGGGGTGCGTGAGTGAGGGCTAGAACGGATGGGAATGAGTTGGGCGGAAGATGCGCGTCTATGGCCGCCTCCGACCCAACATCCGCGCCGAAAGTCCGAAGGTGAACCAGCGTATAGGGCGGCCACACAATATGGCCAATCTTTGCTAACTTGGTTCGGCTGAAATTGCTTAACAAAGTTTGGCAGCCGGTTGCTATGACGAACAATCAGAAATCCCTGTTCTCCCGCTCGTTCTTCTGGGGCTTGGTGGCCGCTTTGATCGTTCATGCCGACGCTTCCGCTGCCGCTGACATCTCACCTGTCCGTGACGCGAATGTGGGATGGCGGTTTATTCGCGGCGAACAAGCCGGGGCCGAAGCGCCCGATTTTGACGATTCGACCTGGCGGGTGGTCGACCTGCCGCACGATTGGAGCATCGAGGCAGAGCCGGAGGTTGATGCGGCAAAGGGACCTCATGATCCAACAACCCCCGAAGGCCCGAGTGTCGGTTACCTGCGCGGCGGTATCGGCTGGTACCGACTCCACTTTCGCACCGAGCCGACCGACGCTGGGAAGGAGCTCGAGCTGATCCTTCATGGCGCCCAGCAGGAGTGCGATATCTGGGTCAACGGCAACCACGTCGCGTTTCAACCGCATGGATACATCTCGCGCGTGGTCGAAATCGCGCAGCATTTAAAGCGAGAATCGCGGGACAACGTCATTGCCATCCGGGTGCTCAATCCGGAGGCAAACACCCGGTGGTATGCCGGTTCGGGGCTGTACCGCGGAGTGAGTCTGCGTTCCCATGCGCCGCTGTATGTTCCGACCTGGGGTGTACAGGCGGACACGGTCTGGCTCAATGAAAACAAAGCGCAGGTACAGGTTCGAATCGAGGTGCGCAACAATCTGGCCACACCTCAGGACGTGGCGATCGAGGCTGAACTCATCAACCCTCGCGGAGAGCGGACTCCACACGCTCTCGGGATGCTCCGGATCAGCTCGAAAACGACGGAACACATCAACCAGACGATTGAGGTCGCAGCGGTGGCGCCGTGGAGTCCAGAAACGCCACAGCTGTACCGGGCCAACGTGAGGCTGCTTCAGGGCGATCACACGGTTGACGTCGCTCAAACCGCTTTCGGCATTCGCACCATTTCGATCGATGCAAAAAGGGGGCTACTGCTGAACGGGAAACCCATCAAGCTTTTCGGAGCCAGTCTGCACCACGACAACGGCTTGCTGGGGGCTGCCGCGTTTCCCGATGCGGAGCGGCGTCGGGTGCGATTGATGAAAGCCAGTGGGTTCAACGCCATCCGCACCAGTCACAATCCCCCGTCGGCCGCGTTTCTCGATGCATGTGACGAGCAAGGCATTCTGGTGATCGACGAGTTTGCCGATACCTGGGAACTGCCGAAAAAAACCAACGGGTATCAACGCTATTTCGAAGCGCACTGGGAGAGCGATCTGCGCTCCATGCTTGCGCGCGACTTCAATCATCCGTCGGTGATCATGTGGAGCATCGGGAACGAGATTGCGGAGCGGTTCAACCCGCGCGGTATCGTGATCGGTACGCGGCTCGCTGCGTTGGTACGTAGCTGGGATGCGCGGCGCCCGATCACTAACGCGATCAATTTTCCCTGGGAGAATGCCAATCTCGCCAAGCGCTGGGAGGGTAACGATCCGGCCTTCGCGTTCCTCGACGTGGGAGGTTACAACTACGCCTGGAATAGTTATGAGAGCGACCACGCGCGCTTCCCACAACGCGTCATGGTCGGTACCGAATCGTATCCGCGCGAAGCATTGGAAAACTGGCGGTTGATCGAGGCACATCCATACGTCATTGGCGATTTTGTCTGGACTGGCATGGATCACCTCGGCGAGTCGGGCATCGGCCACACCACCTATATTGATTCGAGTGCGGATCCTCGGACCACCGGACCGAAGGACTGGGACCCGATGCCGTGGCCCTTCTGGCTGAACTGGTCAGGTGATCTCGATCTGATTGGTAACAAGAAGCCGCAATCGCTGTACCGCGATGTGGTCTGGCGTCGGAGCGCACTGGAAGTCCTGGTGCATGAACCCATGCCGCCGGGAAAAAAGGAAAAGATTGGCGCCTGGGGTTGGCCCGCGGAACTACCCACGTGGAACTGGTCCGGCAACGAACGACAGCCCCTCGAAGTGACTGTGTATTCGCGCGCCGGGCAGGTCCAGCTTGAACTGAACGGGCGCATGATCGGCCAAAAGACAATCGATCAATCCAAGTCCGTCGCTGCAAAGTTCACGGTCCCATGGGAGCCGGGCGTGGTCACCGCCAAAGCGATCGAAAACGGCAGGGTGATGGCTGTGAAGGAACTGCGCACCAGTGGGGCCGCTAAACGCCTTCACGCGACTGCCGAGCTGGTGCGCGCGCCGGCTTCGCGCACATCCCTCGTGTTTGTGCCGATCGAGGTTGTCGACGAAACAGGAACCGTCGTGCCGGACGCCGCGGTGGACCTGACTGCCACTATTAAAGGCGAGGCAGAACTGAAAGCGTTCGGTAGTGCGAACCCGGAAGACCTGCGCTCCTTTCTCGACAACCAGGCAACCAGCTTCCGTGGACACGCGCTCGCGATTCTGCGGTCGACGGGAAAGCCCGGTAAGGCGCAGATACTCGTGTCTGCTTCGGGGCTCGAACCCACGTCCCTCACCGTCGACTTCACACCCTGAGCAGCACGGTTCGCCCTCACAAGGATCGTTGGTGATTGCGCTATGCTGACGTGCCTGCCTCTGCTGTCGACGCCGCAACAGCGGCGTTGAGCGTCCGCTTTCGGGAGAGGCTGTGTAACTCTCGAAACTGTGGACCCTAACAAGCAACCGCGGATGGAATGGACACGCGATCAATTTATGAGAACTCATCAGGGATCAACCTCTTGCTGCTTGCTGTTTTGTGGCCTGCTTCTCACGTCGCTGTTTACATGGGCGAGAGATGGTCAGGAGCACAACTTATCGGAAAGCACAGCTGCAGGGTTTTCCGTGGAAAGAACTATCGCTATTCAACCCGGGCCGGATCGCGAGAAGATACTTGCGTTGGTAAGAGCAAGGCTTGAATTGGAGAAGCAGCTACAGTCAGACCTGGTGGAACTGCGATCGCGTTACGCAGGAATCGACTTCGATACAGTGTACGAAGAAAGCGACTTGGTTTCTGCCGAAGGCTTAGGCGCGGCGCGCCAGCGTCTTCGACAGTACCTTTCTATGGTCGAGAACCTGGGGTCGATTCAGGGTCGCTACTGGGCCGGTTGGAGCGCACTCATCGGCAACGCCAGCTTGGGTGAGCCACTCACAACGCAGGTGAAAGCGACCTTTGCAAAGAATCATCCCCTGGTACGTCAACAGTATGACAACTGGCTGGCCGCAAGCAGATCTCACGGCGCTGCCATCTCGCGTCTATTGGACTTCGCCGATGGAAACTTGGGGAAACTGAAGATACAAAACGATCGACTTGTGATTGAAGAGCCCGCACTGGAGACCAGATTCAAAGAAATGGACAGGGGGATCGAGAACGCCACCCGCCAGAACAATCGAGCTCGGCAGGCTGCTCTGAGGGCGGATGACGGCGTCACCGAGCTTCTAAAGAAAGCGCTCACGATGAGCCGCACGCCACCTGCCTAGCTGCGTTGGCGGCCAGAAGGTACCGCTGGGTGCCGACATAATTGTTGACGCGAAAATAAGAATGCGTGTCAGATGAGTGTCAGGCAGCATTCGTTTTGAGTCTGGTCGACGCACAGGGCAACCTATGTCATTACGCAAGCTTAAATTGGCTGACGATCGGTTGAAGGTCCTTCCACGCGATCTAAAACTTCGGTCGCAAGCGATCGGTGCGCAGGCCATAGGAACGAGGGCAATAGGTTCTACTGTAATCGGTTCATTGGCGCTGGGTGCGGTCGCAATCGGTGGGATGGCCATCGGCGCCCTCGTCATTGGGCGATTGGTGATCGGCCGCGCTCGAATTCGCCGCCTTGAGATCGATGATCTCGTGGTTCGCAGACTTAGCATTACAGAAGGGATGCAAATGCCAGGGAAGAGCGAGCCCGACAAGTAGGCACCGGTTCGCGCGATGGCCTGCGGGTGCCGCCGTCTGAGGCGGTCGAATCGGCGTCGATGTTGGGGCGGCCGCGGTAATATTTAGATGGCTGCTGCTGGCCGGTAAGCGACCTGACGGTTCGCCTCAGCGAAAGTAGTCCGCGAATTCCGTGGGCATCGAGGTGATGGATCGGATCTCGGTGTCCT
>Ga0247784_1000089_pt1 | contig 32214 bp, 30 predicted proteins | sample UWRJL169409R5_FD_179909 | JGI IMG/M metagenome (GOLD analysis project Ga0247784, IMG submission 179909) | Plant litter microbial communities from Arlington Agricultural Research Station in Wisconsin, United States - UWRJ-L169-409R-5 | ecosystem: Environmental > Terrestrial > Plant litter >...
TCGGCCACGAATTCCAACGCCGCCGGACTCAGGATCGCCTCGTAACCCGGCTGCATCGAGCCGATCACGTGGATGCCCGACACGCGGTCCCTTGAAGGCAGGTCGATCGACTCGGTGGTGGCCATTGCAGCTTCCCCTGGCTGAATGTCCGATACCTTAGTGACTTCGACCCCGCAGGTAAAATATATGATGAGTTAGATCTCGATATCTGTTAGATATCGCATATGGAACTCAGGCACTTGCGCTACTTCGTTGCTGTTGCTGAAGAAAAACACATGACCCGGGCGGCCGAGCGCCTCGGCATCCAGCAACCCCCCTTGAGCATGCAGATCCGGGGACTGGAATCGGAGTTGGATGTGCAACTGTTCCGCCGATTGCCCCGTGGCATGGAATTGACCGAGGCTGGGACCGCCTTTCTGGCACGCGCCCGGGCCATCCTCAACGACGTTGACCGGGCCGTCGCCACCACTCGCCGGACCGCCCGCGGCGAGGAAGGTCGTGTGGTCGTCGGCTTCACCAGCTCGGCGCCGTTTCATCCGTTCGTGCCACGGGTGTTGCGAGCGTTTCGAGATGCGGCACCGTTGGTGTCGCTCGTGTTGGAAGAAAGCGGCAGCAGCGAGTTGGTGCAGGGTCTGCACAACGAAGACATCGACGCGGCATTCATTCGCTCGCCGGTCGCGGATGTGGTTGGGCTGACGGTGAAGACGATCCTGGAAGAAAAGATGCTCGTGGCTTTGCCGACGGGCCACATGTTCGCTCGGCGCAGTACGTTCAGCCGTGCGATGTTGTTACCGCTGCAGGAGTTGGCAAAAGAAACATTCGTGCTTTACAAGCGACCCGGTGGACCGGGGCTATACGATACGATCATCGCTGCTTGCAAGAGTGCTGGGTTCAGCCCACGCGTCGGGCAGGAAGCGCCACGTATTATTTCGACATTGAATCTGGTCGCGGCCGGCATCGGTGTGTCGATCGTTCCAGCGTCGTTGCAGCGGCTGCAGATGGACGGCATCGTGTATCGCAAGCTCGAAGACATGCCTCAACTCACCGCGCCGCTGATTCTTGCGTGTCGCAATGGCGAAAACGCCGCGGCCGTGCAACGCTTCCTCGACCTGGTACACACCAGCGCCGCTCAAATATAAAACTCGGGATCGGGCATCCTGCCACGACCCTCGTGCGAGCTAGGCAAAAGGCGCGACTTTTGCCTGCTCGCTCGCCGCCTGTGGCGGCGGGGTACATCCATGTACCCAAGGTGGCACTCGATGAGCAAAAATTTGCGTTCGTTCGCACACAGCGCGATAACGCCAGCATGCCCTCACCTTCCCTGCTTCTGCTCAATAAACCGTTTCGGGTGCTCACTCAGTTTACGAGCGAGGACGGTAAGGCGACGTTGCGAGATTTCGTGCATGCGCCGGGCATGCGACCGGCGGGCCGGCTCGATTACGACAGCGAGGGACTCGTGTTGCTCACGGACTCGGGACCGTTGCAAACGCAGCTCGCAGATCCGCGGTGGAAACAAGGTAAGACGTATTTCGTGCAGGTCGAAGCTGAGATCGATGAGGGTGCGCTTGAGCGATTGCGTCGTGGAGTCACGTTGAACGACGGCCCGACCTTGCCTGCCGAGGCCGAGCGTGTCGACGAGCCACAATGGCTATGGCCTCGCGATCCGCCGATTCGCTTTCGCAAAGAGATTCCAACTAGCTGGGTCAAGCTGACGATCCGGGAAGGTCGCAATCGCCAAGTCCGCCGCATGACCGCGGCGGTGAATTTTCCAACGCTGCGCTTGATTCGTTACGCGGTAGGTCCGTGGACACTGACCGGGTTGGCACCAGGAGAATCACGCCCCGCAACGGCGGCAGAGTTGGAGGGCTTTCGCGGCCACGTTAGTCCTCGAATCCCAAGCGTGCCGCGTGCCGCCTCGCCACAACGGCGTGATCGCCGCGCCAGGCGTTAACGTCTCGACGTGCGTGCCACGGCGGTATCGGCGGCCGGCGTCGACATAGTCCCCTCGACGGCCGGCGCGAGCCACAACCCCTTCTTACGTTCCCGTATCGACGATACGCTTCTCACGCATCACGACGATGAACACGCCTATCAGCGTCACGGCACCGCCAACCAACATGCGTGGCGTGAGTTGATCATCGAGCAACGTCACGCCGAAAAACACACCGAACAATGGCGACAGCAAAGTAATCGGCGACAAGCTCGTCACTGGATATTTGCTGACCAAGTAATACCACGCCGTATGCGCGACCATACTCGACATCAGCGTGGTGAACGCCAACGACGCCCACCCCTGCCAACTGGCCGTCTTCACCGCCGTCCACTGCCCTGTCTCCAGCGACAAGCTCAACAACATCAGCATCGACCCGCCGACGACTGCGATCCAGGCCTGTAGCTCCAGCGCTTTGATGTCATGCAGTCGCTTGACGAAGATCAACCCGAGCGACGCAAAGAAACACGACGCCACCACCAGCGCGAGCCCCTCCCAATACTGCAGCACTCGCGGATCAAAACTGATGATCGCCATGCCACCAAACGCCAGCGTGATGCCAAGCCGTCGGCGCCAGCGAATCGTTTCGCCGAGCAGCCAGATCGACAGCAGCGTCGAAAACGGCACGCCCATTTGATTCGCGATCGCCACGGTCGCCGCGTCCTCGGCCTTGGACACGCCGACGAACAACAGCGAGAACGCCGCCGGCCCCGTCAGCACGCAGGCCCAAAACAGATTTTTCATCTGCCCGGGATAGATCTTCAGCAGCGGCAGTAGGAACAGCGACAGCGACCCGAAGCGCATCGCGGTGAAAAAAATCGGCGGGAACTGGCCGACGCCGATCTTGGAGGCGATGAGATTCGCTCCCCAGATCAGGTTCATGAACACCAGCAGCGCGAGGTGGCGGCCGGCGATCGAGCCGGACTCATCGACAGAAGAAGAACTGGCAACCATCAATCAACGCGCATATTTCTGCTTTAGAAACGCATATAACGCACGAACCGTCTGCGGTTCCGCACCCACCGGTCGGCCGGGCCGCTCTTTGCCGTTCCATGCATAAAGGTCGAGATGCATCCACGCACGCGCATTGCTGACGAACCGGCGCAGATACAACGCAGCGATGATGGAACCGGAGAAGCCCGACGTCGACACGTTGTTGAGATCGGCAATCTTGCTGGAGAGCTCGTCGTCATAGCCGGGCCACAACGGCAGGCGCCACATCGGATCGGCCTCGGCAGCCGCAACACGTAGCACTTCTTCGGCGAGCGAATCTTCCATCGTGTACATCGCAGGCAATTCCGGACCGAGTGCCACTCGTGCAGCACCCGTCAGGGTTGCCGTATCGATCAATAGATCAGGCTGTTCTTCGTCGGCCAACGCCAACGCGTCGCACAGAATCAGTCGCCCCTCGGCGTCCGTGTTGCCGACTTCGACCGACAACCCTTTGCGAGTGCCTAAAACATCGCCGGGGCGGAATGCATTCCCGGAAATCGAGTTCTCGACCATCGGCAAAATCACGCGCAAGCGCACCGGCAGCTTCGCATCCATGATCGTTTGAGCTAGCGCCAGAGCGACCGCGGCGCCGCCCATGTCTTTTTTCATCAGCAACATCGACGCGCCGGGTTTGATGTCCAGGCCACCGGTGTCGAAGCACACGCCTTTACCGACGAGCGTGACCTTCGGTCGCGAAACATCGCCCCACTCGATGTCGACCAGGCGCGGCGCCACTGCAGCGGCACGACCGACAGCGTGGACGGCCGGCAAACGTTCCTTCAACAAATCGTCGCCAATGATCACGCGATGACGCGCTCCATAACGGCGAGCCACTTCCACAGCAGCGTGCGCGAGCGTTTCGGGCGACATGTCGTTGGCCGGCGTGTTGATCAGATCGCGCGCGAGCGTGGTCGCCGATCGCAATCTTTCCACCTCGGACGGATCGACGCCGTCGGGCAATTGCAGCTGCACCGAACGTTGCGGTCCGGCGCGACGATAGCGCTCGAATCGATACTGACCGTAGGCCCAGCCGATCGCGAACTGAGTCGCGACACGCGCCGACAACGCTTCGGCAAGATGATATTGACCGTCGGGTAAACGATCCGCGATGGCGGCGCCGACCCAGCAGCTCACATCCTCGCGTGGATTGCGCTTACCGAGGCCCGCGATTACCGCGACGGGGCGACCGTTCGATCCCGGCAGTAACAGCAGTTTATTGCGTTCGGCTTTGAAGCCGTTGGTCGACGCCCAATTGCGAGCGGCATCGCTCTGCGCGTTGCGCCACTGCTCGAAGTCGTCCTCGTGCAGTAGATGAAGAGGAATGGAGCTGGTGTTCGAGGAGGCAGTCATTGCAGCAAGGGTACCGCAGCTTGACAAGTTGCGCAGCCGTGTGGTGCCATTCGCGGGCTTTATTACACGGTTCCGCATTTACACAGCTCATGTCTGCAGCCACTCACGCTTCCGCCGAACTCGGCGCCACGACGCTCGTCGTAGCCAAGCGTGTAGTCGTATCTGGCCTGCTGCGGCGGGCGGGGTGCGGGACTGGCGTTTAGACTATTTCAGGATAACGAATCGCCACACGAACCCCGCACCGGCCAGCCCGAGGCGGGGTTCGTTCGTTTTTAAACCACGCTTTTAGGAGCGCACATGCAGATCTACTCGCAGAAGGACGTCAACAAGAAGGCCCTGGAAGGCAGCCGCATCGCCGTGCTCGGCTATGGCAGCCAAGGCCGCGCGCACGCGCTGAACCTCAAGGACAGCGGTTACGATGTCATCGTCGGTGTGCGTAAAGGCGGCGGTAGCTGGGACAAGGCGAAGAAGGACGGGCTGGAAGTGGCCGAGCCCACCGAGGCCGTGAAGGAAGCCGCGTTGATCGCGTTCCTGACGCCCGACCTGACGCAGAAAGATCTGTACGCCGAAGTCATCGGCAACATCAAACAAGGCGCGACCATCCTGTTCGCGCACGGCTTCAACGTGCACTTCGGCCAGATCAAGCCGCGCAAGGATCTGAACGTGGTGTTGATCGCGCCAAAAGGCCCGGGCGACCTGGTGCGTCGTCAATATCAGCAGGGTCGCGGCGTGCCGTGCCTGCTCGCTGTGTTTCAAGATAGCGGCAAGAAGGCGAAGAACATCGCCCTCGCCTACGCCGACGGCATCGGCGGCACTCGCGGCGGCGTGTTGACCACGACCTTCGCCGAAGAAACCGAGACCGATCTGTTCGGTGAACAGGTGGTGTTGTGTGGCGGCGCGACCGAGCTGGTTGTGAAGGGCTTCGAGACGCTGGTGGAAGCCGGCTACCAGCCCGAAGTCGCGTACTACGAGTGCTTGCACGAGCTGAAACTGATCGTCGATCTGCTGCACGAAGGCGGCATGACCAAGATGCATCAGTTCATTTCCGAGACCGCGAAGTACGGCGACCTGACGCGCGGCCCGCGCATCGTGAATGCGTCCACCAAGAAGGAAATGAAGAAGGTCCTGAAGGAAATTCAGACCGGCAAGTTCGCGCGCCAGTGGATCGCCGAGAACAAGAGCGGTCGCAAGAAATACAACAAACTCATGAACCAGGACCTGAAGCACAAGATCGAGAAGGTCGGCGTCAAGCTCCGCGAGCGCATGCCGTGGTTGCAGGAAGAACGCGCGTAATTAAAGAACTCGGGATCGGGCATCCTGCCACGACCCTCGTGCGAGCGGGCAAAAGGCGTGACTTTTGCCCACTCGCCGCCGCCGGAAGGCGGCGGGGTACATCCATGTACCCGGGTGGCGCTCGATTCGTTTCATTTCATCGGTAGGGAGGCTCTATGCCCATCAATGCAGCGAAGCACATCTGGTACAACGGCAAGCTGGTTCCTTGGGAAAAGGCCACGGTACACGTACTGGCGCACGCGCTGCATTACGGCTCGACGGTATTCGAGGGTGAACGCGCGTATGCGACGCCGAACGGCCCGGTGATCTTTCGATTGAAGGATCACACCCGGCGTTTGTTCGATTCAGCCAAGATCCATCGCATCGATATTCCCTACACGCCGGACGAGATCAACACCGCGTGCAAGGAAATCATCAACGCCAACGGACTGGCCAAGGGCGCGTACCTGCGGCCTTTCGCGTTCCGTAGCTACGGTGAAATGGGCGTCGCGCCGAAAAATCCTCCACCCATCGACACCGTCATCGCGGCGTTCGAATGGGGCGCGTATCTCGGCGCCGATGGCTTGGAGAATGGCATCGACGTGTGCGTGTCCTCCTGGCAACGCGTCGCGCCCAACACCATTCCAGCTTTGGGCAAGGCGGCCGGCAACTACCTGTCGAGTCAGCTGATCAGCATGGAGGCAAAGCGCCTGGGCTTTGCCGAAGGCATTGGCCTGGGCGTCGACGGCACAATCAGCGAAGGTGCCGGCGAGAATCTGTTCTTGGTTCGCGATGGCGTGATCTACACACCCGGTATGGCGAACGCGATCCTATCGGGCATCACGCGCGACACTGTGATCACGCTCGCACGAGCCCACGGTTTCGAAGTGCGTGAACAGGCAATTCCTCGCGAGTTTCTGTACCTCGCCGACGAAATGTTCCTCACCGGCACGGCGGCTGAAGTCACACCGGTACGGTCGGTCGACTGGATCACCGTCGGATCGGGTAAACGCGGCCCGGTCACCGAAGCGATTCAGTCGGCGTTCTTCGGCTTGTTCACCGGGAAGACCGAGGACAAGTGGGGTTGGCTGGAGCCCTGCGACATCGGCACGCCGGAAGCGGTTGCCGGCGCGGCCTGAAGTTTCTGGGGAGAGGGTCTTGGACCCTCTCTTCCCACGATGCCCCGCTGAGCAATCGTCACCCCGCCGCGATGCACTCGCTGGCATGCTACTGCCTTCGTCACCGTCGGCCAGCTAACGCATGACCAGCAAGCCTCCACGAACACTGTTTGAAAAAGTCTGGGAACAGCACGAAGTCGTTCCGGAAAGCACCGACACGCCGGCGGTGTTGTACATCGACCTGCACCTGGTGCACGAAGTCACCTCGCCTCAAGCCTTCCAGGTCCTGCGCTCGCAAAACCTGAAAGTCCGTCGCCCCGAGCGTGTGCTCGCGACCATGGATCACTCGACACCGACGGACCCGGACGAGGTCTTCGGCCGCGTGCCGATCAAAGTCGAATCCGCCGCCAGGCAGGTGAAGGAGTTCGAGAAGAACTGTCGTGAGTTCGGCGTCGAGCTCCTGGGCCTGGGTAGCGAATATCGCGGCATCGTTCACGTCATCGGCCCCGAGCTGGGCGCAACCCAGCCGGGAAAAACCATCGTGTGCGGCGACAGTCACACCGCGACTCACGGTGCATTTGGCGCCCTCGCCTTCGGCATCGGCACAACTGAAGTCGGCCACGTGCTCGCGACTCAGTGCCTGCTGCAACGTCGACCGAAAACACTCGCCATCGAAGTCACAGGCAAACTGCGCGACGGCGTCACGGCGAAAGATCTGATCCTCGCGATCATCGGCGAGATCGGCGTGTCAGGCGGCACTGGCCACGTGATCGAATATCGCGGCTCCGCCATCGAAGCGTTGTCGATGGAAGAGCGCATGACCGTTTGCAACATGTCCATCGAAGCAGGCGCTCGCGCCGGCATGATCGCGCCGGACGAAACAACGTTCGCGTATCTCAAAGGCCGCCGCTTTGCTCCCCAAGGCGAGAATTGGGACAAGGCCGTCGCGCGTTGGCGCGAATTGAAAACAGATCCCGGCGCCAATTTCGATCGCGTTGTCACTATCGACGCCAACAACCTCGAACCGATGATCAGTTATGGCACGCACCCCGGCATGGTCGTACCGATCACCGGCAGGGTACCGAACGTCGCGAACGATCCCGTGCACAGCAAAGCGCTGACCTACATGGGACTGAATGGCGGCGACGCTTTGGTCGGCAAGGCGATTCAAGTCGTCTTCATCGGCAGCTGCACCAACGGCAGGTTGTCGGATCTGGAACTGGCCGCGAATGTGCTGAAAGGTCGCAAGGTCGCGAGCGGCGTTCGCGTGCTGGTCGTGCCCGGCTCGCAGCAAGTGAAACGCGAAGCCGAACGTCGCGGACTGGATAAAATCTTCACCGAGGCCGGCGCCGAGTGGCGCGAATCGGGATGTTCGATGTGCATCGGCATGAACGGCGACACGGTGGCACGCGGCCAATACGCCGTCAGTACCAGTAATCGTAACTTCGAAGGTCGCCAGGGCGCGGGCGCACGGACGTTGCTCGCGAGTCCGGCCACCGCTGCAGCCGCCGCCATCCACGGCAAGATCGCCGACCCTCGTGAATTCCTGCCGCACTGAGAGCCCCGACCATGCAACCCATTCGCACGATCGAGTCTCGCACCGTCGTTCTGCCGGTGACTAACATCGACACCGACCAGATCATCCCTGCCCGCTTTCTCACCACCACCACGCGTGAGGGCCTGGGCAAGCAAGCCTTCGCCGATTGGCGTTACGACGCCACCGGCGCGAGCAAATCGGACTTCGCATTGAACAAACCCGAAGCCGCAGGCTGCGCGATTCTCGTCGCTGGTCGTAACTTCGGCTGCGGTTCCTCGCGTGAACACGCACCGTGGGCATTGCTCGATTTCGGTTTCAAAGCGGTCATCAGCACCGAGATCGCGGACATCTTTGGTAACAACTCGCTCAAGAACGGCCTGCTGCCCATCGTCGTCGACGAGAGCACACATGCGTGGCTGACCAGCAATCCTGGTGCACAGGTGAAGATCGACCTGGAGTCGACCTCTATCGCGCTGCCCAACGGCACGACGGCGAAGTTTCCCATCGAGGGCTTCGCGCGCTACTGTTTGTTGAATGGCGTCGACGAACTTGGCTTCCTGCTGAAACAGATGCCCGCCATCGAGCGTTACGAATCCGCTCATCCGCCTTTATAGTCACCAGGCCCTCTCTCTCCCATGACACAAGCAAGCATCGTCGTGCTCGGCGGCGACGGCATCGGTCCCGAAGTCACTCAACAAGGCACACGCGTCCTCGAAGCGGTTGCCAAGCGCTTCGGTCACGATTTCCGCTTCGAGCATCATTTGATCGGCGGTGCCGCGATCGACGCGACACAAAGCGCCCTGCCCGCGCAAACGACATCCGCATGCGGCACGGCCGACGCGGTGTTGCTCGGTGCGGTCGGTGGACCGAAATGGTCCGATCCGAACGCGAAAGTGCGGCCCGAGCAGGGCCTGCTCGCGATTCGAAAAGCGCTCAACTTGTTCGCAAACCTGCGGCCCGTGTCGCTACATGCTGAGCTATACGATGCATCGCCATTGAAAGCCGAAGTATTGAAAGGCACCGACATCATGGTGGTGCGTGAACTCACCGGCGGCATCTACTTCGGCGAAAAGAAACGCACCGAGGATTCGGCGAGCGATCTATGCACTTACACGGTGGACGAGATTCAACGTGTGACGCGAGTGGCAGGCAATCTCGCGCGAGGTCGCCGCAAATTCATCACATCGGTAGACAAAGCAAACGTGTTGGAAACGTCGCGTCTGTGGCGCACGACAGTCGAAACGGTGTTGCGTGAAGAGTTTCCCGATGTGAAGTTCGAGCACATGCTGGTCGATTCGGCGGCAATGCATCTGATCCGCAAACCGGCGAGCTTCGATGTGATCCTCACCGAAAACATGTTTGGCGACATTCTCACCGACGAAGCATCCATGCTCGCAGGCTCGTTGGGCTTGTTGCCTTCAGCCTCGTTGGGTTCGGGCAAGTTAGGTTTGTATGAACCCATTCATGGTTCGGCACCCGACATCGCCGGCAAGGGTATTGCGAATCCCTACGGCACCATCCTGAGCGTCGCGATGCTATTGCGACACTCGTTGGGCCTGAACACCGAGGCACAGGCGGTCGAAAAAGCGGTCGCCGAGGCCATCACCGAGGGGGTCCGGACCGCCGATATTGCCGCCGGAAACAAGCCCGCCACGACCGTCGAAGCGGGCGATGCAGTGCTGGCCAAAATCCTGCGCTAATCCACTAACTCGTTGATTTTATTGACCACCAAAGAAAATTATCCGGTCGCAGAATAATCTTGACCACAGCCGGTCCGAACCGGTTATGATCTGCCCCGAGCGCCGGGTTCGATCTCTCCCGCCGCTTCAGCCTTCGGGCAAATCTCCATGTCTCGACCACTACGGTCGAGGTGTCTTTGGTGGAAACGGGACTCGTGTCGGGTTAGTCCCCAAGGTCGGCGTCGGCCCCAGTTATACGAAGGCTGATGTCGCCACGACAGAGCTTCTAAGTTGCCACATCCCAGGCCGGCCTAGCGCCGGCCTGTTTTTGTCTGCTTCTTTCTGACGCGCCGTTGCGCGCACAATCCACAGCCCGTCATCAATTCCCCAGACATCACTTCCTACCGGTCAAGAATGCCGGAACTGTAAATAATTCCAGTCGGGGATCAGACCGCAGCCATTTCCAGGGCAGCTCGTAGGTGATTTCGGCAGTCCGAAACGATCCTTTCTATCAGCTCCGCGCACGACGGAATGTCATCGATGAGCCCGATCACCATGCCGGCGCTGATCACACCCCCGTCGACATCCCCGTCCCGTAAAGCTTGTTTACCCCGGGCCCCCGCGACGAGCGGCCGGACTTCCTCGAACTTCGCGCCCTTGCGTTCCATCGCGACCACTTCGTTCGAGATCGCGTTTTTGAACACGCGCGCTGTGTTGTGCATGGTGCGAAACATGAGATTGGTGTCGCGCTCGCCCGCCCTCACCAGCGCTTGTTTGATGTTGTCGTGAATGGGCGCTTCCTTGGTCACCATGAAGCGCGTGCCCATGTTGATTCCTTGCGCACCGAGCGCGAGTGCCGCCGCCATGCCGCGGCCGTCGCCAATACCACCGGAAGCGATCACAGGAATCTTCAGCGCGCGAACCGCTGCTGGAATCAAAATCAAATTAGGAACATCGTCTTCGCCAGGATGGCCCGCGCATTCGAAACCGTCGATGCTCACTGCATCGACACCGGCGCGCTCGGAAGACAACGCATGTCGCACCGACGTGCACTTGTGAACGATCTTGATGCCGTGCTCTTTGAGCTTGGCGACAAACTCTTTCGGATTGTTGCCCGCGGTTTCGACGATGCGAATGCCGCTGTCGATGATGGCTTGCAGATATTCGGCGTAAGGCGGCGGTGTGATCGCGGGCAGGATGGTGAGATTCACGCCGAACGGTCGATCCGTCATGGTTCGACAACGTTCGATTTCTTTACGCAGAGCATCGGGCGTCGGTTGCGTGAGGGCAGTGAGAATGCCGAGGCCACCCGCATTAGAAACAGCAGACGCCAACTCGGCAGTGCCTACCCACTGCATGCCGCCCTGAATGATGGGATAACGCGTACCGAGCAGCTCGGTGATCTGTGTCTTCATGCGTGCAGATTACACGCACGCATGAAGGATGTATGCTCGGCCGTGAGCCGATCGACACGGCTACTGCACAGCAGTCGCGCGATCGAGACCGGCTCGAAGATCCTGCAACAGATCTTCCACTGCTTCGATGCCGACCGACAGTCGAAGCAACGTCTGGCTGATACCAGCTGCACGTTGCGCTTCAGCATCCATCGCCGCATGTGTCATCGAAGCCGGGTGAGCGACCAAGCTCTCCACGCCGCCGAGCGATTCAGCGAGCGAGAATGCTCTCAATCCATCGAGGAATGCACACACATTCGGCACGCCGCCACGCAACTCGAAACTCAGCATCGCGCCAAAGCCCGTTTGCTGGCGCTTGGCCAACTCGTGTTGAGGGTGCGACGGCAATCCCGGGTAATGCACCTTCTTCACCGCCGGATGCTCGCTGAGCGCCTTCGCGATCTGCAGCGCGTTGTCGCCATGAATCTTCAGTCGAGCGTGCAAGGTGCGGATGCCACGCAACGTCATGAAGCTGTCGAACGGCGCACCGGTGACGCCGATGCAATTCGCCCACCACACCATCCGCTCGTGCAATTCAGGCGTCGCCGACACGACTGCACCACCGACAACGTCGCTGTGACCGTTCAAATATTTGGTCGTCGAATGCAACACGAAATCCGCGCCGAGCGACAGCGGCTGCTGCCACACCGGCGAAAGAAACGTATTGTCCGCGAGCAACCATGCACCAACGGCATGAGCTTTCTCGGCAACCTTGCGAATATCGACAACACGCAACAGCGGATTGCTCGGCGTTTCCACCCAAACCAACTTAGGCTTGCGAGCGAGCGCAGCCGATAGCGCCGCATCGTCCGTCTGATCGACGAACTCGACGCGCAACAGCCCGCGCCTGGCCAGATTGGTGAACAACCGATGCGTGCCGCCATAACAATCGTGGGGCGCAATCAACAAATCGTCTTGAGCGAGCAGTTGGCAGACCAGATGCACAGCCGACATGCCGGATGCAGTGACCACGGCTCCCGCACCGCCTTCGAGCGAAGCGATCGCCTCGCCGAGCGCGTCGCGCGTGGGATTGCCCGAGCGGGTGTAATCGTAGCTGCGCTTCTCGCCAAAACATTTGAACGCAAACGTCGACGTCAAATGCAGCGGCGGCACGACGGCGCCGTGTTGAGTATCCGATTCGAGCGCGGCGCGGACGGCGCGAGTCGCCGGTGCAGGTTCCCAACTCATTTCACATCTCCAGACAGCGCTCGCGTAAACACCTGGCGCAGCGCCTGCGCCTCTTTCAAGAATGCGTCGTGCCCGTACAGGGACGACAACTCGACCAACTCTGCGGGTCCGCCAAGGCGATCTCTCAGCGCCTGCATATCGGACAGCGGCACCAATTGATCCTCGATCACCGCGACCAGCGACGTCGGGACCAGAATGTTGGCTGGCTCGACCTGGTGCAGATCGATGGACTCGGACAGACACACAAACGCTTCGGGAATATATGCAGCCGCGTACGCATCGCCACGAGCGAGCAGATACGACTCGATGGGAAACTGAAAGCGACCATCGATGCGAGTCGCGGGACCGGCGAAACGCTGCTCGAATTCAGTCGAGCTGCGATACGTCGCCATTGCCAACGCGCGCGCCAATCGCAAACCTTCCGCGCCCTCGCCCTTTTGAGCGGCGTAACGCACGACCGCTCTTTGAACGCTGCGCCATGCAGTCGACAACGGATGAGTGCGATGAGCGGCGCTGATCACGACGATATGTTTAACCAGCTGCGGGAAGCGCTCAGCGAATGCGAGAGCAACCATGCCGCCATACGAGGCGCCTACGATCGCTGCTAAAGACCCGATCTGGAGGTGTTGCATCACTCGACGAAGGAGTTCCGCCTGGTCGTGCGAGGCAATGGTGGGAAAGTCCGCTTGGCCCGCGCGCGGGCCGGTCGTGCCGCCGCTGCCGCCCAGAAAATCGATGCCGAGAATTCGATAACGGTCGCTGTCCAGCGCGGCGCCCGGCCCGATGATGTCGCTCCACCAGCCTTTATTGCCGGCGTGATCGGTTACTGCGCGCCCCGCGGAAATGCCGCCCAGCGCCGCAACGACGGGCGCAGCCGGATCGCCGGCCAGTCGCCACGCGACTCGCACATTGGCCAATTCCCCGCCAAAGCGTAGCGGCAGCGGGCCTTGCAGCTCCAAAACGCCTTCGTAGACGCCAGGTCGACAGGCGTCGTCGGGCACAGCATTCATGAATCGAATCACTCCGTGTCGCTCCAGCGCCCGGAATCGGACTGACTGGACAGGTTTCGCACATCGCAGAAACCCCACGGAGGACCGTAGGCGGGTCGCAGTGACCGACCGCCCCAATAAAGAGCAGCTTCACTACAACTCATCTGTCGGGGCCCGCTTAAACAAGCAGGCTCCCCGCAGGAGTTGGCACCTTTTCGAGATGGTTAGTCTCGACGGTTGCCCCGGCTTCAAAGGGCCTGACCCTCAGCCGGTCTCGATGAGTGCGCAAAGCATAGGGGGAGGACGTTCTTCAGGTCAAGCCAGCTTGCCCAAGTTGCGCCAATGTATTAACGTACTAGCACACTATTACAGGCCGTGGGCCATTCTCATGAAAGAGCATCGGGCATTGACGCCGCGCCAGGAGGCGCTGGCGGAGCGGGCGCTGTTCAGCGCCATTTTGACGTTACGTAGCGTCGATGAATGCCGTGCGTTCTTTCGCGATCTGTGCACGCCCGCCGAGTTGCAGGCGCTGGCCGACCGCTGGGCCGTCGTCGCCCTGCTCCAGCAAAGCGTGCCGTACCGGGAAATTCACAAGCAGACCGGCGTTAGCGTCACGACCATCGGCCGCGTCGCTCGTTATCTGCTCAATGGCAACGGCGGGTACACACTGGCCGCCGAACGCATGAAGGAATCCAACGATTCAGGGCGCGCCCGACCATGATCGACAAGACCACCCGCCTCAAAGTAGCCCTGCAGAAGTCCGGGCGCCTCACCGAAAATTCGCTGGACCTGATGGTCCGCTGCGGCTTGAAGTACAGCCGTGGCAAGGACCAGCTGATGTGTTACGGCGAGAACATGCCGCTGGATCTGCTGTTTGTCCGCGACGACGACATTCCGGACCTGGTGCAACAGGACGTCTGCGACCTCGGCATCGTCGGTTTGAACGTGATCGAAGAAAAGCGCCTCGCGTTCCAGGCGCGCGGCGTGCAACCGTTGTTCGATCAGTTGATGACGCTCGACTACGGCAAGTGCCGCCTGTCGATCGCGGTCCCGGACGGCGTCGAATACAAAGATGCGCGTTCGTTGCACGGCAAGCGCATCGCGACCACCTATCCAAACATCCTCAGTCGCTACCTGCGTCAACGCGACGTGCAAGCTGAGATCGTGACATTGTCGGGTGCGGTCGAAATCGCGCCCCGCCTCGGCCGCGCCGATTTCATTTGCGACCTGGTCTCCACCGGTTCGACGCTGCTCGCGAATCATTTGTGGGAAGCGGAAACGATTCTGGAAAGCCAGGCCGCGATCATCACGACGCCGGTGCCGGTCTCTGCGGAGAAACAGGATTGGATCCATCGCCTGACCATGCGCATCGACGGCGTGCAGCAGGTGAAGGAAAGCAAATACATCATGCTGCACGCCCCGCGTTCGAAGCTCGCCGACATTCGCAAGCTGCTACCCGGCAGCGAATCGCCGACCATCGTGCCGCTGGACGGCACAGGCGACAAGGTCGCGGTCCATGCGGTGTGCCGGGAAAACGTCTTCTGGGAAACGTTGGAAAGTCTCAAGAGCGCCGGCGCGAGCGCGATCCTGGTGCTGCCGGTCGAGAAGATGTTGGCGTGAGTAAAGCGATGCAGTTGGCGATATTGGATTGGGCAACGTTGTCGCAAACCGAGCGCCGCACCGCCTTGCGGCGTCCGGCGCAGACCGATGCTGACAGCCTGCATCAACGCGTCAGCGAGATCATCGGCGAAGTTCGCGCACGCGGCGACCAAGCACTGATCGAGTTCACCCGTCGGTTCGATGGTGTGTCGCTATCGAACCTGGAAGTGAGTGCCGCCGAGTTTGCCGCTGCTGAGCGTTCGTTGACGGCTGAGCAGCTGGCTGCGCTCGAGCGTGCGATCGGCAACGTGCGTCGCTTTCACCAGGCTCAGTTGAGCGATACGCTGCGCGTCGAAACGTCGCCCGGTGTTATCTGCGAACGTCACTTTCGTGCGGTCGATGCAGTGGGTTTGTATGCTCCGGCCGGCGTCGCTCCCCTGCCCTCGACCATTGTGATGCTCGCGGTTCCCGCATCGATTGCTGGCTGCCCGACGCGAATCGTTTGTACTCCGCCGCGCAAGGATGGCACGGCCGATCCTGCTGTACTGGTCGCCGCAAAGTTGTGTGGCGTGCAGCGTGTGTTCAAGGTTGGAGGGGCGCAAGCGGTCGCCGCGATGGCCTACGGCACAGCCAGCATTCCCAAAGTCGACAAGGTGTTCGGCCCCGGCAATTCCTGGGTGACTGCCGCCAAACTCCTGGTTGCCAACGATCCTGACGGCGCGGCGTTGGATTTGCCCGCTGGTCCCTCGGAAGTTCTGGTCATTGCTGACGACACAGCAAACGCCGAGTTCGTCGCGGCTGATTTGCTGGCTCAGGCGGAACACAGCGCCGATGCACAAGCTATTCTCGTCACGACGTCGCGTGCGCTAGCCGATGCGACACTCGTGCAACTCGAAGCCCAGATGCAACGCCTGGGACGCGAAAGCACGCTGCGAGAATCGATCAATCACGCGCGTTTGTTTCTAGTTGAATCGTTGCAAGCAGCGTTCGAGCTCAGCAATGCATATGCGCCCGAGCACTTGATTGTCCAAGTACCGAAGGCACGCGACTGGTTGCCGCACATCCGCAATGCTGGCTCGGTGTTTCTGGGTGCTTGGACGCCCGAGACCATGGGCGACTACTGCAGCGGCACGAATCACGTTCTTCCGACGTACGGCTTTGCTCGCGCGTACAGCGGGCTGTCGTTGGTCGATTTCCAGAAACGTATGACGGTGCAGGAACTGAGCGCCGACGGTCTGCGCGACCTCGGCCCGACAGCGATCACCATCGCGGGCCTCGAAGGCTTGGATGCGCACGCGAACGCTGTCCAAGTGCGCCTACGTCAACTCGCGACTTGATTATGAATCCTATCTTGCAGCTGGCTCGGCCCGATATTCTTTCGTTGCAGCCCTATCAGCATGCCGCTTGGGAGCCGACCTTGGAACGCATGCACGCCAACGAGATGCCCTGGCGCGCAGACGGCGACGGTTCGCATGCAGGCTTGAATCGCTATCCCGAACCGCAGCCCGACGAATTGATTCAACACCTCGCGCAGCTCTATGGAGTCGAGCCGAAGAACGTGCTCGCCGGACGCGGCAGCGACGAAGGCATCGATTTGCTGACGCGTGCGTTTTGTCGTGCCGGCGTCGATAGCGTGCTCATCTGCCCGCCCACCTTCGGCATGTACAAGGTGTCGGCAAAGATTCAAGGCGCGGGCGTGATCGAAGTCCCGCTGGTCAAGGAGCGAGGCTTCGAGCTCGATGTACAACGAGTGCTCGCCGCTTGGAACGAGGACGTCAAGCTCATCTTCATTTGCACGCCGAATAATCCGACCGGCAACTTGCTTGAGCGTGCTGCTATCGAAGTGCTGTGCGGCCAGCTCAGTAACAAATCGCTGATCGTCGTCGACGAGGCCTACATCGAGTTTGCCGGTGTGCCGAGCCTCGCAAGCGAGCTGGAGCGTTTCCCGAATCTGGTGATTCTGCGCACATTGTCAAAGGCCTATGCACTTGCCGGCGCTCGCTGCGGAGCCTTGCTCGCCCACCAAGACATCGTCAGCTTGCTTGCTCGCGTCATCACCCCGTACGCGTTGCCGACGCAGACTATCGAAGCGGTGTTGAAATTCACGGACGATCAGCACGCCACTGATTCCAAGCAACGCATCGCCGCCATTCTGAGCGAACGCGCGCGACTGATCGAACAGCTTGCGTCGTTGCCGCTGATCCGGCACGTGTGGAGCAGCGATTCCAACTTCATCCTCGTCGACTGTTACGACGCCGAGGCCGTGCTACGTGCAGCGCTGAAATCGGGTTTGATCATTCGTGACCCGCGTTCGCAATTGGGCCTGAGCACCTGCCTGCGCATCTCGGTCGGCTCACCGGACCAAAACGATCGGCTGATACGAGGCATCACCGAGGCGGCGGGAGCAGTCGCATGAGCGCGCCACGAGTTTTATTCATCGATCGCGACGGCACGCTTATCGTCGAGCCCGCGGACAAGCAAATCGACAGCTTGCAGAAGCTTCGTCTCATGCCCGACGTCATCGCCGCGCTACAACGATTGCGGGACGTCGGCTATACGCTCGTGATGGTGAGCAACCAGGACGGTTTGGGTACTGCGAGCTTTCCAGAACCAACATTCCGCGAGCCACACGAATTCTTGCGCGAGTTGCTTGCGTCACAAGGCATTCGATTCGCGGCGGAGTTCATCTGCCCGCACACGCCAGCGGACGGTTGCAACTGCCGTAAACCGAAGACCGGTTTGTTAGATGATTATCTGCGTGCCCAGCCCATCGACAGGCAACACAGCTATGTCATCGGCGATCGCGAAACCGATCTCGAACTGGCGCGCAATCTCGGCATTCAAGGTATTCGCGTGCGTACCGAAGAGACGCCGGGTGACACGTGGCCCGAAATCGTTGCGCGCCTGACCTCAACGACTCGCGTTGCATCGGTGGTTCGCAAGACCAAGGAAACCGACATCAAAGTCGACGTGAACCTGGATCGCGAATCGCCGATTCGCATCGAAACTGGTTTGGGTTTTTTCGATCACATGCTGGAGCAGATCGCCAAGCATGGCGGCTTCTCGCTGCAACTCACCTGCAAGGGCGACTTGCACATCGACGAGCATCACACCGTCGAGGACTGCGCCCTGGCATTGGGACAAGCATTGAAGCAGGCACTCGGCGACAAGCGCGGCATTCATCGCTACGGATTCCTGTTGCCGATGGACGAAGCACTGGTGCAAGTTGCCATCGATCTGTCCGGCCGTCCCTACTTCGTGTTCGAAGGTAAGTTCGGCCGCGATAGCGTCGGCCAGTTGCCGACCGAGTTGGTGCCGCACTTCTTCCGCTCGCTCGCAGAAACACTCGGCGCTGCCATCAACATCAAAGTCGACGGGGAGAACACGCATCACATGATCGAGGCTTGTTTCAAAGGCGTCGGGCGAACCTTGCGCCAGGCGTTCCGCATCACCGACACCGAGCTTCCCAGCACCAAGGGTGCGCTGTAATGCGCCTGGTCATCATCGATAGTGGTGGCGCCAACATCGCTTCCTTGCAGTATGCGGTCGACCGCCTCGGCGTATCGGCGGAGCTGACGACCGATCCAGAGAAGGTTCGCTCGGCGACGCACGTGATTCTGCCTGGCGTCGGTGCCGCGGCCGACTGCATGACTCGTCTGCAACGCTCGCCCGGTTTGGTAGACACGATTCGCAACCTGCGCCAGCCCATGCTCGGCATTTGTGTCGGCATGCAGCTGCTGTTCGAGTCGTCCGAGGAAGGCGAAGTGCCGTGCATCGGATTGCTGCCCGGACGCGTGCGACGTTTTGCCGATCGCGACGACCTGCCGGTGCCGCACATGGGTTGGAATCAATTGGAGTTCGACTCGGACTCGGCACTGCTGAGAGACATCAAGCCCGGCGATCACGTTTATTTTGTGCACAGCTATTCCGCGCCGGTGAGTCCGCTGACCTTGGCGACGAGCACCTATGGCGAGCCGTTCTCCGCGCTGGTCCAAAGCGGCAATGTATTCGGCGCGCAATTTCATCCCGAACGCTCGGCCCGCATCGGCTCGCTGCTGCTGCGTAACTTCATTCAATTGCAGTAGACGACCATGGAGCTGATCCCCGCCATCGATCTCAAGGACGGCCGTTGCGTGCGCCTGTTCAAAGGCGACTTCGCAGCCGAGACCGTGTACTCGAACGATCCCACCGAAATTCTGCAGCGCTATCGCGCGCTCGGCGCCCGGCGAATTCACGTCGTCGATCTCGACGGCGCGAAAGACGGAACGCAGGCCAATCGCGATGTGGTTTTGAAACTCGCAACCGACCCCGCAGTGAAGTTACAAGTCGGCGGCGGACTGCGTTCGCTCGCCCGCGTGCAGGCATTGCTCGACAATGGCGCCGAACGCGCTGTGATCGGCAGCGTCGCAATCAATTCACCCGATGAAGTCGTTGAGTGGTTCAAGCAAGTGGATCCGAGTCGCATCGTGCTCGCACTGGATGTGAGACTGGACGATGCCGGCATCCCGATGCTCACGACACATGGCTGGCAGCAAACGAGCGGCGTCGTGCTTTGGAACGCGATCGAGCGTTACCTTCGAGTCGGTCTCACTCATGTTTTGTGCACAGACGTCGCACGCGACGGTGCGCTGACCGGCCCCAACTGCGAGCTCTACGCTGAAGCGATACGACGCTTCCCGGAACTGCAGTGGCAGGCATCGGGAGGCGTTGCGACGGGTCGCGATTTGGTAGCGCTGCGCGATTGTGGTGTCGCTGCCGTGATCAGCGGCAAAGCGCTGTTGGAAAACAAGATCCCTTCACAGGAGTTGCGACCATTCTTGCCAAACGCATCATCCCTTGCCTCGATGTAAGAGACGGGCAAGTCGTCAAGGGCGTGCGCTTCCGCGACCACGTGGTCGTGGGCGACATTCTCGAACTGGCAACGCGTTATCGCGACGAAGGTGCCGACGAGCTGGTGTTTTACGACATCACCGCGAGTCCGGACGGGCGCTCGGTCGATCGTTCGTGGATTCGCCGCATCGGGCGCATCCTCGATATTCCTTTCTGCGTCGCCGGTGGCATTCGCAGTGTCGCTGACGCTGAGGAAGTCTTGGGTGAAGGTGCTGAAAAAGTTTCCGTCAACTCCCCTGCACTGGCCGATCCCGAATTGATCAGCCGCCTCAATGCACGCTTCGGCGCGCAGTGCGTGGTAGTTGGTATCGACAGCCAGACAGTCGACGGCAACTACTACGTGTATCAGTTCACCGGCGATCCCGACCGGACTCGCAACACCGCACGCAAGACACTGGATTGGGTTCGTGAGGTCCAAGAGCGTGGCGCAGGCGAAATCGTTTTGAACTGCATGGCGAGCGACGGCGTGCGTCAAGGCTACGACATCAGTCAACTGTCCGCGGTTCGCGCCCAATGCCGAGTGCCGCTGATCGCATCAGGCGGCGCTGGCAAGAGCGAGCATTTCGCTACTGTGTTCAATGAAGCGAAAGTGGACGGTGCGCTTGCGGCGAGCGTGTTTCATACCGGCGCGCTGTTGATTCCCGATTTGAAGAGTTATCTGCGCGAACGCGCGGTCGAGGTCCGGCCATGAAACTGGATCAAGTCGAATCGCTCGATTGGAACAAAGGCGATGGCTTGTTGCCCGCCGTCGTCCAGGATGCGCGGACCGGCAAAGTGCTGATGCTCGGTTATATGAATCGAGATGCGTTGCGTAACACGCTTGGTGAAAAGCGCGTGACGTTCTTCAGTCGTAGCAAACAACGGCTGTGGACCAAGGGCGAGACCTCCGGAAACTTCCTGCATCTCGTCGACGCGGAAGTTGATTGCGACAACGACACGATCTTGATCACCGCGAATCCCGACGGTCCCACGTGTCACAACGGCACCGATAGCTGCTTCGGCGAGAGGATCGGTACCACTGCAACCCGGCTCGCTTTCTTATCGCAGCTCGAATCTGTGATCGAGCAGCGGGTGAGCGCACGACCCGAAGGCAGCTACACCGCGCGACTCTGGTCGGAAGGCCCGACGCGGATGGCTCAGAAGGTCGGCGAAGAAGGCGTCGAGGTCGCGCTGGCCGCAGTGACTCAAACTCCCGAAAAGCTCGTCGGCGAAGCGGCCGATTTGCTGTTTCATCTCACGCTGCTGCTCAAGAGCAGGCAGCTTTCCCTGGCGGATGTCGTCGCCGAACTGGAGCGACGACACGCCGCCAAGTCTTGATGCGATTTTCAGTCAATCGCCTCGAACACTAGCGGATACGGTAGCTGACGCCTTCGACGCAAGTCGTTTCTACACGTCGAGACTTGACCACACGCTGTGGGACAAGATCTGAAGCGTCAAACCATGGTTACATTTCTGGAACCCTACCTGCGCAGCGCCGTTACATGGGAACTCAAGATCACGAGGGATTTCCCATGGACTCGTTCGCTTCGAAGATCATCACCGTCGGTATCGCCAGCGCCCTGTGCGGAATCGCAATGGCCGGCGGCGGTAAAGACGATCACATGAAAATGATGGACACCAATGGCGACGGCAAAGTCACCGCCGCCGAGCACGCCGACGGTTGCAAGCAGATGTTCACCAAGATGGATTCAAATGGCGATGGCCAGGTCACTGCCGCCGAAATGGATGCCGCACAGCCGATGATGAAACATCACAAGGACAAGTCGGGCGCGACCGCCCGCAACGAAGATGGCCACGACAAGGAGAATGCTGCCGATAAGCCCAGCGGCAAGATGATGTCCTCCAGCGAGAAGATCGCAGTGATGGACGTCAATGGCGACGGCCAGCTGAGTGCCGCAGAGCATGCGGCCGGCGCGAAGAAGATGTTCACTAAAATGGACACCGATAGCGACGGCACCCTCACCGCTCAGGAGCTGAAGGAAGGTCATCGCTCGATGATGACGGCGAGCGAATAGTCGGCTGTCGACGTTGATTCCAAAAGCGGGCCCAAGTGGGCCCGCTTTTGTTTGAGCTAGATCAGAAACTCCGGCGCCGGATCGCGCAGGTTGTAACGCGAGCTCATCGCACGGCCGTACGCACCGGCAGTCGCGATCAACAACACGTCGCCTTCTTGAGTCGGCGGCAACAAACGATCCGTACCCAGCTGATCGCCCGACTCGCAAATCGGACCGACGATGTTCACGATCTCGGTCGGCAGATCGTCCAGGCGCGTCAGGTTCACGATTTCGTGATGAGCGCCGTACAGCGCCGGCCGGATGAGCGAGTTCATGCCGGTGGCGACACCGACATAGTGCACTTCACCTTTGCCCTTGAGCTGTGTGACCTGCGCCAGCAGCACGCCGGCTTCGGCGACCAGATAACGACCCGGCTCGATCCACAACGCGAGCTTCGGATGTGCGGCCTTCAATCCAGCGAGGATTTCGCCGAACTCGGACAGCGGGACGCCAGGCTGACCCAAACGTTCCGGCACACCGAGACCGCCACCGACGTCGACGATACGCACGTCCTTGAAACGTTGCGTGAGCGCAGTGAGCGTGTCGCCCACAGCCTTCCAGTTGTCGACACTGAACACACCGCTGCCGGTGTGCGCATGCAGGCCGATGACCTTCGCGCCGGCCGCTTTGACCAACCGCTCCAGCTCGTCCATCTCGAACAGCGGCACGCCGAACTTCGAATGCACACCGGCCGTGCGTACCTTGTCGTGATGACCGCGGCCATAGCCGGTGTCGATGCGAATGAACACTTCCTTATTCTTGAACAACTCCGGCCAGGCCTTGAGCGGATGCAGGTTATCGAGCGTCACATAGATGCCCTGACTCAAGCCCCACTGGTATTCCTCACGAGGTGCGAAGTTGGGCGTGTACAGGATCTTGTGCTTGTCGATCGACGGCACCGTCTTCACCACGTGCTCGACTTCGCCGCGCGACACGCACTCGAATCCCAGCCCTTCGGCATGGAACAGCTTGACGATCTCGGGATGCCAGTTGGCCTTAAGCGCGTAGAACACACCTTCAATGCCCGGCAATGCACGCAACGCTTTGGCCTTCTTGGTCAGCGTCGCGCGGTCGTAGACGAACGCAGCGCCATGCTCGTGTCCCAGCGAAACCAGGTCCGCACGACGATCGTGCCACCACTGCTTGAGATCGTTCGCGGCTTTGTCTTTAGGCCCGTACAACTCTTCCCAGGTCGGGCCGAGCACACGATCCGCCGTCATCTTCTGGATCGCGATGTCGTGCAGGCGCGAGACCAACCGGTCGCCCTGCGCTTCGTCGATCACGAAAGTGATATTGAGGTCGTTCGCCGCCTGCGTGACCAGATAAATCTTCTGCTCTTCGAACAGCTCCAGCGCGTCGCCGAGCCGGTGCAGGATGGCGCGAATGTTTCTTCCGACCAGACTCACCGCCGCGCACGGTCCGATGACTTCGACTCGGCACAGCTTGCCGAGATCCAGTACGAGCGCGTCGAGTGTCGGCTTGTCCAGCGTATTCGCAGCCGGATCGAGCGACACAGTGACGCTGGTCTCCGACGTCGACACCAGGTCGACCGACAACCCGTGTTCCTTGAACACCTGGAACGCATCGGCGAGGAAGCCGACCGAATGCCACATGCCGACGGTTTCCATCGACACCAGCGTGATGTTCTTCTTGATCGTGACCGCCTTCACCTGCGCCGCGACGTTACCGCCATGCGTAGTGATGACCGTGCCTTCGAGCTTCGGCGTTTGAGTCGCGTACACATACAGAGGGATGCCGTACTGCTTCACCGGCATGATGCAGCGGGGATGCAGAACCTTGGCGCCGCTGCTGGCGATTTCCTGCGCTTCGTCATATTCGAGCGCACGTAACAAACGAGCCGTCGGCACGGAACGCGGATTCGCGCTGAACATGCCAGGCACGTCGGTCCAGATTTCCAAACGGCGCGCACGCAGCTTCGCGGCGAAGTAGCTACCGGAAGTATCCGAGCCACCGCGACCGAGCAGCACGGTATCGCCGTGATCGTCACTGGCGATGAAACCTTGTGAGATGTAGACCGTGCCTTGGGAGGACCAGCGACGCTGCAACTCCAGATCGGGCTCGTAGTTGCACGTCGCTGAGAGATAACTCGACCGCATGTTCGCGTTGCGCAGGGCCTGTGCTTTGAGCACGGTGCGAGCGTCGACCCACTGCGTATCCAAACCTTGCGAGGAAAGGAACGCCGCGCCCAGACGCGTCGCCATCAATTCGCCTTGCGCCATCACGCGAGCACGCAGGCGCTCGCTGACTTCACCAACCAGCGCGATGCCGGCGGCAATCTGTCGCAATCGTTTGAACTGTTCTTCCAGATCCTGGCTCGGCGTCACACCGAGATCGCGCGCCAGGTCGCGGTGGCGCTGCTCGATCTGATTCATCACCGACTGCGCTTCGTTGCTTTGGGTGTCGAGCGACAACGCCAGCAGCTGCTCAAGCCTATCGGTAATGCCGGACAGCGCGGAATGAACGATGACGGGTCGCAGCCCCTCGGCCAGCCGGTCGCGTACCACCGTCGCGATGTTTTTCCAGTTAGCGACCGAGGAAACGCTGGTACCACCGAACTTCAGGACCACCCACGGCGACGCCGCAGGCGTGGAATCAGCCATCGTCATTGCGCAACTCTTAGGTTTATGTGAGCCAGGAATACCGGAACCGCCGACGCGTCGGCCAATTCATTGTCGGGTCGCAGCGCTGGTGCGCGCACCGTCCTGGCTCACCGGGCCTGGACAGGCGCGGGAGCACGCGGGAATCAGAGCGCGTAGCCTCGCAGCGGCCCGCGCGAACCTTACTATTCTTCTTCGAAGTCGTTGAGTTCTTTCTTCAGGCGGCGGTCGGCCAGCACATCCTCGAGCTTGCTCCAGGCCGCTTTACCTTTTTTCGCCGCGGCTGCGGCGCTTGGTCGCGCGCGCCGGGCGCCCGCGTCGATGAACTTCTCGTAATTCTGGTCCTCGTCGCTTTCGGCGACGAAGTCATCATCCAGGTCGAAGTGATCGTCGTCTCTCTCCATCATGGCTTTCCTGAAAAATTCCAGCCGAATCAATTACATCGGGAACCGGCAGGGCCGGAAGCCTGCGGACTATATACGATGCGCGGCGGTTTTCAATGGCTTGGAGGGCACGGCGTCCAAATAGTTCGACACCCGTGCGCCGCTACTTACCAGAGGTTAAGTAGCGTTGCTGACGATGACCGGAGCCCCCCGCCCGAGCCCCAGCGCCTCGGCCGCGCTCTGCTCCGCACGGGCGATTTCGACCACGCCGAAGGAGTTGACCAGGGCCAGAAAGTCGCCCGGGCTAACGTCCCCGTACGTGCGCCTGAGGGCAAAAGTATGGCCGCCGGTGCGCACCATCGGCCGGCTGAACGGCTCGATCAGGGCGGCGTCGATGTTGGTGATCAGGTTGCCGAAATGGTCGGTGGTCATGACCACGCCCGCGACCTGGTCCGCGGCCACCGACGGTTCATCCACCCAGGACGGCACGATGTCGTGAGTCGACGGCCCTAGATCCGCAGGGCCCGCTCGCCGGCTGGCAATCTCGGCGGCCAGCGGCGCAAAAATGTCCCGCCCGTGGAAGGTCGCGCTGGCCGGCGGCAGCTTGAAACGCTTACCGGCCAGCGCGGCGTCCAATCGATAAATCTCCGCGGCAGGCACCCTGCTGACAATGGGCGCGAGCAGCCCGTTGTCCGGCGCCAGGAATGCATGACCGTTCGCGACCACCGCGATGATGTCGCGCTTGGTGCCGACGCCCGGGTCGACCACCGCCACGTGCACTGAGCCTTCTGGAAAGTAGCTGTACGCACGTGCGAGCCAGAACCCCGCCTCCGCCGGCCAATACACCGGCACGTCGTGAGTCACGTCGATGATGCGTGCCTCGGGCATGCGCGCCAGGATGCGGCCTTTCATGGTCGCGACGAACGGCCCTTGCGGACCGAAGTCGGTGGTCAACGTGATCACGCCGCAAGCTGAAAACATATTTGTAACCTAGGTTCGGAACTCGCAGCGACCGAAGTCCTGCACGATCACGTTGCGATCGCCGGCAACGACTCGGAATGACGCATCACCGGCGCCGATGTTCCAGATCTCGATGCGCAACGGCTCGCCGGGAAACACAGGACTGGTAAAGCGCGTGTCCAGTCGTCGCAATTGCGATGCATCGTCGCCGCACAGCGCTTTGATCAACGCTCGGCCAGCCATCCCGTAATGACACAGTCCGTGCAGGATCGGCCGATCGAAGCCCGCGACCCCGGCAACTTCCGGATCGATGTGCAACGGATTGTAGTCGCCGGACAAACGATAGATCAGCGCCTGGTTGAGCGTGGACGGCAACTCTAAAGTCATGTCCGCCGGGCGCTCGTTCGGCACCGGACGCGGCTTCGGTGCACCTTCGCTCTTACCGCCGAATCCACCGTCGCCGCGCAGGAAAGAAACAATTCCCAACGTGACCAGCAAATCGCCGTCGCTAGCGAACAACTTGCGAGTCATATAAAGAATCGCGCCCTTCTCGGCGCCTTTGTCGTAAATCTCATCGATGGAGATTTCGCTGGTGACCGTGCCTTCGACCGGCAGCGGCTTGTGCAACACCAACGACTGCTCGGCATGCAGCAACATTCGATAGTTGATGCCGAACTCCGGTTGCGACAACAGCATCGCGCCGGCCGCCAGCGTCACTGCCTGCATCGGCAGCGCCACGAGAGACTTCTCATACACATACTTGAGATCTCCGGCGTCCACCGGATTTCTCGCACCGACGCCGAGACCGAGCGCGTACAACATCGTGTCACGCCGCGTATAGCTGTGACGCACCGGCTCGATCTTCATGCTCTTGAGCTTTTCGTAATCGATGGCCATACGCTTGGTGTCGCTCCCTAACTGAAGTCAGCACGTTGATTTCGGCAGGGATTGTCACCGAATCGCCGGCCACGCGCCACGGCTGACGCCACAGCCGTTCGTGCCAGCTTGCAGATGCGGAAATCGTTAGCGTAGGATCCGTTCCGCGCATGTGACTGGCGTCGGATGGAGCACACCATCGGGAAGCATGCGTGCGGGAACTCGACCCGCTGCGGCCGCTCGCCTGGGCACTCACGTCCACCCTTCCTCGAAGGAGCGCCGCCATGCAGATCTCATTCGATTTATTGCGATCGTCCGATCCCGATGTCCATGCCGCCGTGGTCGGCGAAGAGCAACGCCAGCGCGAAGGGCTGGAGCTCATTCCGTCCGAGAACTACGCCTTTCCCGAGGTGTACGCGACCAACGGCTCGGTGTTCGCCAACAAGTACTCCGAAGGGTACGTCGGCCGGCGTTACTACGGTGGGCAGCAATTCACCGATCGCATCGAGTCGTTAGCCATCGAGCGCGCCAAGCAGTTATTCCGCGCCGAACATGTGAACGTGCAACCGCTCAGCGGATCGCCCATGAATCAGGCGGCGTACTTCGCGTGCCTCGCGCCTGGGGACACGGTGCTTGCGATGGATCTTTCGCATGGCGGACATCTCACTCACGGCGCGCCGGTCTCGTGCATGGGACGCATCTTCAATTTTGTCCGCTACAAGACGGTGCAGCCGGAAGGTTACATCGACTACGACGCTGTGCTCGCCACGGCCAAACAAGTGAAGCCGAAGATCGTTCTCTGCGGACACTCGTCATATCCGCGGGAGGTGGACTACGCACGATTCAGAGCCATTGCCGATGAAGTCGGTGCGCTCTGCATGGCAGACGTCTCGCATGTCGGCGGTCTCATCGCGGGTGGCGCACTCAAGAATCCCGTGGATGCGGGTTTCGATATCGTCACAACCACAACTCACAAGTCGCTTCGTGGTCCGCGCGGCGGAATGATTCTTTGCAAGTCTTCACTCGCGCAGAAGATCGACGCAGCCGTGTTCCCGGGCATGCAGGGCGGGCCCCACATGAATGCTGTCGCCGGCATCGCAGTGACGCTGAAGCTTGCGTCGCAACCGGCGTTCAAAGAGTACGCGCATCAAGTTGTCCGCAACGCTCGCGCGTTGGCGGATGAACTGGTGAAGCGTGGGTGCAGCCTCGTGACCGGCGGGACGGAGAATCATTTGATCGTGATCGATGTCGTGCGCTCGTTCGATATCGATGGACGCGTGGCAGAGACGGCGCTGGATCTGGCTGGCCTCACCGTCAACAAACAAGTGATTCCGGACGACCCTCGCCCGCCGCTGAAGCCCAGCGGCATTCGCCTGGGAACGCCGGCGATGACGACGCGCGGCTTGAGGGAGCCGCAGATGACGCAGGTCGCGGAGTGGATTGTGCAAGCACTGCGCTCGCACGACGATCAAGCCAAGTTACGCGGCCTGCATGAGGAAGTGCGGACGCTGTGCAAGAACTTTCCAGTGCCTGGACTGGGCGAGTAATCGCCGCTTCTTGCTCTCGCGTGGGGGCGCAGGCCCCCACAGCGAATTCAGAGTGACCAATCGATCCACGCCCCTGGATCGACCGGCTGGATCGAAACAGACTTGTCGTTCGCAGCCTTACGCAATCGACCGACCGGATCCGTCACCTCGGTGTACTCCGTCAGCCCGGAGATCCCGTAGTGGATCGGCACCACGCGGCGTGCGCCTAGAATGTTTGCTGCAGCCACTGCTTGCTCGGGCGTCAGCACGGCCGGCTGACCACTGACCGGTTTACGCCATCCGAACTGTGCGCCGTTCACTGGCAGGAAGGCAGCGTCGAATGGTCCGAACTGGCGGCCAATGCGCCACCAGTGCCCGTGCCAAAGAGTGTCGCCACCGTGAAAGATGCGACGACCGCCGGCTGAAACGACCCACGACATCTGCGGATCGCCATAACCATCCGACGCAGGCACCGCAGTCGCAGTGAAATCGCCAAGCAACTGCGGTTCCCACAACTCAGCTGGTCGCGCACGCGCGCCTTGAGGAATCGGCAGCGGATTCGTTCCCGCTGGATAGATCAGTGCACCTCCATTGCTCAGCGCCTGCTCCGCCGCCTTCGGGTCGAAGTGATCAGGGTGTACATGTGTGATCAAAACATATGTATCGCCCACGGCATCGTTCACCGGCACCATTCGGTCCTTGAGCGCCGGCCCCCATGCGTCGGCGTTGATCAGCGGATCGATGAACAACGTCGCTTGCGGCAGCTGCAGACGGATACCTGCCCATGCGAGCCGCTGAATGCGCAAGCCGTCCGCATCGGCGGCAGCGAAAACGCGGCGGCCGGTCGACAGCGCTGCGAGCGATATGCCACCGCACGCAGATAGAAACTCCCTGCGCCTCATGCGCGCGCCCTCGACGCCATTACTGCATCGAACGAGAAGATCGACTGCGCGACGATGATCTCCAGATTGTGCTGATGCCATTCGCGCTCGAATGCCACCGGCTCGATGTTCTCAGCCAGGCAATCTTCGATGCGAATCGAGCCGAGGCGCTGGTTCGCATCTTGCAGCGATGAGTCGGCGCGAATTTCGATTACCGCCGCCTGCAATCGAGCTAGATAATGAGCCGCGTTATCCAATACGCGCGCAGGAAACTTCCCGATGTGCCCACCGACGATGGTGCTCCTGCCGAACTGCCGTATCCGGCCGATGGCCCTGCCAATCGCCGCCGGATCCGCCTTCGAGAGATAAACGATGTTTCCCACGATGTTGTCCCCGGCGCAGACCAGGTCGGCGGTCGGCACATCGACACTCACGTGATCCATGGTCTTGCCCGGGTTGTGCACGAAGCACAGCTCATGCTGCCCCCAACGCAACGTCATGGTGCTGTCGAACGTCACCTGCGGTTCGCGGTAGAACTCGTCGCCTCGCTGATTCTGGGAAAGGAAGGTATGACGATGATGTCGATGCGCAATCGTCACCGCGCTCGGGAACACCGACAACCCGGCCATGTGATCGCTCATGAAATGAGTAGCCGCAACCGCGCGCACAGTCTTGCCCATGTCCTCGCACAGGACCCGCCGTAACCACTTCGCGTCTTCCACACCGGCCAGCGAGTCGACCAGCAACACGTCGTCGCCGTCGATGAACGCCGTGGCGACAGACTCGTAGTCATCGCCAACGAACATCAGTACATTGGAATCCAGCTCTGCGAATCTCACGCTGCTCTCCCGTCGCTTCGACGGCGCCATCGTTGCCGAGACCTCAGGGTGCGACAAACGAAATCTATTGTGGGTCCGAGTTAGAAAAAGTAAGTTGAGCCGAATCGTGAAATCCCGCCGCCCCGCCCCACTCAACGCGCTGCGAGCTTTCGAAGCCGCCGCCCGCAGCCTCAGCTTTCAGGCGGCGGCCACGCAACTGTTCGTGACGCCAGCTGCGATCAGTCACCAGGTGAAGCACCTGGAAGCTTACTTGGGAGTGAAGCTGTTCCGTCGCGGCAATCGCACCGTCGAGCTGACTACCGAAGGCCAAGCACTTGCCGCGTCGCTGAGCGAGCTATTCGGCATGCTCGACCTCGCTTTGGACCGAGCCACCGCACCGATGACCGCAAACCTACGTGTCAGTACCGTGGAATCGTTTGCGGCCAAGTGGCTCGCGCCCAGGCTGCATCGATTCCATCGCGACTATCCCGAACTCAAAGTGCGTATCGAGACCGGGAACGAGCATGCCGATGTCGCACGCGGCGCGGTCGATCTCGCGATTCGTTACGGAGCCGGCGGCTACACGGGCGTCTCCTGCGAACGGCTCATGGACGCGCCAGTGTTTCCGGTCTGTGCGCCCACGTTATTGGACGACGAGCAGCGACCGCTGAGGAAACCCGAGGACCTGCGACATCACACCTTGCTTCACGACGAAGGCGCAACGGGACGTCCCGGCGTGCCGGACTGGTCTGCATGGTTGAAAGCTTCAGGCGCAACGCGCGTGGACGCCACTCGTGGTCCGGTCTTCGCGAGCATCTATCTCGCTCAAGAAGCAGCAGTTGCCGGGCATGGCGTCGCGCTAGGTGTCGGCCCGCTTGTCACAGAAGATTTACAACGTGGCCGCCTGGCCAAACCGTTCGAACATTTCCTTCCCAATGCTTATGCGTTTTGGATGCTGTGCCCGCAAGACACCGACAGAAAGCCGGCCGTCGCGGCCTTCTGCCAGTGGCTGCGCCGTGAAGCGCAGTCCATCTAGCGAAACTAACGCCCGCTCAAAAAATTAGAAATATTTGGTCGTCAAGTTCGGGAACGAACTAGACGAATCGGGCGTAGCACTTACGGAACTACGGACGAGCGTTAAAGAACTACGGGGATACCCATGTATCGTGCTAAATGCGCGACCGGGATGTTGTTGTCTTTAGCTTTGTTGATCGCCGGCTGCGACAGCGGCGACGGTAACGATGGCCAGACCGCACAGGACCCTCCGCCCCCGAGTTCACCTGGACCACCGACGCCACCAACACCGCCGGATCCACCGCCACCCGATCCACCGCAACCGCCAACGCCAACGGTTGGATTGGATGCGCGCCCCAATAACACAACCTGCCTGGCGCCCGCTCGTGCCACGGGCAGCGCGACTATCGCTACCCAGCGAGTGTTTCCAAATCTCAATTTTCGAGATCCGGTCACTCGCGTCACCAGAAATCCTCTGCTCATGATCCAGGCGCCTCGCGACACCAGTCGCTGGTTCGTCGTGGAGCGCTTCGGCACGGTGAAAGTATTTGCCAACAATCCGGCCGTCGCGACGTCTTCGATGTTTCTCGACATCGGTGCGCGCGTCGAGTCTTCATGCGCCGAGTGCGGTCTGCTCGGAATGGCGATTCATCCGGACTTTCCCGCCACGCCGCGCGTCTACCTGGTCTACACCAGCCTGGATCGTAACGGCGGTGGCGGACCTGACACGCACCTTTCCGAATTTACTTCGCGCGACGGCGGACTGACTTTGGATCCTGCGTCCGAACGCGTCGTTCTCACCATATATAAGAACTCCGTGCACCATCACGGCGGCGGAATCATTTTCGGACGCGACGGTTATCTCTACTTCGCCACGGGTGACGGCAACTCCGCGAGCAGAAACGACGCTCAGGATTTGAAAACGATACTCGGCAAAGTTCTTCGCATCGACATCCGTAACACAACCGGCTCGGCGCTCTATAGCATTCCCGCAGATAATCCGTTCGCCGCAAGCACAGCCTTTT
>Ga0247784_1000090_pt1 | contig 31828 bp, 26 predicted proteins | sample UWRJL169409R5_FD_179909 | JGI IMG/M metagenome (GOLD analysis project Ga0247784, IMG submission 179909) | Plant litter microbial communities from Arlington Agricultural Research Station in Wisconsin, United States - UWRJ-L169-409R-5 | ecosystem: Environmental > Terrestrial > Plant litter >...
CATGACTGGGCCGGGCACGAATACATACCTGATCGGCACCGGCCCTTATTTCGTGATCGATCCGGGGCCGGAAGATGCGGTGCACGTCGAGCGCATTCTCGATGCTACGAATCGTCGCATCGAGGCGGTGCTGGCGACGCACACGCATCCGGATCATTCGCCGGCTGCAAGCGCCATTGCTGTTGCCACGGGTGCGAAAGTGCTCGGCAAGCACACGCCTGTGCATGGGCGGCAGGATGTGTCGTTCGTTCCCAGTCGTGAGCTGAGCGACGGCGATGAGGTGGCTGTCGGTGATTTCACGTTGCGTGCGTTACATACGCCGGGGCATGCGTCGAATCATCTTTGTTATTTGCTCCAGGGCACGGGGCTGCTGTTCACCGGCGATCACTTGATGCAAGGGTCGACGGTTGTCATCAGTCCGCCGGATGGCAGCATGCTTGAATATTTGCAGTCGCTCGCGCGTTTGCAGAAAGAGCCGGTGTCCCGGCTTGCGCCGGGTCATGGTTTGGTGATTGAAGACGCGCAGGCGGAGATTGCTCGCATCGTTGCGCATCGTTTGCAACGTGAAGCCAAAGTTGTTGAGAGGCTCGGTCGCGCGGGCACTGCGAGTATCGATACGCTGGTCGCGAGTGTTTACGACGACGTGGACCCGCGACTGCATCCGGTGGCGAAGTCTTCGCTGCTGGCCCATTTGCTCAAATTGGAACAAGAGGGCCGGGTCGTGCGCGATTCGGCCGACGTCAACGCCCCGTGGTCGCTGAAAAATCCTCCGCCTCGCTGATCGAGCTGTCCCACTGTTCGCTGATCTTCGACGAGCATCGAGTGCTCGACGACATCAGCTTCATCCTGCGTCCGGGCGAGCGCTGGGCCTTGGTTGGCGCCAATGGGTCTGGCAAGACCATGCTGCTCAAGATGCTTCGCGGCGATGTATGGCCGACGCCCACGGGGCGGCAGCGCCGGCGCTCGTCGCTGCGCAAAGAGCAGATTGCTTATGTGGGGCCGGAGCGGCAGGACAAGTACATTCGTTACGATTGGAATCTCACGGTGACGCAGGTTGTGACGACGGGGTTGTTCGATGAAGACATTCCCTTGAGCCAACCATCCCACGCCCAACGTGAGCGTGTGGCGCGCGTGTTACGCCGCTTTGGTCTGTGGGGTTTGAGGCAGCGGCGGATTCTCACGTTGTCGTATGGCCAGCGCCGGCTGGCTTTGGTCGCGCGTTTGTTTGCGAGTAACGCGCCGTTGTTGTTGCTCGACGAAGTGTTCAATGGGTTGGATGTTCGAGCGAAGAAGAAACTGGCCGAAGCGTTGGAGCGGCCGAGGAGCGGGCACGACTGGGTGCTGACGTCGCACCGCCCGAAGGAGTTGCCCAAGAATGTCACTCACATCGCGCGGATTGAGCATGGCCGTATCGTGTCGGCGGGTCCGATTGGCGGCGCCGGCCACGGATTGATTTCTCATGCGTCGTCCGCCAGCGCGAGGACGCGCGGCGAGAAGATGATTGAGCCTGCTGACGCGAAAGGCCAAGTGACTTCCGGCGACGCGAACGCGCCCGGCGAGGCGACGGCAGAGGGTAGGCGCGGCGGCGTGACGGATGCTTCGGCGGGACGGCGTGCGAGAAACATTCGTGGCGGCCTCAGTCGTGAATGCGACTTCGGCCCGGACGAGAGAGCGCCTCTCGTTACAATTCGCAACGCCGACATCTTCCGCGACTATCGCCCCGTCATTCGCAAGCTCGATTGGACGCTGAGGCGAGGTGAGAACTGGGCGATCTTGGGGCCGAACGGCTCGGGCAAGAGCTCGCTGCTGAATGTGATCTACGGCGATCTGCATCCCGCGCTGGGCGGTGTAGTCGAGCGAGAAGGCGCGCCGAGGGGATCGCACATCGAGAGATGGAAGAAGCGCGTCGGCTCGGTGTCGCCGGAGCTGCAGGCAGATCATTACCTCGCGAAGTCCATCGAAGAGATCGTCATGTCCGGCCGCTACGCCAGCATCGGCCTCAACGACGCAGCCACGCCCGAAGATCGCGCAGCCGCGAATCGCTGGCTGAAGTTCTTCAACATCGAACATCTTCGCACCCGTGGGCCGAGGCAAGTTTCCTACGGCCAGATGCGTATCGCTCTGTTCGCGCGAGCGATGATCAACGACCCGGAGTTGCTGCTGCTCGACGAGCCGTGCACCGGCCTCGATGGCGACGTGCGAGCCACGGTGCTCGGTTTCATTCAGCAACTCGCCGAGCGAGGCACGCAAATCGTCATGGCTGTTCACGATGTCGAGGACATCGTCCCAGCCGTCAGCAAAGTGCTGAAGATCGTTCGCGGCGGAACCGTGCAAACACTGGATTGGCCGTCGTAACCACGTCGGATCTCCGCGTGCGGCTCAGCGCATGACACATGGGTGCGCAATCACTGCTCTCGAACCGAGCGAGGGGTACGCGATACGATCGCACGTCGGTCAGTGGAGAACGTTTGTGCTCAAGGCAACCCTGCGAAGTCTGGTGTATGTGCTCACAGCAGCAACAGGGTGGTTGCACGGCACGGCAGCCGCCGATCCGCTGACTCCCGCCCAGCAACTCGCCTCCGAAATCCAAGCCGGCAAACACGAAGGCTTCGAGTCGTTCATCATGCGCGTCGACGACGAGATCGTCGCACGTGCGCTGACGGAGACTTACCGTTCGAACCGTCCGCCGGACCTGCGTTCAGCGACGAAGTCCATCACCGCGCTGCTGGTCGGCATCGCCATCGATCAAGGCAAGATCGCATCGGTGAAAGAGAAAGTGAGCGACCACTTGCCGTCGCACGAAGCAGTTTTACTGAAGGACCCCAGGAAGGCGCAGATCACCATCGAAGATCTGCTCACCATGCGCAGCGGACTCGACTGCAACGATTGGGATCCGCGCTCGCCGGGGCAGGAAGACAAGCTGTACAAGGAGCAGGACTGGGTCGCTGCCTGGGCGGCGCTGCCGATGAAAACCGATCCGGGCAAGGAATTTTCTTATTGCACGGGCAACGTAATCGCACTCGGCGAGATTCTGGCCCGGGCCACTGGAATCGCCGCCGATGCATTCGCGCTCAAGTATTTGTTCGCGCCGCTCGGCTTCGAACGTGCCGAGTGGAAATATTGGGACAACAAACGTGGCGTCGACACCGGCGGGCATCTGCGCATCGTCCCGGACGATCTGCTCAAGATCGGCGACTTGATGCTGGCCCGCGGTTCATACAACGGCGTGCGCATCGTCTCGGAAGCGTGGATCGATGCGATGACCCAGGAGCGCACGAACATTCCGAACGTGGGGCAGCGCTACGGGTATTTGTGGTGGCTCGATAACACCAAGGATCCGCAGCTGCCGAAGACCCGGCTGTGGTGGGCGCAAGGCAACGGCGGGACGTTTCTAATTGTGATGCCGGAGTTGCGCGCGGTCATCGCGATCACGGGCACTCGGTTCAATCGGCCGGACGGGTTGGAGCCGATGTTCTGGCTGCGAGATCGCCTGCTGCCAGCAATGCACAAATAAAAAGGGCGGTGTCGTCAGACACCGCCCTCAAGAGCGTCACGCTCGACAGCGAGGCTCAGGCGCGAGCCGCAGCCTTCGCCTTGTTCACTTCTTCGATCACGGCTTCCGCGACCTGGCGCGGCACCGGCTCGTAGTGCGAGAACTCCATCGTGTACGACGCACGACCGGAGGTCATGCCGCGCAGATGGCCGATGTAACCAAACATTTCCGACAGCGGCACAGCCGACACCACGGCGATGTTGGTGCCGCGCTCCAGCTGTTCCTGAATCATGCCGCGACGGCGGTTGATGTCGCCGATCACGTCGCCCAGGTAGTCGGCCGGAGTCACGGTCTCGACCTTCATCACGGGTTCGAGCAGCACCGGGGCGGCTTTCGGAATGGCTTCGCGGAAGCAGGCCTTGGCGGCGATTTCGAACGTCAGCGCGTTCGAGTCGACGTCGTGGTAGCTGCCGTCCGTCAAGCGGGCGCGGAAGTCCACAGTGGGGAAGTGGGCGAGCACGCCGTCTTCCTTCTGCATCTTCAAGCCCTTTTCCACCGACGGCACATATTCGCGCGGCACCGAGCCACCGACCGTTTCGTCGACGAATTCGAAGCCGGCGCCACGCTCCAGGGGCTCGAACGTGATCCACACTTCGGCGAACTGGCCGGAACCGCCGGTCTGTTTCTTGTGGATGTACTGGTACGAGACTGGCTTGGTGATGGCTTCGCGGTATGCCACCTGCGGCTGACCCATGATGCCTTCGACGTTGAATTCCGTGCGCATGCGGTCGAGCGTCACTTCCAAGTGCAACTCGCCCATGCCGCGCAGAATCGTCTGGTTCGTCTCGCGGTCCGTTTCCAAATGCAGCGAAGGATCGGCGCGGACCATCTTGCCGAGGGCCGCGTTGAACTTCTCCTGCTCGGCCTTGTTCTTGGACTTCACCGACACGCTGATGACGGGGTCCGGGAAGCGCATGCGCTCCAGGATCACCGGCGCGTTGGAATCGCACAGCGTGTCGCCCGTTTCGGTTTCGGCGAGCGAGACCAGCGCGATGATGTCGCCGGCGCGGGCTTCTTCGATCGGGTTCGCTTCCTTGGCGAACATTTCGACCATGCGGCCGATCTTCTCGCGCTTGCCGCGAGTCGTGTTCATCACCGACGCGCCCTTGGTCAGCACGCCCGAGTAAACGCGCACGAACGTGAGCGCGCCGTAAGCATCGTTGATCACTTTGAACGCGAGGCCGGAGAACGGTTCGTCGTCCGAGCTCTTGCGCTCGCCGTTCTCGTTACCGTCCGCATCCACGGTCTTGATGGATTCGACGTCCGTCGGGGCCGGCATGTAATCGACGACCGCGTCCAGCACCTGCTGCACGCCCTTGTTCTTGTACGAAGAGCCGCACAGCACAGCGTTGAACTTCGAGCCGATCACGCCTTTACGCAAACATTTCTTCAGGACCTCGACCGACGGGTCGGTGCCGGAATCGAGGTACGCTTCCATCGCGGCGTCGTCCATTTCCAGGCAGGTGTCGATCAGCTCGGTGCGGTACTTGGCGATGTCCGCGAGGATGGCGCGATCGCTCGGCACGGTGATGCCCAGCTCATCCGCAATGTTCGGCTTGATGTCGAGAACCTTCCACTCGGCGTCCTTATCGTCGGACTCCCACACCAGGGCCTTCATCTCGACCAGGTCGATCATGCCCTTGAAGTTGTCTTCCGAGCCGATCGGCAGTTGGATCACGAGCGGGCGGGCGCCGAGGCGCTTCTTGATCATGTCCACGCAGCGCAGGAAGTTCGCGCCGCTGCGGTCCATCTTGTTGACGTAGCAAATACGCGGCACGCCGTAGTTGTCGGCGAGACGCCAGTTTGTTTCGGACTGCGGCTCCACACCGGCGACGCCGTCGAACACGACGACAGCGCCGTCCAGGACGCGCAGCGAACGATTCACCTCGATGGTGAAGTCGACGTGACCCGGAGTGTCGATGACGTTGATCTTCTTTTTCTTCCAGAACGCCGACACGGCGGCGGACTGAATCGTGATGCCGCGCTTCTGCTCTTGTTCGAGATAGTCGGTGGTCGTCGACGTCTTCAGATCTTTCGTATCGTGAATGTCGATGATCGTATGTTTGCGGCCGGTGTAGTACAGGATACGTTCGGTGGTCGTGGTCTTACCGGCGTCGACGTGGGCGATGATGCCGATATTGCGAATATCGGCAAGAGCAGTGGTACGAGGCATTGCGAAATTTCCGTTACAGGTTCGGCCAATACAAAGGTTTGGGGGGTCCGGTGGGCGGCGCGGATTCTACTGGAAAATAGCTCCAGCGCCGTTACCGGCCGGCCGTTACCCATCGAAGGGGCCGCATTCTAGCCGAACTTGTTGTATAGGAAAGAAAAATTAGCCGTATTGACGGTATTTTCAGGGTCCGTCGTTCAGGGCCGGTCGCACGTTTAGGGGCTCAATTCGCGCTTCCGGACGTGTAAAACACGCCCGGGCGGCCCGTAAACCCTGGAATTTTCAGGAGTTGCTCAGATCTGGACTTCCGCTTCGTAGACGATCACGGCGTCGCCGACGATGCGCACCGCTTGCGCCACCCGGCCGGACGATTCGATTTCCACTTCGACCATGCCGGGGCGTCGCATCCACATGCCTTGCCGGCCCTGGAACACCAGCCGGCCGTCCTTCGGCGCCAGCAGCCCGTGATTGACGAGATAAACGCCGAGCATGCCGTGTGCGTTACCGCTGACGGGATCTTCGCGAATGCCGAGCGCTGGCACGAACATGCGCGACTCGGTGCCCGGCTTGCCGTTGTTATCGGTGATCGCGAACACGAAATAACCTTCGGCACCGACGTGTGAGGTAAGTCGCGCCAGTTCCTCGAAATCCGGCTTGATGGAGCCGAGCTGATCGTTCGATTGCAAGCCGACCAGCAGTCGCGAGCCGCCCTTGGTCAGAACTTGTAACGGACAGTCCACGTGCAGGCTCGGGCTGGAAATGCCGAGCGCATTCAGCACCTGGCGGCGATGATGTTCCGGAATCACCGGCCCGAGCGACGGCGGGCTTTGCGTGATCGCGACGCGCAAGTCGCCGTCGATTTCGGTCACTTCGATTTCCACCACACCGGCGCCCGTGCGTTGCCGCAGCTTGCCGGTGGGCTTGCCGTCTTTCTTCGCCCGCACGTATTGCGCGGCGATGGTCGCATGACCAACGAATGGCACCTCGTGGCGCGGGGTGAAGAACTTCACCTGCATGTCGTGGTCGCTCGCTTCGGCTTCCAGCACGAACGCCGTTTCGCCGTTCACCTCGGTGGCGATCATCTGCATCTGTTCCGCGGACAGATCATCGGCGTCCAGCACCACGATCGCCGGATTTCCCGAATATCGCTGGCGCGTGAAGGCATCGACGTGAAACAGCCGGCAACGACGGTTGGGCATGAGTGCAGCCTTGGCACGAAATAGTTAGAGATCGGGCGCACTTATAACGCTAGAAGTGACTACTGACTAGTGACTGGTGACTGGCCAGAACAGCCCCCAAGCCGTAGAATCGCGCCCGCCTAAGGGGTGGTCCTGTGGGGCCTGAGATACCGCCGTAGCGGTGAACCCGTTGAACCTGATCCGGTTAGTACCGGCGTAGGGAGCAGGTCGTGATTCCACCGCGTCGTTCCGACGCGTTCATTTCCCCGCTGCTTCGCGCGCCCGTACCCGGATCTTTTATGAAGAGGATCTGGCGATGTCCCGTGCTTGCGTAAGTTTGTTGACGGCGGCGCTCCTGGCCGCAATGCCGGCGATTGCAGCCGAGGATGTGTTGGAAGAAATCGTCGTCACCGCGACGCTGAAGCAACAATCGTTGGTCGATGCGCCTGTCAGTGTCACCGTGCTCGATGAGCGCACCTTGCGCGAGGCCGGTCGTCAGCATTTCGAAGATGTGCTGCAGTCGGTGCCGAATCTTCACTATGCCGGCGGCACCTCGCGGCCGCGTTTCTTCCAGATTCGTGGCATCGGCGAGCGCGAGGAATGGCAAGGCGCACCGAATCCGTCGGTCGGTTTTCTGATCGACGAAATCGATTTCAGCGGCATCGGCATGCCGGCGACATTGTTCGATGTCGAGCGCATCGAAGTACTTCGCGGGCCGCAAGGTCTTCACTACGGCGCCAACGCGCTCGGCGGTTTGATCGTGATGCGCGGGCGCGATCCGGAAAAGGAATTTGGCTTCAGCACCGAAGCGTCGCTCGGCGATTACGACAGCCGCTCGATCGGTGCCGTCGCGACCGGTCCAGCCGAATCGTTGAATTCCTCGTGGCGAGTTGCAGTTCATAACTTTCGCAGCGATGGCTTTCGCGACGATCCCTATCTGCATCGTGACGACACGAATGGTTTAGACGAGACCACCGCACGTGCGAAGTGGCGGTGGCAACCAAGCGCGGACACCACAGTCGATCTCACGTTGTTACATGCGGATCTCGATAACGGTTATGACGCCTGGTCCATCGACAACACTCGCCGTTCGCTCGCAGATCGGCCCGGCAAGGATGCGCAGAAGTCGACCGGTGGCTCGTTGCGAATCGATACATCTGCGGGTTCGCTGGGACGGTTGACTCTCACCGGGACACTTTCCGACAGCGACAGCGAATATAGCTTCGATTCCGATTGGGGCAACGCGCAGAGCTGGGCGCCGTTTACTTATGACTATTTCGATCGGCAATTGCGCGATCGTCGCGGTCGGAGCGTCGAGGCGCGTCTCACTTCGGAAGAAGCTGCGTCCTCGCGTGGCTTGACGTGGGTTGCCGGCGTGTATGGACTGGATGTCGACGAGCAGCTCGATTCCACCTCGACCGGCGTGTATGTCGATCCGTTCTTCCCGGAATATTCCGGTTCGACCGACAAGCACGTGACCAGCGATTACGACGCGCAGAACGTGGCGATTTACGGCCAGGTCGAAGCGTCGCTGAGCGAGCGTTGGGGCTGGTCGTTGGGCTTGCGTGGCGAACAGCGCGATGCGGATTACAGTGATCGTGGTATCGAGAACGGCACTCCTCGCGCGCTCGATTCATCCGAGCGTGATCGCATGTGGGGCGGACAAGCGACGTTGTACTTCGATCCTCGCAATCACATGCGCTGGTTCGCAACCGTGTCGCGTGGTTACAAAGCTGGCGGCTTCAACATCGGCCAGGCGGCGCAAGTGCTCTCGAAGTTCGAGCCCGAGTATCTGGTCGGCCTCGATGTCGGCATGAAAGGGCAGTGGCTGGACGGACGTTTGTATGCGGATGTCACGGCGTTTTATATGAAGCGCACCGACATGCAAATCGCCATCAGCACACAGCTCGATCCGATCGGCGATCCGAGCAGCTACGTGTTCTACACGGACAACGCGTCGGGCGGTCGCAATCTTGGCGTCGAAAGCAGCGTGCGCTGGCGTGTGATGGAACGGTTGGAGTTGGGCGGTTCGCTCGGCCTGCTGCGCACTCGTTATTCGGGATTCCGTCCGGACGGTGTCACGGACGCGAGCGATCGCGATCAAGCGTACGCGCCGGAATATCAGGCATCGGTGAATGCAACGTGGCGTCATCCGCTCGGCTGGATGGCGCGAATCGATGTCACTGCGAGCGACGATTACTACTTCGACGTACCGGAGAACAATATTCGCGCCGGCGCATATTCGTTGACGCACTTGAAGGCGGGCTACGAAGCCGAGCGCTGGGCCGTGTACGCCTGGAGCCGCAATGTGTTCGACGAGGACTACTACGTCCGCGGCTTTTACTTTGGCAACGAGCCGCCCGATTTTCCGGCCACCCGTTACACGCAGCTGGGCGAGCCTCGCCAGTTTGGCGTCACCGCCCGATGGGAGTTCAGATAATGCGCACCGCTATCGAAATCAGCCTGTATCCGCTCGACGCCGACTACATCCCGCCGATCAAAGACTTTATCGAGCGCTTGAATCGCTATCCCGAGCTGCAGGTCGTCACCAACGCGATGAGCACTCAGGTGTGGGGTGAGCACGCGCGCTTGTTCGAAATCCTGGCCAAGGAGACCGAGACCAGCTTCGGCGAGCAGGGGCGCAAGGTGTTCGTGATGAAAGTGCTCGGCGGCCCCGCCAACGGCGAATAGGACGAGCACGGTGCAAAGACTCATCGAGCAATTGCTGGCGACCTCGCCTTGGGAAGCAGCGGCGGCGCTGATCGGACTCACATACCTGCTGCTGGCGGTTCGCCGCAACTTGCTGTGCTGGCTGTGCGCGTTCGTGAGTACCGGTATCTACGTGGTGCTGTTTGCGCAGGCGGGCCTGTATATGCAGGTCGCGCTGAATCTGTTCTACCTGGCGATGGCCGTGTACGGATTCATCGACTGGCGGCGGGGTCGCACCGATAGCGGCGACGTGCGCATCGAGTCGTGGAGTGTGAACCAGCACGTGATGGCGGTCGTGCTTGTCATAATCGCGAGTGCGATCAACGGCCGGTTGCTGGCGGAATGGACCGACTCGCCGGCGCCGTACCTGGATTCTTTCGTGACTTGGAGTAGCTTCGTTACCACTTGGATGGTGGCGCGACGCATAATCGAGAACTGGTTGTACTGGATCGTCGTCGACGCGGTCGCCGCCTGGCTGTACTACGACCAAAAGCTGCTGGCGACGACGTTGTTGTTCATCATTTATCTCGGGATCGTGGTGCGTGGATACTTTGTCTGGCGTCGGGAACAAGCTTTGCAGCGCTCGGCGATGGCTGCGCCATCGACGTGATCGGTCATGACTCCTGCCGGCATCGCCGCCGGCGCGCTCGGCGTCGCCCCTGAAGCGATTCTTTCCAGCGAGCCGATCAAGCACGGACTGACGAACGAAAGCTGGCTGGTGCGAACCCGCCACGACGACGTCGTGGTCCGCATCAGCAATGCGCACGAGAGCACCCTGCAGATCGATCGCCACAGCGAAGCGCTCGTGCTCGCGGCTGTCGGCGAGGCGGGCATCGGGCCGGAAGTGATTCTGTGCGAGCCCGCCAATCGCGTGCTGATCACACGCTATCTCGGAGACACCTGGGTCGAAGAGGAAGCGACGACGGAAGAGAACATTCAGCGACTCGGTCAGCTGTTCCGCCGCCTGCACCGAATCACGCCCCCCGTCGGCGTGCGTCGCGTCGAGCTCAACGAATCCCTCGAAGGTTATTTCCGTACGTTGAACGAACGCGGTGTTCAGCCCGCGCTGGTCACCAAGTCGCTCCGCGAGCGCGCGTTGCAAGTCGCGTTGAAGCTGAAGGAAAACTCAGCGGCGACGTTGTGTCACAACGATGTGCACCACCTGAACATCACCGACGACGGCAAGATCCGCCTGATCGATTGGGAATATTCAGGCGTCGGCCAGCGGTTGTTCGATCTCGCGTCGGTGTGCGTTTATCACAAGTACGACAAGATGCAGCGCGAGCAACTGCTCAGCACTTACACGTCGCTCACCGAGCTCACGACCTGGCATCGCTTGGAGCTGGCGTGCTGGTTGTTCGATTACGTGCGGGACTTGTGGATGGCGGTGAAGGAAAGCGAGCAGCCGAACGAGCGGTAGGTTGGCCATGCCGAACAACGATCATCCGCTGTTGCATCAGCTGAACACTGCATGGAGCTTAGCCAGCTATCACCTGGAGACGCTTACCACAGAGGAATGTTTGTGGCGTCCCGCCAAGCGGGGACTGCATGTGGAGCGTGCGGAGAATGGAGCGTGGCGTGCTGATTGGCCGGAGCATGAGGGATACGACCTCGGGCCCCCGAGCATCGCGTGGATCACGTGGCACATGATTTTCTGGTGGTCCATGGCGTTGGATCACTCGTTTGGTTCTGCCACGGTGACGAGAGAGCAGGTGTTTTGGCCTGGCAGCGCCGAGGGGGCGCGGACGCGGATTGGGCAGTTGCATGAAGAATGGAAGTTTCGCGTGGAAAGAATGGGCGAGGCGGAATTGGCCGACTCCGCGTTGGTGCGTTGGCCTTTCAAGGGGCGCTCGTTTGCTCATCTGGTTGCCTGGTGCAACGTTGAGTTGGTCAAGAACGCCTCTGAGATTGGCTACGCTAGATTCTTGTATGCCGTTCGGTGAGGAGAAGAACGGAGGTTTTGCAAAGAATGAAGAAGAGAAGAGGCGGCTAACGCGCGCGCTCTTCGGGCGTTGCCGTCGTCGCTGAGGCCTCATAGAGATTGGGCTGACGTTGCCCCGCCGCCGAGGCATCATAGAGATTGGGCTGACGTTGCCGCCGTCGTTGAGGCGGCGTCGGGAGTGACCTGCCTCCTCCCGGCAGCTTGAACAAAACAGGGATGTTTTTTCGAGCAGCGGTTCCAGGGACGGACGGAGTATGGTCCGCGCGTCTGCGCGGACAAAGCCCGCACGCGGTGCCGGGAGGAGGCAGGTCACTCCCGACGGCGCGAGCCACCGACGTCTCTTGCTCTTCCGACGCGGCCTAGAAGACGCTCCACCGCACCGAAAGACCCGCCGTCTGCGCGTCATACCGGCGAATCGCTCGATTGCTATCTCGATCACTGCCGCGATAGCTCAACTCGATCGCGAGCTGATCGCGAGGTTTATAGGTAAACGTGAAGAGGGCGGACAGCAGGTCGTCGTTACGCTGCGGGTCCGTGGGCAAGCCATCCAACGTACGGACCGTGAGATATTCCTGGTCCTCGTACGAAACGGTCAGCGACAGGAGCAGTTTCTCAGTGGGGCTCCATGACGGGCCGAGGCTGTACCCGTCAGAGATGAAGTAGTCCGACTCAGCGTCCGTATACGCCCGCAGCTCGCGCCAAGCCGCCAGCAACATCGAAAACTTCTCTCTCGGCTTCCAATCGACCTCCGCTCGCCAGATATCGCCCGAGTAAGTCGCTTGCTCGTCCGCCGGACGCTCACGCTCGACATACCCGCCGCTCAACCGAATCTGCGTTCGAATCGTCGCCGTGTACGTGAACCTCGCCTGCGCACTGTTCTCTTCATAGTCGCTAGCTGACGCATTCGCGCCCGGGCTGATGATCGCATTCGGAAACGTCGCATCGATGTACCGATACTCGACGCCGAACGAATGAAACGACGGCGTCGCATAATCCAAACTGAATCGCCCGATGTCCGCCTCAAGGTTCTCCTGCCGCCGGGTCACCAGATCGTGCTCCGTCTCGATCCGCCCACCACTCGCGCTGAGCGACCAGCGCGGCCCGATCTCATAACGCAGCATGCCATTGTAGTTCATGCTCTCGATCAGATCCCGCGCATTGCCTAGGTTATTCGCAAAGTCCGCCAACGTTCGGTTGTAGGCCCCCGCGAGCCGCCCCGACAACATCGCCAGCAACTTGAAATCGAACTGCGCCGATGCATCGCCGCCGGTGTAATCGAGATAGTCGTTATCGTTGTAACGAACGTCATACACGCGACCGCGCAGTTTGAGCGCATGGCGACCCATGTTGAAGTCGTTGCCCATGCCAACAATGATGCGATTCGAATAGTCCTCTCTCGCCACCGGTCGCACCGGCGAATTCGGATCGCGAGGGTTGACCGGCACAGTCTCGATCTCTGTCTCCGGCGAACGAAACACGTTATCGTCGTACAACATCTGGTCGGCGAGATAGAAATGCTCTTCTCGCGAATCTTTGTCCGCGGCCAACGCCACGTTGCCCATCACGAGCAACGGGGTCAGGCACAGAGTTCGATGACGGGTCGCCTTGTTGGGCATCGTCGCCTCCTAAGCTCGTTTCATGAACAGCCGCAGCACGTCGCGGTCGGCCGGCATGGAATGGATGCGCGTGAGCGCAAGGAAAATCAGGCCGCCGGCGACACTCAGGCCGATCAGGCGGGGCAGCGCGGGCACGCCGAGCGCTCGCAGTTCGATTTCGGCGAAGTAAACCAAAACAGCCATGATGACGGCCTTGGCGATGGCCGGCACCAGAGCGTTCAACAACCGCGGCACGGTCTGTTGCAGCAGATGTAACAACACGCCCAGCGAGATCGCCGAGTTGACCACCGTGACGACGAAATACGCCGCGGCGACACCGTTCAATCCCCAATGAACGCCGCTGATGAAGCCGGTGACATGCAGGATGCTGCTGAGAACGCCGAGGCGAAACAGCAGGTCGGTGCGACCGAGCGCCTGGAACACGACGCCGCCGGCGCTGACGATCGATTGCATGAAGCCGATGGGCGCGAGCCAGACGAACAACATCGCGACGGTGTCCCAGCCATCGCCGAACGCCACGTCAACAAACGTCTCTCGCAGCACGAACAAGCCAGCCATCATGGGCGCGGTGAAGAACGAGATCACCGACAGCAGCCGCAAATGCATGGCGCCCAGCTCCTGCGGTGAGTTCTGCTGGCGGCTCATCATCGGGAACAGCGCACGAGTTGCCACGAACGTGAGGTTCTGCAGCGGGAACAACATGATCCGGTAAGCGACCGAGTACGGACCGAGATGCGTCGGGCCGAGCACGCGGCCGATGATCATTGTGTCGGCATTGCGCGAGAAGTAATTCACCACGTTGAAGCCGAACAGATTGCCGCTGAAACCCCATAGGCCTTCGGCGCGCTCGCGGTTCCAATACCAGCGGACTTTGAGATCCGAAGCAATCCAGAACTGCACGGCCGAGAGCACGGAGACCGTCAATGTTTGCAGCACCAAGCTGTAAGCGCCGGCGCCGCGATATGCGGACACGACCGCGACGATGAAGCCTGTGACGAGCGCGATGATTTCGATGCGAGCGACGGTGCCGAAGTGATTGGCACGCTCCAGCAGCGCCTGATGAACGGTCGAGCTGCTCAGAAACGGAAACGACAACGCGCTCAGTTGGACCAGCGGCGCGAGCCCGGGCGCCTTGAAGATCACTTCCAATGGATGCGACAGCGCGAGCAACGCCGCGGCGAGCGCCATACCGATGAAGCAATTGCTCCAGTGAGCCGTGAGCGTCGTCTCTTCGTCGAGCGATTCGCGCTGGATGATGGCGGAAGCCATGCCCATGTCCCGCAGCAGCATCGCAAAATTGCTGATCGCGAACACGATGGCTACCAGGCCGAAATCCGCCGGCGTCAGCAGGCGAGACAGAACCAGCAAACCGAGCAGCTGCACGCTGACCCGAGTGACCTGGATCATCCCGACCCAGCGCACATTACGAACTGCCGACATCAAGGCTCCTGCCGGGGCGCGGCAGCGGTGCCGTTGGCCACGATATCGGCCCCGGCGATAGTAGAAGGTTGAGATCCCCCGTAAGGGGACAGGGCGCGCTCGAACTTCGGTCGTAGCCAGCGGCCGACGACGCGATAGTGACGTTCGAACGCAAGGTAACAAAGATAGGAGCAAACGTGTGCCGCGATCACCGCGATGGCTACACGAGTCCACGGATTCTCGGTGCTGACATGCTCCAGCACGACGATGAGCACGGTGTTGTGGACCAAATACAAACTGTAGCTATACGACGCCAGGAAATTCACTGTCCCGCGTAACCTGGTCGGAATACGCTGCACGCACATGAACAGCCCTAGCAGACCGAACATCACCATGGCCATGAGGGTCGCAGTCTGGAAATCGAAAGGTACGAAACCGATCTTGCCGGCGCGGCCGATCAGGGCCACGGTGCCGCATAATGTTATAGCCGTCGCGACGCTGCGAATATTGGCGTAGCCGTTGGCGCGCCACAGATGAAATAAGTAGCCGGCGATTGCGCCGAGCAACCAAATCAAGGTGAGTGACTTGCCGCCACCGGCCGCCGCATTCCAAATGAACACCGGCAAGGCGAGGGCGGCGAGCACGGCGCCGAGCAGTCGATCGATCTTTTCGCGCTTGAACACGCAGAAAAAGAACAGCCCCATCGAAACGTAAATCCACATCTCGATGGCGACAGTCCAGAACGGTTCGGCGGAGTTGTAGGGCCGGAGGCGCCAGGAAACATCCATGCCCGCGAATTCCATGGCCTGAAACAGCGAGTGATCCTGCAGCTGGAGCAGGTTTCCCAGGAATGCGAACACGCCGGTACTGGTGCCGCCCCGGCTGTAGTCATTGTGAATGAGCGCCAGGTTCGCGAGCACGATCAGCACCAGCGCCGGCAGATACGGCGTCATGATGCGAGCGACGCGGTCGGCCAAGAAACCAGGCAGGCGCGGCTCCGGCTTGTTGAGCCAGTTGAGCATGGACTGCATGATCAGAAAGCCGGACAGCAGGAAGAACACCGCGACGCCGAGGTTGCCGAGCTTGTACGGATCGCGAGCCCCGAAATACAGTCCGAGCACATGCGCGGCGATCACGAAGTTCGCTCCAGCCGCGCGCAAGGCATCGAGGTAGGCCGATGCCATAGCGCTCATCGCGTGCCCGTCGGTCGCCTGGTTCGGTGTGCTCATGGCAATAACACTCCCGCCTGTCGCAAAGCCGGTTCCAGCACTTGTTTCCAACGCTCGTGACCGGCTGCGGAGAAGTGCAGCTGGTCGGCTTGGAAATAGCGCACATCCGGTGTGCCGTCGGTCGTGACTGTCGCGGCATAAAGGTCCACCAGCGAGACCCGCTGATTTTCCTTTGCGAGTTGCCGCAGACCTTGATTCAAGAAGCGCCGCTGCCGTTCGTCGATGGGCGCCTTCGGATTGGCGCTCGGCGGCACTGTGCACAGAACCACCGGCACGTCCGGTTGTTCCGCGCGCTTCATCTCCAGCATCGAACGAATGTTTGCAAGCGTGGTGGTTGCCGGTTGTTTGGCGGTCAGGTCGTTGATGCCGATGAGAATGACGATGGCCCTCGGATGCAGCGCCAGCACGTCCTCCTCGAATCGGAACAGCAGCCCGCGGCTCACATCGCCGCCGATGCCGCGATTCGCAACGGACACGCCCGGGAAATCCTTGCCCAGCGTTTTCCAATTCCCGGTCAAGGAGTCGCCGGCGAACACGATGCTGCCTTGCTTCTTGTCGCGTTCGGTCCAGAAGAAGTTGCGGTTGTCCTTCATCCAACCGAACACGCGGATCGCGCCTTCGCCGGGCCAATCTTCGGGACGCGACGGGTAGGGAGTCGGACCGGACTGAGCTGCTGGGTTCGATGTGCCAAGTGCAACGGCACTCAGCGTCAGCGCGATGGCGCTCGCAAACGTGGCGATGCGCGTCGCCCGTTTCACAATGTTGCCCCCGCGGACGAGTGGTTACGGCCCAGGCGAGCGCGAAGTGCGCCGTAGTAACGAAGGCCGAGACTATGCTTCATCAGCAAACTCAGTGCATTCGGCAGCGCCAGCGCGCCGGTAAAAACAGACAGCGCCAATCGTCCCGACCAACGCAGCTTGCCGACAGCACCGGGCTCGGGACCGACGCTGCGAATCTCCAGCCCCAAGCGCTGCGCAGACGTGAGTCGCGGATGATGACTGAGGAACGTGCGCATGACAGCCGGATCCGGGTTCGAGCTCACTCGCTTCGGATTGCCGACGTTGCGCCACTCGACCAGCGGCTCGCGGCAAAACACTGGGACCACGCCGGCTTCGCCCAGCGTCAAACAAAAATCCAGGTCCTGGAAACGACGCAGCTTTTCGTTGAAACGACACTGTGCGAGCAAATGTCTTGGCACCAGCAACGAGCTGGTCTGCATGATGTTGCCGGCCTTCAGCATGTAGTCCGCCAGGCTCTCGCCGGGGAGCAATTCACGCTTTGGCAGAATGTGCTTCTCGCCGTACTCGTTGGTGTGTTCCACGGCACTGAACACGAACGAGTCGCGCGTTTGGGTCCGTAACAACGCCATTTGATTGGCGAGCTTGTTCGGCGCCCACAGATCGTCCGCATCCAAGAACGCGACTACGTCGCCAGTGGCGACATCGATGCCACGATTGCGAGCGGCCCCGCCGCCGCCGTTGACGGGAGATCGCACGATCACCAGGTCCGGACCGACAATCGCTTCGAGCTGATGCAGAGTGTCGTCCTTGGATTTGTCGTCCACGACGATGATTTGATTCGGTCGCAGCGTTTGCGCACGCGCGCTCGCGACGGCTTGTTGAACCGTGTCGCGCGAGTTGTACGCTGGGATGACGACCGAAACCGTTCTAAGGGCGCTGTAGCTCATAGCGGGATCTCAACGGCGAGGTGTTGTTGCATCGCTGGATAGGTCAGCGAGGTGGCGAACGATCCGCCGTTCAGACGCGCCAGCTCGTAAGGACGATCTTTGCGCGGTCCGGCCAAATGAATCACAGACAAGGGACGATGCGGCGCGGTTGGCTCGCACAGCATCTTGATCTCGGGGTTCCACACGGGACAGCTCAGATGCGGCAACCAATTAAAACGCGCGGGCAGAAATGCGGTGGGCAGATTGCCTAAGTGGATCGCTGCGAACAACGCGTGCTGATCCATATTTACTTTGCCGGTGCGTTCGAGCGCCTTGGTGTAATAGCGCTGCCATTCTTTCCAATGCGGCGCGGTGTCTTTCAAACACAGCACGCCGATGTTGATGCTCGTAGCAAACGAACAACGCAAGCCGTCCACGACGCCGAACGAGGCGACCATGTTGCCCGCCCACCATTTCCAATCGACGAAGGTCTTGCGATAGCCCGGGCCGTTTTCGGTGACGACCGCCGCGCCGCGCGAGCGAGCGCCATCGACGTATGCGGAGACGAATTCCGGCGTTTGCATCCACGCATCAGCGTCGAACCACAAATAGACTTGATAGCCTGGGAAGTAATCACGCAATGCTGTGCGCGCGACGAGTCCGATGTTTCGTAGCGAGCGGGCTTCTTGCGGTACCGGCAACGTCCAGGTCGGTTGCACGATCTTACAACCGAGCGCGTTCAACTGGGTGCGCTGTTCGTCGGTCAGCCCCTGGTCGATGATGCCCATGTCGAGCGCACTGGTTCGGGCATGCGCGCGCAAGGAGCTGATCGCCGCGATCATCCACGGAAAGAAGTGAGCATCGCCGCCGGTGATGATGATCTCCGAACTCAATCAAATTCTCCTATTGCCAGTTGCAACGGGGGCCGCGAAGATCGGGACATGAGCATGATGTTTCTCGCCGCGGTCACAGCTTGCACGGCACTGCTCGGACCGCAGATCGACCCAGCGCGCCCGTATAAACAAACGGGCCAGTTCGAACTGGTCAAGGACTACACGTTCGGCAGCAATCGCAGGGACGCGACGATCGCGAAGCGCGCCGAGCTCGATCGCGAGTTTTTCTATCGCTACATCTACGAGAATGGCAAGCTCGACAAACTGCCGACGTACTGGTCCCAACATCGCGACTATCCCGACGGCGACCCGCGTTCGCTGCATGTCTTCGAGGACTGCACGCTGACGCTGAAAGGTCGCATTCCGCCGGGCGGCGGCTTGAAGCAACGCGGGCTGGAGTCCGGCATGTTGCGTGCGAAGCTGCCGGTGACCGCCGGCATGTTCATCGAGATGCGCGCGAAGCTTCCGACTGGTGTTGGCGCATGGCCGGCGTTTTGGTTGAACCCCGGCGTGCAATATCCCGACGGTAAATTTTCCGAGCTGCCCTGGCCGCCGGAAATCGACATCTTCGAATTCTTCAACTGGCAGGGCCGTCCGAAGACGCGCGTGATGACGGGCTATATCCAGACGCACGGCAAGCCCGAGCGCTACGGCAAGCCCAAAGATTTGTGGACCAAATTCAAAAAGAACGAGTACGTCCCCGGCTTCGATTTCTCCGAAGACTTCCACGTGTTCGCGCTCGATTGGCAAAAGGACCAGCCGATCTGGCTGCTCGACGGCGAGCCGATCAAACAGACGTATTACGAGTGGCGCGTGCCCGTGCCGGCGCACATCCTGGTCACCAATCAACTCGGCATGGTGCTCAAAGGCGTCGACGTCTCGGCGATGAAAGCCGACGAGTCGCAATGGAATTACACGATCGACTACATCCGCGTCTGGCGTCGGAAACCTTGACCAAGAATTGCGGTTGAGTGCGTGCACGACTCACGACCCGCTGACCGGCGTGCGAGACGAGCGGATCTGCTGCTTCAGCCAGCCCTTCGCTCGGCCCAAGGGATAATGCAATTTCCACAGCGCGCTCTTGGCGGCCGCGCCAAGGTGAGATGCGCCGGGCAGCACCATCGTCATATCGCCAATACACAGCACGGGTTTACCGGAGCCGGTCGCGATTTCGCGCGATTGTCCCGGGTCGCTCTCGTAAAACATCGACGCACCGGTTTCGCGATACACGCGGATCTTGTGCGAGCAGTGAGCGCCGAGGCGAATGCGTTCCTCGCGGCTCGGCAGGTCGACGAGATGCAGCTGGCCGTAGGAAATGTTGTTCGCCGCCAGCCAGGCTTCGGTGAGCGGTCGATACTTCTCCAGGCGCGCAGAGACGATGTGCCCGATGCGCAGCGTCGGTCGGAACAGCGGTTGAGCGTTGGCGAGAAACTTTTCGTAGCGAGGGCCATCGTCGTTGTCGTGCGCTGTCGGGTCGACGCATAACACGCCGTCGAGATCGAAGCAGGCGTTCTCGACGCACGCGTGATGAAACGCATTCCACTCGAACAGCCGCGGCAGCGGTAACGTGATGAAGGAAACATTCACGCTGCTTTTGTGCGAGGGGGCAACGATGGCGGCGCAGGTCGAAACACGCCCGGCGTAACCGGACTCCTGGATACGGGCCAGCGCCCTTTGCATCGAGCTGCCGCTCGCAATGCTGTCGTCGACCAACAGAATATGCTTTGCCTGACGCAACGAAGCCAGCTCGATGCCGAGCTTGCGCGTGTGGCCGTGACTCATCGCGCCGTCGGCGATGAAACCATCGAGGTCGCAAACCAGGCGATTCAACATCAGCCCGATCTGATACGCCGGCACCATGCCGCTGCGGGGAATGCCGACGATCAAATCCACATCGCCGGGAATCAGGTACAGCTGGCTGCGGATCGCGGTGGAGAGTTGGGCAAAGGACACATATCCGAACATTTCGCCTCCCTGTCAGGCGCTGGCGGCCGCGGTGGCGGACGACGAGCGCGCTGGCGAAGCGGTACGCGCCTTTTGCAAATCGACGATGCGTTGCTGAAGTTGCAGCCCTCGATCCTCCCAACGGTAGAGCGTCCGCGCCTGTTCGAAGGCGGCGGACTGAATGCGATTCAGATGATCCAGGCGGTCGATGTTTTCGATGATCGCCGAGGTCAGGCCATCGAAGTCGTCGCTGGTGATCAAATCTTGGCGCAGCCGCTGGGGCAATCCGGCAGCTGCTGCGTCGACGGTTGCGACGGGAACGCGGCCAAAGATGTAATCCAGGAATTTGAGTTTGAAGCCGCCGCCGATCAGCTCGGGCACGACGGCGATGCGAGCCTGTGCCAGGAACGGCCCCAGCTCTTTCACGAAGCCCTGGAAGTGCGTGGCCTTGCTGCTCGTGAGCAATGTTTGCTTCAAGTCGTCGGGAACGTCGCCTGCGACGACGAGCTCGATGCCGTTGGCGGCGAAACGCGCGTCGGCGTGTTCGACGAAGCGAGCCAGATTCTCTCGCTTCACAACCCAATGAAACGAGCCGACCACGACTGCTCGTCGCGGCACAGTGGCGTTGATCACGCGCTCGGGCGCGACTGCACCGTCGTAGCCGGGCGTGAGCGTGAGTGTGTGGTCATCGTTGCGATACGCACGCAACGCTTGTTCGTCTTCGGTCGTGATCGCCGAGACCAGATCGACTTCACGCAGCAGCCGGCGTTCCAGCCAGCGAACTTTGTAATAGTTCTGCCACAGTGCGAGGCGACGGGGCAGGGCGGCGTCGGCTTGCTGAGCCATCGAACGCCACAATGCTTCTTCATGGTTGTGCGAGACGTGGACCAGGATCGCACGTGCGCCCAACGAACTGGCGCGATAAGCCTTGCAACGATCCAGCGCCCAACCCGAACCGTAGCTATCAAAAACAATGGCGTCCCATGGCTCTCGCAATTGTTCATCGAGTAACGCGCGATATGCCGCGGTCGAATCAACGGCTGCCGTCAGGGGAAAGCGATTCAACAACGCGGCGGCAGTGCCTCGTCTCTCACCGGGAACGGACAACCATTCCATGCGCGCACGATCTTTCGGAATGGCGTGAGTGTCACCAAACCCGAGTACGCGCACGAACGACCCGGCATGCGCCAACGCTTCGGAAAGTTTCGCCGAGTACACCTTCAGCCCCTCGTTCATGGGGTAGGGCACGTGGCGGCTGATCCATAGACATCTCATTCGGTGGCCTTACGGAGTGAGGCGACCGGCGTCCAGGTCTGGAAAGATTCGCCGCGCACCGACTTCCAAACGCCCAGGCCGGCGCCGGCCATGCTGCTGACGATGTCGAAGATCTGCGAGAACGGCTTGATCGCATAACGTGCGCCAAGAATTCCACCGACGATGACGCCGGCAATCAGCACTGCCGCAGCCCACGCGTACCCCGCAACGGCCAGAGCCGCCACCACGAGGATTCCGCTGAGCACGAGGAAATAAATGCACAACCATCGCAGCAGCTTGTGCGAGACGTATTTGTAAACGGTGAGGAAATCCATCTTTCGAAGGTGCGGCCAGATCAGGCGGTGCACGTTGAACGCCTGGCAGGCGATGCGCGATTTGCGATTGAACTCGTCGGACGCGTTGCTCGCGGATTCCTCGTACGCACGCGCGTCCTTCGACTGCACGATGCGATAACCCTGGATCAACACCCAGAAGGAAACGAACATGTCGTCGATGATGTGATCGGGCGGCGCTTTGTGAAGCGCGCGGCGAATCGCAAACAACGAACCGTCGGCACCCATCACCGAGCCGGTTTCCTGTTCGAGGCGCTTGATGCCTTCTTCCAGGCGCCAGTACAGCGAGCCGGTGGAGGCGGTGACCGAATCCTTGCCGTTGGTGTAGATGAGATTGCCGCAGACGCAGCCGATCTCCGGGTCCTCGAATGCAGCGCGCAGCTTGTCGAGGCACTCCATATCCAACATCACGTTCGCGTCGGTGAACAGGATGACATCGCCAGTGGCCCGACTCGCCAGCAGGTTCATGCCGTGCGTCTTGCCGTGACGAGCAGGGGAAACGTGGAATTGAATGTGCGGGGCGTAGGCCCGCAGCTTGCGTGCGGTTTGATCGCTCGCCGCATCCACGTAGATCAGGATTTCCAATCCGGGCTCGCGTTGCTTGAGCGCCAGCAGGTTCTGCAGCTTCTCGCGAATCACGCCTTCCTCGTTGTAGGCGCACATGCAGATGCTGAAATCGATGTGAGGTTTGCGGGCCGGCGGGTCCTTCGGACGATGCGGCCACACCTTCTTGAGCAGTGTCAGCGACAGCGGATAGGTGACGAAGGGATGCAGGGCCAAAGCCAGGCAGATCACCGCCAGCGCCAGCAGGATGAGTTCGACGGCCATATTCATTTCCTCAGGTCCTGGCGAGCGCCGTGCCCGGCTGCGGCTTGTCCACCGCGACGGTGCGATTGGGCGGCAGCGACGTCAGCACCAGCAATCCCAGCGCCAGCCCGTGCGAGAACGGCACATACATGCCGTTCAACAGGAACGACAACGCGATGCCCAGACTCAGCAGCTTCGGCAGCGGCGAGCTGAACAGGCAGCTGGCGATGAATGTGAAATACACGGCGGCGCCGACCAGGCCGAACTCGAAGATCATCTTGGTCATGGGCATGTCGGCGACTTCGATCGAGAACAGGTGCGCGTAATCCAGGAACGAGCCGGCGCCGTAACCGAACAAGGCGCGCGTCAGGTTTGGCCACAACATTTCTTCGAACATGTAGAAGCCGCCGACGAAACGGGCGAAGCCGCTCGACCTGGGATCGGAGAATTCATTGGTGCGGTTGGTAATGAAATCGAGTCCCAGCATTTCGCCGAACACGAGCAGGATCGTGATGCCGAGCGCGCCGAGCAGCAGCAAATCCCAGCGACGGCGCGAGATCACCACGAACGGCATGACGATCAGCAGGATCAGCATGCCCGTGCCTGCGTGTGCCATCAGGATGCCCACGCCGTACAACCCGAGGCGCCACAACTTGGTGGATGTCAGCGCCTCGGCAATGATCGCAACCGCCAGGAACTGCGCTAGAAACGACGGCTCCAGCATGAACACACCGGTCGCGCGTACCTGGGTTGAACCATAGGAAATCGTGCCTTGAGCATTGAAGCCCTGGACCACGAACTGCTCCGGCACCAGGTTATCGATGGGATACAGCAACGCCTGGTCGACGAAGCCTTGCAGGAAATATTGGGCGATGGCCAGCACGGCCAGCAGGGACGCGATGTGCAAAAAGAACTTCAGCGCTCGCATCGCCAGCTCGTGGCCGCGGGTCACGACCATCACATAAGGAATGTGCAGCGCCGCCAGCATCATCAACGACTGCTGCGAATAGATTCCACTTTGCAACAGCTGCGGTAACACCAGCACGGCCAAAGTGATGCAATAGAAAGCGAGGCGGCGCGGGTCAAGGCGCACACAGTTGTTGAGGATGCCGATGCCGAGCGCCGCCGCGATTATCGGCAGCGCGATACCGATGCCAAGGACCGCGTAGCCTGGAATGCCGAACTTGGAAAAGAGGCTGGCACACAGAATCGGCGTGCACAGCACGAGCATCGGCACGAAGTCCCGCCGCTCGACAGCAGTACGCTGCTGCGTTCGCGGCGCTTCGTGGACGCTCTCGAAAGCTCCGGCAATTGCGGTGCTCTCAGCCACTAATCACAGTGCCCAGCACGTGGGTCAGGTTCGGATCCAGCTGTGACTTCATGCGCGCGATATCCACCAAGCGCGTGCTGTCCCTGCGAGTCCCCAGCAAACAACCGCGCGCTCGCGCGGCGATGATCTGCCCGTCGGCATATTCCAGCAGCGGCGGCGTGTCGATGATGATCACGTCGTAACGGTTGGACATTTCGTCCAGCAGCTGCGCGAACGGCAGACGGCTCAACAGCTCCTGCGGGTTCGGCGGCGAAGTGCCGGCGGTCAGCACGTTCAAACATTCGAACTGGGCGACCTTGCGCAATGCTTTCTCGGTGCGGCAGTTGCCTTTGATCAGGTCGGTCAGGCCGTCGCACTCGCCGAGGCCGAACAAATGATGTTGCACCGGGTTGCGAAGATTGGCGTCGATCAGCAGCGTGCGTTCGCCGAGTTGAGAGAACACGACGGCGAGATTGGCCGCGAGCGTGCTGCAACCTTCGCCGCTGCGAGCGGAACACACTGCGAGCGTGCAATCGTGCTCGCCCATCCAGCGCATCAACAGCTGGCTGCGCAAAGTCCGCAACGCTTCGGCGTAGGCCCCGAACGGTTCGTAAGCAGCGGCCAGCGTCGGCGACAGCGCCGATTCGCCGAGGCGGGCGATCGGATAAGTGAATTGCTGGGCCAGCGCCTGGCGCAGCTCGCCCTCCGTGATCAGCTTCAGCTGCACGGCGACCTTGCCGAACGGCTCGCCGCGATCCAGATGGACTGCGAGGATCTTCTGCAGATCCGCTTCCGAGAGTGCACCCATCGACAGCAGGATCTCGCCGATACGGATGCGAGGCCGGGTGACCCGGGGCAGGCGGCGGGATTGGGGTTCGACAGCGGCGTCCATGATGGGCGTCCTCGAAGGTCTCTCTGTTGATTGCTGTGAAGTGTTCAAGCAGTGGTTGGCTGCAATTTCAATGCACGGCGCGCTTCACGACGGCCATGACGTCGCGCAGCGGCTGGCAACGCAGGCAGCTCCGCGAGTACGGGCAAGTCGGTGAAGTCCGCCAGGTCTTCCGCCGAACGCAGCCGGCGGTTGCTGACTTCCAGGGTCAGGATCAGGCCCACCGCCAGCATCACGCCGGCGGCCAGGCCGATCACCAGGTTGAGCAGAATGCGCGGCGAGGCCGGCATCAGCGGCGGCATCGCTGCATTGAGGATCGCGACGTTGGTGCGATCGACGCGGCTTTCGAGCTTGGTTTGATTAGCCTGCTGCAAGGCTGCGTCGTAAGCGCCACGAGCGCTTTCGATGTCGCGTTTCAACACCGACAGCTCGTCCTGCTGGCGCTTCAGCGCAATGATGCGGTCCTTCTGTTCTTCCAACGCCTTCTGCACGTCGCCGACTTGGCGGCGGGCGATGGCGGCGTTTTGCACCAGCGAGCCGCGGGTCACGCCGATTTCCATGTTGAGCTTGGACTTCAGCGAAGTGACTTCGGCGGCGGAAGCGATGTACTGCGGGTGATTCACGCCATAACGTCCGCTCACCTCGGCGAGCTTCGATTCGGCGCGGGCCAGCTCGGCCTTCAAGTTCTGGATGGTCGGGTTCTTCATCAGATCGGGCAACGAGTCCAGCTGCTCGCTCGATGTGATCTGCTGGGTGCGCGAGTTGGCATCGAACATCGCCGCCTGCACGTTGACCAGCTGGTTGGAAATTTCCTGCAGGCGGGCGTTTTCCACGTCCATGCGGGCATCGTCGACTCCAAGCACGCCGTGATCGCTTTGATACTTCGCCAAACGCTGTTGAGCAGCGACGAGCTCGCCACGTAGTTGCGATACTTGCTGCTCGTACCAAGTTACCTGACGTCGCGCCGGGTCGACCTTCAACTCCAGGCTGGTTTGGATATAAGCATCGGCGAACGCATTCGCCATCGCCGCGGCGGTGTTCGGATCGGTGCTCGTGTAGGAGATGCGGATGATGTTGCTGCTGCGTGCGGTTTTCGCATCGACCGCGAGCAACACGTTTTCCACCAGCCAGGAATTCAAATCCGCGTCGGAGCCGCTCTCCCGATACGCCTCGACGACGGCTGGATCGGTGGCCAGTCCCATCTTCTCGATCACCTTCGTGGCCACGTTGCGGCTACGAATGATTTCGGTCTGAGTGGCGAGGTGAGTCGGCACCAGCGCCGGCGACAGCGCCGCTTCTTTCATCGGGTCGTTGCCTTGCACGTCGACCACGAGCGCCAGCTCCGAGACATATTTTTTCGGCGAGACCAGGCTGACCACGCCCACGGCCGTGACCACCAGCAGCACGATCGCCGTAAACAACAGCGCTCGTCCGCGGAGGATTCGCAATATTTGCGCCAAGCCCATCATAGTGTTTCGTTCCCGCTAATCCGCGAAGCCTTTAGAACAAGCCTTCTTTCACCATCAACACGTCGTCTGCCTGCAGCACGTCCGATCCGCGCGCTGAATACAGCTGTTCCTTCCCTTCCTTGTCCCGGCGCTTGATCACGACGCGGCGTTCCGATCCCCGAGGCGTGATGCCGCCGCCCTTGGAGATCGCTCGCGACACCGTCATGCCGCGTTCGAGCTTGTACATGCCAGGCTTCTGCACCTCGCCGTACACATAAAACTGCGGGGCACGCGGCACATATAAAGTGTCGCCGCCGCCAACCGTGTGGTTCTGGGCCGGATCGCCGCTGAACAACGCGGTCAAATCGATCGCTGCCTTGCTGCCGTCCTTGCGCATCAACGTTGCTGTGTCCGCCGCCTCTTCGTTGATCGGGCCACCGGCCTCAGCGAGCATGTCCAGCACCCGGCTGGTCGTGGTCAGCGGATACTGGCCGGGCTTGGTCACATGCCCCAGCACCGAAACCTTCTGGCTGCGGTACTCCACCACCAGCACCGAGACCTGCGGGTTGCGCAGATAACCGCCTTCGGTGAACTGCGCCACCAGCTGTGCTTCCACTTGCGCCGGCGACTTGCCGGCGACCTGTGACTGCCCGATCAGCGGATAGGTGATGAAACCCGATTCGCTGATGCGCACCTCACCGGACAACTCCGGCGAGCCGAACACGTTGACTCGCAGCAAGTCGCCGGGTCCGAGGCGATAGTCCGCATCGGCCGCCTGGACCCAACTGCTCAGCAGCGAGCAGATCATCAACACCGCAACCAAACCAACCCGGCGGAGGTCCCGTCCTCCGTCAGCAAAACTAATAGGCATGCTTGTCGTTCCAGACCACCATGGCCGTTTTAAGAATAATCATCAGGTCCAGCGTCAGCGACCAATGTTGCAAATATTCGAGATCGTGCTCGATGCGCGCTCGCATCGAACCGATGTCGTCGCCGCCGCGAAAGCCGTTGACTTGCGCCCAGCCGGTAATGCCCGGCTTCACCTTGTGCCGGAGCATGTAGCCGGGAATGAGGCGGCGATATTGCTCATTGACGGCGACCGCATGCGGCCGCGGACCGACGATACTCATCGTTCCTTCCAACACGTTGAACAGCTGTGGCAGCTCGTCCAACGAAGCGGCGCGGATGAATGCGCCTACCGACGTGACACGCGCATCGTTGCGGGTCACTTGCGTGTAGTCCTTGTTACCGTCCTCGGTGACGGTCATCGAACGAAACTTGTAGACGACGATTTCCTTGCCATCCAGCCCGTAGCGCTTTTGCCGGAAAATGACCGGTCCTGGCGAGGTCAGCCGAATGGCCGCGGAGATTGCCAGCATCACCGGCGACAGCAGCGCAATCGCCAGGGCCGAGATCGCGATGTCGCTCATGCGCTTGGCAATGCCCCGGCCGCCGTAAAACGGCGATTCGCATACCGCGACTACGGGAATACCGTTCACCAGGTCGAAGCGCGGCTGCACCAGATCGCACATCGTGAGATCGGGCACGAAGTAGACCGACGCTGTCGAATCTTTTAACGATTGCAGCAACTCGGTGATGCGGGGATGCCGCGTCATCGGCAACGTGATGTAGACCACGTCGATGGAGTTGCGAGCGATGTAATCGCGCATCCACGACAGCTTGCCGAGCACGCGACGCGAACATTCCGCCGGCACCCGGCCGGAGTCGCGATCGTCGAAGAAGCCCAGCACTTCCATGTTGAGCCACGGCGATTCTTCGAGCGTCGTGACCAATTTGGCACCGAGGCGATTGGCGCCGGCGACCACCACCCTGCGAGGTACGCCGCTGTTGCTGGCTCTCATAAACAGGTGAGGCGCATACATGCGGCCGACCCACAGTACCAGCGGCGTGGAGATGGCCCAGCTCACCAGCACTTCCCAACGTAGCTGCTTGGCGATGCCGGCAATTTCCAGCAGCGCCCAGATGAAAGCAATCACCAGCGACCAGCGGAAGATGATGTCCAGCAGAGAAGCGATCGCCATCGAGCGAGCGCGTGGTGGCGACATCGGCAGCGCGTCCAACACGTCCGCCGCACCAAAGAACGCGAGCACCGCCATCAGGAAGTACGGACCATGCAGGTGTTCGCGCCATACCAGCATGCACAAGCCGAGCGTAACTACCGGCATCACCGGGTACAGCAGCGACTTCAAAACGAACAGCGACGTCGGCTCGGACGCGCTCACTCCGGCAGAGCGGTCGTACGATTTGAGGGGCTCGCGTTGGTTGATCATCACACCTTCCGCTCCGAACGGCGGCAGCCGTGCTTACGGAGCTAGATATTGGTGAAGCGCTGCGGGCGCAGGAAGCGATGCTTGCGACGCAGCTGATGACCGATCAGCAACACCGTCACCAATGCCATCAACCAATAGCTCGGCACGGTCGACTCGTTCATGCCGCGCGCGGCGGACGACGTTCGGGACGATGCACGGCCATCTGCGTTCAAAGGGGTACCGCTCAGATTTGCGCCGTCGAGGCGGACCTGGGCAGCGCTGCCGACCATCTGGGTCGCGGCAGTTGTGCTCACAGTGCCACTGACACTGCTGTTAACTGCTGGGTTCGCTAAAGCGGCCCAGCTGAAACTCACGGCCACTACAGCCAACGCGAGTCTGATCAGACGCATGCATCACTCCTCGTCAATGACGCACACCGGACAGGCAATTGCATATCTCGTGTGCGTTGCGCCCCCGTCCCCAACGGCTCGCATAAACCAAAGCAAGTTTTATTCCAGTGTAATTTTTTCCGTCCCTGGATGAACAAACCCCACAACGCGCACCAAAAAACATCAAACAAACACGTTTGATGTTAATTAGACCAATATCGAATGCGGTGCAAGTACAACATACGGTCGCGACGAGCGCATGACACGCTTCGTTCTCGATCACTCTAGATGTAGCTCTGCATCAATTTGGGACGCGCAATTCAAGTGTTAAATCGAAGCTCGTCTCTCGCCGCTGACAACACAACAGACTTAAGAAAACATCTGTTGCTTTGCTGCCAGCCACCGCGAATCGCAGCAGCTGTTCGCGATTCGCGACACCCTCAGATTCAACCGCCGCTCATAATCAAGAGCTTTTCTTTTCTGTCTGGCGCGCCACCGCGTCCGCTGCAGCTTGAATTGCTTCAGGATCTCCCAGAAATCGCCGCGAGACTGCCTTCAGCGCGCCATCCAATTCGTAATGAATCGGAACGCCGGTCGGTATGTTGAATTCGACGATATCCGAATCGGACATACCGTCGAGCATCTTTACAAGTGCACGCAGGCTGTTGCCGTGTGCGACGACCAAAACGTTACGACCCGCTTTTAACTCCGGAGCAAGCCGGTTGTTCCAGTACGGCAGCACCCGATCGAGAGTTGTTTTCAAAGATTCGGCGACAGGCAACTCTTCGGGCTTCTGATTCGTGTAGCGCAGATCGAAGCGCGGATGACGCTCGTCGTCGAGAGTGAGCGCTGGTGGCGGAATGTCGTAGCTTCGACGCCAGATCTTCACTTGCTCGGCGCCGTACTTCTCGACCGTCTCGGCCTTGTTCAAGCCTTGCAGCGCGCCGTAGTGACGTTCGTTGAGACGCCAGCTGCGCTCCACCGGCAGCCACATTCGATCCATTTCATCCAACGCGAGCCACAGCGTGCGAATCGCGCGCTTGAGCACCGAAGTAAACGCGAGTTGAAACTCGAAACCTTGTTCCTTCAGCAGCCGGCCCGCGGCGCGCGCTTCGTTACGACCTTGTTCGGTGAGATCGACGTCGACCCAACCGGTGAACAAGTTTTCGAGGTTCCAGGTGCTCTGTCCGTGACGCAGGAGTACGAGTTGGCCAGCCATGTTCTAACGAAGTGAATGAGAACGACGGTCGACTTTATAGCAGACATCGTCGCCCACGGGCATGTGCAGCGACCCTGGTGTCGCTGCTTTCTTGAGACTGTCGCTAGAAGCAGTCAGCCCGATATTTAACTGCGTTAATTATTCCGTCATTCGGCGGACGGCTTGCAGAGCTACGGACAGCGTCGCGAAGTCCATCGCCGGCAGCGCGCGCATGTCGTTCACTGTCTGTCTCAGGTAATCGACAGCGGCGCGATGGCGGTTCATCCAGCTTTCCAAGGCTTCGGCAGGCGTTGAAGCAGCCTTCGCTTTTCGCGATGACTTGGACTCGGCGACCACTTGCAGGCACAGCGCACGCTGCAAGTTGTAGACGTTGTCTCGCAGTGTCGTGCGAGCGACCGCTTGCCAGTGGCCTTCGACGCCCAGCATCTCCACTTGCTCACGGATCCAATCCAACGACAGCGCGGTGCCGACACCGAAATACAGCTGAGCGGTCGTATCGAGCGGCAATTCGGTCTGCTCGCCGATTTCCACCAGGTCCAATCCCGAGCGCAGCGCTGCGAGGCTGGCCATGCGCTTCGCCAACTTCTCCGGCACAGCGGCGGCGATGTAGCGGCCATTGCGATTGTTGAATACCGTGAGATCCGTGCCTGACAGTACTCGGGGCAACAGTCCGTCGATTTCTTTCATGCCGCTGCGGAAGCGGGACACCTGGCGCTCGATATCCAGCTTGCTGCGCTCGTTGGTGGTCTGGCGATGGATGAACCAGTAGGTGCAGAAGCGCAGCAAGCGCGTCGTTTCGAACATCATCTCGTACTGCATGGCTGCCGAAATCTTGGTGTCGAGCGCTTCGATGTCGGCCCAAGTGTCGCGCATGCTTACAACTTCGCGAGCGATTGCATAAGCACGGGCGATCGAGCCCGCGTCCGCGCCGGTATCTTCCTGCACGCGACGAGCAAACGTCGGGCCCATGCGATTGACGATGCTGTTGGTGGTAGCCGTCGCGATGATTTCCCGGCGCAGCCGGTGCTCGGGTAGATACTTGCCGAAGCGCTTCTGCATCAGCGCCGGGAAGTAACGTTCCAGCTCGTGGCCGAGGTACGGATCTTCGGGCACGTCCGAATCGATGATCTTCGAGTACAGCGCCATCTTGGCGTAGGCGAGCAGGATCGCGAGCTCGGGACGCGTGAGTCCGCGGCCGGCCTGATGCCGCTCGGCGATTTCTTCTGTCGCGGGCAGAAATTCCAGCCCACGATCCAGCAGGCCCGAAACTTCCAGCTGACGAATCGAATGCGCGTGTTCGAGCAGATCCTTGGGACCACGCGCTTCCAAAACCGATAGGGCTTGGCTTTGCAGATAGTTGTCACGCAAGACCAGCGCGGCGACTTCGTCCGTCATGTCGACCAGCAGCTGATTGCGCTTATCGAGCGTGAGGCCGGCACGCTTCGGCAGGTTGTTCAACAGGATCTTGATGTTCACTTCGTGGTCGGAGCAGTCCACGCCGCCCGAGTTGTCGACGAAGTCGGTGTTGAGCCGGCCGCCGGTTTGCGCGTACTCGACACGGCCCCGTTGCG
>Ga0247784_1000091_pt1 | contig 31776 bp, 27 predicted proteins | sample UWRJL169409R5_FD_179909 | JGI IMG/M metagenome (GOLD analysis project Ga0247784, IMG submission 179909) | Plant litter microbial communities from Arlington Agricultural Research Station in Wisconsin, United States - UWRJ-L169-409R-5 | ecosystem: Environmental > Terrestrial > Plant litter >...
GTACGCCTTGAATTCGCCGCCGTGCTTCTCCGCCATCACCTTCGTCAATGCCGCCGTCAACGTGGTCTTGCCATGGTCGACGTGGCCGATGGTGCCTACGTTCACGTGCGGTTTATTGCGTTCGAACTTCTCTTTGGCCACAGCGGCGTTCCTCTAGCTAGAAGTCACTAATCGAATGGCGATGACAAACACTGATGGAGCTCACGACCGGGATTGAACCGGTGACCTCGTCCTTACCAAGGACGTGCTCTACCAACTGAGCTACGTGAGCGCCCTTCAAAAGCCGGACTCTTCTCTCTCTACTCTTATGTCCGTCGACTCGACCTTGCTCGCGTGCAGCAATGGAGCGGGTGATGGGAATCGAACCCACACCATCAGCTTGGAAGGCTGAGGTTCTACCATTGAACTACACCCGCCAAAGGAGTGGTGGAGGGGGTAGGATTCGAACCTACGAAGGCATAAGCCAGCAGATTTACAGTCTGCCCCCGTTGGCCGCTTGGGTACCCCTCCGCGGACATAAGAGCCGGGCATTCTCTTCGCCAACCTATTGAGTGTCAACAGCCGACGACACTCAAATGCACGGTCGACGAGAAATTTTCTCTTAAGTCATCTGCCGACGAGCCGATACAGCCAGCGACACGCGCCAGTGGGGCGCTGCAGGGCTATTACCGAGCGGGACATGCTCAACCAGGACCTAGAACAACGCCTCAAAGCCCAGGTCGATTTTCCCAGTCCGCCGCAGGTGGCGACCGAGATCATCGCCCTCGCCCGCGATCCGGAAATCGAGATGGCCAAGGTCGCCACCGCCGTCGGTCGCGATCCCGCGATGACCGCCAAGATCCTGCGCATCGCCAACTCTGCATTTTACGCACAACGGCGCCCGAGTCAGAACCTTCGCCAGGCGCTGATCATCATCGGCCTGAACGCCGCGCTGACTTTGGCGCTCAGCTTCTCGCTGGTCTCTTCGATGCGAGCCATTCGGCCGGCCGGCATCGATTTCAGCCGCTTCTGGCGCCGAGCCCTGTTGGCCGCGACTGCCGCTCGGGCGTTCAGCGAGGCCGCGAAAATCGGGCACAGCGAGGACATTTTCCTCGCCGCCATGCTTCAGGACATGGGCGTGCTGGCCCTCGACCGCGCGGCGCGGGACTTTTACAGCAAGCTCCAGCAGCCGGCAACGCACGCCGACTGGGTCGCCTACGAGATCGCCCAACTTGGCAAGGACCACTCTTATTACACAGCCATGATGCTGCGAGCGTGGAATCTGCCCGAGCGACTGTGCAAGCCGGTGGAAGCGAGCCATTCGCCGCAGATGTTCGCCGCCACGACGGAAGAAGGCATGTTCGCCCGCTGCGTGGCGTTGGGAAGCGACCTGGCCGAGGCCGTGCTCTCAAAAGATCGCGCGACTTCGGTGCCTGCCCTCGCGCAGCGTGCGCATCGGCTGTTGAGCATGAGTCACGAGCACTTCAACGAAGTGGTCTCGCGCATTCTCGCCCTGATCCCGGAAACCGAAGCGCTGTACGAGACCAGCATTCTCGAAGCGGACGACGCCGAGAACCTGCTGGCCGAAGCTCGCGAGTTGCTCGCGGTTCGCAATCTGCACGCGCTTCAGGAAGTCACCTCGCTGCAGGCGACGACTAGTGTCCTGCTGACGCGCACTGAAGAAGCCGAAGACTCCAGCCGGCGCGATGCGCTGACCGGCGTGCTCAATCGCCCATGGCTGGATCGCACGCTGGATCGCGAATTCACCCAGGCGGTCGTTTTCGGCCGCGACCTGAGCGTCGCGCATCTCGACATCGACCGTTTCAAGCTCATCAACGAGAAATACGGCACGGGCGTCGGCGACAAAGTTCTGCACAGCTGCGCGCAGGCGATTCAAGCGTGCGTTCGCGGCAGCGATCTGGTGGCGCGTTTCGGCGGTGAAGAATTCATCGCCGTGCTGCCGAGCACGGACGCGACGATCGCCAAGCAAGTCGCGCAACGCATGCTCGCGGCAATTGCGAGTATCGATCATGGGCCGGAGCACGGCGGCATTCGCGTGACGGCATCGATTGGCGTCGCGACGTACACCACCAAGCAGCGCTTCCCGAGCACGCTCGCGTTGCTCGAAGCCGCCGATCATGCGCTGTACGCCGCCAAGCTCTGCGGACGCAATCGCGTCGAGTGTTACGACGAGCTGAAGAAGACGAAGTGACTAGTGACTGGTGACTAGGGACTAGTCAGATCGACCAGCTCGACTTGCGAGGTTTCGAACGCCTCCCCAAGGAAGCGGCTCCCGACGCGCGCGAATCGTTCCGGACTGTCGGTTGCTTGCAGGATTGGACGCAGTGAAACGCGCCCGGGATTTAACAAACCGCGGTCGCGCAATTCCTTTTGAACTGCTGTCGCCGTCGTCTCCGCAGAATCGACAATCGTGACCGACGGCCCGACGACCGCGCTCAATGCCGATATCAGCACGGGGAAGTGCGTGCAGCCGAGGAGCAACGTGTCGATGTTCGGATCGTCACGAAACAAGCCGTCCACATAACGATGCGCAATCGCTTCTGCGATGGCGCCATCGGTCCAACCTTCCTCCGCCAGCGCGACAAACAACGAACACGCCTGTGCAACGACATGCGCGTCGGGATTAAGTCGCGCAATCGCACGTTGATATGCGCCGCCTCGCACCGTCCCTTCAGTCGCCAACACGGCAATGTGTCCGGTTCGCGAATTCGCACAGCCGGCCATCGAACCCGGCCCGATCACGCCGATCACCGGAATCGGTGCGAATCGTTGCCGCAGCGGCTCGACGGCGACCGACGACGCGGTGTTGCAAGCGATGACCAGATATTTGATGCCCTGCTGAATCAGGAATTGCGCCGCCTGAATCGAATAACGCAACACCGAGTCGCCGCTCTTGGTCCCATACGGAAGCCGCGCGGTGTCGCCGAGATAAATGAATTGTTCATTCGGCAGGCGCTGACGAAGCGCGCGCAGAACCGTCAGCCCGCCGACGCCGGAGTCGAAGACGCCGATGGGCAATTGAGCAGTGTCGAGCTTTGATACAGACATGGCGCAAATGGTAACCGCGGCCCACCCGCACGCGGTGGCACTAAATTATGATTAATTGTGGCGAGCGCCCGTGCCCCAAATCAGGTCGCGATCAACTTCGCGTAGGTCTGCGGATCGATGTTACTGCCGCAGACGATCAGCCCTACGCGTTTACCACTCAGCCGTTCCTTCAACGGCCCGAGCAAAGCCGCGGTCGCCGCGGCACCGGCCGGCTCGACCGCGAGCTTCGCGTTACGTAATAGAAACCGCATCGCCTGTCGCAGCTCGTCGTCGCTGACTCGTACCAATCCATCCACATTGCGACGACATAACTCGAACGAGATCGGCAACGCATACGGCGCGCCGAGACTGTCAGCAATCGTCGCGACCCGCTCGATGGATCGTGGCTCGCCGGCAGCAAAGCTACGATGCATGCTGTCGGCGCCTTCCGGTTCGACGCCGAACACTTCGCAATCGGGCGCCAGCAATTTCACGGCCGACGCGACTCCCGCACACAATCCGCCGCCGCCAACGGGCACGATCACCGCTTGCAGGCCGGGAATCTGCTCACAGGTCTCCAATCCGACAGTCGCGGTACCGAGCGCCGTGGTGCGTCCTTCGAACGGATGAATCAGCGTTCGCCCTTCCTGTTCCGCCAAGCGATTGGCCAGGTCGAATCCAGCATGTGGCGTGTCTGCGAAAACGATTTCAGCACCGAAGGATCGACACAGCTCGATGCGCATGGGATTCGCCGACGCAAACATAACGACTTTCGCGCTGATGCCCGCCGTTGCGGCGGCGAATGCGACGGCTGCCGCATGGTTGCCAGCACTGACGGCAATTACGCCGTGCTTGCGCGCGGCGTCGGACAAGCCGAGCACATTGAGCAGTGCACCGCGAGCTTTGAACGTACCGGTCTGCTGCAACAGTTCGAGCTTGAGCCAAACATCGGTGTGCTCGCCGACCGCGGCGGCAACTTCGCGATTGCGCAGGCGGTGCACCGGAGTAGTAACGACATGGTCCGCCAGGCGGCAAGCCGCGTCGCGTACTTCGTCGAGCGTAATGGATGTCGGTTGCGACATAAGACCTCATCAATGGACTTTCGCCCGTCCGCCTTCGCGCGGCATAATGAGCGGGCACAGATATTCGGGGAGTTGAGCATGGAGCGACGTCTCCATACACGTCATAGAGCACGTACTGCTGTTTATGTTTCCGTCCCTGGACGTCCCGGCAAGCTGTGCCGTGCGCGCAATTTGAGCGCCAACGGTGTCTTCATCGAGACCGAAAATCTGGGACTGAAAAAAGGTGCGACAGTGCACCTCGCCTTCGCCATCAATCTCGGTGTGGTCACCAAGATTCATCGCCGCACCGCCATCGTCGCACACGTGTCCAAGGGCGGCACGGGTTTGATGATGGAAAGCCTCACCGGCACCCGCTGAGTTTTATCCGGCGGCCATCCGCTGCATATCGGCCCGAATCGTTCGGGCCGCGCCGAACAACGATCCCGCACACAACAACTGCAACACCGGGATTACATACATCGCACTGTGTAATCCGCTCGCGCGAAATGCGTTGGTTATTTCGCTCGCCCCCGCTGCAACCATGGCTTGATGCGCGAAGTAATCACTGAGCGCGCCCATCGCCATAGAACCGAAGCTCGCGCCGAGCACATACATCGCGAAGAAGTACAGCGATACAGCCGTGCCACGCAGACTCGGCGGGACCACATCCTGAATCGCACTGTAAACCGTGGCGTAATAAACATACGACAGTGCGGTCGATGCTCCCATCAACAGCATGAACGCGTTGACGTCGCCCTTGGGCTGCTGCAAGGCTGTGAGCACACACGGCACAGCGAGCAACAGACCGATCGCCGGCAGCAACGCGCGCGCAGTCGGCAACACCACACGCAGACGGTCGCCCAACCAGCCGCCGAGAAACAAACCGATCGCGCCGGCCAACCCCAACGACACGCCCGAAATCAGGCCCGCTTGCTGCAGGCCCAGCTCGTGAAAGCGGAGCAGGAACGCTGTTTGAAAGCTGTTGATCGCGTAGGCGTTGAAGTTGAACAACATGCCCGACAGCGTGATCCACCACATCGTGCGAATGCCCAACACGGTACGAAACGGACTCTCGGGTGCGACCACAGATTTGGCTGCGTCGGTCGCACCGCGCGCCGGCTCGCGAATAAACAAAACCAGCACAGCGAGGAGGAAGCCGGGCAAACACGCGGCGAAGTAAGCCGCGCGCCAACCCCACACCTGACCGATCCAACCGCAAAGCAGGTACGAGGCGAACAATCCAAGCGGCAAGCCGAGCATGAAGATCGCCATCGCCCGAGCGCGCCGCTCCGCTGGGAACAAATCGCCGATCAACGATTGACTCGCAGGCGCGCAGCTCGCTTCGCCGATACCGACGCCGATACGCGCAGCCACGAACGACCAGAAATTCGACGCGAACCCAGACGCGGCGGTGAGCGCGCTCCAAAAAGTCACGCCAATCGCGATCAGCCGAGTGCGCAGCCAGCTATCCGTGAGCCGGCCGAGCGGCACACCGACAAAGGCATACACCAGTGTGAATACCGTGTTGACCGCGCCCAGCTGCGTATCGTTCAGCCCGAACTCGATCCGGATCGGCTCGGCCAGCACGCCGGGGATCTGGCGATCGAAGAAATTCATCAGGTTGATGCCGAACAAAACCGCGAGCGCGTAGCGCGCATTCTTCTGCTGCTCGGTCACGAACTCTCCCCCTGATCGCCTTCGAGGTTGTTAGTCGTTTGGCCTGGCGCACGCTAGCACGCGGTCGCGAGCCACGGCCAGCAACGTCGGCAAAGAAATGTGCGAGTTCCCCACGCTATTGAGTGCCAACTCGCAGATCGGAATGCGATCATTCCGCTCATGAGCTCGACTCTCTCCACCGACGGCGGCGCCGCTCCCGACGATCTCGCCGGCGCGCTCAAACGCCGCTTCGGGTTCGGTTCGTTTCGTCCCGGCCAGGAAGCCATCGTGCGCGATGCGCTTGCCGGTCGCGATCTGCTGGCCATCATGCCGACCGGTGGCGGCAAGTCACTGTGCTTTCAGTTGCCCGCGGTGTTGCGTTCCGGGATCACGCTGGTGATCTCGCCATTGATCGCGTTGATGCAAGACCAGGTGCGGCTCCTGCAAGACAACGACATTCCCGCGACGTACATCAACTCCAGTCTCGAATCGTACGAGGTCAGCGCGCGCCTGCGCGGAGCCACGCAAGGCGAGTACAAGTTGCTGTACCTCGCGCCCGAGCGACTGATGCAAGCAGGCTTTCTCGATGGCGTGCTCGCGCGGCTCGTCGCGGGCCGCGGAGTGACGGCGTTCGTGATCGACGAGGCCCACTGCGTATCCGAATGGGGCCACGACTTCCGACCGGAGTATCGGCAACTTGGCGCGCTCCGGAAAAGATATGCAGATATCCCGATGTTCGCGTTCACCGCCACGGCAACGCCGCGCGTGCGCGCAGACATCATCAGTCAGCTGGCATTACAGGATCCCGCAGTCCACGTCACCAGCTTCAATCGACCAAACCTCTATTACGCGGTGCGCCCGAAGAACAAGCGCACCTACGATGAAGTGCTCGCGCGCGCCAAGCGCGATAGCGCGGGCATCGTTTACTGCATGTCTCGCAAGCGAGTCGACGAGATCTCGCTACAACTGCAAGCGGACGGCGTCAGCGCCCTTCCCTATCACGCAGGTCTGGACGCGGAACAACGCCGGCGCAATCAGGAAGCTTTTATTCGCGACGATGCTCGCGTGATCGTCGCGACCATTGCCTTCGGCATGGGCATCAACAAGCCCGATGTGCGTTGGGTAATTCACTACGATTTGCCGCGCACATTAGAAGGCTATTACCAAGAGTCCGGGCGCGCCGGCCGCGATGGCGATCCGGCCGAATGCATCTTCTATTTTGGTGCCGCGGATATTCGCACCGCCGAGTTCCTGATCCAGCAAAAGGTGGATGCCGAGACCGGCGAGCCGCTGGACGACGAGCAGCGACTGGCCCGCCAGCAACTTCGACAGGTGCTCAATTACGCCGAATCGACCGAATGCCGGCGCGGAATCCAGCTGCGATACTTTGGCGAAGTGCTCCCGGACGCGTGTGGAAACTGCGACAACTGTCGCGAGCCACGCCAAGTGCAAGATCGCACTGTCGAAGCGCAACAGTTCCTGTCGTGCATCGCACGGCTCGCCCAGCGCCGCGAGCGCTTCGGCGCCGCGTACCTGATCGACATTTTGCGCGGTAGTCAATCTCAGCGCCTGATCGATAATGGACATGCACAGCTCAGCGTGTACGGGATCGGCAAGCAGCACAATGTCGACACATGGCGCAACCTCGCGCGCACCCTGCTCCATCAAGGCTTGGTCCAGGAGACGCAGGACGGCTACTCGGTGCTGTCGCTCAATGCGCTCAGCTGGGAAGTATTGCGCGGTGAGCGCAAAGTGCAGCTCGCCGTGGCACCGGCCGCTCCACGACGCAGCCGATCCAGCGCATCGGATGCAGCCCCGGACGACACGCCGGCCGACCAGGCAATGTTCGAGCGACTGCGCCGGCTGCGTAAGCGACTCGCGGATCAAAACGGTGTGCCGCCATACGTCATCTTCCACGACCACACGCTGCGGGAAATGGCCCGGCAGGCACCGACCAGCATTGCAGAGTTTGCCTCCATTCCGGGCGTGGGCCAGGCCAAACTGGCGCGCTATGGCGAGATGTTCACGGATGAAATCCGCGCCGGGCTGGAAAACGATTAACTGGAGCCTCACTGATTTAACGGTCGAAAGCGGCCGAGGCCGTTTCGACAGCTCGGCAAAAGGCGTGACTTTTCCCGAGCTGGGTATAATCGCGCCCGCCGCAGGACCGGGCTCTGGCACGCGGCACGCATCCTTGCCTTCGTGTAGAGCCCCTTAGTACAGACCAGACCAGTCGAAGAGACGACCGATGTTCATTCATGCCTCGGGTGAGTACCTGCCGGAACGGGTCGTTGATAACGACTACTTTTCGCGGCTGACCGGCCGTGCGGCGCCGTGGTTCGAGCAACTGACCGGCATTCGTCAACGCCGTCGCGCGGGCGAAGGCGAGAACGCGAATACGATGGCGATTGCTGCCGTCAAACACCTGCTCCGCACAGGCGATGCGACGCTTGAAGGCGTAGACCTCATCATCGGCGCGTCCTACACGCCGTGGGACACCATCGGCACAATCGCGCATGTGTTGCAGAGGGAATTCTCCCTCGCCGATGCGCGCGCGATGTATCTGTCGACCGCGTGCTCGTCCTTTATTGATGCTATCGATATGACCTCGGCGTATTTCGCGTCGGGTCGCTCGCGCAAGGCGCTGATCGTGGCGTCCGAGCACAACAGCCTGTATTCCTCCGACGGCGACGAAAAATCCGGCCATCTGTGGGGCGACGGCGCGGCCGCGTTCGTGATCGGCAACACGCCGGGTAAATTACAGTTGCAGGTCTTAGACACCCATACAGTTGGCCTGGCCGACTGTGGGCGCGGACCATTCGGTATCACGATGGTGCCGCGGGACGGTGGGTTGGTCATGCATCATGGCAAGGACATCTTCGTACACGCGTGCCGCGAGATGGCAGCGATGGCGCGGCTGCTGCTCGAACGCAACAAGCTGACGATCGGCGACATCCGCATGGTCGTGCCGCATCAGGCCAACAAGCGAATCATCGATAGCGTGGTCGAAGATCTCGGCATGTCGCCGCAGCGAGTGGCGCTGACGATTGGCGAACTCGGCAACACTGGCTGCGCGAGCGTCGGCATCACGCTGCATCGTTATCTGCATCGTCTGGAGCCAGGCGAGTACGCGCTGCTCATTGCATTCGGCGGCGGTTACTCCGCGGCTGGTGCGCTTGTGCGTCGGACTCAATAACTACAGCACGACGTATTCGGCAAAATTCGGCGGCTTCACGATCAACGCATCGCACGGCAGCCGTTCGAGCACATCTTCCGCGGTGCTGCCGATGAAGACGCGCTTCAACCCGCTGCGCGCGATCGCTCCCATCGTCAGCACATCCGCATGCAACTTCTCTGCTGCATGCGGCAGGACTTGACCGGGGCCACCGACTTCGAGGTGGATCCGTTCGGCGCCGAGCTTGTACTCGGACAACAGCACGTCCAAGAGCTTCCTTCGGTTCGCTTCTTCCACCGCCAGGTCTTCCGGCGTCACAGCGGCAGCCATTGGCGGATTCCCCGCCGCCGAAGCGACAATCGTCATCGGTAGATAAACATGCAGCACGTGCAGCTCGCCTGCCAACCGTTGTGCAAATAGCGACGCATGTTCGAGGATCCAGTGATCCAGCAGTTCCGGCTTGTCGTTGACGTGACCCGGATCGACCGCTGCGAAGATGCGCGGGACCGACGTCCACTTGGTGTTCTTGGTCAGCAACAACGGCACCGGACAGTTGCGAATCAACTGCCAATCCGTGTTGGTAAGAAACGTTCGCTGCGCGAGCGGATGATGATGAGTGTCTTTGACCACCAGGTCGGCATTGGTGTGCCGGGCGCGATCGACCAGGCCGACATGAAGTACTTCGGCTTGCGTGCAGTCGGTCGCAACATCGAGCCCGCGGTCTCGCAATGGCTCGGCCAATGTTTCCAACAGCGATTTGATACTGACAGTGAACGGATCGCTCGGGCGTGTGCGCATGTGCGCGGCCAGCCGCACCTCACGCGCCGATTTGGTATCGCACACGAACAGCTCGATGCGAGCCTTGAATTTCTCCGCCAGCACTGCGGCTTTATCGATTGCCGGATGTTCGCTGGCCGTCGGATCGACGATCACCAATATCTTTTTGATGGAGTCCATCGCGGCAGTCTCGAATTGCCCGCGCGACGCCGAAATCGGGACAACCGCGTAACGCGTTAGCGGAAGCCCTCGTTAGCGAGAAACCTGGGCCGCCGCCGGGTCTCCGCTCGCTTCGTTCGACAATTCGTCCATGGCCGCGAGCAAAGCAGTCGTGTCGACAGGCTTGCTTAGAAATCGGCAGTGAGACACCGGCACGCGCAGCGAACGCAGCACCGACGGCAAGTCGCCACTGAGCACGACCGCAGGCACGTCGAAACCAACTTGTTGACGCAGCTTGCTCAGCAACTCAAGGCCGGTGTTGCGCCCATCGAGGTGATAGTCGGCGATTACCAGGTCGCCGGGTTGAACTGTTTCGAACAGCTTTTCCGCCTCGGCCGCCGACGGCGCGCTCAGCACTGGAAAGCCTTCGAACTTCAAGAACAATTCGGTCGCGAGCCGTACACCATCGTTGTCTTCAATCAGCATCACACGCGAGCGACGCGTCGTTTCCGCCGGCGATGCGGCCACAGCTGCAGGCTCTGCGTTGGAAACAGCCTCGGTGAGAAATTCTCTGGGAATCGTCACCATGGCCTGCGTGCCTTCACCGACACGCGATGCGACCTTCACGGTAAACCCCAGCAACCGCGCCACCTCTTTCACGATGGCCAGCCCCAGCCCCACGCCCATGCGCTTGGCACCTTGCGTGTCGACCTGGTAGTACTCGTCGAAAATTCGATCGAGTTTGTCGGCAGGAATACCGATGCCCGTATCGCTCACCGTCACCGTCAGTGCATCCGCACCGACCGCGCATGTGACCGCCACTTCGCCTCGATCCGTGTACTTGATCGCGTTGCCGACCAGATTTTGCAGCAGCTGATAAAACAGCGTTCGGTCGGTGGTGACCACCAGTGCAGCGGGTTCGATGCGCAGCGCGATGCCTCGCGCCGAAGCCACCGAGTCGAACTCACTCTGCAATTGATGGAGCACATCGCTCACGGCGATCTGTGTCGGCACCGGCTCGATCGCGCCCGATTCGAGGCGGCTGATATCGAGCAATGCATTCAACATGCGCGTCATGCCCTCGATGGCACGCTCCTGTTGTTGCAACAGCTCGCGCATCTGCGTCGACGCAACCTTGAGCATCGCCGCGTTGAGCAGGCGAATCGTCTGAATCGGCTGGCGCAGATCGTGACTGGCGGTGGCGAGGAAGCGGCTCTTGGCACGATTGGCGCGGTCCGCTTCTTCGCGCGCGGACACCAGCGCTTCATTGATCTGTTGCCGTTCGGTGTTATCGCGAATCGCCGCGGCCACGAACAATTTGCCGTCGAGCTGAAACGGAGCCAGCCGAATGCCGGCAGCGAACTCGGTGCCGTCCGCGCGTCGTGCGAACAATTCGGCAATTCGAGCCCCCATTTCACGGCTGCCCGGTTTACTCATATACGCAACGAGATGACTGCCGTGACGACCGCGCAACCGCTCCGGAATCAGCGTATCCAGCGGCTTGCCGACCAACTGCTCGGGCTCGTAACCGAACAATTCTGTAATCGTCGCATTGGCGAAACGAATCAGGCCAGCGGCGTCGATGACGATCAACGCATCGGGGGAGGAGCGCAGCAAGTGTTGTGCGAGGTCGCGCGATTCGTCCATCGTTCGCCACGGATCCAGGGCCCGCTGATTCAGCGATGGCGCAAATTATGCCGGCGATCAGCCTTCAACGATATGAATTTACATGCAAATGCGTAGCATCTACGGGGCTGGCGCAGTAACTTCCGTGGAAGTCGCGGGTGTGGCCCCTTGTGGCTTGCGGCAGTCTCCGAACCTCTATGAAACTTCCGCCATCATGGCCGACTCTGAACGCCGTCGCCGCCTCACCCCTTTCACCCGACGACATTGCCGCCATGAGCGCCGAAGATAGTCCTGAATTGCAAACCTCGCGACTGCTCGAACAGTTGATGCTGATCGCGCGCGCCTCGGCACTGGAAGAAATGGCCAGCGGTTTCGCGCATGAGTTGAATCAGCCAATCGGCGCCATCGCCACGTTCGCGCAAGCCGCTGAACGCATGCTGACGCGTGCCGAGCCAATGACGGCAGCGGCAGTCGACGTGCTCAAACACATCAGCAACGAAGCACTCAATGCCGGTCAAGGCATTCGGCGCATTCGCAAGTTATTCAACGACAGCGCGGTGGATCGCTCGGTGTGCGCGCTGCCGGACATCCTGGGCGAATTGATGCCGGTGCTGGAACTGCTGGCAACTCGCGCCGGCGCCAACCTGGAAGTCTCGATTGGCGAGTCGCTGCCGCGGGTCTCGGTCGACCGCCTGCGCATTCAGCATGTGCTTTATACACTGGTGCAGAACTCGTTGGAGGTGCGCCGACCTGCAGGGCAACCGCCGCGGGTACGTATCGAAGCGACGGGCGATCGTTACGCCGTCACTCTGGCCGTGATCGACAATGGCATCGGCCTCACCAGCGAGGCTCGGGCGCAATTGTTTCGCCCCTTCTTCACCACCAAGGACCACGGTACGGGCTTGGGTCTCGCGTCCAGTCGCGCTATTGTCGAAGCCCACGAAGGTTCGATCGGCTGCGACGATGTCGCAAGCGGCGCTAGATTCTGGTTCCGACTGCCCGCGACCACCGGGTAGTCAGTCGGCGGAGCACTCATGAGCGCGAACACCAACAAGAACGCCCGCAAGAAGCCCACCATCTACATCGTGGACGACGACGACGGCATGCGCCGTGCGCTGACTGTGCTGATGCAAACAGTCGGTTACAACGCCATTGCCTTCGAACGTCCGACGGAATTTCTGCAGAAGCTCGATCCCAATCAACCCGGCTGCCTGGTGCTCGACGTGCGCATGCCGGAGATGAGCGGCCTGGAAGTGCAGCAGCAGTTGAATCGCAACGGCTCAATGCTGCCGGTGATTCTGATCACCGGGCACGGCGACATTCCGATGGCGGTGCAGGCGATGAAGGACGGCGCCTTCGACTTCCTGCAGAAACCTTTCCGCGACCAGGACCTGCTCGATCGCATCAACGGCGCGATCAAGCAAGACGCCGAGAATCGTGAGATCGTCGAGCGCCATGCCGATCTCAAGCGCCGGGTCGAATCGCTGACGCCGCGCGAGCGCGAAGTGATGGTATTGGTCGTGGACGGCCGCGCCAATAAAGTCATCGCCATCGATCTGGGCCTCAGCGAACGCACTGTCGAAATCCATCGCGCCAACGTGATGGAGAAAATGCAGGCGCGTTCGGTCGCGCACCTGGTGAAGATGCACCTGACCCTTAATGGCGAAACTTTGAGCAACGGCTAGCGGTTGGGGTGACATGCCAGACGCGACACGCAACGATCCCACGCTCGATCCGAAATATCTGACTCGCCTCGACGCCTATTGGCGCGCCGCCAATTACCTGGCGGTGGGACAGATTTATTTACTGGACAACCCGCTGCTCGAACAGCCGTTGCAGATCGAGCACGTCAAACCGAGGCTGCTCGGCCACTGGGGCACAACGCCCGGGTTGAATTTCATCTACGCGCATTTGAATCGCGTCATTCGCAAGTACGACTTGAACGTCCTGTACGTCACCGGACCGGGGCATGGCGGGCCGGCACTGGTGGCGAATGTATATCTCGAAGGGACGTACAGCGAGTACTACCCGAACATCTCCGAGGACAAGGACGGCATGCGCCGGCTGTTCAAGCAGTTTTCCTTTCCCGGCGGCATTCCCAGTCACGTTGCGCCCGAAACCCCAGGCTCGATTCACGAAGGCGGCGAGCTTGGCTACGCGCTGTCGCATGCGACCGGCGCGGCGTTCGATAATCCGGATCTGCTCGTCGCGTGTGTCATCGGCGATGGCGAAGCGGAGACGGGCCCGCTCGCCACCAGCTGGCACTCGAATAAGTTTTTGAATCCCGTCCGCGATGGCGCGGTGCTGCCGATTCTGCATTTGAACGGCTACAAGATCGCCGGCCCGACGGTGCTCGCACGCATTCCTCGCGAAGAGCTGACGCAGCTAATGCAGGGCTACGGCTACGAACCTTTCTTCGTCGACGAGGAAGACACCATCGAGGCCACGCATCTGGCGATGGCGAAGACGCTGGATCGAATAATCGAACGTATTCGTGACATTCAAAGCGACGCACGCAAGAACGGATTCCGACAGCGGCCCCGCTGGCCCATGATCGTGATGCGCACGCCGAAGGGTTGGACTGGTCCCGAACAAGTCGACGGCAAACCGGTGGAGAACAGCTGGCGCTCGCATCAAGTGCCACTGTCGCAACTCGCGGAGAAGAAAGATCACCTGCAGCTGTTGGAACAGTGGATGCGCAGCTACAAGCCCGAGGAGCTGTTCTCTGCCGACGGCAAGTTGAAACCCGAGTTGCGAGAGCTCGCGCCGGTCGGCCGGCGTCGCATGGGCGACAACCCGCATGCGAATGGCGGCGCCCTGCTGCGTGATCTGCGGCTGCCGGACTTTCGCGAGTATGCGATCGAGTTGCCGACGCCGGGCTCACGAATTGCCGAGGCCACACGCGTGCAAGGCACGTTCTTGCGCGACGTGATGAAGCTCAACATGGACACGGGCAACTTTCGCCTGTTCTCACCGGATGAGTTCACGTCCAATCGCTGGGACGAGGTACTCAAAGTCACATCGCGTATGTCCGCGGAAATCATCGAATCGACGGACACCAGCGTGGCTTGTGATGGGCGTGTAATGGAGATGCTCAGCGAGCATCAATGTCAGGGGTGGCTGGAAGGCTATTTGCTCACCGGCCGTCACGGGTTCTTCAGTTGCTACGAGGCATTCATTCACATCGTCGATTCGATGCTCAATCAGCACGCCAAGTGGCTGAAGACCTGCAATCGCATCGGCTGGCGGCGGTCGATCGCCTCCTTGAACTATCTGCTGACGTCGCATGTGTGGCGGCAGGATCACAACGGGTTCAGTCATCAGGACCCCGGGTTCATCGATCACGTCGTCAATAAGAAGCCCGACGTCATTCGAGTGTATCTACCGCCCGATGCCAACACGCTTCTGAGCGTGACCGATCATTGTTTGCGGAGTCGCAACTACGTGAATGTGGTGGTGGCCGGCAAACAGCCGCAGCATCAGTGGTTGTCGATGGATGCGGCGATCAAACATTGCAGCGCCGGGGTGAGCATCTGGTCGTGGGCCAGCAACGATCAGGACGGCTCGCCCGACATTGTCATGGCCTGCGCTGGCGATGTGCCGACGTTGGAAACATTGGCGGCGGTTTCGTTATTGCGAGAGTGGCTGCCGGCGCTGCGCATTCGGGTCGTGAACGTCGTCGACCTGATGACGCTCATGCCCGATACGGAACATCCGCACGGCTTGAGCGACAAGGAGTTCGATTCGATCTTCACTGCCGACAAGCCGATCCTATTCGCGTTCCACGGCTATCCCTGGCTGATCCATCGCCTCACCTATCGCCGTCGCGGCCACGAGAATCTGCACGTGCGCGGCTATAAAGAAGAAGGCACTACGACCACGCCCTTCGATATGACGGTCCTTAACGACCTCGACCGCTTCCACCTCGCCGAAGCCGCCCTCGACCTCGTCCCCACCCTCGGCGCCCACGCCGGCCACCTCCGCCAGCGCCTGCGCGACAAACTCATCGAACATCGCGAATACATTCGCCGTCACGGCGAAGACATGCCCGAGATTCGGGACTGGCAGTGGACGGTGAAGTAGCGGGTATCGTCAGGCTCACCGCGCCGCTTCGAGTAGATTCTCGAATGGTGCGCGAGATTTCCAACGATACGTACGGAAGTCACGCTCGTCAGTAGTGAAGATACGGCCGTGTCCGACGGACTCGGCAAGCAGCACTAGCGATGCGTCCGCGAGGTCCATGGGAAGATCCGAGTAGCGCTTCATCAACGCAGGAATCTTCTGCTGAGCGTCGACCGTCATATTCCAGACGGCGATGCCACCGTCAGCGACATCTTGGAGCAGAGCAATGGCCGGCGGCGATCCTAAAGAACGCATGATCAGATGCACGGCCTCAGTGAGCACGGGCCAGGTTGTGATCAACCCCTCATCGGCTGTTTCAAAAGCAGCTAGTGCGCGCTCGTGCCATGAATCGCTCTTATCGAGCAAGGCAAACAGGAAACCCGCGTCGGCGAGAATCATTTCTTGCGGGCCGGCTTACCATGCTTCGCGGCCACCGCTTCGCCCACCACTTCCTTGTAACGACTAGCGATATCGCCGCGACCGCTATCCAACTTACCGATAAACGCGCGCAAGCTGGTTAACTGCGGCTTTTGTTTGGCACGCACCGCTTGGTAGTAATATTCCACGCTGGCCTTGAGCACGTCCGAAACGCCCATTCCGGTCGCCTCGGTCAGATACTCCACCTGCCGTTCGTATTCACCTTCAAAACGAGCATTGACACGCATCGGGCGTACCTAGCGAGACGTAACTGAATGACATTAAGCTACGGCGTATGACGTCGTATGTCAAGCTGACATAAATGCTTACGCGTCCAGCGCCGGCTCCTGCGCGTGCAAGAACCACCGGTCGAGGATGACGTTCTTAGCAAACCACTGCGTTTGCATCAGCGCGCGAGCGAGTGACAAACGCAAGGTCGCGGGAAGGAACGACAGTGCCGGAGCACCGCCTCGTTCGCCGAAGCGAGAAAGAAGCGACTCTTCGTACGGCGCAAGCTGCGTGCGGGAGTAATTGCGATTGGCGGCGAGCGCAATGGACGCGGCCATGAGGCCGGACTCGACAGCGGGGCGGATGCCCTCGCCACTTTGGGTGTAGGCCAACCCGGCGGCGTCACCGATGATCATGACGCCATCGCCGACGACCGGGCGATTGGCGTGCGAATACAAAAGATACGCATGACCTTTGAACTTGCTGGGAAGATCGGCAGGAATCCGACCTTTCTCAGCCAAGCCCCGTGCAAACGACTGCACTTGTTCAGCCAGGCGATGATTCCCTTCCCGCCCCAGGCCCACATTCAAATAGTTTCCTTTCCGGAAACACCACCCATATCCCTTCAAATCCTCACAAAAATAAAGCTCAGGCTGATCGCCAGACACAGCGCACCGCGCCGCTTGCGCATCGTTCATCTCGAACTCGATCTCCTGCGCGCTGATGGCCCGCTCTTCTTTACCCAGATGCGCTCCCAAGAATCGGGCGACCGGACAGAAGTGCCCACCCGCGCCAATGACGAGTGCCGCAGAGATCTCGCTATTCACCAACCAACCACCCCCAACCCGCTCCATCGACTTCCAGGTATCGCCAAGCCGCAGCCGAGCCCCACTGCGTTCGAGCAAATAATGATCGAACTCACAGCGCCGAATGCCATAACTCACAATCTTGTCGTAACGGACAGGCGAGTTCGCCCGCAATCCCATGCCCGTCACAAACGCGCTGATCGGCTGCAACACCCGCCCGCGAGCATAGTCCTCGACATCGAGACTCAGTTCCTGCACGACCTGCGGGGTAATCCACCCCGCACAAACCTTGTCACGCGGGAACTCGCTCTTATCCATCACGAGCACATCGAGCCCAGCGCTCTTGAGCGCGCGCGCACACGACGACCCAGCCGGGCCGCCGCCCACAATCAATACATCACAGCTCTCAGAGGTCATGGCTGATAAACGTGCTGACGCGTCCAAGGAATCTGGTTGTTCGCGGCCCGCGCGAATACGACCTGGAACAACTGCATCTCGCCGGTCGTAAACGCCGCCCGCGACCCGAGCAGATACAACCGCCACATTCTCACAAAGCTCTCATCGAACATCGCCTGCACGCGATCGGCGGAGCGCTCGTACAACTCCCACCACCAATCCAGCGTCTTGGCGTAGTGCAGGCGGATGTTCTCCACGTCCAGCACCGAAAAATCGTTGTCCTCGAAAATATCCATCATCTGCGCGAGCGACGGCGGATTGGCGCCAGGGAAGATGCGCCGGTCGATCCAGCGATGCATGGGCTTCCAGCGGTTGCGGCCGATGGTATGAATCAAACCCAGCCCATCCGGCTTCAAACAGCCGCGGATCACTTCGCCGAGCCCGGGATAATTCTCGACGCCAACATGTTCGAGCATGCCGACCGACACAAACTTATCGTATTGACCTGCGATATTTCGATAGTCGTCTTCGACGAACTGTACGACGTTCGACAGACCTTCGGCTTGCGCGCGCTCGCGGGCATACGCGATCTGTTCGCGTGAGATATTGAAGGCGGTCACTTTCACGCCGTGCTTGCGGGCCATGTACAGTGCGAGCCCGCCCCAGCCGCAGCCGGCATCGACCACGTGCTCGCCGGCGCGTAGCTGCACCTTGCGACAGACATGTTCGAACTTGGCGAATTGCGCCTCGTCCAACGTCGTCTCGGGCGTCGGGAAATAGGCACAGGTGTAGGCCATGGTCGAGCCCAGCCACAAGGCATAGAACTCGTTGCCGATATCGTAATGGTGATGAATGTTCTCGCGGGAACCGTCCATCGTGTTCGACGGCCGGCGATGCATCCAATGGGCGACTCGCCGCGCGATCGCCACCGAGTTGCGGACAGGCCGCGCCGAGCCTTGATACAACAGCTCGATCATGCGGCCGAAATCGCCTTCGACTTCGACTCTGCCGGCGCTGTACAGCTCGCCGAACTCCATGTCCGGGTCCATGCACAAGCGCGCCAGCGAGCGTCGATCGCTGATATGAAGCGTCGCGACCGGATCGCCGGGCGCCCCCATGACGCGGTCGCCGTTCCAAAGCGCGAACTGAATGGGTGGATCGCCGAATGCATGCAGCAGTGCGCGCAGCATGCGTCCTTCCATGGAACGTGAACGGAAGCTTTCGGGTGCTGGCGCAGAGCCTGGCCGCCCCGCTGAGGACGTCCCGCTCGCCACCCGATACGCGCTCGAAGGCCCTTCTTGTGTCGTCTGCATGTTGTCTCCGCCACTGCAGTCGTCACCCCAATAGTTGGGATTTTTGGTGCGCGACGCAAGAGCCGAGTGTGACCTGGCGCGCATGTCGGGCGATCCCTGCGACTTGCCGGCAAGGATTACAACAAATTCACCCGGGTTACCCCGCAGAGCTTGCGTGAACCTCCGGAGCGCGCCGGGGCGGCGGTACTTCTATAAATGCACACCATGAGATCGCCCCATGAAACTTAATGCTGAATTGATTCGCCGCTACGACGGCCATGGACCGCGGTACACCTCGTATCCCACCGCGGTTCACTTTCATACCCGATTCGACGAGCAATCGTATCGACGCGCGGCCCTGCTGAGCAATTCCGCTCGCGGGCGGCCGCTGTCGATGTACGTGCACATTCCGTTTTGCGAGCACCCTTGTTTCTATTGCGGCTGTAACAAAATCGTTACGCGCAATCGGGCGCATGCCGAGCAATATCTGGAGCGTTTGTATTGCGAAGTGGAGCTGCAAGGCGGCCTCTTCGGCCGCATGCGAGCCATCCGCCAACTGCATTTTGGCGGCGGCACGCCGACCTATCTGACGATGGCGCAATTGTCCGGCCTGTTCGATCACCTCGGTCGCCACTTCAATATCGATCGCTCCGAGCAGCGCGAGTTCTCCATAGAGATTGATCCGCGCACACTGGAGGAGAACTCGTTGTCCGAGCTGGCGAAGCTCGGCCTCAATCGCATCAGCCTGGGCGTGCAGGATTTCGATCCCGACGTGCAGCGAGCGGTGAACCGGCAGCAAAGCATCGGGCAAGTCGCTCATTCTGTCGCGCAAGCGCGAACACTGGGATTCCGTTCGGTGAGCTTCGATTTGATCTATGGCCTGCCGTTGCAGACGGTCGACAGTTTCGCCAAGACGCTGGACTGCGTGGTAGAGATGCGGCCCGATCGTGTGGCTGCATACGGCTACGCTCACATGCCGCGACTCTTCAAAGCACAACGAGCCATCCGCGCCGAGCAGCTTCCCGATTCCGAAACGCGCTTGCAATTGTTGGCACTGACAGTGGAGCGACTTACTTCGGCGGGCTATGTTTACATCGGCATGGATCACTTTGCCCTGCCCGATGACGATCTGGCGCGTGCCCTGCGCGACGGCAGCCTGCACCGGAACTTCCAGGGATATTCGACGCACGGCGACTGCGACCTGATCGGTCTCGGCGTCAGCGCTATCAGCGCGGTCGGCGACTGTTACTCGCAAAATCGCAAACATCTGTCGAGCTACTACCAGGCGTTGGACCAACGCCGGTTGCCGGTCGAGCGCGGCATCGCCTTGAGCATGGACGATGTCGTGAGACGCGATGTCATTCAGCGTCTCATGTGCAAAGGTGAGCTCGCGGTCGGCGACATCGAGTCGCGCTATGCACTCGACTTCAACGACTACTTTGCCAACGAGCTGACCGCGTTGCAGCCGCTGGCGGCTGATGGTTTGGTGACTCGGCAGGACAGCAGCATCACCGTTACCGAGCGCGGCCGCGCCCTCCTGCGCAATGTGGCGATGGTGTTCGACGCGTACGCGCAGCCAACCAGCTCGCGGCAGTATTCAAAAGTCATCTAAGACGATCCCCGAACGTCTGCCTGGCCGCTAGCGAAAGCGCTCATCACATTTCGAGATGCAATCGACATCGTCGGGCCGTCCACTCAGGGCTGCCGCGCAGTCTCTCTCGGGGTCCCCGTAAATCGAAAACAAAGGCGGCCGGGTACATTTCGCGCTGCTGAATTCACACGCTGTGAGGCTGTACATGTCCGCCAACGTCTTGCCTGCCGACGCCCGCATCGACGCGCCAACCGGCACTGGCGTCGAAGCACGCTCCTACTACAACGACAAAGTCGTGCGTCAGTTCGCGATCATGACGGTCGTGTGGGGCATTGTGGGCATGGCCGTGGGCGTGCTCATCGCCGCACAGTTGCTATGGCCCGCGTTGAACTTCGACATTCCGTGGCTCACGTACAGCCGCCTGCGACCGCTGCACACCAACGCCGTGATCTTCGCGTTCGGCGGCTCGGCGTTGTTCGCCACCTCGTACTACATCGTGCAGCGGACCTGTCATGCGCGATTGTTCTCCGACCGCCTCACTGCCTTCACGTTCTGGGGCTGGCAGCTGGTCATCGTGCTCGCCGCGATCACACTGCCGCTGGGTATCACCCAGAGCAAGGAATACGCCGAGCTCGAATGGCCGATCGATCTGTTGATCGCGGTGGTGTGGGTCGCATACGCCGTCGTGTTCTTCGGCACCATCGCTCAGCGCAAGGTGAAACATATCTACGTCGCGAACTGGTTCTTCGCGGCTTACATCATCACCATCGCAGTCCTGCATATCGTCAACAACATCGCGATCCCGGTGTCGCCGATCAAGTCGTACGTCATCTACTCCGGTGTCGTCGATGCGATGGTGCAGTGGTGGTACGGCCATAACGCCGTGGGCTTCTTCCTCACCGCCGGCTTCCTGGGAATGATGTATTACTTCGTGCCCAAGCAGGTCGGCAAACCGATTTATTCCTACCGCCTGTCGATCGTGCACTTCTGGGCGCTGATCTCCATTTACATGTGGGCGGGCCCGCATCACCTGCACTACACTAGCCTGCCGGATTGGGCGCAGTCGCTCGGCATGGTGTTCTCGCTGATCCTGCTCGCGCCGTCGTGGGGCGGCATGATCAACGGTCTCATGACGATGTCGGGCGCGTGGCACAAGCTGCGCACCGATCCGATCCTCAAGTTCCTGGTCGTGTCGCTGTCGTTCTACGGAATGTCGACCTTCGAAGGTCCGATGATGTCCATCAAGACCGTGAACGCACTGTCGCACTACACCGATTGGACGATCGGTCACGTGCACTCCGGCGCGCTCGGCTGGGTCGCGTTCATCAGCATCGCTTCGTTGTACGCACTGATTCCGAAGCTGTTCGGTCGTCAGCAGATGTGGAGCGTCAAGCTCATGGACGCGCACTTCTGGATCGCCACCGTCGGCATCGTGCTGTACGTGACCTCGATGTGGATCGCCGGTGTCATGCAGGGCTTGATGTGGCGCGCGATGAACGCGGACGGCACGCTGACCTACACCTTCGTCGAGTCGCTCAAGAACACCTATCCGTATTACGGCATTCGTCTGCTCGGCGGGCTGATGTTCCTCAGCGGCATGCTGATCATGGCTTACAACGTGTTGCGCACGGTGCGCGCAACGCAACCGATGGACGCCGCAGTCCTCGCACCTGCCGCCAGTCACTAGTCAGTAGTCACGAGTCACTTCAATGAGCCACGAGATTGTCGAAAAGAAAGTTGCATTGATGGGCGCGCTGATAGCAATCGTCATCAGCATCGGCGGACTGGTCGAGATCGTGCCGCTGTACATGCAGAGCTCGGTCATCGAGCCTTCGCCCGGCGTGAAGCCTTATGCACCGCTGGCACTCGAAGGCCGCGACGTCTACGTCCGCGAGGGTTGTTACAACTGCCACTCGCAGATGGTGCGTCCGCTGCCGGCGGAGACCGAGCGCTATGGTCACTACTCGATTGCCGGTGAGGCGGTATACGACCATCCGTTTCAGTTCGGCTCGAAGCGCACCGGTCCGGATCTGGCGCGCGTCGGCGGCCGGTACACCGACGAATGGCATCGCGTGCATCTGCTGAATCCGCGCGACGTCGTGCCTGAATCGAACATGCCAGGATTTCCGTGGCTCGCCGAACGCACGCTCGACCCCGCAACTACGCAGAGCAAGATGCGAGCCTTGCAGAAGATCGGCGTGCCGTACACCACGGCCGATATCGAATCGGCGATCGAGACAGTGCGTGATCGCACCGAGATGGATGCGCTGATCGCGTACATGCAAGGACTCAAATTTCGCGGCGAACCGGTGACTGCGGACGCCGCCAATCACAGCTCCTCGAAGGGTCAACCATGAGCATCGCGTTGAATATGGGCATCGTGCGCGGACTGCTGACGCTGGTTTTATTTCTGGCCTTCATGACGCTGTGGGCGTGGGCTTGGAGTAAAAACCGCAAGGCCGACTTCGAGCGCATCGCTTTGCTGCCGCTAGAAGATCACGACACTCAGCTCTCGTCTCAGGATGCGCCGCGATGATCAGCCAACCCGCCAGCGTTTTCATCATCGTCTTCACCGTCATCAACATCGTCGCCTGTCTGTGGCTGATGTGGTGGACCGCACGCACGCGCAATCCGTCTAGCGCCGAAGGCGCAGCAACGACCGGCCACGTATGGGACGGCGACCTGGAAGAGCTCAACAATCCGTTACCGCGCTGGTGGCTGGGATTGTTCATCCTCACCGTCTTTTTCGGCGCTGCCTATCTCGCCTTCTTCCCGGGCCTGGGCAATTTCGCCGGTACCTCGAAGTGGAGCTCGGTGCGTGCGTACCAGGAACAAGTGCAGCAGCAACGTGACAAATTCGAAGCTCGCGTCGCGAAGCTCAAGGACCGGTCGCTGAACGAGCTCGCCGTCAACACCGATGCGATGGAGACTGCGAGGAATTTGTTCGGTGCCAACTGCGCCGGCTGTCATGGCTCCGACGCGCGCGGCGCCAAAGGCTTTCCGAATCTCACCGACCGCGACTGGCTGTGGGGCAACCAGGAAGATCGGTTGCTCGAAACCATCGCTCAGGGTCGTCACGGCATGATGCCGGCCCTCGGATCGGTGCTCGGGGAAACCGGCGTCAACGAAGTGGCTTCGTATGTCGTGAGTCTCAGCGGAAACAAAGCGCCGGCCGACTGGGTCAACGCCGGCCAGAATCGTTTCCAGACGCTGTGCGTGGGCTGTCACGGCATGGACGCCAAAGGCAATCAGATGCTCGGCGCGCCAAATCTCACCGACAATGTTTGGTTGCACGGCGGCGACTTCGACTCCGTGCGCGCGACCATCACTAACGGTCGTGACAATCAGATGCCTGCACATCGCGACTTGCTCGGCGACACCAAGGTCAAGCTGCTCGCTGCTTATGTACTGAGCATTTCGCAGGACCGCGACTACCATGCAGCCGCGCACTGAGAAACGTTCGCTCTGGCCGCGCTTCCGGGAAGATCTCGGTGTGCTGCTGTGGGCATCGTTTCTCGCGGCCTGCGTTGCGACGCTGTTGTTCTTTGCCTGTTTCGATCCGCAATTGCTGGTCGACGATCACGCACCGCCCGCGTGGCTTGCGGATCGTCGCGCCGGCTACACGGTCGGCTTTTTCTTCTTCTGGATGATGTCCGCCATCGCTAGTTTCCTCACCGCGTATCTGATCGAAACGCGTTCCAACGGCACGGCGCGAGAACTGCCATGAACGCCGCGCGCTCCGATGAGGCCGTCAGCAACGACGGCGCCCTGTATATCGCGCACCAGAAGGTGTATCCGCGAGAGATCGAAGGCCGCTTCAATCGTCTGCGCGTCGCCGCGACGATTGCATTGCTCGGCTTGTTCTACGCCATTCCCTGGCTGCGCTGGGACAGTCATCAAGCCGTGCTGTTCGATCTGCCGGCGCGCAAGTTCTATATCTTCGGGCTGACGTTCTTCCCGCAGGACTTCTTCCTGCTCTCGTGGCTACTGATCATCGCCGCGCTGTCGTTATTCTTCTTCACTGCGCTCGCCGGCCGCCTATGGTGTGGCTATGCGTGTCCGCAGACGGTGTGGACCGAGATCTTCGTGTGGATGGAGCGCTGGACCGAAGGGAATCGTCAGCAGCGCATGCGGCTCGATCAATCCCCATGGAGCGTGCACAAGATGCTCCGTAAAGGCAGCAAACAGCTGCTGTGGATCGGCTTCGCGCTTTATACCGGCTTCACATTTGTCGGCTACTTCACCCCGATTCGCGTGCTCACAAGCTCCGTGTTCACGGCAACGCTGGGTGGCTGGGAACTGTTCTGGGTGTTGTTCTATGGCTTCGCGACCTACGGCAACGCCGGCTACATGCGCGAACAGGTGTGCAAGTACATGTGCCCGTATGCGCGCTTCCAGAGTGCGATGTTCGATCGCGACTCGCTGATCATTTCCTACGACACCAAGCGTGGCGAGCCGCGAGGTTCGCGCGCTCGCAGTGTGGACCCGAAGACCAAGGGCCTCGGTGACTGCATCGACTGCACGTTGTGTGTGCAGGCCTGCCCCACCGGCATCGACATTCGCAAGGGCCTGCAGCTGGAATGCATCGCCTGCGCCGCCTGCATCGACGCCTGCGACAGCGTGATGGATCGCATGAACTATCCGCGCGGCCTGGTTCGTTACACGACGCAAAACGCGCTCGACAGCAACCCGACTCGCGTGCTCCGTCCTCGCATCGTCGTTTACGGCTCGGTGCTGCTCGCGCTCATCGTCGGCTTCGGTGTCGCTGTCGCCAACCGCGCGCTGGTGGAAGTAGATGTGCTGCGAGATCGAAATGCGCTGTTCCGTCGTGCCGACGACGGCTCTATCGAGAACGTCTACACGGTTCGCTTCATCAATAAGGATACTCAAGCACATGACTTGCGCGTGTCCGCAGAAGGTATCGACGGTCTGAGTATCGACACGGATCGTGATGTGCAGTCGGTCGGCGCTGGTGAAGTCGTGAGTGCGGCCGTTCGCATCCGTGCTCCGCAAGGCGCGGTCAGTGGCGGGCGCACGATTCAGATCGTCGTGAAGTCCGCCGACGGCGAGATCGAAGCGCATTCCAAGGCGCGCTTCATTGCCCCGGTATCACGATGAACGCGGTCGCTGCTGTCGATGTTTGCTTCCACTGCGGGGAGCCGCTGCGAGGCTCCACTCTGCTCGCTCGCGTAGATCGACAGGAACAGCCGGTGTGTTGCAGCGGCTGCCAGGCGGTGGCTGAGCTGATCTCTGGCACCGGGCTCGGCGACTACTACCGGTATCGAGATACAACATCCACGCGACCGCGTAGTGACGATCTCACTGCGGACAAGTGGCGCGTCTATGCCGATCCGGAGCTTGCTGGACAGTTCACTCAGGCAACGAATGGGCAGACGACCGCCACGCTGCTGATCGAAGGCTTGCGATGCTCGGCGTGCAGTTGGCTGATCGATCAAGTGTTGCGACAGCATGCCGGCATCATCGATGTGAGCGTCAACGCGGCCACGGGTCGCGCCAACGTCTGTTGGAATGACGAGCAGCTCGATCTTTCCCACGTGATGCGGACCATCGCGCAGCTTGGTTATGTGCCTCATCCCGTCACTGACGAAACGGTCTCTCGCGCTCTGCGTGACGAACGACGCGATGGCTTGAAGCGCCTTGCAGTCGCCGGCTTCGGCATGATGCAGGTGATGATGTTTGCAGTCGCCGTGTACTCGGCGGAACTCGCGCACGAGATCATGGAACCGGCAATCCTCAGTTACTTCCGCATCGTGAGCCTGCTGGTCGCGACGCCGGTGATGTTCTACGCCGGCGCACCGATCCTGCTCAGCGCGTGGAACAGCCTGCGCATTCGCTCGGTCGGCATGGACGCTCCGGTCGGGATAGCGCTGGTGCTCGCGTACGCCGCCAGTGTGTGGAACACGCTGACGAATTCCGGCGGCGAGGTCTATTTCGACTCGGTCACCATGTTCATTTTCTTCCTGACGTTAGGTCGCTTCGTGCAGATGAGCGTGCGTCAGCGCACGGCCGGCGTGACAGACGCGCTGGCTCGACAGCTGCCGTCAGTTGCACATCGAGCTTGCGACGGCAGCATCGAGGATGTGCCCGTGACATCGCTGCGCATCGGCGACGTCATTCAAGTCCGTCGAGGCGAAGTGTTGCCCGCGGACGGTCAGTTGCACGACGACGAGGCCGAGCTGGACGAGGCCATGCTCACCGGTGAATCGCTACCGGTGCGGCGACGATTGGGTCACCGAGTCGTTGCCGGCACGATCAACGTCGGAGGGCCGATCAACATCACCGTCACGGCGCTAGGGGCGGAAACGGCGCTTTCTCACATCGTGACCTTAATGCAGCGAGCCCAGGCTCACAAACCTGCGTTGGCCCGCAACGCCGACGCTGCAGCCGCTAAATTCCTGCGCTACGTTCTGCTTGGTGCAGGCTTGACCTGCGCGATCTGGCTGGCAATCGACCCGTCGCGCGCCTTCGCCGCAACTCTCGCAGTACTCGTGGTTGCTTGCCCCTGCGCGTTCGCCATCGCGATGCCCGCTGCTCTCGCGGCCGCAACGGCAAGTCTTGGACGACAAGGAATTTTGCTGACCGAGGCGGATGCGCTCGAAGCACTTGCTCGCGTCGATCACATCGTGTTCGACAAGACCGGCACGCTGACCCAAGGCGAGCTGCGCGTGTCTCGCTGCGTTCCGCTCGATCGCATCGACGAGACGCGATGTTTGCAGATCGCCGCATCGCTGGAGCGAGCGTCCGAGCATCCGCTGGCGCGAGCGTTCGCTCGCCACGATGGAGCCGGCGCCGTGGAAGAACTGGCGACATTCGCGGGGCAAGGCATTCAAGGTCGCATCGACGATCGCGTGTATCGCATCGGCAGTCCGCAGTTTGTAGCTGAGTTGCACTCGCAGAAACATGAGCCGCCGGTCGCCTTCAACGGCAGCGTGATACTGCTCGGCGACGAGCAACGCGCCCTGGCCTGGTTCGAACTGACCGATTCCGTGCGACCCGCCGCTGCCGAAGTCGTTCGCGATCTGCAATCGCTTGGCATCGAACCCCTCATCTTGAGCGGCGACGGATACACCGCAGTCACGACAGTTGCACAGCAAGTCGGCATTACCGACGCGACCGCGCGCTGCTCGGCCAAAGAAAAGTTGGCTCGACTGCTGAGCCTGCAGCAGCAAGGCAAACGCGTCGCGGTGGTCGGCGACGGCGTGAACGATGCCCCCGTGCTCGCAGCCGGCAATGTTTCCATCGCGATGGGCCGCGGTGCAGCGCTGGCACACGCGAGTGCTGGGCTGGTACTGGTGAACGACAACCTCGCTGCGCTGCCCGAGGCAGTGAAACTGGCTCGACGAACCTTGCGCATCGCGCGACAGAACCTGCTGTGGGCGGCAATTTATAACTTCGGTTCGCTGCCGCTGGCCGCGTTCGGATTGATCCCGCCGTGGCTCGCCGCACTGGGTATGTCTCTCAGCTCGGTAGCGGTCGTGCTCAACTCGACACGTCTACTCCCGGGAGTTCCTCGTAACCGCTCCGAACAATCCCGGGCAACCCCGCAACGTCGCTTGAGTGAGACTACGGCATGAGCATTGTTTTCGTGCTGATCCCCTTGAGCCTGGCGCTGGTGGTACTCGCCGGCTGGGGATTTTTTTGGGCAGTGAGCGCCGGCCAGTTCGACGATCTCGAATCGCCGGGTTGGGACGCGTTACGCGACGATGACGAGCACCGCTGACGTCATCAGTCTTTCGGCGGCGTTCGTCGCAGGCGCCGCTGGCAGCACGCATTGTTTTGCAATGTGCGGCGGCTTGGCCGGCGCCTTCGGCATGAGAGCACGAGCAGTCGATGGCGGCGCCTTCGGCAACGCCCTTTCCTATCACGTCGGTCGCTTGGGCGGATATTCACTTGCTGGCGCGATCTGCGGATTCCTCGGTGCGACGCTGCAAGCTGCGCTCGACCTGGCCCGCATCGGCTCGTGGCTGCGCATCGCAAGCGGCGTACTGTTGCTGCTGATCGCGTTACGAATGCTCTCGCCCTGGAATCCGCTCCAATGGTTGGAAACATTGGGTGCGAAGTTCTGGCGTCGGCTGATGCCGCTCACCCAGAGGACCAGCTCACTGAACGCCCGCACCCAAGCCGTGGCGCTGGGATTTCTATGGGGCTGGCTTCCATGTGGGCTGGTGTATTCGATGCTGCTCTTCGCAGCGCTCGGCGGCAACCCATTGCACGGAAGTGCCATCCTGCTTGCGTTTGGCCTCGGTACGCTACCCGCGATGCTCACCAGCACCGTGCTTGCCTCTCAGGTTCAACAGTTGCTGCGCAATCGTTGGCCTCGCTTCGCAAGCGGCATCCTGTTACTTATGCTCGGCGCGTGGATGATCTGGATCTCGTTACCCGTCGCGGAACACGTGCATCATCACTGAGCGGCGTTCAAACGTTCCAACGCCTGTTCGAGATTGCTGCAGAAGTTCGGCTCGCCGATCAGCTCGACGATACCTGCCCGCTGTAACTTGCCAGCGACCCGCTCGTTCGCACCGGTGAGCATGACCCGCACTTTGCGTCGCTGCAGATCGCGAATCACTTCTTCAAGCGTTTGCAGGCCGGTGATGTCGATGAACGGCACCCAGCGCAGCCTGATGATCAGAACCTCCGGATCGGTGCGAGTACTCGCGAGCGCACGCTCGAAATTCTCGACCGCGCCGAAAAAGAACGGCCCCTCCACGGCGAACACCAACACACCGGGCGGAATTTTCAGTCCGCGATGCGCGAACTCGCTGTTAAGCTGCTGAGGAGTCAGCTGCTGCACCTCCACGCTGCTCGCCATCCGCCGGAGAAAATGTAACGTCGCGACGATCACGCCGATGTTCACAGCGACGACGAGATCGACAAACACCGTCAGCCCGAACGTCACCAACAATACGACGACGTCGGCCGGCGGTGCGCGCCTTACCATCTTCACGAAATGACGCGCCTCGCTCATGTTCCAGGCGACGACGAACAGAATCGCAGCCAGCGCCGCGAGTGGAATATCCACCGCGAGTGGCGCCAACGCGAGCACGATCAGCACCAGCACCAACGCATGCACAATGCCAGCAAGCGGACTCGTCGCTCCATTGCGCACATTAGTCGCCGTTCTCGCTAGCGCGCCGGTCGCGGCAAAACCGCCGAACAACGGTGTGACGAGATTGGCAATGCCCTGGCCGATCAATTCTTGATTGGAGTCGTGACGCGTTCCTGCCATGCCGTCGGCAACGACCGCGGACAGCAAAGATTCGATGGCACCGAGCATCGCTATCGTGAACGCCGGCCCGATCAGTTCGATCACGCGCGCTGCGGTGATTTCAGGCATCTGTAAAGTCGGCAACCCACGTGGGATACCGCCGAATGCCGAACCGATGGTCGCGACACCTTCGAGATGCAACACCGCCTGCGCACCGGTCGCAAATAACAATCCCAACAACGGCCCAGGCATGCGCTTCAATATTTTCAACTGCGGCGCGAACACGACGATCAGTAACGTCGCCGTCGCAAGCGCAGTCGTTTCCAAGTGCGCGCGAGGCAGCAGCTGCAGCGTGTGCCAGAGTTTTTCGTGGAAATGTTGCCCGGTGATCGCCGGCAGCCCGAAGAAATCGTGCCATTGACCGACCCAGATCACCACCGCGATACCGGCGGTGAAGCCGAGAATCACCGGATCTGGAATGAACTTGATGATGCCGCCGAGACGTGCGATGCCGAGCAGTAACAACATCAGACCGGCCAGGAAGGTGGCAATCTGTAACCCGTCGATGCCGTACTGTGCGGTGATGCCGGAGAGAATGACGACGAATGCGCCGGTCGGCCCGGCAATCTGCAGTCGGCTACCGCCGAGTATGGACACTAGCAGCCCGGCCACGATGGCCGTGTACAACCCTTGTTGAGGCTTGGCACCGGAGGCGATTGCGAATGCCATCGCCAGCGGCAGCGCCACCACGCCGACCACGATCCCGGAAACGATGTTGCGCGCCCAGTGGGCACGCTCCAGCAAACCGGCGCGATGCGCCTCCAGGATTGCGATCATCCGATGCCATCTCTCGATCAAAGCGTAGTGACAACGAAGCGTCGCATTATGGGGCATGGGGCGCCCCGCACGTAGCGCGGCTCGCCCGCACTACTTAAGTGAGAGTCCTAGTTCCCTGGCAAGCCCCCGCCGCCGGCTAAGGGGATTCCTCAATCGGCCGTGCGATCACACACTCTTGCGAAGCCGGTGTGACAACAGTACGTGGAGTTCCCCGCCGCCGGGCCGATAGTGCTGGTATGCCATCGTATGTTTCCATCCACGCCGTCGCCGCCGGACTGCTCGGGCTGCTATTCGCCTTCGCGGCGTGCTGGCTCGTGGTCCGGCGGCTCGCTGGCTCGAACCCGGCAGACACCAACACTCGCGATGCCGAGCTGGCGCTGCTCAATAGTTGCAACGTCGTCTCTACGACCGACGCCAGCGGCCGCATCACTCACGTCAACGAATTGTTTTGCCGGATCAGCGGCTACTCGCGCGAGGAACTGCTCGGCCGCAATCACAACATCGTCAATTCTGGTCATCACTCCCGCAAGTTCTTCATGAACATGTATCGCGATATCGCGACCGGGCAGTCGTGGCGCGGCGAGATTCGCAATCGCGCCAAAGACGGCAGCTTTTTCTGGGTCGACACCACCATCGTTCCGACGCTCGACGCAAGCGGCCGAGTCGCACGCTACACCGCCGTTTGTATCGACATCACCGCCAGCAAGAAGTCCGAAGAGATGCTTGCGCTACTGCGCGAACGCCATGCGCTCGCGATGCAGGGCTCGGGCATTTGCCTATGGGACTGGGACTTGGTGAACGACGAAGTGGGGTTCCACGGCAACTGGGGACCCCTGCTCGGCTATAGCACGGAAGAAGTCGCGCTCGCGCCGAGCAATGTTTGGAATCGCCACATGCATCCGGACGATCTTCCGGATGTGGTGATGCAGATCCGCGGTTGCGGACGAGGCGAAGCCACGGCGTTCGAATGCGAAGCTCGCATGCGCCACAAGGACGGTCGATGGATCTTCATTCTGATCCGTGGCTCGGTGACCGAGAGCGACGTCAACGGCCTGGCCATGCGTATCTCCGGCACATCCATCGACATCACCGCCATCAAGCAGGCCGAAGTGGAATTGATTCTGGCCCGCAACGCCGCCGAGGCGGCGAGCACCGCGAAGAGCGAGTTTCTCGCGACCATGAGCCACGAGATCCGCACACCGTTGAACGGTGTGGTCGGGTTCACCGAAATGCTCTTGGATACCGGGCTCGACAACGAACAGCGCAGTTTCGCCGCGACGATTCGCGATTCCGGCAGGTCGCTGCTCACCATCGTCGACGACATCCTGGATTTCTCGTCGCTCGAAGCCGGGCATGTCGCCGTCGGACGCTCGCACGTCG
>Ga0247784_1000092_pt1 | contig 31507 bp, 28 predicted proteins | sample UWRJL169409R5_FD_179909 | JGI IMG/M metagenome (GOLD analysis project Ga0247784, IMG submission 179909) | Plant litter microbial communities from Arlington Agricultural Research Station in Wisconsin, United States - UWRJ-L169-409R-5 | ecosystem: Environmental > Terrestrial > Plant litter >...
ACTAACGTGCGTCAGCGCGCCCGGTTCCCACAACCGCGTAAAAATTGCCGGTGACGGCCATTCAGCTACGGTCTGCGGCCCCGATTCCGTCGACTGGCGTCGCCGAGGCCAGCAAGAATCACATGACAGTCCCGAAGTCGATGAAGCCGCGTTCGATGTCTACGCCGAGCAGTTTTACTCGCACGCGATCGCCGACATCCAGGCCTTGCGAGCCGCGGACGACTCGTCCTTCGGCCACAGGTTTGTTGATGCGAACCCAGATTCCTTTGTCGGCCGCGCCCGTCACGATCGCGTCGAACTCGCGGCCGATGTGAGATTCGAGCAGCATGGCGGCGGCCGACTTTCTCACCTGTCGTTCGACCTTGGCGGCTTCGTCTTCTCGTTCAGTGCAGTGCCGAGCGACGATCCTCAGTTCCTGTTCGCTGTAAGGTGCGAGATTGCCGGCGATAGCGGCCTTCACCAGGCGCTGTGTCACCAGGTCCGGAAAGCGTCGATTGGGCGCCGTGGAATGCGCGTAGTCGCTCACCGCCAATCCGAAATGCCCTTCGATCGGCTGGCCAGGCACGGCGACTCCATATTCCCCTGAGCCCAGCATCTTGATTACCGATAGAGAGATGTCCGCGTAGCGCGCCGGATCTGCGGTCCGTCGTCGTTGTAGGAACGTGCTCAATGCGACGACGTCGGGCTGATCGGGTAGGCGCTCGCCATGACTTGCGGCGAGCGCAACGATGCGATCCCAGCGCTTCGGTGTTTGCAGCACTCGCCGAAGCGACGCCAGTCCTTTGCGTTCGAGGAATCGTGCGATCACGCCATTGGCGGCAATCATCTGATCTTCGACTAACTCTTTGGCGCGGTTTTTCGTGGCCGGGCGCAGGTCGCTCAATTCGCCGTTCGTGAATACGGTCTCCGCCTGGATCGTTTCCAGCCGCATGGCGCCGAGCGCATGCCGGACTTTTCGCAGCCGTTCCGAGGCTGCCTCCTGAATCCGTACCTGCTGTTGTAACTCGGGTGAGTGGCCGATTGCCGCAGGCACGGGTGCTCGGTCGTCGAGCCAGTTGCTCACATCGTTGTAGGCGAGCCTGGCATGATTGAAGACCAGTGCTCGATAGACGTCGGTGTCCGCGATCGATCCGTCCGCAGTCACGGTCATTTCCACGACGATCGCGAGTCGCTCCTGACGGTCGGCCAACGAGGTGAGATCGGTGGAAATTCTTTCCGGCAGCATGGGAAAGATTTGTGCTGCTGTATATATCGAAGTCGTGTTGGAGCGGGCGTGATCGTCAATGGGCGAGCCTGGTTCGATCAGGGTATCCACGTCCGCGATTCCAATCAGCAGTTGTGTCGCATCCCGATCGAGCGCCCGAGCGACCGACAGCTGGTCGAGGTCGCGGGACTCGTCGTTGTCGATCGACAACCAGAGCAAGGCGCGTAGATCGCGTATCGCAGGTTTGGCCTCGCGTGGCGCGACCCCGGCCGAAGCCGACTGCTGCAAGGCTGCGGCGGAGAAATCTGGTAAGAACCCGCGCTGGAGCATCGCCTGGCGTGCGATACGGCGAAGATCGTTCATGCCGGACATGGATTTTCCTTGCGCGACGCGGATTCGACTTAGTCTATAGGATGCTCGCTCTCCAAAAGACGTAAGTTGGGCTTTGGCCGCCGAACATCGAGCACGTCGCACGACGGTTCGCTCATCGCAGGGTTTCCGTCTTTTCGACGTGTCCGCCGAAGTGATAGCGCATCGCGGAGAGCAGCTTGTCCTGGAACGCAGCAGCGCCACGGGAGCTGAAGCGCTCGTACAGCGCGGTCGTGAGCACCGGCGTGGGTACTCCTTCGTCGATCGCGGCCTGGATGGTCCAGCGTCCCTCGCCGGAATCGGCCACGCGACCGGAAAAATTCGCAAGCGTTGGATCCTGGGTGAGAGCGGTGGCAGTTAGATCCAACAACCACGAAGAAACAACGCTGCCGCGTCGCCAGACCTCGGCGACATCCGCCAGGTCGATCTCATACTGATAGTGTTCAGGGTTGCGCAGTGGCGTGGTTTCGGCGTCGACCTCTCGGATATGTTTGCCAGCGTTCGCGGCACGTATCACTTCGAGGCCTTCTGCGTACGCGGCCATGATCCCGTACTCGATGCCATTGTGAACCATCTTCACGAAATGGCCGGCACCGCTCGGGCCGCAGTGGAGATAACCTTGCTCGGCCGTGCCGTTGCGTTGGTCTCGTCCGGGTGTGCGCTCGATATTGCCGACGCCCGGTGCCAGCGTTGCGAAGATCGGATCGAGACGCCGCACGATGTCGATCTCGCCGCCGATCATCATGCAGTACCCGCGCTCGAGCCCGAACACGCCGCCGCTCGTGCCAACGTCGACGTAGTGGATGTCTCTTGGGGCGAGCGCCTTCGAGCGACGGATGTCATCGATGTAGTGCGAGTTGCCGCCGTCGATCAACGTATCGTCTGGATCGAGGTAAGGCAGCAGTTCCGCGCTGATCTGATCGACGAGCGCAACCGGTACCATGAGCCATAGCGCCCGCGGCTTCTCCAGTTTCGCGACCAGATCGCGGAGCGAAGTCGCGCCAATTGCGCCCACTGCCGTGAGTGCATCGATGGCTTTCGGAGAAGTATCGAACACCACACATTCGTGGCCGTGCTTGAGCAGGCGGCGCGCCATGTTCGCGCCCATCCGGCCCAAACCGATCATTCCCAATTTCATGCGACGCTCCTGAGCTTGCGGTAGCGACGAATGAGTGCGTTCGTCGAGCTGTCGTGGGTCAGCTCCTGCGTTCGCTCCGCGCCAAGCTCCGTCAAGATTCGTTTGGCCAATACCTTCCCCAGCTCCACGCCCCACTGATCGAATGAGTCGATGCTCCAGATCACGCCCTGCGTGAATACGCTGTGCTCGTAGAGCGCGATGAGCTTGCCAAGCGCCGCCGGTGTCAGCCGTTCGAGCAGCAATGTGTTCGAGGGTCGATTGCCTTCGAATGTCCGATGCGGCACGAGCCAGTCCGGCGAGCCTTCGGCCTTGACCTCTTCGGGTGTCTTGCCGAAGGCGAGCGCTTCGCCTTGTGCGAAAACGTTGGCCAGCAGCATCTCGTGCTGATCCCCTAGCGGATTCAGCGGTTGCGCAAAGGCGATGAAGTCGCAGGGAATGAGCCGCGTGCCCTGGTGAATGAGCTGATAGAAGGAGTGCTGGCCGTTGGTGCCGGGCTCGCCCCAATAGATCGGACCGGTTTCATAACGGACGCGCTCGCCGTCGAGCGTCACATGCTTGCCGTTGCTCTCCATCGTGAGCTGCTGCAGATAGGCTGGAAAGCGATGCAGATACTGTTCGTAGGGCAGGACGGCGACTGTCTGCGCACGAAAGAAATTCGCGTACCATACGCCGAGCAGTCCCATGAGCATGGGCAGATTGCGAGCGAAGGGCGCCGTGCGAAAGTGTTCATCCATCTCGTGGAAACCGGCGAGCAACTCGCCGAAGTTTTCCGGACCGATGGCGAGCATCGTGGACAAGCCGATCGCCGAATCCATGGAATAGCGTCCGCCGACCCAATCCCAGAACTCGAACATGTTGGCGGTGTCGATGCCGAACTTTGCGACTTCGGCGGCGTTGGTGGAGACGGCGACAAAATGGCGGGCCACCGCCTTGGGATCGTTATCCAAGCCGTGCAGAGACCACGCGCGGGCGGCGCGCGCGTTGGTCATTGTTTCCAACGTCGTGAAGGTTTTCGAGGAAACGATGAACAATGTCTCCGCCGGATCGAGATCGCGAACCGCCTCGGTGAAGTCGGTGCCGTCGACGTTGGAAACGAATCGGAACGTGAGGGCGCGTTCGCTGTAAGACTTGAGGGCCTCGTAGGCCATCACGGGACCGAGGTCCGATCCGCCAATGCCGATATTGACGACGTTGGAAATCAGCTTGCCGGTGTGTCCTTTCCAGGCACCGCTGCGGACGCGCTCGGCGAAATCGCCCATCTTGTCGAGCACCGCGTGAACCTGTGGCACTACGTTCTTGCCTTCCACGCGAATGTCGGCTCCCTTCGGCGCACGCAACGCCGTGTGCAGGACGGCTCGATCCTCGGAGACGTTGATGTGTTGTCCTCCGAACATTGCATCGATGCGTTCGCGCAGCCCGGATTCTTCCGCGAGCTGCACGAGCAGCGGCAGCGTTTCATCGGTGATGCGATTCTTCGAATAGTCGAGATAGATTCCCGCGGCTTCGAACGCGAAGCGCTCACCGCGCTTCGGATCGTTTGCAAACAACGTTCGCAGATGCGTCGGTGCGATCCGCTCGTAGTGCGCCTGCAATGCCGCCCAAGCGGGACGCTGAGTCAAAGGTGGAATGCGAGAGGACATGTGAATATTTCCCTAGCTCGCGCGTGCGAGCGCTGAACCTTTGGAGGCGATGAGACTCTGGCCCGCCCGGGAAAGTGTATGGGTGGGATTCATGACGACCTCAGTGATTCGGTGACGATCTGCTGAGCTTCGGCGACTAGCATCTGGAGGTGAGGTTCGCCGCGGCGGCTTTCCGCATAGATCTTGTAGAGATTCTCGGTGCCGGACGGACGAGCTGCGAACCAGCCGCTATCGGTCACGACCTTGAGTCCGCCTATAGGCGCGTCGTTGCCCGGCGCGCGCGTCAACCTGGCTGTGATGGGCTCACCGGCAAGCGAGGAGGCGCGCACGCTATCCGGAGAAAGATTGGCAAGACGCGCCTTCTGTTCCGGCGTTGCCGGCGCATCGATGCGCGTGTAATGCGGAGTGCCGAACTGTGCGGTGAGCTCGCGGTAGTGCTCACCCGGCTCCTTGCCAGTGCGGGCTGTGATTTCGGCCGCCAGCAGCGCGGGGATGAGACCGTCTTTGTCCGTGGTCCACACCGTTCCATCTCGACGCAGGAAGCTCGCGCCCGCACTCTCTTCTCCGCCGAAGCAGACTGAGCCATCGAGCAAGCCCGGCGCAAACCATTTGAATCCGACGGGCACTTCGAGCAGGCGCCGTCCAGCGTCTGCAACCACGCGATCGATCAGACTGCTCGACACCAGTGTCTTGCCGACTGCCGCGCTCGTGCTCCAACCCGGTCGTGCGTCGAGCAGATAGCGGATCGCGACAGCCAGATAGTGATTGGGATTCAGCAGTCCCGCCGATGGCGTAACGATGCCATGACGATCCGCATCGGTGTCGTTCGCGAACGCGACGTCATAGCGATCCTTCAGTTCGAGCATTCCAGCCATGGCGTACGGGCTCGAACAGTCCATGCGGATCTTGCCGTCGTGATCGACCGTCATGAACGAGAATGTCGGGTCGACCCGGCGGTTGACGATGTCGATGTCGAGCCCATAGACGCGATTGATGGGTTCCCAGTAGTGCACAGCGGCGCCACCGAGCGGATCTACCGCGAGCTTCAGCCTTGCCGCGCGGATCGCGTCCATATCGATGACATGGCGCAGATCCTCGACATACGGAGCCATGAAGTCCTGCTCATGAAACGTCGGGGCACGCAGGGCGGCAGCGAGAGGCAGCCGCTTCACATCGCGATTGTCATCGAGCAACAGGGCATTGGCGCGTGATTGAATCCATCCTGTCACGTTGGAATCGGCGGGCCCGCCGTTGGGCGGGTTGTATTTGAATCCGCCGTCTTCGGGCGGATTGTGAGACGGCGTGATGACGATGCCGTCCGCGAGCCGAGCTTCGCGATCTCGGTTGTGGATCAGAATCGCGCGCGAGATCGCGGGTGTCGGCGTGAATCCATCGCCGCTCTGAATGACAGTCTCGACATCGTTCGCAGTGAGCACTTCCAGAGCTGTGTGTTGCGCCGGACCGGACACCGCATGCGTGTCGCGACCCACGAAGAGTGGGCCACTGATGCCCTGCGCACGGCGGTAGTCGCAGATCGCCTGCGTGATCGCGAGAATGTGCGCTTCGTTGAACGATCCTTTGAGCGCGGAGCCGCGATGGCCGCTGGTGCCGAAGCTCACCCGCTGAGACACATCGCTAGGCTCGGGTTTTCGCGCGTAGTACTCGCGTTCCAGCTGCGCAGGATCGATCAAGAGTTCCTTGGGAGCGGTCTTGCCGGCCAACGGGGAAAGAGCCATGGAATAAACCTCGTCAGGAGATGGGGCAGGGGAGTACGCGCCAGATTTCGCTGGCGTACTGCGCGATGCTTCGATCGCTGGAAAACTTTCCGGAAGCGGCGACGTTCAATATCGCCTTGTGCGCCCACGCGTCGCGATCACCATAGAGCCGCACGGCGCGCTCATCGGCATCGAGATAGGAGCGCAAGTCGGCGAGATGCATGTAGTGATCACCATGTGTTAGCAGCGCCTCACGCACCGGCGCGAAGATGCCAGGCTCGTTGCGACTGAAATGATTGTTGAAAATCAGGTCGAGCGCGGCGCGCGTTTCGGGCTCATGCTCGTAGTGCCAATGCGGATCGTACCAGCTGCGCGAGTCGGCAACCTCTTGCGCCGTCAGCCCGAACAGGAAGAAGTTCTCTTCGCCCGCTTCTCGCGCCATCTCAATCGTCGCGCCATCGCGCGTACCGATGGTGAGCGCACCGTTCATCATGAATTTCATGTTGCTGGTGCCGCTCGCTTCGTAACCCGCGGTCGAGATCTGATTGGAAAGGTCGGCAGCTGGTATCAGCCGTTCGGCCAGCGTTACGTCGTATTCGGGAAGGAACACGACCTTGAGACGTCCGCGCACCGCCGGATCGCTATCGATCGTGTCAGCCACGTTGTTGATGAGCTTGATGGTGAGCTTGGCGAGTGTGTACGCGGGCGCGGCTTTGCCACCGAAGAAGAAGGTTCGCGGCGCCATGTCGATCTCTGGCTGCTGCCGTAGCCGGTTGTACAACACGACTACGCGCAGCACATTGAGTAGTTGCCGTTTGTATTCGTGGATACGTTTGACCTGGCAGTCGAACATGCTGTTCGGATCGACCACGATGCCGCTGGTCGCCTGCAACCACTGCGCGAACTGCAACTTTGCCGACTGTTTGGCATCGAGGAACTCGCCGCGGAAGCGGCCATCGGCAGCGAGCGGTTTCAGCTTGCTCAACATCTCCAGAGTCGTTATCCAATCGTCGCCGATCGAGCGTGAAATGACCGTCGACAAAGCGGGGTTCGCGAGCCGCAGCCAGCGACGCGGTGTCACGCCGTTGGTTTTGTTGTTGAATCGTTCTGGAAACATCTCGGCGAAGTCCCGGACCGTCTGCGATCGCAACAGGTTCGTGTGAATTTCCGAGACGCCGTTGGTGCTGTGTGATCCGACGATCGCGAGGTGCGCCATGCGCACGTACCTGTCGCCATGCTCGTCGATCAGGCTCATACGCGTCACTCGCGCGTCGTCTCCGGGGAATCGTGCGCGCACCTGGTCCAGAAAGCGTCGGTTGATTTCGAAGATGATTTCGATATGACGCGGCAGCAATCGCCGGAACATTTCCAGCGGCCACTGTTCGAGCGCCTCGGGGAGCAATGTATGATTCGTGTACGCGAGCGTCTGCCGTGTCGCATTCCATGCGTCGTCCCAGCCCAGATGCTCGGTATCGAGCAGGATGCGCATGAGCTCCGCGACCGCGAGCGACGGATGAGTGTCGTTGAGCTGGATTGCAACTTTGTCGGGCATTTTGAGCCAGTCGGAATTCGCTTGTCGAAAACGCCGTGTGAGATCTCCCAACGCGCAGGCGACGAGAAAATATTCCTGCACCAGGCGCAGCGCGCGACCGCGGACCGTCGAATCGTCCGGATACAACACTCGCGTCAGCGACTGGGCCACCAGCGTTTCGGTCAGTGCTCCAACGAACTCGCCGGCGCTGAACAGCTGAAAATCGAAATCGTCGGCAGCGGCGGCGCTCCACAGCCGCAGCGTATTGATCGTGTTACCTCCGAAGCCGACGATCGGTCGATCGAACGGAATGCCGATCACGGTCGAGGGACGATCCGGGATGAGTTCGAGGTTGCCATTGAGCATCACGAACGAACAACCGAACGGAACTTCGACGCGTTCCGCGGGCCGCGCAATTTCCCAGGGATCCGCGCTTCTCAACCAATGGTCCGGTCGCTCGCGCTGCCATCCATTCGCCACCGACTGCCGGAACATTCCGTACTCGTAGCGCAATCCATAGCCCATCGCCGGTAGCTGCAGGGTGGCCATCGAGTCCAGGAAGCACGCCGCCAGCCGTCCCAGTCCACCGTTGCCCAGTCCCGGATCCGGCTCCTGTTCAAGCAGCCCGAGCCAGTCGAGTTTCTTCTGCGTGACCGTGCGCCGGGCAATGCCGTCCAACATTAAATTTGTGACATTGTTCGCGAGCGAGCGCCCGATCAGGAATTCCATCGACAGGTAATACACCGTCTTCGCGTTCTGTCGCGCATATGTATCCGTGGTGAGTGCCCAACGTTGCGCGAGCACGTCGCGCACCGAGCGGGCAAAAGCTTCAAACCGGTCGCGCGCACTGGCGGCGTTTGGATCGGCCGCCTTGTCGAAAAGAAGATGCTGGTAGTACAAGGTGCTCGCGTTGACGGCAAATTCTGACTGCGGGGGTACGAGGTCTTGCGGTTTCGAGGGTACGGTGCTCATTGGAGTCCGGTGCAGTGTCGCTGTGAGGGGATCACAGCACCATCGCGAGCTTGAGACGATTAAATCTTCGTATATAGAAGATCCTTGCGCGACCCCAGCGCGAACGGCGCTGCATGGCTGTTGCGTGCCCAGGCCGATGCCGCTGCTGCTCGCCGAGACCCAGCCGCATTTCGATATCGCAAAGTTGCGCTGAACGCCTTTCGAGAGGTTGAAGATGCGCTCGCCGCAGTTCAACGTACCAGCGGCCAGGAATCGGTATTGCGAGCAACGAGAGGCGTTGGCGCGGACCCTGGTGCAGGCGAGCAACGATCGTTTGAATGCGGCAGTTCAATTTGTTTCAAGCCACGGGGCAGTGGATGGGAGCAGCTATGAAAGTCGAGGGTGTCATCGAGTTTACGATTCGAGAGCAGACAGCCGAGCGCGTCGTCGGCGAGATGCCGGTCACTGCCGGCATCCTCAACCCGTACGGCGTCGCGCACGCCGGTGCGATGCTCTGGTTCGCGGACGTATGCGCAACGGTGCTGGCGCTGGGGAAGACCGATGTTTCGGCCGGAGCTAGCGGTTTTCCGCTGGGTATCGCACTCAACGCCAATTTTCTTGGCAATCAGAAGGACGGCGTCTTCACAGCGACTTCTACATTTGTAAAGCGCGGCCGGAACCTGAGTGTTGTGCGCACTGCGGTCACGGGCGCCGAAGGGCGCCTGATTGCGGATGTCACCACGAGCCATGTGCCCGCCAAATAGCCCATCCACGCGTCTCATCGAGAGGAAAATAGCAATGAAACACCGAAGAGTATTCACGATTGCAGTCGCCGCGACCGCGTTCGCGTTCCTGGCCGGCGCAGCGGTGGACACACAGGACAAGTATTCACTGAAATCGCCGAGCGGAGTCGCGTTCGCCGATTTCAAAGGCTACGAAGACTGGGCGGTCGTTTCCTCCGCCCGCACCGACGAAGTGCTCAAGGTGATCGTCGCGAATCCGACGATGATCAAAGCGTACCAGGCCGGGATCCCGGGCAATGGCCAGCCGTTCCCGGAAGGCGCGAAGATCGCGAAGCTGCAGTGGAAACCCAAGAAGAGCACTGAAGCGCCGTTTGTCGTGGATGTACCGGACGTCTTCTCGCAGGCTTTCCTCATGGAGAAAGACAGCAAACGATTTCCGAACAGCGGCGGATGGGGCTATGCGCTGTTCAATTACGACGCCGCGTCCGACAAGTTCAGCGTCGATCCCACCGGCGTATCCGACTGCGGACACGCATGCCACGTCAAAGTGAAGGCGAAGGATCACATCTTCCATCCGTATCAGAAGCGGTAGGCGCCATGATCGAACGCCGTAACGCAGGGATTGCAGATGGACGCCGACAGTGGGGATGGGGCTTTGAATAATGGGGTGGGGAGCAACTCGAAAGCGCGCTAGTCAAACCCGACGCGAGTGACGGCAGCTGAAGGAGCTTACGGCTCTCTGACGTCGACATCGTCGAATGTCGCCGCGGTCCGGTAAGTGACCAGTCCATATTTTCCGGCCGCGTGTGACGTATCGGTCGCTTCCATCAAGAAACGGTCGTTGATGTACGCACGCAGTTGAGTGCCCACGGCTTCCAGCCGCACCGTGTACCAGGTATTGGCGCTCACCGGAAACGGTGCATTGGCGAGCTCGAAGATTGTGCCGTTGACCAGCTTGCGGATCGAGGCTACTCCGGCGGCACCCACTTTGACGTAATAGTAATTGCCATCGTCGGTGTACCGCGCCATGACGCCGAACCAGCCAGTCGGCGTCAGCGTGTTCGGCCGGACGCGAGTCTGGAAGCTCTGATCGGTTGTGGTCGCAATTCCAGCATGAGCGCGCGCGCCGCCGGCCGTGCTGGTTTGTGAGAAGTTGCGCTGATTGGCGAATGGGTCCGGAAAATCGGGATCGGCGGGCTCCTCCGGCGGATCGACCCAGTTGCCGTCACCGGTCTTGTTCCAGGCAGTGGTCGGACCGCTATAGAACCCGTCCCCGAACAGCCCGACCAGTGCGTTCGGAGTGACAACCACATTGTCGAAGTCCGCGCGGGTACGAAAGGTCAGCAGAGCTGCCTGACCGTGACTCAGGCTGGAGTCGATTGCTTCGAGCAGTCCCTGGTTATTCACATACACGCGCAACCGCGTGCCTACGGCTTCGAGTCGTACGATATAAGTCTGATTGGGAGTGACGGTGAGGGTGCCGGATGCCAGCGTCGTGAACACCCCGTTCAACATGCGTCGAAGCAGAATGGTATTCGAGCTGCGCACTGTGACGTAGTAATAGTTTGCTGGATCGGTGAATCGCGTCGCCAGTCCAAACCAGCGATCGGCGCCATCGAACGCCGTTGGCTTGATGGAAGCAGTAATAGATTGCTGAGTCCAGTCGCTGTTTCCTAGTACCGAGCGCGCTTCACTCGCAAGCGTGGTCTGACGATAAACACGCGTCGTGCCCGAAGACGCCACGGTCCAGTTGTTCACGGTAAACGGTTGCCAGCCGTTGGCATTGCCGTCCTGAAAGTTGTCCTGAATGATCGCAGGCTGCGACAGGTCGGTGGGAATATCGAAGACCAGCACCAGGCCAAAGCTCGACGCGACGGCGGTACGTCCGCTCACATCGATGAACCGGAACTCATGATGCGACAGTTGCGCATGCTGGAGTAAAGCCACCGGCGCCAGCTGCGATCCCTGCGGTGACAGGACCAGGACGGACCCGCCGTTACGGACGCGATCCACCATTGATCGCGCGATCAGATTGCCCGAGATCTCGGCGGGGCTGAGCTGCCCGCCGCTGAACACGACGTTGGGTTGATACCTGCTGGCAAAACTCCACACGCCGTTGGTGCGCTGGTAGAAATAGGTGTCTCCTTGGATGTGCGAGACGATGAGCCTGTCGGCTTGGATCGCGGCGAAGGTGCCCCAGCCCGCCGGCTCCTCGTCGCTCAGGGGATAGCGCAATACGGCGCTTTGCACCCAGCTCGCACCAGTGTTCGTGAACACAAACACGCTGCCTGACGGTGGCCCCAGTGGCTGCGTGAAGAACGGGCTGGCAATGGTAATGGTGTTGCCAGAAATATCGACATCGCCACCATGGAAATCGCCCGAGTCGTTCTGATGTCTCGGCCCACCCGTCAGGCTGCTAACGAACGACCAGACGCCGCTCGCGTTCTTGCGATAGATCAAAGCCTGGTAATTACCGGTCTCGCCGCCCACCACGATCGTGCCGTTGTCGATCTCGACGTCCGAGCCCATTTCACGAACGCCCGGGGGTGTGTGGAGAGTGGCAGTTACTCTCCAGCCATTTGTGCCTCGTTCCGCCACCATCAATGTGCCTGGGAACGTCACCGCGGCAATATTTCCTTGCAGCGCCACGTATGCTCGACCGATCAGTTCAGGGCCGCTCGCCCGGAACACCAGCAGCGGTGCGTTCCATTGATTTCCGGCGTTCGCCGTGCGCTCGTAGATCCAGAGATTGAGATCCTGGACGTTCCTGGCGCCGATGACCGCAAGCCGATTGCCGTCGAGCGCCACATCGGACACCCCGGAGAAGCCCACACCGCCATCGTCGACGAGCAGCTGCGCCGACTCTTCAACCACCTTCGGCCCCGCCGGAGCTGCCGAAAAGGGTGCGATCGATAGAAGCAGGAACGTAACTAGCGCGGAGAGAATGTTTGAAGGTGAATTGACGGCAACCGTTGCATTGCCAAGCAAGAGACGTCGGTGACGCATAGCAATTCCCCATTTGAAGCCGCACGCAGTACGGCCCTGTGCCAACAGGACAATGCGCCGCTACTCGATCGGGTTCAATTCCTCCGACGACGCTGCAGTAAATTGCCGAAGCGTGGGCTCGAATCGTCGCGCCGAGCGACTCTTATGAGGAAACATTCCATGATGGGTTGGCGAGGCAAGCATTCCGCTCGACAAGGTTGCGCCGAAATACTTGGGTTGGTTATAAGGAAGCACGACGGCGAGCACCATCGAAGTTGCTTCTCTGCAGAGCGTTCAGGCTCGGTGGTCAAAAATCATCTCGAACAAACAATCGCAACCACTCGTCAATTCGGAGAGAGAGAAAATATTTGCTACCGACCCAGCGCGGTCGATGGCGAGCGCCACTACTCACCCGTGACAGGATCGAGCCCAACCTTCGAGCGTTGGATTCTCTTACAGCCGATCCGGAACACACTTTCGTAATCGCGAGTTGGACATTCGGCGAGGGAGGGGGCGAGCTGCGTGCAAGGCGACAGCGTCCCGCGTGATGGACTCACAATGCATGGGGGATTCGTAATGCGCAGCAACGTGCCCGCCGGGAAGGTCTTTCCCTATCGATTCGCAGGGTTGGTGGTCCTGACCCTGCTGTGGTTTGCCGCTCCGATTCACGCAGCACCCAAAGTTATCGAGGAGCAGGCGCAAGTCGAGATGCCCGGACCTGCCGGCCAATGGATCACCGGGATCGGCATGAGCGGCGACTCCATGCTGGTCGCGACTCGTAGAGAGTTCAACGAAGCCGGTGTCGACGTCGCGGAAATGCACGCCTATTTGTTCCTCCGAACTGCGGCAGGCCAGTGGCAACCTGTTTCGACGCTGGTGCAGACACGCGGCGACCCCGGCGACGCATTCTCCCTTCACGTTGCGATGGAGGGCAGCCTGGGTGCGGTCATGGAGGGCGGTGGGATCTATGTTTACGAACGCCGTCCAGATGGCGCCTGGACGCGGACCGCAACATTGCAGGTGCAGACCTCCGGCGGCGCCGTTCGGATCGATGGGGGAACGATCGTGACGGGGCGCACTCTCTGCGCGTGGGAAGCTTTCCGCAAAAATACCGCGGCGACATGGGAAAAAGTGGGCGGCATTCCGTTTGTGGACTCCAGTGATGAGTGCGTCTACGGCAGCGTCGATGTTTCAGGTTCGACCGTCGTCGTGGGACGGTCGCGAGCGGGATCGATCGGACAGTCATTCGAGCCATCCCTGCGTTTGTACACACCGATTTCATTTTCACCGACGATGACGACCATCCTCAGTCCGCACGGGGAGAACGACGTTTATTTCGGCGCGAATACTGCCATCGACGGCAGCATGCTGCTGACCAACTCGGCGATTGCCAAGGGCCTGACGATCTTCCGCCGCAACTCGGGAGGACAGTGGGACTATCTAATGTCGGCCACTGCCGCTGACGCCTATCGGGATCGAAGCCCATACAACATTTCCATTCCGCACGTCAGTAGCAATCTTGTGATCAGCGCAGAGACCGACAATGACTACCGAGGCCTGGCGGCGGGTGTGCTCGACGTGTTCCGCAGGAATTCCGATGGCAGGGTCACGCAGATTGCGAGATTGGCTCCCAGCGATGGGGACTTGGGCGTGAACCTGGGGAGTCGAGTTGCAATCAGCGGCCAACGCATCGCGGCCACGGCCAACCGCCCCAACCCCTTGTATGGTCCCAGTCTCGTATATGTATTCCAGCTGCCGTCGGATCTGAGTCAACCAGCGCTGGTGCAGGAGAATTTTCAGGTCGGGAACGGCGGCAACTGGACGCCGATCGCAGGCAGCAGTTTCTCCGTTGTGTCCGCGGGCACCTCACGGGTGTATCGGCAATCCAGTGCGACTTCCGGCGCCGGGTCATTTCTAACAAACATGGATTGGACGGACCAGTCGATCCGGGCCGATGTGCGCCCGACTGCCTTCGTCGGCGCGGACCGATGGTTCGGCCTGGCGGTACGTCGCACCGATCCCGCCAACTACTATTACGCGACCATGCGCAGCTCCAACACCATCGATTTGAAGCGAATGCGCAACGGCTCGTTCACCACCCTGGCGAGCGCCCCGCTGCCAGTGCGGCTCAATCGGAACTATCGTTTGCAACTGGAAGCGGTAGGCACGCGGATTCGTGCGTTCGTAGACGGGAAGCTCGCGGTCGAGGCGCAGGATTCAGCGCTCACTCATGGCCAGGCCGGCGTACAGATGTATAGGACCCGCGCCGACTACGACAACATCGTCATCAGTCCTAACTCGTTGACGCTGTACGACGACGCTTTTCAATATAACGACTACTGGTGGACGAGAGTGGATGGCTCGTGGGCGCCACACTTCGAATCCGGCGAGGAAGGAGAGGACTTGCTGGGCAGATACCGCCAAAGCTCCACTGTCAGTGGTGCTCGCGCGGTGATTGGCGTAAGCACAGGCGATCAGGTAGTGCAGGCAACGGCGCGCGCGCTCGAATTTGCGGGCACGGATGTTTGGTTCGGCGTCATGGCACGATACGTCGACAGCCGTAACTATTACTACCTCACGGTCCGCGACAACGGGACGTTGTCGCTGCGAAAGCTCGTCAACGACAACATCGTCGTGCTAGGCACAGCGCCTCTGACCGTCACAGCGAACACTTGGTACAACCTGCGGCTGGAAGCGGTCGGCAGCTCGCTGCGAGCGTACGTGAACAACGAGCTCTATCTCGAAGCGACTGACACGTCGTTCTCACGCGGTCGCTATGGCCTGGTGACATACAAAACCGCAGCGGACTACGACGTCATGCAGGTGTCGCAGCCATAGTTGTGTGGGGAGATGTCGATTCACGCCGTGAGCGCTGCTGAAAGTTTTGCGACGACTGCAGGCAGCGGATATCGATACCTTCGGTCCATCGACGCACTACTTATCGTGTGGAGGTTGCGTCGACGTGAGCTCGTGGTCGACATTTCCGCTTCCTTCAGGCAGGGAGCAAGCGATGAAACTTCGAGCGGCTTTATTTTTTTCTCTATTGATTTCGGTGCTATCCGGTTGCTCACCTTTCAATCGGGCACAGGAAGTGCGCAACGCGTCGAGCCTGGTCGAATTCCTCTACCATGGTTACGAAATCCCTGAGTACAGCGCGATTCCACGACTTCGCACGCCGCTGCGAGTCGGCCTTGCCTTCCTGCCGAATGGCATCGGGCAGGAGGAGGCACTGCCCGCCGCGCAGAAAGAAGAATTGCTCGAACAGATACGCAAGCGGTTTCTCGACCGAAAGTTCATCGGCGAGATCGTGGTCATTCCGGATTACTACCTCAAGACCGTGCATGGGTTCACGGGTCTTGAGGGAGTGCAGCGTCTGTATGGTGTCGATCTGATGGCATTGGTGTCCTACGACCAGGTCAGGCACATAGATAACAATCGATTGTCGCTGAGCTACCTAACGATCGTCGGTGCGTACATCGTGAAGGGCAGCAATCATGACGTAACGACATTGGTGGACATGGCCATTGTGGATCCGGCTACGCGCTCGCTGGTATTGCGAGCCGGAGGTACCGACACTCGCCGCGGAAGTTCAACCCTCATCGAGCGGCAGCAAGAGTCGCGCAATGCTTCGGCCAACAGCTTCAATGCCGCGACCGGGCAACTGATCGAAAACTTCGATGCCGCGCTTCTGAAATTCGAAGCAGATGTTCGGGCGGGGAAGGCCAATGTCCGCGTTACTCAGCGCTCCTCGAATCCGAGCATGAGCGGTGGTGGAGGTTCCTTTTCATGGACGGATGCACTGTTCTTGGTGCTAACCGTTGCCGCCGCGACCCTTGGCAACGGCCGCTCACGCGCTGCGAACGGTGCTGCTAATCATGGCCAATACGATGATGGAGTCGGTGCGTCAGCGGATCCCGGAGGTCGGCATGGTATGGGCGTTCGCTCAGCATGCAAGTCCCTGTGAGGTGGCTTCGACCGTGCCTCAATCCGTCACTGGTATAAAGGAGCGTTGGGCGCAGTAGATGCGAGCGGGCCTGGTGGACCGAAAGCAGAGGCGATTGCAACCTTTCGTGCGCCTCCGCGCTCTCAAATGGGCGCGCCGACTAACAAATCGTCGAGGGGGTCATGAATCTACGGAACGGGCTAGCCGGGGCACTCGCCCTGTGGGTCTCATTTGCGACCTGCGTTTTCGCGGCGGATCTACCGGTATCGAGGCTGAAGAACGAAATGCGCCAGCCATGGGAGCGCGGGGACACCTCCTTCATGCGCAGCTGGAAGATCGCCGGTCCGATCAGTTGCGAGTTGGCGCGCGACTGCCTCGATATTCCGGGCGGTGAGGCGGTGGCAAGAGCCAACGATGACCAAAAGCACACCGACGGCAGTCCGCTCAACTGGCGTGAGAACCACTGCTGGGCAGACACATGCGGCTTGTCCGCCGACGAGGCGGAGAGCGAGGGTACGGTGGCTTACGCGACGGCGATAGTAGAACGGGCGGCTGCTGGCAAAGCCGTCCTGTCGATCGGTAGCACCGATGGCATCCGCGTTTGGGTGAATGGCAAGCCCGTGCTCGCGCGCGACGGTCGTCGACCGCTGACACTCGACGAGGATCAGGTTGAGGTCGATCTCGTAAAAGGCACGAATACGCTGCTGTTGAAGGTGGCTGCCACTGCAAGTTTCTCGGCGCGAGTGATCGAGACCGGCGCGGTCGTGCGGCGCGCCGCGGAGATCGGACCTTCGATCATCGACATGCAGCCCGAGATCTTCACCGTGCGCACGGACGTGAACGCGCTACGCGCGGGGGCGGAGCCGGTGAAGATTGACGTGTTGAAACCGGGCGGGGACGTCGTGTTCTCCGCCACCGCGAAGCGCGGCGCACTCGTCGTGGTCGATGCGAAGGGTTGGCCGGAGGGACCCTACGAAATACGGGCGAGCACCTCGACTGCCCTCAAGCTGCTGTACGTGACGTATCTGCCATGGTTCAAAGGCAACTCGCTCGCGATGGCGCGCGCGCTCGCCGTCGATGCCGCCAAGGCGGATCCCGCGGAGCCTTCGGGCTTCACGCTCAAGATGCTCGCCGACATGGTCGAAGACCGGCTCGGCGTGACACTCGCGGACGCGAAACACGATGCCTGGCTGAAAATACATTCGCCGCTCATGGAGTACGCTGAGATCCTCCTTGAGCGTGCCGGCCACACAAATGCGCGCGTGCGCGCCGGCGGCTTCATGCGCATCGCCTATCGCGACGAGGTCGACGGCACGCCGCAGTTCGCGCGTGCCTATCTGCCAGCGGGATACGACCCGGCGAGGAAATGGCCGCTGGTCCTGGCGCTGCACGGCTACAACCCGGCGAACCCGCAGTACGTGCGCTGGTGGTCGGTGGACTCGCGGCACCCGAATCTGGATACCGAGTTTGCCGGTCACCAGCAGGTCGTCTTCATCGAGCCCCACGGGCGCGGCAATAATCAATACCTCGGCCTGGGCGACAACGACGTCATGCGCGTGCTGGCCGAAGCGAAGCGTCTCTTTAAGGTCGATGAGAACCGCATCTACCTCACAGGCGAGTCGATGGGCGGCGCCGGCACGTGGAACGTCGGGACGCGCCACCCCGACGTGTTTGCAGCGATCGCGCCGGTGTTCGGCGGCTTGGACTACCACTCGCGGATGACCGAAGAGCAGATCGCGACGTTAACGCCGGTGGATCGCTTCATCGAGGAACGCCGAAGCAACTGGGCACTGGCCGAGGGTCTCAATAACATGCCCATCTACGTCCACCATGGCGACGCCGACGCGGCGGTGAACGTGGAGTGGTCGCGCTGGGGAGTCAAGCTTCTGCAACGCTGGGGCTACGACGTGCGTTATCGCGAGTATCCGGGCCGGGGACACGAAACGCTGCAGACCTCGAACTCGAACCCGAATGCGGTCATTCCCTGGTTCCTCGAACACGTACGCAATCCCGATCCGACGCACGTGAGACTGCGCACGCCGGAGCTGCGTAACGTGAAAAGCTACTGGGTGAACGTGCTGCAGTCCGCGAGCCCGCTGCAATTCGTGGAGGTCGATGCGGAAGTGGCGGACCGCAACTTGATCCGCCTCGATACGCAAAACGTGCTTGATGTGACACTGACGCCCGGCATCGCGCTCGTCGATGCTTCGCAGCCCATCAAAGTGGTGTGGAACGGCGTCGCGCGCGACCTGCGACTTGCGAACGGCGCGCTACGTCTTAGCGATCCGGCCTACCAGCCCGGAAAACTCGTCAAGAACGCGTCGCTGCCTGGTGGGATCAATGATTTCACCGCCACGCCGTTCGCCGTCGTGATCGGTACGACCGCGAAAGATCCGGAGATGGCGCAGCTGCTGCGCTCCAAGGCGGAGCAATTCATCAACGCATGGCGTGAATGGCAGAAGTACCCGCCGCGAGTGTTCGAAGACACCAAGATCACAGAGGCGGACATCGCGAAGTACTCGCTGTTGCTGTTCGGTGGTGCGGATGCGAACCGCGTCACCGCGTCGCTGTCGAAGTCACTGCCGCTGCGGATGACGAAGGACACCGTCACCATCGACGGCCGCGCATTCGAAGCACGCGATGCTCTCGTCCAGATGCTCCACCCGAATCCGCGTAACGCGCAACGTTACGTGTGGGTGGTCGCCGGCAATTCGCCCGCTGGGTTGTTTGGCGCGCAGGTTCTGCCCAGCAACCTGTTTGAGTTCGACTATGTGATCGAGGACGGCCACGTGCAGTCGTATAAACAAGGGGTGACGCGCACTCAGACGGCGGTGGTTTCGGGGATGTTCGACTACAACTGGCACTACTCGGAGGCGCTTGCGGTCCCAGGCGATTCCGCTGCGCGCGCCAAGGCCCACCACTTCCGCCCGCCGAACCAGCGCACGGCGCCCGACATCGCGGTTCTCGACCAGTACGTCGGACGCTATCGCATCCCGAACGGGCCCATCGTCGACGTCCGGCGCAACGGCACGAATCTCATCGTCAAGGCGGGTGGCGACGGAGGTGAGCTGCTGCCGCAGGAAGAGGACAACTTTTACTTGCCGGCCTTCAACGTTTGGATCGCATTCCAGCGCGATGACTCCGGGAAATTGACCGGATTCACCTCCGCGGGAAGTGGCGACTTCGAGGCGAGGCGCGAGGACTGACGACGCTTTCCGTTCCGCGGGAACTCAAAGCAAACATCAGCTGGATAGGCGAGCGCGCCGATGAACCGGAAAATCTGTGGGTCAGCCTCCAGCTGAATCGTTCGTTTTCTCCTCCATGAGAACTTGCAGGCCGATCGGCGGCGATGTGATCTAGCCGCCGTCATCTTGCTCTATCCACCATAGGAATGTCGGATCAGCGAAAGTCCCCGCTCGGCGCGCGCAGGGCCCCAAGCCATACGCTCCGATCGACCATGTCCTCTGCAATCACGTGCATCACACCTTTTTCATGCTGCAAGTGTCCGCCCACTTCCAACAGTTGAGATTGCAGGAACGGCTTTCGATATATGGAGATCTGCAACACTGGCCGGAATATTCCTCGCGGTTGCATCGTAGAGCTCTCGTCGGTCGGCAGCTGCGACGGACGTTACCCGTCATACAGACACGGCCGTGCGCTCGGTCCGACCGCTGTTGATCCAGATCAAGGCGGTATGCCGTGCGCCGCGGATCATGGCGATGAATCCCACTCATCCTCTAAGGAGTAGCCATGAAGACCACGAGCGAGTGCAGATATTTCGCATTGTTCATCGCATTGGCAGTAGCGGCGGCGCCGCTCACCGCGCGCGCGCAGACGGTCGACTTCGTTCGCATCGATGTTGTTGCCGTGGGCAAGGGGTACCAAGTGAGTCGGTTGCTTGGTCGGGACGTCATTAACGAGCAGAATGAGGAGATCGGTGAGATCGACGACTTCATCATTGGCCGCGACCAGGTGTTGTTTGTGATTCTGGAGACAGGCGGCTTCCTCGGTCTCGGCGCGCACTTGGTCGCGATGCCGGCTACGTCCATCGACATGGAAACCGTGAAGGGCAAGATTCGCATCAAGAGCGCCACCCGCAGCCAGCTGCAGAAGATGCCTGAATTCAAGTACGGTAAAGATCAGAGCAAACCCGACCACAGCAAGTCCGGTAATCAACCGCAGAGCAGGGCGCAAACGCCGTAGCACTCCGCGCCGACCAGCCCGAACCGCAGACCGGCGCATTGCCCCCATCCAGCCGGTCACTTCGGAGGAGCGGTGCGGTCCGACCGGCCGCTCCCTCTTTTTCAATCGTCAACTGACATCAGAGTCAAGGAGACATCATGAGTGCCCAGGTGTCCGCTTCTGGAGAAGCCGCGAAACGCGAGGCCGACTCGGTCTTGTTCCGTCGTCATTGGGGATGGTTGCTTGCCTTTGCGATAGTACAAATCGTCGCGGGCTCGCTCGCCATATCGACACCCCCGCTCGCATCGCTAGTGGCGGTCGCTGTGTTCGGCGCGCTCATGCTGACTGCAGCGATCTTTCAAATAGTGCATGCGCTACGTGTGCGTAAGTGGCCAGGCTTCGCGTTGCACCTGCTGGGCGGTTTGTTGTACGCCGCGGCCGGAGTGCTGGCGCTCATCTATCCCTTCCCTGGGATGCTCGCGCTCACGTTGTTTCTTGCGGGACTGCTGCTCGCAGAAGGAATTCTGCGCATCGTGCTGGCGCGAAAGGTCAGGCAACAGCAGGGGTGGGGCTGGTTTCTAGCCGGCGGCATCGCAAGCGTCGTGCTTGGCGCACTGCTGATGATCGGCTGGCCGGGCACTGCACTGTGGGCACTCGGGCTCATGCTTGGCGTCAACCTCGTATTCAATGGTGCGACCAGCGCTGCGCTGGCGCTCGCGTGTCGCAAGAGACAAAAGGAGACGCCGCGCGGCGACTCGCCATCTGGTCACGCCACCGCCACCGCATGACCAGTGTCGTGGCTGATACACACGGGATGGCTGCTTGCGGGGGGCGCATTCTCCGCCGCGTACTGCATACTCGCGCAGCGGCGACATGTTCCTCATCTCAAGTTTGAAACAGAATCATTGCCGAACATCGAGAGCAGCTTGGCTGCGGTCGCCGGCTTGACGCGCGCATCGGTGCACCTGGGCAACGATGCGAAGGTTCTGCAGGACAGTGATTTCTTCAATGCGCTTGAAGTCGATATTCGCGCCGCGCGGCACACCGTTCACATCGAAACGTTCGTATGGTCGAGAGGCAAGCTCGAACGGATCTTTGCGGATCTGCTGTGCGCCAAGGCGCGCGACGGCGTCAAAGTTCGTGTGGTCATCGATGCGATGGGCGGCATTCGCGCCAGTCGGCGCCAGCTGCGACGCATGCGCAAGGCCGGCGTGGATCTGCAAATATTCTGCCGGCTTCATTGGTGGAATCTGCGGCGGCTGAACCATCGCACGCATCGCAAGCTCTTCATCATCGACGGCCGGATCGGTTATACGGGTGGCCATGGTATCGCCGATCAGTGGCTGGGGCACGGCGAGGACCGAGATCACTGGCGCGATACTGCCGTGCGCCTGCAAGGTCCAGTGGTGCATTCGCTGCAGTCGGTGTTCATGGAGAACTTCATCTGGGAAGCGCAATGCGTGCCGTCCGGAGAGGAGTCTTTCCCGTCGCTGCAGCCGGAGGGCGCCGTTGATTGTCACGTCGTGAGCGACTCATGCGGACTCTCCATCTCTTCCGTGGCAATGTTGTATTCGGTTGCGATCGCGTGCGCGCACCACCAGGTGCTGATCCAAAATCCATACTTTGCGCCGGACGATGCGATCGTTGATTTGTTCGAAGCCGTGATCAGGCGTGGCGTCGAGGTGCATTTGATGGTGCCTGGCGGCAACACCGACAGCCCGCTCGTGCGCCGTGCCGGCTGCTATCTATATGAGTCCTTGCTGCTTGTCGGCGTGCGCATCCATGAATTTCAGCCCACGCTCATCCACCAGAAGATCGTCATTGTCGATGGCGTGTGGTCGCACGTCGGCTCGACCAACTTCGACTCACGCTCGCTCAGTTTGAACGAGGAAGTAGGGGTAGGACTGCTGGATCGTGGCGTAGCGGGCGAGCTGCGGCGTGCTTTCGACGATGACCTGCGGCGTTGTAATGAATTGACACTGGAACAATGGCGTGCGCGGCCCGCTGTTTCGCGCGCAATCGATTGGCTCATCTATCAGATCCACGATCAGTTGTAACATCTACGCGCGGCCGGCTTTCATTCTCGCACCCAGGCCGACGATACGAAGTCGCGTCGCAATTAGGAGCTTTGACCACAGTTGACATGGCGGAGAGGCCAGAGGAGCATGGCGCGCGATCGGCCGCACTTCAATCCATTTGCAGCCGATCGCAGCTGAGCTTTATCGCTCCCGTTGATGGATACAGCGGTATGGAGCCTCTCCGAATGGCCGATGACCCTGTCGTCTTTGTCATCGATGATGATGAGTCGATACGTGCGGCGCTTTCCAGCTTGATACGGTCGGTGGGATTGGGCGTCATGCTGTTCTCCTCGGCAACCGAGTTCCTGTCGTTCCGGCGTCCAGACGTGCCTTGCTGCTTGGTGCTGGACGTGCGGCTGCCTGGCTTGAGCGGGCTCGATCTGCAGCAGGTGCTACGTTTTTCCGAGGAAAGTCTGCCGGTCATCTTCATCACGGGCCACGGTGACATTCCAATGACGGTGCGCGCCATGAAGGCAGGTGCCGTGGAATTTTTGCCCAAACCCTTCCGCGAACAGGAATTGCTCGACGCGATCAGGCTCGCTTTGTCCAGCTATGGCGAGCTTCGCAGTCAGCGGGACGAATTAGAGAACACGCGTCGCGCCGTCGGTGCCCTGACAGCCCGAGAGCACCAAGTCATGGACGGGTTGCTTGCGGGGCGGCTCAACAAGCAGGTCGCGGCCAGCCTTGGCATCAGCGACGTAACGGTGAAGTTACATCGTCGGCACCTGATGACGAAAATGTCGGTTTCGTCGCTGGTGGAGCTGGGCCGTCGCATCGAACGCCTACGCGCAGCTGCTGAGATCCGCAACTATCCATTGAGATAGCAGTGAAGCACCTAAGGTGTAATGGTCGTCGCGAGCCGGACTCGTTACGATTTCAGCCTGAGAGTATTAAAGAAGGCGTTGATGTGAACTGCGCGGCTGCAGCGGCTACCAATCTTGCGACGTTTTGGAGCACGCCTACTATCATGGAGCATCATGCATCGTGCTCGGAATATCACAAGGGGGAGTCAATCTACTACCAAGACAGCGCCGCCGCCTTTGGCTATCGCATTCTCTCCGGCGCAGCGCGCGAGTCGGTATCGCTGACCGATGGGCGCCGTCAAATCGTGGGCTTTCTCCTGCCGGGAGATATCTCCGGTTTGTGGGCGCGAGGCACGCATAGCTACTCTAGCGAGGCGATCGTCGAGCCCACCATCGTCGCGCGCTATTCGCGCCGTTACATCGAAGGCCTGATCGAGTCCGATTCTGAGGTCGCTCGCCTGCTGCATCAACTCGCGCTGGACGCCGTCGAACGCCTGCAAGACCGGATGACTCTGCTGGGCAAGGCCAGCGCCCTGGAAAAAGTCAGTGGCTTTCTGTTGCAGATGGCAAACCGCAACGACGTGTTCGGGCTGCCGATGTCACGCTATGACATCGCGGACTATCTGGCAATCGCGGTAGAGACAGTGAGTCGCTCACTCACTGGCCTGCGGCAACAACGAATCATTGCACTGCTCGGCTCACGTCAGGTGAGCATCATCGATCGGCTGGCATTGGAGCGCATAACGGGTCGTGAGCCGCCGATCTCGCACTGACGCGGGTCAAGGCACGGGCCGTGCTGTGCAGGCATCGTTGTCTCCCTTAGTGCAGGAGCGTGTCATGAGTCTGAGCCGTATCGAGAAGTCACAATGGTCCGAATTCTGCCGCCTATTGAATGCGCAACTGCCCGGCCAGCGCGCAGAGATCGAAGTGGCATCGCTCGAATTGGGCGTGCAGACCGCGGTTAGATGGCTGACCGTGATCGGTGTGACCTACGACGCGCGGATGGATGCGATGGAATTGTCGCTCGATGGCGTGGATCATCTGATTTTCCACCCGACCGAGGTGTACATGGAGTCCGGCAGCGGCGGCGTGGAAAGTCTGGCAATCGTCGAGCGCGACGTCTGGCAGATCGTTACCTTGCGTGCGCCGTTGATGTTGCCGCGTCCGGCCGCCGCCGTGTGAGCGCGTCGGCGCCGCTACGAAGCTGATCGTCACGGACCAATTGATTCGCATCAAGGCAAATGCTTGCCACTCCGCCAGCATTCGAGGTGTGGTGCCCGCCGGGCCGTTTGCGCCCTGTGTCACCCAATCAACCTCAGGAGAGCAGGTCATGAGATCAGATAGTGAGATCAAGAAAGACGTGGAAGACGAGTTGCGCTGGGATCCGGATATCGACGCGACCGATGTGGCGGTATCGGTCAAGAGGGGTGTCGTCGCGCTGACTGGATACGTACGCAGCTATCTGCAAAAGATCACTGCAGAGCGCGACGCGAAACGCGTGGCCGGCGTGGCCGCTGTCGCTAACGACATCGAGGTGCGGCTGCCGTTCATCAACCACCGTCCGGATCCGGAAATCGCGCGCGATGCGGTTTCGGCGATCCAGTCGGAGCTGCCGTACTCATCGCAATTCATCAAGGTCGTGGTCAAGGATGGCTGGGTCACGTTGGAAGGAGATCTGGAATGGAACTATCAACGCGAGCGAGCCGAGAAGGTGGTGCGCAGCGTGCGTGGCGTGACTGGAGTCATCAACTCCATCTCGCTCAAGCCGCGCGTCGCGCCGGTTGAGATCAAGCGCAAGATCGAGGACGCGCTCAAGCGTAGCGCCGAGGTCGACGCCGCCCGTATCGAGGTCGAGACTAACGGCGGTGAAGTGACGTTGCGTGGTTCGGTGCGCTCGTGGGCCGAGCGTGAAGAGGCCGAGCGTGCGGCGTGGGCGGCGCCGGGCGTATCACGCGTGGACAATCGTATCCTCGTGAGCCTGTAGGAGCATTTGCCGGAAGTCGGGAGCGATCGATCAAGATCGCCCCCGCGGAGAGTCCGGCTAGTTCACTTCAATATTCACCGGTTGCTGCTGGGTCGACGCCTTCTTCGGGATGTGCACGACCAGCAGACCTTCCTTGGATTCGGCACGCAGTTTTGTGGTGTCGACATTATCCGGCAGCACAAAGCTGCGAGCGAACGAACCGTAGAAGCGCTCGACGCGCAGCTGGTTCTCGCCACTCTGCTCGCGCTCCAGCTTGCGCTCGCCGGTGATGGTGAGCACACCGTCGTTGAGTTGGATTTTCACATCCTGTTTGGCGATGCCCGGCAGCTCGGCCGTCACCAGATACTCCTGTTCAGTCTCGCTGATGTCGGCCGCCGGGCGCCACGTCGCCGGTTCCGATGGGCCGCGCAGCAGCCCGCTCAACAATAGCGAGGGATGCTGACGGAACATGTCCTCCATTTCGCGAAGGGGTTCCCAACGAGTCAAGTTCATGGCAGTTCTCCTGACGCTCACAGTATGAGTCGTGGCTAGCGGTGTAAGTGGGATCGCGTCTCGCACTATGCTTCGCGCTGTGCGGGTCCGCCTTGAGCGTCGTCAACTCAGCGCAGTCGCGTGACTGCATGCATGTTGACGACGATCAATGCACGGTGCTGCCGCGCTCGGCAAGCTTTTCGCAATCCGAGGTTGCAGGACAGTTGTCATGAGACAGGCAGCAGGTATCGAGCAATCGACACATGCAGTACCCCAGGCGGTGTTCGATTTGCAGTCGATGGAACTGGCCGTCACCGTCGAGCGCGGCTCGATCGGATTGATCGCGCATGTGTGGTGTCGTTTGGATGGATCGCAGCCGAGTGTGCTGCCCGTAGCAGGCGAGCCCGGCGAGGAAACAGTGGAAGTGAGACCGCAGCTGACCATTCTTCGCACCGATCTGGAGATCGCAGGCCTGGCGGCGCTGGCGTTGCGCCGCGCGCTGCCTCATTCATTCGACTGCGCCAGGCTCACCATCAAGCATGGCTGGCTAACGGTCGAAGGCGATTTCGAATGGCTGTATCAGCGGCAGCGCTTGCGCGATGCATTGAGCGCCGTGGCCAGTGTCGTCGGCTTCAGCGATCACACAGTGGTCAACTCGCGCGTCGATGCCAACGAGATCCGACACCGAGCTCATCAGCCGTCGTGACAGGCGCAGAGTCAATGCATGTGCGTGCGATCTATGCGTAGTTGCGCGACGAGGCTGGCCCAGAGCAACGCGACCCCTTGCATGATTCGCAGATAACCTGCGTGCCGGCTGGCGAAAGCATGCGCCATCTGCAATAGCTCGGGATTGTCGCGATCCAGCTGTCGGATGGAGTCGTCGGTGAATGCCTCCGTGCCCAGGCGGTCGATTTCCTGCAACACACCCTCCCGAGTCGCTATCGTCACGCTCGGCAAGGTGTTCAATCCGTATTCAGTCGCGGCTTGCGCAGTCAGCAAGCGATAGAACATACAGAATCCCACCATGACGCGCGCAGATTCGCCCGTATCGCGTGCGCACTTTTCCGCCATATCGAGCAACTCGGGATTGGTGCTGCGAAGATCCTCAACAATCTGCTCGACACACGCGCCCGGTCCGAGGTCATCGAACTCCCGGCTCACGGATTCTCTAGTGTGCTCGCTGACGCGCGGCAGAAAGCTCATCGTGCCTCCGGATCGTCAAGGTTCAATCCACCGACTACAGCATGCGCCTCGTGCCGCGGAAATGACGCCGATCAAGGCGGATGCCTGTGCGCGCGACTTACTCTGAGGGAAGTAGTCGAATCAGTGAGACTGGAACACATGCCTGCCGCTGTCGACAGCAAACGACCGATCGAGCGCTCCGAGTTCCGTCGGCAGTGGGCACTGGCCGGGACAACGTTGGCTTTGGGCGTGGTCTACTGGCTGCTGCGAGAGCGGGCCGACCGGCGCTCGGCCCAAGTTGACTCGCGTCAAGGTAATGATCCTGGTCGGGTTGCAGACTAAGCTCCATGAACACCACGGTCGCAATTCAGCCGGATACCGACAAGCCGGTACTAAATCAGCCGCTCGCTGCGGGCGCGCAGGCGCCCGATTTCCGCCTCCACTCCACGCCGGATCAGACAGTCGCGCGCTCGGACTTTTCTGGTCGGCCGCTCGTGCTGGTGTTCTATCCGGCCGATTGGAGTCCGGTTTGCTCCGATCAACTCGTGCTCTATCAGGAGATTCGTGCCGACTTCGATCAGCGCCGCGCGCAACTGGTGGGTATTTCCGTGGATGGAGCTTGGTGCCACGCTGCCTTCGCCAGGGATCGCAAGCTGCGGTTTCCGTTGCTGGCCGACTTCGAGCCGAAAGGTGCCGTGGCCCGCGCGTATGGAGTGTATCGATCGAAAGAGGGCATTAGTGAGCGCGCGCTGTTCGTCATCGACCCACAAGGTCGCGTGCATTGGAGTTACGTGTCACCGGTCGGCGTGAGCCCGGGCGCTGACGGTATCTTGCACGCGCTCGATACGCTGCCGTCCCCAGAGGTTCTTGTATGAGCGTCTCAACATGGAAATCGATGCTGACTCAGCCGGTCTCCGCTGCACGCGATCACATCATCGGCACACTTGACGCACCGGTCACCCTGGTCGAATACGGCGACTATGAATGCCCGTACTGCGCACTTGCGCATCAGGTCGTGGCGGAGCTGCGGGAGAAAATGAGCACCCAGCTGTGCTTCGCATTCCGGCACTTTCCGCTGACGACGATCCACCTTCGCGCGCAGGCCGCCGCCGAAGCGGCCGAAGCGGCTGGCACGCAGCACAGGTTCTGGGAGATGCACGACATACTGTACCGACACCAGCAACAGCTCGACGACGTGCATCTCGTGGCGTACGCCCACATCCTCAAACTCGATCTGGTGCGGTTTCGGTCCGAGCTGGATTCGCATGCGCATTTGCCCAAAGTGAAAGAGGATTTCATGAGCGGCATTCGCAGCGGCGTGAATGGTACGCCGGCTTTCTATATCAACGGCGCGCGTCACGATGGTTCGTGGGATCTGCCGGCGCTGCTCGCCGCTGTGCGAGCGGCCAGTCGAGACCACGCGCACATCATTTCTGTTGAATAGTCTGCGCGTCCTCAGGTTCGGCTCGGCCCTTGCAACGGCAAGGTGAAGCGGAATGTTTCTCCGGGACCGTCGTTGTCTGCAACGGAAATGCGCCCGCCGTGCGCTTCGACGATCGACTGGCAGATCGCCAGCCCCATACCCATGCCGCTGCCCTTGGTGGAGTAGAAGGCATCGAAGATCCGGTGGTGATTGGCGGGATCGAGCCCGACGCCCGAGTCGCATACCGACACTACGACTTCGCCGTCGATACATTCGCTGCGGATGTCCAGCATGCGCGGGCGTTGTGACACCATTTCCATCGCCTCTACTGCATTCATCATCAGGTTCAGGATCACTTGTCCCAATTGAATCCTGTCGGCAATGACCAGCGGCAGCGGCGGCGATGACTCGATGCTCAAGATGACCTGGTGCACGCGCGCTTCAGCCTCCATGAGGCTCGCCACCTCGCGAATCACAACGTCAACGTCCAGTGGCACCATGTGTGGCTGGCCGCCTCTCAACAGACGCTTGATGCCGCCAATAATATCGGCTGCGCGGACAGCATCGCTGGCGATGCCCTCCAGTGCGAGTTGTGCCTCGCGCATGTCCGGCGGAGATTTTTCCAGCCAGCGTCGGCATGCCCTGGCGTGCGCATTGATTGCGGCCAGCGGCTGATTCATTTCATGAGCGATCGAGGCCGACAGCTCGCCCATGGTCATTTTCCGGGCGACGCGTGCCAGATCGTTCCGCGCCCTGCGCAATTCTTCCTCGGCGCGCTTGCGGTCGGTTGTATCGAGCACCAGGCCGACGAAATAGTCCACGGCCCCGTCGGCACCTCGTACGCACTGGGTCGCCATCAAGGTATTGATGACGCTGCCATCCTTGCGAATCCAGCGCTTGTCCTTCGAGTAGCTGTCGATGTCTCCTCTCATGACGCGCTGGAACTGCGACAGATCGGAGGCGAGATCATCGGGATGCGTCATCTCGGACCAGGTTTTGAGCAACAGTTCTTCGCGGGAGTAGCCGAGAATACGGCACAGCTCATCGTTGGCTTCGAGACAGACCTTGGTCGCTGAGGTGATCGCCATGCCGATGAGGCCCAGGTCGAAGAAGCGTCTGAAACGTCCCTCGCGGTCCTGCAACGCGTCTTCGGCGCGCTTGCGCTCTTGTTCATAAAGTCTGGCGTTCGCGATAGCACTGGCCACCTGGCTGGCGACCAGGTCGAAGAAGCCGCGGTAGTCATCGTCGAAAGTCAGATGCGAGCTCACGCCGAGCACTAGCAACCCGGCGACTCGGCGGGAGATGCCCGATGGAATGACGCAGACTGCGGCAACACGTGGTGGATCGGGCCACGGCCCTGGCGGCACAGCTTGTAACCTGGAGCCTAAGTCCGCGACGACTTCCATGCTCTCGCAGCGGACGGCGGCAGCCAGTGGCCACGGGCCGCTACCGTCGATGCTATCGTCCAGTCTGACTTCGCGCGGGCTGTCGACCGTGCCCATAGCGATGCCCGCGGCGCCGGCAAGATGCGCATTCCGACGGCCCTCGTCGATCAGATAGATGAGCGCGAATGGCACATCTTCGGAATGATGAGCAATTGTTTCCGCCAGAAGGGCACACGCTGCTGCGGCGGTCTTCGGCTCCGAAGAATGCACGCCCAAATCGCGCAACAGGTGAACTCGACGTTCGGCGACGATCTGTTCCGTGATTTCGTTCATTACGCCGATGACTCCGCCGATGCCTCCCTGGGCAGCGTCGTCCAGTACGGGGCTGCAAGCGATGGTCCAGTGTGTTTCCTCCATGAATCCTTTGCGGCTCACGGGGAGGAAGATGTCTTTCGTCCAGCTCGCGGGACCCCCGCGGAACGGCCTTTCGATCAGGGGGCCGAGGATGTGCCAGTGCTCTGCCCAGCATGCCGACGCGGGCCGGCCGATCGAAAGCGGGTGCGCGGGGCCGAGATCGAGCCCGAGCGCGCCGTTATGTATCTGGATGAACTGCGGTCCCCACCAGAGGAACATCTGCAGCCGGTTCGACTCGATCAGCTGCGCCATCATGCGCAGCGTCTCGGACCAAGTCTCGACGGGACCGAGCGCGGTTTTGGACCAGTCGATCGAGCGCATTGGTGTGACCATTTCTCCGCGACCTCATGTGGCGTATTCCGCCCGAGTCTCTCGCAGATAGTCATGCAGCTGCGCCACCAGGGCGGCGCCTTCACCGACTGCGGCGGCGACGCGCTTCACCGAGCCCGAGCGAACGTCACCGATAGCGAACACGCCATGCCGGCTCGTTTCCAGCGGCAGGCACCGCCGTTCCTGGGTTGCCCCGGACATCGCGTTGAGGGTTGCCGACTCTCCGGTGCGCACGAAGCCCTTGGCATCCACGCTCACGGCGCAGTCCTTGAGCCAATCGGTGTTCGGCTCGGCACCGATGAATAGAAACACGTGCCGTATCGCCGACTTTTCTTCCTTGCCACTCGCATGGTCACACCAGCAAACCGCTTGCAGGCCAAGCAGCGGCGTGCCAAGCAATTGTGTGAGCTCGGTTTGGAGGTGTACTTCGACATTGGGCAGGGCCTTGATGCGATCGACGAGATACTGCGACATACCTTCGCCGAGACTTCGGCCGCGTACCAGTAGGTGCACCCGGCTGACCTCGCTCGCCAGGAACACGGTCGCTTGGCCGGCAGAGTTGCCGCCGCCCACGACGATGACTTCGCGGTGTGCGCACAGCTTCGACTCAATGGGAGAAGCCCAGTAGTAAATGCCACGGCCCTCGAAGGTACTGAGGTTCGGCAGATCGAGCTTGCGATAGCGCGCGCCGCTCGCAATGACTACGGCTAACGCACGTACGGGCTGATTCTCTTCCAGCTCCAGTTCGAAGCTGCCTTCGTTGGTGCGCACGTGGACAGCAGCCTGCTTCAGCAGCTTCACGGGTGCCGGAATGGCCATCACCGCGCCGAATTTCTGTGCCTGCGCATACGCCCGGCCCGCGAGCGCTTCGCCGGAGATCCCAGTAGGAAATCCGAGATAGTTCTCGATGCGCGCCGACGCTCCAGCTTGTCCGCCAAACGCGCGTGCATCGAGTACCAGTACCGACAGTCCTTCGGACGCGGCATACACGGCAGCAGCGAGTCCCGCCGGCCCCGCTCCCACGATCGCTACGTCA